>OFHK01000560.1_pt1 | contig 10654 bp, 12 predicted proteins | sample 1521951 | NCBI WGS metagenome assembly OFHK01 (sample SAMEA2468436, study PRJEB22500) | soil metagenome | biome: Glassland; feature: Farmland; material: Clay | place: Australia | collected 2013-01-31 | depth 0.55 m
CGGGGGGTCTGGGCCGGGTGGGGCGGCGTGGGCGGGGTGGGTGGGGCTGGCGGTGCTGGTCCGGTTCGCCTCGGCGTCGGCGACCGGGGCGCCGGGCGGGTCGACGAGGGCGACAGCGGCGCGGCCGGTGGCGGTGGCGGTGCTGCTGTGGTTCATGCCGGGCATGTTGCCCATGCCGCCGTCGCTGCCGGTGCAGGCGGCGAGCGCGCCGGCTCCGGCGGCGCCGAGACCTGCGGCGAGCAGGGTGCGGCGGGGGATGCGGTTGTTCATCTGCGGTCCTTCGCGCATACGGGCGCGGCACGGCGGCCGTGCCCGGGGGAGTGGTGGGGATCGGGGTACGCGCACCCGGCGACGGGCGCGCGGGACATCACCGACCGCATGCTCGCGTCGTTCGGCTCGATGCTGCTCTATTGGCACCACTACGCGGTGAACGGAAAGCGCATCGAGCTCGAAACCGAAGACGATTCGATCGCCGGCGGCGCCGGCGGGCTTCATGGGGGTGCGCCCCGGCCCCGCGGGGCTTGCGGCGCCCGCCCGGCCGGGGCGGGTGACCGCCCCCGCCACGACGGGGGCCGGCGGCCAGTCCGGCGACGGGTCGCCCGGCACGCCCGGGGCCGGGTCTGGTGGTACGGCTTCCACACAGGGCCAGTCGGGTGGCAGCGGCCAGCCGGCCGGGTCCGGCGGCTCGGGCACCGGTGGCATGGGTGCCGGGGGCACGGGCAGCCAGGGCACGGGCAGCGGCACGGGAACAGGCGGGACGGGAACAGGCGGGACGGGCACCTCAGGCGGGACGCCCCCCATTGGTCACCTGCCGGTGCTGGGTTCCCTCCGGCCGGAGATCCCCCCGGTGAGCCTGCACCTGCCGGTCGTCACCACCCTGCCGAGCCCGTCCGGCACGATCGGTGATCCTGGTGTGCCCTGCCTGCAGGGTTACGTCTGGCGTCAGGCGTTCGCCGGCGACTACGTGTGTGTCACCCCCGATGTCCGCGCTCAGGCAGCCGCTGACAATGCCGCCGCGACCGGGCGGATCGCCCCCGGTGGTGGCGCGTACGGCCAGTACACCTGCCAGCAGGGCTACGTGTGGCGGCAGGTCGTCCCCGACGACTACGTGTGCGTCACCCCCGATGTGCGCGCCCAGGCCGCGGCCGACAACGCGCAGGCCGATAACCGGGCGGCGCTGCTGCGCCTGTGGCTCAGCGACTGGACGCCACCCGCGCAGTCGCCGCAGCAGAACTGCTCGGGCGGAGTGTGCACGACCACCGAAGGCGGCTGGAATGGCCCGAATTTCCAGATCAACGGTGACCACTTCAACCTCGGGCCGGTCGTCCTGGAGGTTCGCAGCAACAACGGGACCGTGCTGTGGTCCGGCACCGTCACGGCCGGCTCCTACCAGGGTTTCGCAGGTGGCGCGCTAGCTGCCCAGACCTCCATCGGGGACTGCTCCGGCGTGCCCAACACGACCAACAACGACTACGCGATCGCGTACGACACGGTGTCCGGGCGGTGGTCCAACCAGGTGCCGCTCGACTCCGACTGCGCCTCTCTGTAGGGCGCGCCGGCAGGATGCAGGGACCAGGCCGCGGTGTCACCACCGCGGCCTGGTCCCTGGCCACAGCGATCAGAACACGCCATGATCATCCCCAATCCGCGCACCCCGCCGCGCTCGCTCCCCGCGCATCGCACATCGACCATCTGGAGGACTCGATGCCCGTCCTGACCCCACGCGCCCGGGCCTGCGCGGCCGCCCTGGCCACCGCCGGCGCCCTGCTGCTCGGCGTGACCGGCTGCAAGGCGGCCGGGACTGCCGCCCCCACCCCGACCCAGACGGTAACCAAGGTCGTGACACCGTCCCCGGTTGTCTCCACCACACAGGCCGTGCCTACCGCCACCGCGTCCACCCACATCGCGCCTGCCAATGAGTTCGGGAACGGCACCGTCTACGACGCCTGGATCACTTCGGTCACGCCGGGCTCACCAGCAACGGTGACCATGGAGATGGCCTGGCATTACACCGGCGAGGCCGCGGTGGCCTACGCCCGGGCACATCATCTGCACGCGCCCATGAACGACCACATTGACGTCGACCGCAAGTTTTCGGCCACGGTCGCCGTCTCACCTGCGATCCAGGCCTCCATCAACCCGGAAGCGGCCGGGGTGCAGCACCTCAGCCCGGCTGCCTTCCTCGCCTGGGCCGGTGCGCACCCAGCGGCCAAGTTCAGCGGCCAGTACGCCGGGCCGCTCTACGCGGTCACGTTCAGCAACGATGTGCTCGTCTCCGCGAACCAGATCTTCGAGCCCTGACGGCGGCGGCCGGGCGAGGCCGGCCATCCCCCGGCCGGCTGGCCGGTGGCCCTGATGGGCGGCCTCTCCGGCCTCTCCGGCCTCTCCGGCCGTTCACGAGCCTCAGGTCACCCGGGCTGCCCCGTTCCCCGCAGAGAACCGCGCCTGGCCTGGCACGGGGCAGGTGAAACAGACCGTGGTCATGCATGCAGGGAGGGGAAATGAGGGGAAAGGCAGTGATGTCACGGTGTGTGCGCAGCGCCCGCCGACCCTCTACCGTGAGCGCATGCAGGATCGCGAGATCGTGGCAGCGATCGTGGCCGGCGAGCCAGCGGGGCTCGCTGCCGCCTACGACCAGTACGCACCGGCACTGCACGCCTACTGCCGGTCGGTGCTCTCCGAGCCGGCCGACGCCGCCGACGCCGTACAGGACACGTTCATCATCGCCTCGGCCAAGCTGGGCGGGCTGCGCGACCCAGACCGGCTGCGGCCGTGGCTGTATGCGGTCGCCCGCAACGAGTGCCGCCGGCGGCTGCGGGCCCGCGCGTCGTCGGTCCCACTCGATGAGGCCGGCGAGATGACCGACCAGAGCGCCGATGTCGGCGTGGACGCCGAGCGGGCCGAACTGCGCATGCTGGTGGGGGCGGCGCTGGCCGGGCTGAACCCGGGCGAGCGGGAGATCATCGAGCTGAACCTGCGGCACGAACTCGACGGCGCCGACCTCGCGGACGCCCTGGGCGTGCCCCGCAACCAGGCGCATGCCCTGGCGTCGCGGGCCCGTACCCAGTTCGAGACCTCGCTGGCAGCCCTGCTGGTCGCGCGGACCGGGCGGGAGGACTGCCCGGAACTGGACGCCATCCTGGCCGGCTGGGACGGGCAGCTCACCATCCTGCTGCGCAAGCGGGTCAACCGGCACATCGAGCGCTGTGACGTGTGCGGTGAGCGTAAGCGCCGCCAGCTCAGCCCGGCCATGCTGCTCAGCATGCTGCCGGTGGCCCTGCTCCCGGCCGGCCTGCGTAACCAGATCTTCCGGCTGGTCGCCGACACCGGCCCGGCTGCCACCAGCTACCGTGCCCGGGTGATCCACCGGGCGGAGCCGTTCGGTGGAAACGGGTTCCCCAAGCCGCTCGACCCACCGCATGCGGGACACGGGGTGAAGGGCTACGCCGTGGCCGCCGTGGCAGCATGCGTGATTCTGGCCGCGATCGGTGGTGGGGTGGTGTTCGCGGCCGAACTGGTGCATCCCCATTCGCCCCCGCTGGCGGCCGGGCCGTCCACCTCCGCGCCTGCGTCACCAAGCGTGGCCGCCGCCCGGGCCACGCTCACGCCAACGCCAACGCCCTCGGCCGTCGCGACCACGTCCGCGCCGCCAGCGGTCACCATCCTGCCCGCGCCGCCACTTCCGCCCCCGCCGACAACCGCGGCACCTACCCCGACCCACACCAGGAAGCCGCCACCCCCGCCGGGCACGCTGGCGCAGCCCTCGCCGACCACGGTCCGGCTGGCCCCCAGCGCTGGCGGTCCCTACACCGGGACGTTCACCATCACCGCGCAGGGCGGCCCGGTCAAGGGATACAGCGTGGTCATCCCGGGGCCGGCCCAGCAGTACCTGACCGCCACCCCGTCAACCGGCAATCTGAAGAAGTCCGGCAGCACCCAGACGATCACTATCACCGCCCCGGCCACGCCCCCGGCTGGTGCCGCTTTCATAACGGACATCACCGTGAATCCGGGTGGCTGGACCGTTGAGGTGGATTACCCGCCGGCCGGCTGATGGCCGCAAGCGCAAATAGCGACATAAACCCTGACGGGCGCAACATTCCGCCTGCTGGCGGCGTGGACGGTGACGGCGGGCACCAGGCGGTCCAGCGCCCGTCGTGGTGCTCGATGGCCCAGCCGGGGTAGTCGTCGGCGATGGCCTGGGGGTATTTGCCGCCGGGTGGGGGCTGGGTGCCGGTCATGGGGCTTTCTCCCCGGGACGGGTGGGCTGGGCCGCTGGTGGACGGGGCGGGGGTCCTGGCCGGGCCGCGAGTTCGGTATGTCGCATGCTGGTGAGCAGTTCGCGGGTGGTGGTGGCGGAGATGATGGTTCCGGGTCTGGCGCGGAAGCGGGGGTATGCCCACCAGAGCCGGCTGTGGGTGCCCCACAGGATGAGCCAGTGCGGGTGGTCGCGTCCGATCTGTGCTGCGGTGCGCCGCTCGTGCTCGTCGTAGGGCTGTGCCGCCTGCTGTGGGGATGGCGTGGTCATGGGCGGGTCATCTCGAACGAGACCGTGCGGGAGGTGGCGCCGTCGCCGGTGATGTCCCAGGTGGTGGCTAGCTGGGAGACGATGAGCAGTCCGCGTCCGCCCTGCCCGTCGTTGTGGTGGCGGCGCGTCCAGGGGCCGCCCTGGTCCTGGACTTCGACCCGGAGGCTGTGGGTGTGGAGGCTGGCGCGGACGGTGAAGGTGCCGCCGGGCTGGGTGGAGTTGCTGTGGCAGATGGCGTTGGTGACGAGTTCGGACAGGCAGATCAGGGCGTCGCCGGTTAACGGGGAATCGGTGAGGATCGCGGCCAGGAACTGGCGTGCCGGGCGGGCCTGATCGGCGGTGGCTGGGAAGGTGCGTGACCAGGGAGCAGAGCGGGCTTCATCGGAGGTCGGGTGCCCCGCCGTCTGCTGGTGCATGCCTGCTCCCGCGTAGGTGAGTCTGGTCTGCCCTTCGCGCGCCCATAGCGGGCGGGCTGTGGCGCGGCGCACCGTGCGGTTACCGTCTGCCTGGACGGCTGCGCCCCGGTGCCTGATCCGGTTGCTCAATCTCGCAGGTCGCAAGACCATTAAGCTAGGTGGCAGTGATGTATGCCACGATCCGCCACAAGCGCCCCGGAGGCTTGCCACGATGGCCGGACGTGATCCTGAGGCGGACCCTCGCGCCTTCCTTGGTGGCGAGTTGCGCCGTGCGCGTGTGGCCGCGGGTTTCAGCAGTCAGGACGCACTGGCAGCCAGGCTTGGTTTTGACCGGACCGTCATCACGAAAACCGAGACCGGGGAGCGGCCGCCGACCGCTGACGTGCTCGCCGCGTGGTGCGACGCGTGCCAGTTAGATGAGGATCTCTTCGCCCGGCTTGCGGCCTTGGCCCGGAGGTCGGATGGTCCTGTGCCGTCGTGGTTTGAGGGCTGGCTCGATGCTGAAGGCGAAGCGCACACGTTGCGTGTGTGGTCGCCTGTTCTTGTGCCAGGACTGCTCCAGACCGCCGGGTATGCCCGTGCACTGCTGGTAGCGACCGGGCTTGACGAGGAAGCCGCCCAGGAGCACGTCGGGGTGCGGCTCAACAGGCAAACCATCCTCGGCCGCCTGAACCCTCCGCATGTGGTTGCTGTGCTGGATGAGTCGGTGCTGCGTCGTCTGATCGGCTCACCACAGGTCATGGCGGACCAGCTGGTTCACGTTGCAGAGTTGTCGGAGCGGCCGAACATCAGTGTCCAGATCGTTCCCTCTGAGCTGGGCGCGAACGCCGGGTTGTGCGGAGCGTTCGACTTGGCCAGCGGCGACGGTGCGCCCGAGGTGCTGCGCATGGACGCCGTGGAAGACGTGACGGCCGAAAGCCGATCGCTGGTCCGCAAGGCAGCGGATATCTTTGTTCGCGTCCAGGCTGACGCGCTGCCCCGTGCGGCCAGCCGGGCCCTCGTGCTGGAGGCAGCAGAGCAATGGAAGACAACGTAGACCTGTGCTGGCGCAAGTCCAGCTACAGCGGTAACGGTGGCGGCAACTGCGTCGAAGTGGCCGGCCACGACAGCATGATTCTGGTACGCGACACCAAGGACCGTGGCCGTGGGCCGGTCCACCGGTTCACCGCTGCCGAGTGGCGCGCGTTTGTCGCTGGCGTCCGCAACGGTGAGTTCGACCTGGACGACTCTGGGCAACTACCGTAGCCACTACCTTGCGGGGGGGACGCTGCCTTAGGGGCACTTTCGCGCCTTGACGAGAATGCCCCTTAACTACGCAAAGTGGTTTCCTGGGGTTACTCACCGGCCTCGGCGCGCAGGCGGGCCGCGGCCTCGGTCATGGCCTTCAGCTTGCCGAACGCGCTGTCGCGGGGCAGGTACTTCATCCCGCAGTCCGGCGCCAGCACCAGGCGCTCGGCCGGCACGTAGGGCAGGGCCCGGTGCACCCGGCCGGCCACCTCGTCGGCGCTCTCCACGGTGTGGTCGTCGAGGTTGAGCACACCCAGGATGATGGTCTTGCCGTCCAGCGCCGTGAGCACCGAGCAGTCCAGCCCGGACTGGGCGGTCTCGATCGAGATCTGGTCGCAGTCGGCAGCGGCCAGTTCGGGCAGGAACGAGTAGCCCTCGGGCCGTTCGTGGATGATGGCCGCATAGCCGAAGCACAGGTGCACGGCGGTGGTGCCGGCGATGCCGGCCAGCGCCCTGTTGATCACCTTGACGCCGTAGCGGCGGGCCTCCTCGGGGCGCGCCTGCAGGTAGGGCTCGTCGAGCTGGACGATGTCCGCCCCGGCCGCGAAGAGGTCGGCCACCTCCTCGTTGACCGCCTCGGCGTAGCCGAACGCGAGGTCTTCGGTGCTGGCGTAATAGTCGTTCTGCGCCTGCTGGGCCATGGTGAACGGGCCCGGCACCGTGATCTTGATGGTCTTGCCCGTGTTCGCGCGGAGGAAGGCCACATCCTCGACCTCGACCGGGTGGCGCCGCCGGACCGGGCCGGTCACCCGCGGCACCGGGTTCGGGTGCCCACTGCGGTCAAGTGCGCTGCCGGGGTTGTCGATGTCCACCCCCTCCAGCGCGGTCGCGAACCGGTTGGAGTAGCTCTCCCGGCATATCTCGCCGTCGGTCAGGATGTCCAGGCCGGCTTCCTCCTGTGCCCGGATGGCGAGCAACGTCGCGTCACGCTGCGCCTCGGCCAGGTAGGCGGGGTCGACCCGCCACAACTCGCGGGCCCGGACCCGGGGCGGGAACCGGTCCTTCAGCCGGGCCCGGTCGATGAGCCAGTCGGGTTGCGGGTAGCTGCCGACCAGTGAGGTGGGGAAAAGCATGCCGGATCTCCAGGGGTTCGTGGCACCAACAGTGCGCGCTGTCGTTTTGCCGGTGATCCGGCGCGCTTTCGCCGCAGGATCACCCCGTCACGATATGCCTGCATGGACCTGGCTGCCGAGTATCTCGGTGCTCACGCGGCGCCTGGTCACGCTCAGTGGCCCGAGCCCGGCCAGGGCGGTGGTGACCTCGCCGGCCAGCCCGGCCCGGGCCGAGACCGTCTCGGCCAGCCCGATCGTGCTCACCCCGGCCAGCCAGGAGGGGATGATCTGGCCGGTCTCGGCGATCACATGTGCCTTGGCATGGCCGGCCCGCGCCAGCCCGGCGATCCGGCGGGTGTCCGGGGTGTCTTCGGCGCCGAGGACCAGGACCACGTCGCTGGCCGCGGCGACCGCACCGATGGTCCCCTCCCGGTCCGAGGCCGCGTAACAGAACCCGTCGGGGTCGGGGCCACGCAGCGCCGGGAACCGTGATCGCAGCGCGGCGCTCACCCCGGACGTCTCCTCGACCGGGATGCCGGGCTGCAGCACGTAGGACACCCGCCGGGGGTCGGCGACCTGCACCGAGCCAGCCCCGGCCGGGGTCTCCACACAGATGGTCCGGCCCGGCGCCTGCCCGGCGATCCCGGCTGCCACGGCATGCCCGGCCGGGCCGATGACGACGATCTGATCCCCCCGGTCGGCGAACCGGCGGGTTTCGGCATGCACCGATTCGACCAGCGGGCAGGTGGCGTGGATGACCGTGAGCCCGCGTTTGGCTGCCTCGTCCCGGGCAGCGGGCGGGACGCCGTGGGCGGGAAGGAAGACGGCCGCCCCGTCCGGCAGTTCGGCAAGTGAGACGGCGAAAACGGCCCCTGCTGCCGCCAGTTCGTCGCGGTCCTGCGCGCTCGCGGCCAGCCACCCGAGGATGTGGACGGGCCCGTCAGCAGAGGCGACAGCCTTGCGCGCCTGCTCCAGCGCGCGCGCCGCGCCGGGGCACCAGGGACTGATCGCGGTCAGCAGGCGCCGGGTGGCGACCACCGCCGACCATTCGTCCACCGCAGCGCGCGCGGCGGCGACCGCGACCCCGTCCACCGCGTCGGCCGCGGCGCCGATCGCGGTCGCCTCACCCTCCCGCTGGAGCGCGGAAGTGACGAAGAGCACCGCGCCGTCGTCGGCTTGTGAGGCTTCCGCGCACTGCGGGACAGGCCCGTACCGGACCCGCACGCCCCTGCGCTCGAGAGCCCCGCCGACCAGTGGCGCCGCGGGGCAGGGCAGCAGGCCCCGCGCCGGGTCGCCGATCTCGGTCGCCACCATCACCTCGCCCGGAGCAACGCTGGTGCCCGGTGCCAGGCATGTACGCGCCTGGAGTCGGCTCATGACCTTCACCTCTCATAACGGAAAGTGATATTGCACCACTCTACGTAATGGCAACAGGTCGGCCGCGCCGGGCCGTTATGTTACTGTTTCGCCGGAATTATGGATATCGGCGCGGGAGGCTTAAACCCATGACCGTCATTGACGAACTGCTGGCGAACAACGAGCGCTACGCTCAGTCATTTCCGGGCCTGCTGCCGATGGCCGCATCCCGGCATCTGGCGGTCGTCGCCTGCATGGACCGCCGGCTCAATGTGTATGCCGCCCTGGGCGTGACCGAGGGGGAGGTTTACGTCATCCGCAACGCGGGCGGGGTCGTCACCGACGACGTGATCCGCTCCCTGGCGATCAGCCAGCGCCTGCTCGGCACGCGCGAGATCATCCTGATCCACCACAGCGAGTGCGGCATGCTGACCTTCACCGACGACGGTTTCAAGGCCAGTATCGAGGCGGAAACCGGCATCAAGCCGAACTGGGCGGCCGAGGCATTCACCGACCTGGACTCCGACGTCCGCCAGTCGATCGCACGGCTCAAGGCCAGCCCTTTCCTCCCGCATACCGACCAGGTCAGGGGCTTCGTCTTCGACCTGACCACCGGCCGGCTCCGCGAGGTCAGTGGCTGACCGGCTATCCATTCCCAGTTCGGTTTTTCGCCCCTATAGGGGCGAAAAACCGAACTGGGAGTCAGATGAGGGCCTGGCAGCCGCGCCCGCACCGGCGGAGCGGCCCCTGCCAGCCCCGGCATCGCAGGGCCTGGCCAACGACCCCGGCCGATAAGCATGCGCGCTCGGACACGTCCACGTAGCCGAGCCGGAGCGTGGCCATGCCGCAGGCGGTGCTGGCGTTGTCGCGGCGGATGTCGCGCCACCGTGATTCCAGTGGATGGGCCACATTACCGTCGAGTTCGACGACGAGCAGGTAGTCCTCGTAGCACACGTCCTGGTACTGGCGGCGGCCACTGCGCCGGACAGGGCGCTGCCGCACGCCGCCCGGCAGGCTGTGCGGGCGCTCGACCCTGGTCACGTAGCGGTATTCGAGCAGGGATTGCGCTCCTTCGCCCGCTATGCCCAGTGCGCCGGCGATGTCCGCGCGCCAGCGCATCCGTGGGCGCTGTGCCAGCGCATCGAGCAGCAACTGCGGCGTCGTGCGGCGTCGGCCGACGGCCCGCAGGAGCAGGCCGATCGCATCATCCAGGCTGGGCGCCTGGCTGGCAACGTCCAGCACGCTTTCCTCAAGACGGGTCCGCGGCGGCGTGAGTGCCGGATGCCGTGTCTGGCCCAGGCGGTGTGAATAATGAACCACTGCCCCGGCTGGGCAGCTGACCTGGCTCCCGCTCGGGACCGTCAGGTGGATCAGCGGAGCGGGGGAGTCGAGCAAACCGTAGAGTTCCGCCGCCGTGTGATGGCTGAGCACAGCATCCGGCCCTGCCCGCAGGACCGCCGCCCACAGCAACGCGGCGCGGGGTGGTTCGCCGCTGAAGGTGGCGTACACGCCGGTCTGGAGCCGCTGCCAGCGGCCCTTCTCCAGCCTGACCATGATCGCCTTGCTGGTCAGGCCGGCTGCCAGCGCCTGGCGGCGGCTGATCACCCCTCGCTGCAGCGCCAGCAACTCGTGCTGGCAGTCAAGGAATGGATCCGCCATGGCACAAGCCTCGGCATGAAGGGCTGGATGCGCCACCGCGTGCCTCATTCTGTGGATAACTCCCGGCGGCTGGGGCGTATCCCTGTGGACAGCCATTCCCAGTTCGGTTTTTTACCCCTATAGGGGCGAAAAACCGAACTGGGAATCAGGGCGGGCGGGGCGGCGGGGCGGGTCAGGGGTCGGGGGAGTCGGGGCGGCCCTGCTGCTCGGCCCGGAAACGCCCGAACCGGGCCCCCCGTTTATCAGCCGGGCGCACATGTGCCCACCACGCGCGCCGCCAGGCACCCCCGCCCGGCGGCACGCCCACAGCCTCCTCCTCCCAGCTCCCCCCCCCGCGCCCCGCCGGGTCCACGCAC
>OFHK01000562.1_pt1 | contig 10654 bp, 11 predicted proteins | sample 1521951 | NCBI WGS metagenome assembly OFHK01 (sample SAMEA2468436, study PRJEB22500) | soil metagenome | biome: Glassland; feature: Farmland; material: Clay | place: Australia | collected 2013-01-31 | depth 0.55 m
CGGTCGCCAGGTTCTGGCGCCGCTCGCCGTCGGTGATGATGCCGGCGAGCTTGCCCGCCCCGTCGACGATGGGGCGGTCGAAGTAGTCGGAGCCGGCCGCGGGCGCGAGCCCGCCGCGGCCCACGGCGTTCACGATGCCGTCGACCACGCGCCGGTCGAACCAGTCCATCGCCTTCGCGAAGCCCCAGTACACACGGGCCCCGAAGGCGTCGTAGACGTCGTCGATCCAGTAGCGGTGGGTCAGCATCTTGTGGATGAAAGCCCCGCTCGGGCTGCGGGTGAACCGCTCCGCGGGGATGCGCTTCGTCGCGTACACGGCCCACGCGAGCGCGAGTCCCGCCAGGGCGGCGCCCAGGGAGATCGCCTCGAGGCCGTAGTCGGTCAGAGAGACGCCGATCAGCGGGAGGGAGTACTCGGCCTGGGTCCCCGGGACGAAGATGAGGTTGCTGAACCCGCCCATGGCGTAGACGGAGAGGCCGGAGATGAGGGTGAAGGCCCCGAGGATGATCAGGGAGAACCGCATCGAGATCGGCGCCTCGTGCGGGTGGGCCGGTCCGCGGTACTCGCCGTGGAAGGTCATGAACCACAGGCGGAACGCGTAGAAGGCGGTCAGGAACGCCGTCACCGTCCCGAGGAGCCAGAAAATCATGTAGACCGAGCTGAGCGTCCCGGCCTCGAAGGCGACGGAGAGGATCTCCCCCTTGGAGAAGAACCCGCTGAACGGGACGATGCCCGCGAGGGCTAAGCAGCCGAAGAGCATCGTGATCGAGGTGATCGGCATGTGCTTGCGCAAACCGCCCATTTGCCGCATGTCGTTCGTCCCGACGGCATGGATGACGCTCCCGGCCGCGAGGAACAGGAGGGCTTTGAAGAACGCGTGGTTGTACAGGTGGTAGATCGCCGCGCTGTACCCGGCGGAGCTCAGGTCCGCGTAGCTCGTGCCCGAGGAGAGCTGCGTCGCCATGACGAAGGCGCCGACCCCCAGACCCAGGAACATGTACGCGAGCTGGGAGATCGTGGAGAAGGCGAGGACGCGCTTGATGTCGAAGTTGACCACGGCCATGGTGGCCGCGAAGAGCGTGGTGAAGCCGCCGATCCCGGCGATCACGAGGATCGCGGTCCACGGAGGCGTGACGGGCACGAGGGTGTCGCCCACGCTCAGCGGCGCGGGGACGAGGAAGATGAACGCGCGCGCGGTCAGGTAGACGCCCGCCTTGACCATCGTCGCGGCATGGATCAGCGCGGACACGGTCGTCGGGCCCTCCATCGCGTCCGGGAGCCAGGCGTGCAGCGGGAACTGCGCGGACTTGCCTACCGCGCCGCCGAACAGGAGGAGGGGGATCAGGGTCAGGAGCTGCGGGCTCAGGATGCCGACCCGGGAGGCGATCCCGTTCGGCCCGTAGAAGTCCAGGCTGCCGAACTGGTTCCAGATGATGAGCACGCCGACGAGGAAGAGGACGTCGCCCACGCGGGTGACCATGAAGGCCTTCTTCGCCGCCTTCGCGGCCTCGGGCTTGTGGTACCAGAAGCCAATGAGGAGGTACGAGCACAGGCCCATGATCTCCCAGAAGATCAGGAGCTGCAGGAAGTTGCTCGCGCTGACCGTGCCGAGCATGCCGGCGGAGAAGAGGCTGACCTCGGCGTAGTACCGGGGCTTGCCCTCCTCGTGGTGCATGTAGCCGATCGAGTAGACGAAGATCAGGAAGCAGAGGAAGGAGACCAGGAGGAGCATCAACGCGCTTAGGTCGTCGATGTAGAGGCTGATGTGGATGTTGTTGCTCACGAGGCCCGTCTGGGCGTTGAACCCCGGGAGCCAGACGTAGCCGTCGAGGAACACGGGGTTGAAGTTCCCGCCGAGGGCGCCCCCGAGCATGACCTGGATGAAGAGGTACAGGGACAGGATGAGCGAGGTGACGATCCCGCCAATCGCGATCGGCGCGCCCCCCTCGGGGGTGAACTTGCCTACCAGGGCGGAGAGGAGGAACGCAATCAGGGGGGCGATCAGGATGACCCAGACGAACGTGTAGCCGGGGAGGAAGAGGAGGCTCGCGCCGCTCACGATGGCCGCGACGGCGGCGACCGCGACGGTCCAGGCGAGTGCGTGCGGGAGAGCGTCTTCCTCCGGCTTGCCGTGTCCCTCCAGCTTACCACCTCAGGAAGCGCACGCGATCCATGTCGACCGTCCCGTGGGTCTGGTAGATGGAGAGGAAGATGGCGAGGCCGATCGCCGCGTCCGCGGCGGCCACCGCAATCCCCAGGAGGGCGAACACCTGCCCGCTCGCGTCGTTCGAGTAGGAGCTGAAGGCGACGAAGTTCAGGAGCGCGGCGTTGATCACGATTTCCAGGGACATGAGGACCATGATGGCGTTCTTCCGTGCGAGGACGCCGTACAGGCCGATGCTGAAGAGCAGCCCCGAGAGGACGAGCTCCCACTCCAGCGGGATCATGGCCCGAGCTTCCCCCCTTCCATCTTCGCGAGGTACACGCCGCCGACCATCGCCGCGGCGAGAATGATTCCGATGAGGATGAGCGCGATGGCGTAGGAGTTGAACAGGCTGTTCGCAATCCCGTTCCCGTCCGCGGTCGTGTTGTTGTAGACGGGGATCACGTGCTGCTGCGTGGGCCAGGGCACACCGATGAAGGACACGGCCATGACGAGGAAGAGGGCCGCGACGGCGGCGACGGCGAGGCCCTGCCGCTGGCTGATCACTTCTCTCCCTCCATCCCGGGTTCCTCCATGATCTTGCGGCGGGTGAGCATGATACCGAAGGCGAACAGGAGCGGCCCGGCACCCGCGTAGACGAGGATCTGGATCAGGAACACGAACTCGGCGCGGAAGAGGAGGTAGATCCCGCCCACCGTGATCAGCGTGGCCGCGAGCCAGAACGCCGCGCGGACGAGCCGCTTGCTCGTCACGAGGAGGATGGAGAACGTCACCTCGAGGACGCTCAGGACGACGAAGGCGATCGCTTCCCAATCCAAGCCCATCTCAAACCCCCCGAACCCCAGTCGCTGGACCCGCCACCGACCTCACCTCACATGCGTGAAGACGCCGGCCGCCGTGGCCGCCGCGCCGAGGAGGATGGCCAGGAGGGCGAACGGGATGAGCCGCTTCCACCCGATGTTCAGGATCTGATCGATCCGCACGCGGGGTACCGCCCAGGAGAGGAGGACGAAGAAGATGCCGAGGAGGTAGATCCGGAGCATGAACCAGACCTCCTCCGGGATGATCGGGATCGGCACGCTGCCGATATAGAAGGTGAAGAACACCGGTCCGCTCCAGCCACCCAAGTAGAGGATGGACAGGAGCGCCGAGCCCGCGATCATCCGCAGCCACTTGAAGCCGAAGACGAGGCCGAAGCGCATGCCGCTGAGTTCCGTCGTCCAGCCCTCCACGAGCTCCGCGTCCGCCTCGGGCAGGTCGAACGGGATGCGCTCCATCTCCGCGACGATGGCGACCATGAAGACGACGAACCCGACCACCTGTGGCCCGAAGAGGTTCCACGCGGGGATCGCCACGGGCCCCAGGGTGAAGAGGGCCTGCTCCTGCTGCGTCACGAGCACCTGGGGGTCCAGAGTGCCCGTCGTGAAGACGAGCGCGATGACGACGAGGATGAGCGGGATCTCGTAGGCCATGAGCATGGCCGCGGAGCGCAGCCCCCCGACGAGGGTGTACTTGTTGTTGGACGACCATCCGGCGATCAGGATGCCCAGGGGGGCGAGGGAGAAGGCGGCGAGGATGAACAGGATCCCGAGGTCGAGGTTCGCGACCGTGAAGCCGCTGGACCACGGGAGGGCCGCGAAGAGCATGAGGGTCGTGCCCGCGATCCACGCGGGCGCGATGCTGAACATCATGGAGTCCGCGGTGCCGGGAACGAGGTTCTCCTTCTGCAGGAGCTTCATGCCGTCCGCGACGTTCTGCAGGAAGCCCCAGCCGCGATGCGTGGGCTTGTCCTTGCGGCGGTTGAAGGGCCACAACGGGAGGGACCAGATCGAGATCATGATCCCGTAGCGGTCCTGGAGGCGGCTGTAGACCTTCCGCTCCACCCACATCATCGTGAGCAGGTTGAGCAACACGGCCCAGATGACCATGACGAGGACCATGACGAACCACGTCAGGAACGTCAGGACCGCGGGCGACGCGAGCCAGCCGCCGAGGGCGTGGAGCGGGCTGTTGATCGGCGGGATCACGAAGCCGATCGCGTAGAGGATCTGGTCGACGATCCAGATGATCGCGCCGGTCAGGATGTAGCACGAGCCGAAGAGGCTCGGGACCAGGGGGGCGCTCATTTGTCGATCTCCCCGACGCAGACGTCAATGGAGCCGAGGATCGCGACGGAATCCGCGAGCTTGTTCCCGCGGAGCATGATCGGCGTCGCGGCCATCGTGCAGAAGATCGGGCTCCGGATCTTCACGCGGTACGGGCGGTCGTCGCCGTCGCCGCAGACGTAGAACAGGGCCTCGCCGCGGGAGTCCTCCGTGCGGACGTAGCCTTCCCCTTCGGCGCGCCGCGGGGGCTTCGTGCGGTACGCGCCCTCCTTGGGCATCTTGGCGAGGGCCTCGAGGATGATCTTGCAGGACTCGCGCATCTCGTTGAAGCGGCAGATGAACCGCGAATAGGAGTCGCCGGCGTCGGGCCCCTTCCACGTCTGGACCTCGAAGTCGAGCTCCTCGTAGACCTCGTACGGGTCGAGGCGCCGGATGTCCACGTTCACGCCGCAGGCCCGGAGGTTCGGCCCGGTGACGCCCCAGTTGACCGCCTCCTCCGCGGAGATCTTCCCGACGCCCTGCGTGCGCATGTGGAAGATCTTGGACTCGTGGAGCATCTTCTCGTAGTCGGTGTCGAGCTTCTCGAGGAAGTGCTCGATGCTCCGCTTGCACATCGCGTCGAAGTTCTCCGGGATGTCGTTGCGGACCCCGCCGACCCGCGGATAGTTCTGGTTCATCCGCGCCCCGGACATGAGCTGGATCAGGTCGAGGAAGAGCTCGCGCTCCCGGAGCGACCACAGCAGGACCGTGAGCAGGCCGAGGTCGGGGCCGTACGCCGCGAGCCACATCAGGTGCGAGGCGATGCGCTGGAGCTCGAGCGAGATCACGCGGAGGTACTTCCCGCGCTCGGGCACCTCGACCCCCATCATCTTCTCGACCGCGAGGCAGTACGCGTGCGACCAGGTGATGGAGGACACGTAACAGAGGCGGTCCGTGAGGACGATGACCTTCTGGAACTCGCGCACCTCGGCGATCTTCTCGACGCCGCGGTGGAGGTAGCCGATCTCGGGCTTCGCGTCCGTGATCGTCTCGCCGTCCACCTTGACCTTCATGTTCCAGAGCCCGTGGGTCATGGGGTGCTGGGGCCCCATGTTGATCCAGAACTCGGGCACCCTACTTCCCTCCCTTGAGCTTGCGGCGGCTGATGTACTGCCGGTCGACCTCCTGGGGAAAGTCCTTCCGGAGCGGATGGAACTTGAAGTCCTCGGGCAGCAGGATGCGCGTGAGGTTCGGGTGGCCCTCGTAGACGATCCCCATGAGGTCCCACGCCTCACGCTCGGGATAGTTCGCGGCGTTCCAGAGGCTGCAAACAGAGGCGATCTTGGGGTCGTCGTGCGGGATGCGGGCGTTGACCTGGACCACGCAGCCCGTCGCGTAGTTCTCGATGTGGTAGACGCTCTCGAAGTGGTCCTTCCAGTCCACGGCGCTGATGCAGCCCAGGTGCTCGTAGCCGGCCTTCTCCTTCAGGAAGCGGCACACGTCCACGAGGTCCGCGCGGTCGATCACGATCTGGGCGAGCTGCTTGCGGACGACCTTGGCCTCCAGGAGCTTCGCGCCGAACGCGGCCTTGAGGGCCTCGAGCACCCGGCCCTCCGCCCCCGGCGTCGGCCGGTCCGTGATCTCCGGGGAGCCCGCCGGGACCGCGCTCATATCTGGATGACCTCTTCCTTCTTCAGGGCGTACTGGGTGGCCACGAACATGATCGCGAGGAAGATGAGCGGGGAGTAGCGGGCGATCGGCGGCGTCCCGGCGCCGAGGAGGCCGCCCCACGCGAAGGCCCAGAGGAGGAGGAAGATCGCGGCGACGTCGAAGACGAGGAAGATGAGGGCGAACATGTAGTACTGGAAGTGGAACTCAATCTGGGCCTCGCCCTCGGGCATCTCGCCGCACTCGTAGACGAGGTCCTTCAGGGGCGTCGGGTTGGTCGGCCGGAACAGGCGGGTCGCGAAGAAGGTCCCGAGGGGGAAGAGGATGGCGACGATGGCGAAAATGACGACTGGGGCGTAGCTGTCGAGGAGTGCCATCCGGCGCAGGAAAAAAGGTTAGCCTATTAAACCTTTGGCGGGCGCGGTTCCGGCGGGCCCTCTCTCCCTAGAAATCGCCGCTCGCACGCTGGCGGACCGCGGCTGGCAACCGTTTATATTGATGGGGGCTATTGTATTCGCTCTATGGCCGAGCCGCGACGCCTCCCCCCGGGCCAGCGCAACGTCCGGAAGTGGCCGCGGCTGGACCTGGGCGTCGTCCCGCGGTTCGATCCGAAGACGTGGGACTTCCGCGTGGACGGCGAGGTCGATGCGCCCCTCCGCCTCTCGTACGACGAGTTCCTCGCCCTGCCGAAGGTGACGACGTCCACCGACTTCCACTGCGTGACCGGCTGGACGACGTACGACAACGCGTGGGAGGGTGTCTCGATCCGGGAACTGGCCCAGCGTGCGGGGATCCGGCCCTCCGCGAAGTTCGCGACGTTCACGTGCGCCGACGGCTACACGACCTCCCACCCGCTCACGGTCCTGTACGACGCCGACGTCATGGTGGCCTATCGCTGGGACGGGAACCCGCTGCCCCTGGAGCACGGAGGCCCCGTCCGCCTGCTCGTGCCGAAGCGCTACGCGTACAAGAGCGCGAAGTGGGTGCGCCAGGTCACCTTCACGGCGGACGAGGAGCTCGGCTACTGGGAGGTCCGCGGCTACAGCAACACGGCCGACCCGTGGACCGAGGACCGGTACTCCTTCTAGCGACGGCCGGGTAATGACACCATGGACGGAAGGGCCAAGTCCCTCCCGCCGCGGTAGCCTCACGGAGGCACATGGCGGCCGAGGACGCGGAGGCGGACCTCCCGGACCAGGCCCGGATGGGCTTCTGGGACCACTTGGACGAGCTGCGCGGCCGGCTCAAGGTCGTCCTCTTGGCGGTCCTCGCGCTCTTCGTCCTCTTCATGACGTTCTCCCTCGGCACGGTCCGCGTGCTCGGGGTCGACGTCCCGATGCTCGTGCCGGCCTTCGCCGCGAACCAGAGCCCGATGGCCAACCAGTTCTTCCGCGCCCTCGTGGCCTCCCTCGTGCCCGCGGAGGTCGGCGGGATCCCCATCCAGCTGGTCGCCAAGGCCCCCTGGGACGGCGTCCTCGTCCAGATCAAGGCGGCGTTCTTCCTCGCCCTCGTTGCGGCGTCCCCGCTGATTGCCTACGAGTTCGGCGGCTTCCTGGGGCCCGGGCTGAAGCCGTCGGAGAAGCGCCTCGTCCTGCGCGTGTCCGCGCCGTCCCTCGCGCTGTTCGCGGCGGGGGTCATCCTCTGCTACCTCGTCGTCCTGCCGTTCAGCTTCGCGCTCCTCTACTCGGTGCAGGGAGGGCTCGGGGTGGACGTGTACCTCCTCTTCCTGGACGACTTCGTGACGTTCGTGCTGCTGTTCCTCCTCGGCTTCGGCCTCGCCTTCCAGCTGCCCGTGGCCATGTACGGGCTCTCGTGGGTCGGGATCGTGTCCGCGGACTTCTGGCGGCGCCACTGGCGCGCCGCGGTCGTCGGGATCCTGTTCTTCGGCGCGCTCATCACCCCGGACGGCAGCGGCCTGACGATGATGCTCGTGGCCCTGCCGATGCTCGCCCTCTACGTCGTCGGATACGGGTTCTCCCGGCGTGCCGAGAAGGCCCGCACAAGCACTGCGAAAAGCTCTTAATCCAGGAACCGGTTGGTCAGATTCAGAGGCCGCAAGGGTGTTCGCGCTGGCGTTCATCGACCTCACCGCGCAGATCGAGGGGTTCGAGTGGATCATCCTCCTCATCATCGTCGCGGCGCTCTTCCTGTTCGGGCCGCAGAAGCTGCCCGAGCTGGCGCGCGGCTTCGGCCGCGCGATGGGGGAGTTCCAGCGGGGCCGGCTGGAGATCGAGCGGGAGATCCGCGGGCAGTTCTCCACCTCCACGGCGACCGACCTGCGTTCCCGGGAGGAACGCATCGCGTCGGCCCTGGGGCTCGCCACCGCCGGCAAGAGCGAAGGGCAGCTCAAGATCGACATCGCCCGGGCCATCGACACGGTCCCGGACGAGAAGGTGGCCGCCGCGGCCGCCGCCATCGGGGTGGGTTCCGCGGACGCCGACATCAAGACGATGCGGGAACGCATCCTCACAGCGCTCTCGGAATGACCGACCGTCCTGCGAGGAACGTACCCTGCTTACCGCGACCGCTGAGGTAATTTCGTAGATTACGGTCACCCTAAAAGAAAATCCGTAAATACCGCTTGGATTTCCCTTCTCCCGAGGGCCGGGTGGGCTGTTGTCAGACTCGAGCAACGGTCGACTCGGAGAGTTGCGGCAGATCGCGTTCCTCTCGTTGATGGCGGTGATCCTGGGCTTCGCGGGGGGCGTCATCGCCTTCCTGCTGTACCACATGATCGGCTTCCTGACGAACGTGCTCTTCTACCAGCACTTCTCCCTGACCCCCGCGACCTTCGCGTTCGCGAACCCCTTCCAGGCCCCGATCATCAACACCCCGTGGCGCTTCCTGCTCATCCTCATCCCCGCCTTCGGCGGCCTCCTCGTCTCCATCATGGCGAGGTACGGGAGCAAGAGGATCTCCGGCCACGGGGAGCCCGAAACCATCGAGGCCATCCTGACCAACCGGAGCAAGATCCAGCCCAAGATCGGGATCCTCAAGCCCATCTCCGCCGGCATCACGATCGGCACCGGCGGTCCGTTCGGCGCGGAGGGCCCGATCATCCAGACGGGCGGGGCCCTCGGCAGCGTCATCGGGCAGTTCCTGAACGTGACGACCACGGAGAGGAAGATCCTGCTCGCGAGCGGCGCGGGTGCCGGGATGGCCGCCATCCTCGGGACGCCCATCGCCGCGGTCCTGTTCGTCATCGAGCTCCTCCTGTTCGAGTTCAGCGCGCGCTCGGTCATCCCGGTCGCCATCGCGAGCGGCATCGGCGGCATCCTGCACTTCTGGTGGATCGAGCCGCGACCCCTCTTCGCCGTCACCGTGCCCGTCAACTTCGGACCGGTGTACGGGCTCGGCGGGCTGCCCCTCATCGCGCTCCTGGGGGTCCTCTGCGGCGTCGTCGGTTCGGCCCTGACGAAGCTGCTCTACTACCTCGAGGACGTGTTCCGCAAGGTGCCGGTGAATGACTTCCTCATCCCCGTCCTCGGTGGGGCTCTCGTCGGGACCATCGGGTTCGTCGACCCCTCCGTGCTCGGCACGGGCTACACGCTCATCCAGAGCGTCCTCAACACGGAGTACACGGCCAACCTCGCGGTGGGGGCCGGCCTGTTCCTGCTCGCCCTCCTGGTCCTGAAGGCGCTCGCGTGGACGGTGGCCCTCTCCACGGGATCGAGCGGCGGCACGCTGGCGCCCCTGTTCATGATGGGGGGCGCCTTCGGCGGCATGGTCGGACTCCTCTTCCAGGCCGCGTTCCCTTCGCTCGGACTCACCGCGAGCGCCTGCGCGATCGTCGGCATGGTGGCCGTGTTCGCGGCCTCGTCGCGCGCCGCCCTGTCGTCCATCGTCTTCGGGGCGGAGGTCACGGGCATCTACACGTTCGGGAACTTCTCCGCCCTCGTGCCTCTCGCGGTCGGCTGCGTCGTCGCGGACGCGGTGGCCATCTACCTGATCGGCGACGAGACCGTGATGACGGGCAAGCTCACCCGCAAGGGGATCCGCGTGAGCCAGGACTACCGGGCGAACCTCCTCGAGATGGTCGGGGTGTCCGAGGTCATGTCCACCCGTCCGCGCACGGTGCCGTCGACGATGCCGGCCACCGAGCTCCGCAGCCTCCTGGCGGACCTCGACCGGCCAGAGTACCACATGCGCAGCTTCCCCGTCGTGGACGCGGCCGGGAAGCTCGTGGCGGTCGTCACGCGCACCGACCTCTTCCGGGAGCGCGACCGGCTCGAGATCGACGTGGTCCTGGAGCACGGCGCCGACCTGACGCTCGTCGAGGCGAAGGCGGGGCGCACGCCCAGCCGCGACCATTTCGCCGCCTTCCCCGCATTCGCCGAGCGGATCGAGGCACGCGGCGACCGGCGCTGGCGGATCGGCCGGCGCCTCGTCGTCTACGGGGGCGAGGAGTCACAGGCGCGTAGCGCCGGTGACCTCGTCAGCTGGTCGGAGCTGCCGGAAGTCGGCTTCGCCTAGAAATCTCGCCCCCAGAGCCTTGGCTTCGGCCATGTCAGGGACGGTGGTGGACTCGGTTGCCGGCCGCCTGCTCGACCGAGCCCTCGTTCTGGCGAATCGTGGTGACCACGTCGGCGACGTCGAGGCGCGAGCCGAGCAGGGCCGAGCGCCGTCCCGCCGCCCCCTCGCGGAAGTGGATAACGAGCCTGGCGGAGCACCCCAGGAGCGCTAGCATGGGAGCGTGGCCGCCAAGGAAAAAGGACGCTTGGCTCATGGCGCCGTGGAG
>OFHK01000563.1_pt1 | contig 10644 bp, 9 predicted proteins | sample 1521951 | NCBI WGS metagenome assembly OFHK01 (sample SAMEA2468436, study PRJEB22500) | soil metagenome | biome: Glassland; feature: Farmland; material: Clay | place: Australia | collected 2013-01-31 | depth 0.55 m
CACCGGCGCCAAGCTGCTTCTGCTGGTCGTCCCAGGGTCACAGCTGTTCGGCGGCTTGTCCTCGGTCCCCGCGAACTGGCGGATGATCTACGCGTTCTCCCGGGACGGCGCCCTCCCAGGCTCGGCCTTCTGGCACCGGGTGAACCACCGGACCAGGACGCCCACCAACGCGATCTGGCTGGCCGCCGGCTCGGCGCTGGTGCTGGGCCTGCCCTACCTGTGGAACTACACCGCCTATGCCGCTGTCACGTCGATCGCGGTCATCGGCCTGTACATCGCCTATGTCATGCCGACGTTCCTGCGGCTGCGCCGGGGCGAGCACTTCCAGCGCGGGCCGTGGCACCTGGGCCGGTGGAGTCACATCGTCGGCTGGATCGCCGTGGTCTGGGTGGTGATCATCACGATCCTGTTCCTGCTGCCGCAGGCCGGGCCGATCAACCTCACGACGTTCAACTACGCCATTGTTGCGGTGGCAGTCGTGCTCGGGTTCGCTGGGCTGTGGTGGGTGGCCTCCGCCAAGCGGTGGTTCACCGGGCCGAAGGTGCAGGGCACGCCGGAGGAACTGGCCGCGATCGAGCGCGAGCTCACAACCTGACCGGGTCCAGCCGCGGCATGTGAACTGACGAAGGAAAGAAGGCACTGTGGTCCAGGCCGGTGCGCACGGTAACCGGCGCGGCATGCTCACGCTTGAGCAGCTGCGCGTCGAGGTGGACGAGGGCACGATCGACACGGTCGTGCTCGCGTTCACCGACATGCAGGGCCGGCTGCAGGGCAAGCGCCTGTCGGCCGAGTTCTTCCTCGACGAGGTAACCGACCACCACGCGGAGGGGTGCAACTACCTCCTCGCGGTCGACGTCGAGATGAACACGGTGGACGGGTACGCGATGTCATCCTGGGAGCGCGGGTACGGGGACTTCGTCCTCGTACCCGACCTGGGAACGTTGCGGATGCTGCCCTGGCATGAGGCATCCGCCCTGGTGCTAGCCGACCTGGCCTGGACCGACGGGAGCCCGGTGGTCGCCTCGCCGCGCCAGATCCTGCAGGCGCAGGCGGCGCGGCTGGCGGCCCACGGCTGGACCGCCATGGTCGGCACCGAGCTGGAGTTCTGCGTCTTCCACGACAGCTACGAGCAAGCCTTCGCCCGGGGCTACCGCGACCTCACCCCGGCCAACCAGTACAACGTCGACTACTCCATCATCGGCACCTCGCGGGTGGAACCGCTGCTGCGCAAGGTCCGGCTGGGCATGGCCGGGGCCGGGATGTACGTCGAGTCGTCCAAGGGTGAGTGCAACCTCGGCCAGCACGAGATCGCCTTCCGCTACAGGGACGCGGTGACCACCTGCGACAACCACTCGATCTATAAGACCGGGGCCAAGGAGATCGCGGCCGCCGAAGGCATGAGCATCACGTTCATGGCCAAGCCGAACACCCGGGAGGGCAACTCCTGCCACATCCACCTGTCGCTGCGCGACCAGGCAGGCAACCCGGTGCTCGCCGGGAGCGGCCCGCACGGGCTGTCGGCACTCGGTGAGCACTTCCTGGCCGGCCAGCTGGCCGGCCTGCGCGAGCTCTCGCTCTTCCATGCGCCGAACATCAACTCCTACAAGCGTTATGTGCCGGGCAGTTTCGCCCCCACCGCGGTGCGCTGGGGAGTGGACAACCGGACCTGCGCCTACCGCCTGGTCGGGCACGGGCCCTCGCTGCGGCCGGAGAACCGGGTGCCCGGCGGGGACGTGAACCCCTACCTGTCGGTGGCGGCGATGATCGCGGCCGGCCTGGCCGGCATCGAGCAGGAACTGCCGCTGGAGCCGGCTTTCGAGGGCAACGCCTACAGTGACTCCGGCCCGCGGGTGCCGTCCACGCTGCGCGACGCGCTCGAGGTCTGGGAGAAGAGCCAGCTTGCCCGGCAGGCGTTTGGTGATGACGTGGTCGAGCATTATGCCAACGGCGCCCGGGTTGAGCTGGCGGCCTTCGATGCCGCGGTCACCGACTGGGAACTTCGGCGCAGCTTCGAGCGGCTGTAGAGAAACAGGAGACGAGCGCAAGCATGGCAACCTTCACGGTGCTCAATCCCGCTACCGAGCAGGCCGTCACCTCGGTCCCGCTGGTATCGGCGGAAGAGACCGACGCGGCGATCGCCCGCGCGGTGGCGGCCCAGGCGGCGTGGCGCGCGGTCGCGCCGGGTGAGCGGGCCGCGCTGCTGCGCGCCTTCGCCGACGCCGTGGACGCCCACCTCGACGAGTTGGCCAGCCTCGAGGTCGCCTGCTCGGGTCATCCGGTGGGGGCTGCCCGGTGGGAGGCCGGCAACATCCGCGACGTGCTCCGGTACTACTCGGCGGCGCCGGAACGGCTCCTCGGCGCGCAGATCCCGGTTCCCGGCGGCCTGGACGTGACGTTCAAGGAACCGGTCGGCGTGGTGGGCCTGATCGTCCCGTGGAACTTCCCCATGCCCATCCTCGGCTGGGGGCTTGCCCCGGCGCTGGCGGCCGGCAACCCGGTGATCGCCAAGCCCGCCGAGCGCACCCCGCTGACCGCGATCAGGATCGGTGAGCTTGCCCGCGAGGCGGGGCTGCCGGACGGGGTGTTCCAGGTGCTGCCCGGCAAGGGGTCGGTGGTCGGCCAGCGGCTGGTGGACCACGAGGCGGTCCGCAAGATCGTTTTCACCGGGTCCACCGAGGTCGGCCAGCAGATCATGGCTGGCTGCGCCCGGCAGGTGAAGCGGCTCACCCTGGAACTGGGTGGCAAGAGCGCCAACATCGTTTTCGCCGACGCGGACCTGGAGAAGGCGGCGGCCAGTGCGCCGTCCGCGGTGTTCGACAACGCCGGCCAGGATTGCTGCGCGCGGTCGCGGATCCTGGTCCAGCGCAGCGTCTACGACCGGTTCATGGAGATGCTCGAGCCCGCCGTCAAGGGCGTGCGGGTGGGCGACCCGGCCAGCGCGGACACCGAGATGGGCCCGCTGATCTCCGCCGAGCACCGGGCGCGGGTCGCCTCCTATGTGCCGCAGGGTGCGCCGGTCGCGTTCCGGGGCAGCGCCCCGGACGGGCCGGGCTACTGGTTCCCGCCGACCGTGCTCGCCCCGGTGCGCCGCGACGACCCGGCCTACACCGAGGAAGTGTTCGGCCCGGTGGTCACCGTGGTCCCGTTCGGGGACGAGGCGGACGCGATCGCCATCGCCAACGACAGCCCCTACGGGCTGTCCGGCTCGATCTGGACGCGCGACGTGGGCCGCGCCATCCGGGTCGCGCGGGCGGTGGAGACCGGCAACCTGTCGGTCAACTCGCATTCCTCCGTCCGATACTGGGCCCCGTTCGGCGGCTTCAAGCAGTCCGGGCTGGGCCGTGAACTGGGCCCGGACGCGCTCGACGCGTTCACAGAGACCAAGAACGTCTTCATCGCTACCGAGGAGTGATCAGCACTATGCAACGCCTGGCGAACCGCGTCGCTGTCGTCACAGGGGCCGGGAGCGGCATCGGGCTGGCAAGCGCACGCCGGCTGGCTGCGGAAGGGGCGAAGGTCGTCGTCGCAGACCTGGACAGTGAGACCGGCAAGGCGGCCGCCGACGAGGTCGGTGGCCTGTTCGTCCAGGCCGATGTGACCAGCGAGGATGATGTCGCGGGCATGTACGATGCCGCCCTCAGCGCCTACGGGCGGGTCGACATCGCGTTCAACAATGCCGGGATCTCGCCCCCCGACGACGACTCCATCCTGGTGACCGGCCTGGAGGCATGGCGCCGGGTACAGGAGGTCAACCTCACCTCCGTCTACCTGTGCTGCAAGCACGTCATCCCGCACATGCAGGCGCGCGGCGGCGGCTCCATCATCAACACCGCCTCCTTCGTCGCCGTGATGGGCTCGGCCACCTCCCAGATCTCCTACAGCGCCTCCAAGGGCGGTGTCCTGGCGATGAGCCGGGAACTCGGCGTTCAGTTCGCGCGGGAAGGGATCCGGGTGAACGCGCTGTGCCCCGGCCCGGTCAACACCCCGTTGCTGCGCGAGCTTTTCGCCGCCGACCCGGAGCGGGCGGCACGCCGGCTGGTCCACGTGCCGATGGGCCGGTTCGCCGAGGCGGAGGAGATCGCCGCCGCGGTAGCCTTCCTGGCCAGCGACGACGCCTCGTTCATCACCGCGTCCGGCTTCCTGGTGGACGGTGGCATCTCCGGCGCCTACGTGACGCCGCTGTGAGCGTTCCTGTCGTCGGGCTCAGCACGTACTGCGAGCCTGCCCGCTGGGGAGCCTGGGAGGCCCCGGTGGCGCTGCTGCCCGCCAGCTACATCGACCAGGTGACCGAGGCCGGTGGCGTTCCGGTGCTGCTGCCGCCGGTGCCGGGGGTGGCCACCGCGATCGCCCGGCTGGACGCGCTGGTGCTCACCGGCGGTGGCGACGTCGACCCGGCCAACTACGGCGCGGCGGCGGGCCCACGGACCGCCCGGGTCCATCCCGAACGGGACCAGGCCGAACTGGAACTGCTCGCCGCGGCCCTGGCAGCCGGGCTGCCGGTGCTGGGAATCTGCCGCGGCATGCAACTGCTCAACGTGGCCCGGGGCGGGACCTTGTGCCAGCACCTGCCTGCCGAGGCTGGTCATACCCCCACCCCTGGCACCTTCGGATCACATCAGGTCCGGCTCGCACCGGGAAGCCAGCTCGCCTCGATCCTTCGGCCCGGCAACGGGGCGGACCCGGCCGGCCTGGCGGTTCCCACCGCCCACCATCAGGCCATCGACCGGCTGGGCGAGGGCCTGGTCGCGTCTGCCTGGGCACCGGACGGGGTGATCGAGGCGGTGGAACTGCCGTCCGGGGAGGGCCAGCACCCCTTCACACTGGCAGTGCAGTGGCACCCGGAAGCGGGTGAGGACCGGCGGCTGGTGTCCCCGCTGGTGGCCGCGGCAGCGGGCGGGGGACCCCCGGCCCGCTGGGTGATCTCGCCCCGGCCAGACCGGGGCTTGCGGACCGCCAGCACCGGGCAGCCTCTACACTCGCCAGCGTGAACACCACCCCCGCCGTCGAGATCCGCGATCTCGTCAAGCGGTATGGGCGCACGGCCGCGGTCGACGGCCTCTCGCTGCGGGCGGCCCAGGGCGCCGTCACCGCCGTGCTGGGCCCGAACGGGGCGGGCAAGACCACCACGGTGGAGATCTGCGAGGGCTACCGGCGGCCCGACGCGGGCACGGTCAGCGTGCTCGGCCTGGACCCGGTGACCGATGCCCGCGTGCTGCGGCCACGGGTCGGGGTGATGCTGCAGTCGGGGGGCATCCCCCCCGCCGCCCGGCCCGGCGAGTACCTGCGTGTGCTGGCACGCTTCCACGCCCACCCGCTCGACCCGGCCCAGCTGCTGGCCGGGCTCGGGCTCGCCAGCCATGCCCGCACCCAGGTCAAGCGGCTGTCCGGGGGCCAGCAGCAGCGGCTTTCGCTGGCCGCCGCCGTGATCGGCCGCCCGGAGCTGGTCTTCCTCGATGAGCCGACGGCCGGGCTTGACCCGCAGGCCCGCCACGCCACCTGGGACATCGTCCGCGGGCTGCGGGAATCTGGCGCGAGCGTGATCCTCACCACCCACCACATGGAAGAGGCCGAACGCCTCGCGGACCGGGTAGCCATCGTCGACCACGGACGGCTGGTTGCCGAGGGAACCCCGGCGGAGCTGACCGGCACCGCGGGCCAGCTGCGGTTCCGGGCCGAGCCAGGCCTGGACACCGACGGGCTGCTGGCCGCCCTGGCCCCGGGGGCCGCCGCCAAGGAGTCCCCGGCCGGCCACTACGTGGTCGAGGTGCACGACCGGGTTGACCCGCAGCTGGTGGCGGCGGTGACTGCCTGGTGCGCCGAGCACGGTGTGCTGGCCCAGGATCTGCGGATCGAGAGCCGCACACTGGAAGATGTGTTCCTGGAGCTGACCGGCCGGGAGCTGCGGTCATGACCGCTTCGCCATGGCCGGCGCCGGCACCGGGTGCGGCGCCGCTGCCCAAGATGATCACCGCGCAGGCGGGCCTGGAAACCCGGATGCTGCTGCGCAACGGTGAGCAGTTCCTGCTGACCTTGATCATCCCGGTGCTGCTGCTGGTCGCCTTCAGCCTGGAGCCGCTGGTCAAGGTCGGCGGCAGGCGGGTGGACTTCCTGGTCCCTGGCATCATCGCGCTGGCGGTGATGTCGACGGCGTTCACCAGCCAGGCCATCGCGACCGGCTTCGAGCGGCGTTACGGCGTGCTGAAGCGGCTGGGTTCCACCCCGCTCCCCCGGTCCGGGCTGATCGGCGCCAAGACCGTCACGGTGATCGGGGTGGAGATCGTGCAGGCGATCGTGATCACCGCGGTGGGACTGGCGCTGGGCTGGCATCCCCACGGTGGCGCGGCCGCGGCCGTGTGGGTCGTCCTGCTGGTGCTGGCGGGCACGGCCGCGTTCAGCGGCCTCGCGCTGCTGCTGGCGGGCACGCTGCGGGCGGAGGCGACACTGGCCGTGGCCAACCTGATCTACCTGATCCTGCTCGGCGTGGGCGGGGTGATCTTCCCGCTCACCAAGTTCCCCGCCGGGGCACGGGGCATCCTGACCCTGCTGCCCTCGGGCGCGCTCTCCGGCGGGCTCCGCTCGGTGCTGGCAGGCGGCGGGGCGCCCGTGCGCGATCTGGCGGTACTCGTGGTGTGGGCGGCCGTCGCGATCGCACTCGCCGCCCGGACGTTCCGCGGGGAATAGGGAACCGCCTGCGGAGCCGGGGGGCGGCCGCTGGCACCGGCCGGCCCGGTGGTGGCCCGGGGCGGCGGCCCGGGGGCGCGCGCAGGGCTGTCCGCGCAGGTCCCGCGGCGATGGCAAGGTCGATGCCGCCATCAGTCCTCGTGCTGACCGGCGTCGTTTCGGTGCAGATCGGCGCCGGGCTCGCGGCCCGTCTGTTCACCCAGATCCCCCCCGCCGCCGTGACCGGGCTGCGCCTGTGGACCGCGGCGGCGCTGATGGCCGTGGCCGGGGTACGGGGTCTGCGGGCAGGCATTTCTGGCGTGGTACGGCGCCGCTCCTGGCGGGACCTCGCCGTGGTCATCGGGTTCGGGCTGACGCTGGCGGTCATGAACTTCTCGATCTACCAGGCCTTTGCCCGGATCCCGCTGGGAATCGCGGTCACCATCGAATTCCTCGGGCCACTCGGGGTGGCCGTCGCCACCTCGCGCCGGCTGCTCGACCTGCTCTGGGTCGCCCTGGCCGGGGCCGGGGTGGCGCTGCTGACCCGCACCGGTACGGCCAGCGCCGGGGCGCACGCCGGCCTGGTGGCGGCCGGTCACGGGCAGGGACTGCTGGGCCTGGCTTTCGCGGTGCTCGCCGGCCTGGCCTGGGCCGCCTACATCATTCTCAGCCGTGCCACCGGGCGTCGTTTCCCCGGTTCGTCGGGACTGACGATCGCCATGGTGATCGCCGCGATCGCGGTCGCCCCGGTGGGGGTAGCGGCAGGGCGGGGGGCGTTGCTGCGCCCGGGGGTCCTGGCGGCCGGCCTGGGGATCGGCCTGCTGTCCTCGATCGTTCCCTACACGCTGGAACTGGAGGCACTGCGGCGGGTGCCGGCCCGCGTGTTCGGCATCTGGATGAGCCTGGAGCCGGCGGTTGCCGCCCTGGTCGGCCTGGTCATGCTCGGCCAGGCACTGGCCGCCAGGGAATGGGCGGCGATCGGCTGCGTGATGATCGCCTGCGCCGGTGCGGCCCGCGGCAGCGGCGCACACGGCCAGGCTCCCCAGGCCTGAGTTGCCTCTTGGGGTGCAAACGGGGCAGGCCCCTCCTACCATGGGGGGCGTGCCTGCCGATCTGACCTCGCCTGACACCAGCCCCGCCGCCAGCAGCCCCGGGGCTGCCGCCGCAGCCCTGCGCCGGGCCGTGAACGCCATCTGGGCACCCACTCCGGCCGCGATGCGGCGCATCGCGCTGGCGGGGGTACTGTCCACCGCCGTGATCATCGTGACCGGCGCGGCGGTGCGGCTGAGCAAGTCCGGGCTCGGCTGCCCGGACTGGCCACAATGCACCCGCAGCAGCCTGGTAGCCGCGCACACCCGCGGCGACCCGATGTTCCACACCTGGATCGAGTTCGGTAACCGGATGGTGACCGTTGTGGTCACGGTGGTCGCGGTGGCGGTGCTGATCGCCGCCTGGCGGTTCCGCCCCCAGGGACGCCGGCGCGCTGACCTGGTCTGGCTGGCTGTCGCGCAGCCGGCCGGGGTGGTGGCCCAGATCGTGGTCGGCGGGATCGTGGTGCTGACCAACCTCAATCCGGCCATGGTGTCACTGCACTTCGTGGTCTCGATCGCGGTCGTCGCGGCGGCGGTGGCGCTGCACGTCAAGTGCACCGAGGGCACCGCGCCCGCGCGGCCGCTGATCCGGGCCGATCTGCGGCTGCTGGTGTATGGCGTGGTAGCGGTGGCTGCGGTGATGCTGGCCGCCGGGACCGTGGTCACCGGCACCGGGCCACTGGCGGGTGCCGGTGCGGTCCCCCGCTACCACCTGCCGCTGACCGGGGTCACCCAGTTCCACTCCGACATCGGCTGGCTGATGGGCGGGCTCGTGCTGCCACTCGTCGCCGGGCTGCGCCTGACCCGGGTGCCGGTCCGGGTGATGCGGCTCGGCTGGCTGCTGCTCGGTCTGCTGGCCGTGCAGGGTGCGGTCGGCTACACCCAGTACTTCACCGGGCTGCCGGCTGGCCTGGTCTGGGTGCACGTGTCGGGCTCACTGCTGATCTGGATCGTGGCCCTGCGGCTGATGTTCGCGGTGCGCGACCGGGGCCCGCTTTCCCAGCCGCCGTCGCATCCGGCCGGCAAAGCGGGCGTGTCGGCCGCCCGCGCCGAGCCCGAACCCGCGCCCGCCGGCTAGCCCGGCACCCGCCGCCTTATCCCGGCATGCCCGGCGGGTAGCGGTGCCGGCCGGCCCCTGGCTCACCCGGGTACGCCCACGGCGGCGTTCGCGGCTGCCGCTGGTGGGCGAAGCAGACATTGCGGGCCGCCACCATGAGCGCGAGCAGCCCACGGCTGCGCTCGGCGAACTGGGCCGCGCTGATCACACCACGCTCTGCCCGCTGGTGGGCCAGCGCCAGTTCGGTCGCGGCAAGCTGGTAGTCGGTCATGGCCGCCGCCGCTGGGCGCCCCCCGGTGGCGCGTGCCCAGCGGCGGGCTTCCCGGCGGCTGCGCAGGGTGCTGAGCATGCGCAGATCGGCCTGGGTGATCACGCCAGCCTGCTCGTAGGCGGGCAGGCAGCGCCAGATCAGCCTGACGATCCGGCGCCGGTCGGCGACCACCACCGCCATCAGCACGACGAGCACGCACATCACCAGCGCATAGGCGATGGCGATCCCGGCCAGCCCGAATGCCGTCAGCCCGTTCCACAGGCCGTGCAGGATCATGGCGCCGGCCAGCCCGGCCGCCAGCGCCCAGCCCGAGCGGCGGTGTGTCGCCGCGTACGCGGCCCCGATCCCGGTCATGGCGGTGAAGGCCGGATGCGCGAACGGTGAGAGAAGCCCGCGGAAGACGAACGTGACGCCGAGCAGTTGCGCCCCGCCCACCTGCGGCCGTACCAGCGCATCGATGTAGTACCCGATGTTCTCCATCATCGCGAAACCCAGGCCGACCATGGCCGCGTAGATGATGCCGTCGGTCGGCCCGTCGAATTCCGGGCGCCGCCGCCACACCAGCCAGACCAGGACCAGGCCCTTGAGCGTCTCCTCCACCACCGGCGCGCCGAACGTCGCCGAGATGTACTCCCCCGTGCTCTTGCCCAGGTCGGGCTGGGTGATGAAGAGCAGTCCCGCGGTGTTGATGACCGCCGCCAGCAAAGCGGCGATGCCCGCACCCCAGGCGAAGGCGAAGACGAGATTCCCGCGCGGCTCGGGTTCCAGCCGGTCGAGCAGCAGCACGACGGCGACCAGGAGCGGCACCGGGAGCAACGCGAGTGGCAGCGCGACCAGGAAGGGCACCACGCTGTGCCGGCCACTCTCGACGCTTTGCAGCAGGTCGATGCCAAGCGCGATGAGGGCACAGGCCAGGCCGGCGGCGATACCGATGATGACGCCGGGCGGCCGGCGGCCCGGCGGCCGCCCCTCGATCACCGCCCGCGGATCAAGGCCCGGCCCGGGGGTCGCCATGGTCACAAAGCGTACTCGCTGGGCGAATGGGTGGGCATGGGCGTTCTGCACACCTCAGCTGGTCTCCGGTGGCGGCAGGCCGAGTTGCCGGCGGATGGCCCTGACCGCCTGCTCGACCGGCGCGTTCGCGGCGGTCAGCCGCGGCAGGTAGCCAGCCAACTGCCGCATTACGCAGGTCGGCCCTGGCGGCCGCGAGAGCATGGTGGTCGCGGCCATGGAGCCGGTCGAACCCAGCCTCCAGCCGCCGGTTCCCTGCCTGGGCGATCGCCAGGTAGCGGGCCGCGTCAGCCCGGCGCAGGGCGGCCTGGACAGCCGCCGATGAAGCCGAGGGGCTGGCCGCCGGCCGCTGGCAGGTGCTCTTCGATCAGCCTTCGGCACCACTCGCAGGTCCGCTGCCCCCGCTCATATCGCACATATGGGGGAGGCGCCGATTGCGGCGGCCGATAGGATCGTAACGGCAATTGATCCTGGCGGCTACCGCGATGGCGGGCCCGCACACCCGGGGAGGCTGTACCTGATTTCCGGTCAGGACACCGCCCCCAGCCAGCTTC
>OFHK01000564.1_pt1 | contig 10633 bp, 6 predicted proteins | sample 1521951 | NCBI WGS metagenome assembly OFHK01 (sample SAMEA2468436, study PRJEB22500) | soil metagenome | biome: Glassland; feature: Farmland; material: Clay | place: Australia | collected 2013-01-31 | depth 0.55 m
CTGCGGGCCGGCCTCGAACGTCACCACCGGCGCTTCGACCAGATAGATCACTCCCGCTTTTCCGGCGGCCAGAGAGACGTAGCGCTCGTCGGGAATCGGCAGGGCGAGGATGCGCTGATCGATATTGGCGAAATCGATGCGGACTTCGGGTGGCTTGGGAGGCGTTTTCTCGGCGGCCTGCTTTTCGCCGGCTTTGTCCTTCTCGGCGCCGGTGGCGGCTTGCACCTTTTCGTCGTCGCTTTCCGGAGCGAGCGGTGAAGGCAAATCCTTGCGCAGCACGACGACGTAGACGCTGCGGGTGACCGGATGCGCGAAACTCGTCATGTCGCCCGCGCCTTGCGTCAGGCCGGTGTTGGTGCTGGCGGCGAAATACAGATATTTGCCGCTCGCGTCGAATTGCGGATCGAGCGCGTCGCTCATGCCGTCGGTGATCTGGGTCGATTGGCCGTTCGAGAGCGAATAGACGCAGATGGAGTGCAGGCGATTCGTGAGCACCTTGGCGTAGGCGATCCAGCGGCTGTCGGGCGACCAGGCCGGAGCGTAATCGCTGAGCGCGTAGATGTCTGTTGCGATTTTCACCGGCGTCGGATGGTCGAGATTGACGTACCAGAGATTCAGGCGCTTGTCGGTATAGACGATCTTCTTGCTGTCGGGCGACCAGATCGGGTGGAAGAAGAAGGATGGCGGCTTGCCAAGATCGATGGACCGGACCTCGCCCAATCCGCTCTGATCTTTCAGGTGCAACGCGTATTCGCCGGAGCGATCGGAGAAATACGCGATCCATTTTCCGTCGGGCGACCATGCGGGGTCGCGATCGGCCACGCCGGAGGAGCGGGTGATGTTGCGCACGTCGCCTTTTTCAGCCGGCACAGTGAGGATTTCGCCGTGGGCCTCGAATACGGCGCGCTGGCCGGTGGGCGAGATGTTGGCGTTGAGAATTTCCTGCGGAGTGATCTTCTCGAAATGCGGCTGGAGCTGCGGCAGATCGGCGTCGATGCGGACATCCACTTCGTGTTCGCGGCGCGACTTGAAATCGTAGATGTGGAGCGAGCCGAACTGCTCGTACACGATGCCGCCCGGGCCGGCCGAGGCGGATTTGAGATCGAGTCCGGTGTTGGGGACGACCTCGCGCACCTGTTTCGTGCCGGTGTCGTAGGCGAAGAGCGAAACTGGGCCGTTGCGGTCGGAGAGGAAATAGATGGTGTTGCCGACCCACATCGGGTCCTTGTCGTTCGAATTCTGCCGCGGGACTTTCGTCAGGTTGAGCGTGGCCAGATTGACGATCCAGATCGGCGTTGTCTGCCCGCCGTGATAGCTCTTCCAATCCGGCTCCCATTGCGAATTCGGGACGTAGGCGATTTCCTTGCTGTCGGGCGAAAACGTGCCTTCGTTCGCCATCATCAACGGCAATTCGGTGGGGAAGCCGCCGGTGATCGGGACTGTGTAAAACTGCGTGGGATCGGAATAACTGAAGCGGTCCGAGGAGAAAAGGACGCGGGTGCTGTCGGGCGTCCAGCCGAGCGCGATGTCGGGATCGGGATGGAAGGTGAGGCGGCGTGGCTGGCCGCCGTCGGCGGAGACGACGTAGACGTCGCGATTACCGCCGTAATTGCCGGTGTAGGCAATCCATTTGCCGTCCGGCGAAAAGATGGGTCCGCTTAGCAGGCCCGGTCCGCCAACCAGCCGGCGCGCCGTGCCGCCCTTGCGGCTGACCACCCAGATGGCGTCGCCGTAGGCGAAGGCGATCTCGCTCGCGTTCATGGTTGGATTCTGCAAGAGCAGCGGCGTCCGGTTCGGCTCGGCGGAAGCGATCGCGCTGAGGAAGACGATGGAAAGGAGGGCGAGCCCGATTCTCTTCATCCAGCACCTCTGTTTTTGCTCGCGCCGGCGGTCACCCCACGTGCTGAAGCGCCGGAAACGCGGGAAGGAAAGCGGCGCGAGTATAGATTTCCGGCGCGGGTGAAGTCAAAGGCTAGTCGCGAAGCCCGAAAGCCCGGATTCGGCCCAGGCGTGCTTCGGCTCAGACGTTCATGAAGCGGGCGATGCTGGTTGCGTGGTGGGAAGGGTCGTAGGGGCACGTTGCAACGTGCCCCTATCCCTGGTCCTCCCGGTGGTCGTTGCGCAATCGTTTCTAGGATTCAGTTCGCGGCATCTTGCGACGAAGCACCAGGCCGAAGAGCAGTAGTCCCGAGCCCACCACCGCCAGCGTTCCCGGCTCCGGCGTTACCGTAACCGATTCGTCGAGCGCCACCACGTCGTTCGCGCAGGCCGAGCCGGTGCTGCACGAATAGCCGTTCAGCGGGCTGCCGTTCAGATAGCCCCAGAACACCGACCCGGCCGGCAATGCCGATCCCGACAGCGTGATCGGAATGGGAGTGCCGGCGTCGAAGGCGCCAAGGCTGACCGTGTAAACGTTGAAAGCGCCCGGCGACCCGACCACCTGGCCGGCGGCCGCGGCGAAGGCGCTGAACCCTCCGACCGTGTAGGAATCGAATCCGCCCAGATTGCCGGCCGTCGCCACGTTCAGGAATCCGAAGATCGTGCTGCTCGGCGAGCCGGACCACACGCCGGCATCGGTCGCCGTCGTCCCGTTCGCCGAGAAGCTCAATCCCAGATCGGTTGCGCTCGGCACCAGCACCACCAGATACGCCGTGCCCGTCTCCGCTCCGCCGGAGTTCGCGAACTCGAGCGTGGGCAGATTCTGCGACGTCAGCACGTCCCAGGTGGCATTCGTGCCGTTACACATGTTGTTCGGACAAATGACGTCCTGAGCCACCGGGTCGGTTTGCGCCCTGGCTCGGGCCGTCCACAGCATTGCAAACGTACAAACGACAACCATGCTCAGTACCTTGCCGCAGGTTCCTTTCAAGCACGACTCCTTCCCTGGCGCGGAATTTGATTTTGGACGCAATCTTAGAAGCAGTTAATCTGCCAGAGCGGCAGAGGAATGATGGGGTTGTAAGTGGTTCTATTGGCGCTGGTTTGAATGCGTGTTCCGGAGCGGAACAGGTTGCGCGGGCACGCGATGCAAAATGTTTTTGAGATCAGCTATGGCGTTGTTGCTTCTTTCGCGCCAGCGCTGGTTTGCCGGTGGCGGGTGGGTCAGTGCTCGCGCACGCTTTCGAGGGCCTGGTCGTAGGTGAGCACGCGGCCGCCATACTGGCGGCTGTAGGCTTCGGCTTCGTCGCGGCTGGCGAAGGCGACGAGCACGGGCAGGCAGCGGTCGTAAACGCGCATCCGCACGCCATCGTTCGGCCCACGCTCGACGGTTGGCTTGTGCAGCGTGCAGTACTGCAGGTCGCCGCCCTCGTCGTAGTAGGCGGACTTGGCCTCGATCACGTGTCCGGTAGCGTAGTCGGTCGCGTGGGCTCCGCGGATTTGGCTGGGATGGTCCAGCATGTAATGCATGGCGCAGCGCGGGCAGCATGCGGTCAGGGGCCCGTCGGTCGTGTCCACGTGGAATTCCGTCTGTTTCGGCACGTCACGGCCGCAGATCTGGCACACCAGCGGCTGCTTCGACGCTTCCCAGCGATAAGCCACCAGCGCAACGGCCCCGATGGCCACGAGCGCCACGATGGTGAGGAGAATGGATTTCGTTCGCGTAACTGCCTCCCCGGCCTGAGAGACCCGGCGCAGGGTACGTCTTTAGTTTAGCACCGCGAGTGTTCCGGGAATCCGTCGCGGCTCGACGGGAGCGTTTGGATCACCTGGGCCCGGGCCGCGCGAGGTTCATTTGCCGTTTCCATTCGTCCTCGATTGCGTGAGCGTTCCGCGCCGCAGTTGGCGCTGCTTCAGCAGCAGGAACAGCACCGGCACGAGCAGCAGCACGCCGATCGTCGAAGTCACCATGCCGCCGACCATGGGCGTGGCGATCGGCTTCATGACGTCGGAACCGACGCCGGTTTCCCAGAGGATGGGCCCGAGGCTGAAGATGACGGCGAAGACGGTCATCAGTTTGGGTCGCAGGCGCTGCACGGCTCCTTCGATTGTCGCGGCCTCGACATCCTTCGGCGTGAGAGGGACGCCGGCGGCGAGGCGTTTGTCGAGCGCTTCGTGAAGGTAGACCACCATGATGACGCCGGTTTCCACGGCGATGCCGAAGAGCGCGATATAGCCGACCCAGACCGCGACGCTGAAGTTGTAGCCGAGGATCCATTGCAGCAGCAGCCCTCCGGTCAAGGCAAAAACCGTAGGCAGAATCAGGATGGCGGCTTCCGCGACGGAATTGAACGTCATGTAGAGCAGCACGAAGATGACGAGGAAGACGATGGGCAGGATGAGTTCCAGGCGCTCCTTGGCCCGCATTTCGAATTCATACTCGCCGGACCAGTGGTAGGAGGCGCCGGAGGGCAGTTGCAGCTTCTGATGCAGCAGAGAGTCCGCCTTCTGGACGAAGCTGCCGTAGTCGCTCGTGCTCAGATCCATGAAGACGTAGCCGGTGAGCTGCGCGTCCTCGTCGCGAATCATCGCCGGGCCGCGGGTGAAGGTGATGCTGGCGACTTCGGAGATGGGAATTTGCGCGCCGGTCGGCGTGGGAATCAAAACGCGATCGAGCGCGGGGATGTCGTCGCGAAAATCGCGGTTGTAGCGAACGTTGACCGGGTAACGTTCCCGGCCTTCGACGTTCACCGCGATATCCTGGCCGCCGATGCCGCTGGTCACCGCGCGCTGCACGTCGGCCACTGTCAGGCCGTATCGCGCGGCCACGGCGCGGTCCGCCTGGACGTTCACGTAGAAACCCTGCGCCACACGCTCGGCAAAGATCGAGCGCACGCCGGACACGGAAGAAAGGATGTGCTGCACCTGTTGTCCCACCTGCTGGATGTCGGCGAGATTCGGTCCCTGGATTTTCAGGCCGACCGGCGTCTTGATGCCGGTGAGTTCCATGTCCAGGCGGTTCTGGATGGGCATCGTCCAGGTGTTGGTGATGCCGGGGAATTGCAGTTTCGCGTCCATCTCCTGAATCAGTTTTTCGTAGGTCATTCCCTGCGGCCACTCGCCGCGCGGCTTGAGCATGATGGTGGTGTCGAACATGGAGAGAGGCGCATTGTCGGTGGCGCTGTCGGAGCGGCCCACGCTGCCGAAGACCGAGCTGACCTCGGGGAAGGAACGGATGATGCGGTCCTGCTCCTGCATGAGAGTCGATGCCTGGGTGATGGAGATGCCGGGATAGGATGTCGGCATGTAGAGTGCCGAGCCTTCATAGAAAGCCGGCATGAACTGGCTGCCGATGCGCGCGGCCAGCGGCAGGGTGACAGCCAGCAGCGCCAGGCCGGCGAACAGTGTGACCACGCGATGGCGCAGGCAGACGCGCAGCACCGGCAAATAGAGGAATTGCGTGAAGCGCGAGACGGGATTCGCCGATTCCGGTTTCAAACGGCCGCGAATGAAGATAAGCATCAGAATCGGGATCAGCGTGACCGAGAGCAGGGAAGAGAAGCTGATGGCGAGCGTCTTCGTCCACGCGAGCGGGCGGAACATCCTTCCCTCCTGCGCCTGGAGCAGGAACACGGGAAGGAAGGAAACAACAATAATGATCAGCGAAAAGAAGATGGGCGCGCCCACCTGTTTCGCCGCACCCAGCAGAATCCGGCGCCGCTCGCGCGGCGGTAGAGCGGGCGGCGGAGTGCCCGCCTGCGCCTCCGAAAGGCAACGGTTGCCGTTCTCGACCATGACGATGGCGGCATCCACCAAAACGCCAATCGCCAGCGCCAGGCCGCCCAGCGACATGATGTTGGTGGTGACGTGGAAGAAATACATCGGGATGAAGGACGCGATGACGGCGATCGGGAGGGTGAGAATCGGAATCAGCGCGGAACGAAAATGGAACAGGAAAATGATGATGACCAGGCTGACGATCACCGCCTCTTCCAGCAGATCGCGCTGCAGGGTGTTGATCGATTTGTGGATCAGGCCCGAGCGGTCGTAGGCGGGAACGATTTCGACGCCCGGCGGCAGCGACGATTTGATTTCTTTTACCTTGGCCTTGATCCCGTTGATGACGTGCAGTGCGTTCTGCCCGAAGCGCATCACCACGATTCCGCCCACCGTTTCTCCCTGACCGTTCCAATCGGCCACGCCGCGGCGAATCTCGGGACCGAAACTGACCGAACCCAGGTCGCCAACCAGCACCGGAGTGCCGTTGCGTGTGCCGACCGGGACATTGCGCAGATCGTCGAGCGATTTGAAGTAGCCGAGGCCGCGAACCATGTATTCGGCGCCGCTGAATTCGAGCAGGCGCCCGCCGACTTCGTTTGTGCTTTCGCGCACGCGGGAAATCACGGTGGAAAGCGGAATGTTGTACGCGAGCAGCTTGTTCGGATCGAGATTGACCTGATACTGGCGGACGAAGCCGCCGATCGTGGCCACTTCGGCGACGCCGGGAACCGTTTCCAGCCAGTAGCGGATATACCAATCCTGGAGGGTGCGCAGATCGGCCAGGCTGTACTTGTGCGAGTGATCCACCAGCACGTATTCGTAGACCCAGCCGGCGCCGGTGGCGTCCGGGCCGAGCACGGGATGCACGCCCGGCGGCAGCTGGCCTTCGATTTGTTGCAGGTACTCGAGAACGCGCGAGCGCGCCCAGTAGAGATCGGTTCCGTCCTGAAAGACGGCGTAAACGTAGGAGTCGCCGAACATCGTCTGCGCGCGCACGTCCTTTACGCGCGGGGCGGCGAGCATCGTGGCGACGATTGGATAGGTCACCTGATCCTCGATCAGGTCCGGAGGCTCACCGGCCCACGGTGTGTGGATGACCACCTGCACGTCGGAAATGTCCGGCAGCGCGTCGAGTGGAATGTTGCCCATGCACCAGATGCCCGCCAACACGAGCAGAAAGACGCCGATGAAGACGAGGAAGCGGTTCCGGCTGCACCAATCGATCCATCGCGCGATCACCTTACATCCCTCCGGTGGCGCTGACGCTCAGTTGCTTTCTTGCGATCACCTTGCCTCCGCGCCGCGCCACGATCGTGACTTGCCAGTTTCCGCCCGTGGGCAGATTTCCCCGGCCCTCGTAGAGGCCTCCCCCCTTGTCGGCGCGTGTGATCTGGGCTCGCATGGCGGACATGCCCATCGCCGGCATCGCGGGCATGAAGAAGACCACCTGCACTTCAGCGCCGGCCACGGCCTGGCCTTGGGCGTCTGTCAGCTTCACCTGGAACGTGTTGCCGCCTTTGCGCGGCGGCGTGGGGATGCTGCTGAATTCGACCTTGTTTTGCGCGGCTTCTGTGCCCGGCGCTGCGCCCGCTGCCGCCTCGGGCGGTGGCAGGAACGAGCCGATCGCGGCCTGCAACTGGCTCTCGGAATCGATCAGGAAATTCGCCGAAGTGACGATGCGTTCGCCCGGCTTGAGTCCCTTGAGGACGATGTAGTTGTCGCCGACCTGCTGCCCGGCGACGATCTGGCGAGGCTCGAGGTAGCCGCCGCCGCGATCGATGAAAGCAATCTGCCGGGTTCCGGCCTGGAAGACCGCGGTGGCCGGAACCACCAGTTGCCAGCCCATCGGAATTTCCAGGTCCACGTTCACGAACATGCCGGGCCGCAGGAACAGTCCGGGATTCGTGAACACGAGGCGCACGCGCGCGGTGCGCGTCGTCATGTCGACGTCGGGATAGATGAAATCCACACGGCCGCGGAATGTGCGGCCGGGATAGGAATCGACGGTGAGCGTGGCGGGTTCGCCCGGGCGGATGCGGCCGAGATCGTTCTGGAACACCTCGGCGTTGACCCAGATTGTCGAGAAGTCGGCCACGGTGTAGAGCCGCGTCGACGGCTGAACGAAAAGGTTCGGCAGCGCGTTGCGCTCGGTGATGAATCCTGTAACGGGTGAATCGACGGTGAGGTACTGCTGCGCCTTGCCGGTTTTCTCGAGCCGCACGATCTCGCGCTCGGGAATATCCCATTGACGCAGCCGCTCGAGCGTTGCCTGCACCAGCGACTTCGCGCCCTCGGCGACGCCGGGCACGGTGCTGCCCGCGAGCAATTGCTCGTTCTGCTTCGCCAGCAGGTATTCGCGCTCGGTGGTCACCAGGTCCTGGCTGTAGATGGTGAAGAGCGGCTGGCCCTTTTTCACGTACTGATAGTTGGCGTTGGCGAATACCTGCTGAATCCAGCCGGAGAATCGCGTCTGCACGTACGCCTGCTCCCGTTCGTCCACGGCGACGTTGCCGACCACGCGGATGTCGTCGTGAATCGCCTTGCGCGCGACCTTGCCAGTGGTCACGCCGATGCTCTGCAGGCGCTGCGGCGAAAGCTGTATCGGCGCGAGCGCCGGCGCTGCCGGGCCCGGCTGCGCGGCAGGCGAAGTCGAACCGGCCGTCTGCTGGGGGCCTGTGGAGACGACTTCCGCCGCCGGTGCGCTTGGCGCGGCGATGCGCGCCTGGCGCGAGTGCCACCACCACGCGCCCGCACCGCCTAGCAGCGCCAGGTTGAATGCCAGCGCGGCGAAAAATGCGCTTCGATAGCTTTTCATTGCTGGGCTCCTTGCCCCCGCCTGGCGGACCGGCGAACATCGCGTTTCGGTGAGGTTTGCACGGCGTCCTCTTCCTTCACTTCACCATCTCGACGCCGACGAGCGGCTCGAGCCGGGCCAGCGCGATCTGGTAATCGGAAATCTGGCGGTAGTAGTTCACCTGGAAATCGAGCAGGTTCATGAAATTGTCGATCATCGTCAGAAAATCGGCTTTCCCGGTCTGGTAAGCCAGTACCGAGGATTCGAGCGTCTGCGAAGACTGCGGCACGATGGCCTGCGAATAGAGCACCGCCAGCTTCGATGCCTGCCGCGCGGCGATGAATTGCTGCTTCACCAGGTAATTCACCGTAGTCTGCCGGTCCGCGCGAACGCTGCGATCGCTCATCAGGTTCCTGCTCGCCTCGACCACTTGCTGGCGCTGCTTGGATTTATAAAAAACGGGGATGTTGAGGGTGACGAACAGGCCCTGCGTGTCGGGGAGAGAGGGACGCTGCTGGTACATGTAGCTCACGCTGAAATCGGGATCGTAGGATTTGCCCGCGAGCGTCAGCGTGTCCTCGTCCCGTTCGATCACCTTCTGATCGCGCGCGATGCCGGTGTCGTTGGCATGCGCCAGGCGGTAGAGATCCTCGATTGAGTAGGTGAGTTTTGTTTGCTCGAGCGGCGAGGGCGGCGCGAGCGGCGTTTGGGGATCGCGATTCAGCAGCGTGTTGATTCGCGCGACGGCCGTCTGCTCCTCTTCGCTCAAGATCGTGATCTGCTCGAGGATCCGGGAAAGCTCCACCTGCCCCTTCAGCACGTCCTGTTGCAGCCCTTTGCCGCCCTCGTAACGGGTCTCCGCGATCTTCGTCAGCCGTTCGAGCAGGACGCGGTTGTTGTCGATGATTTCGAGAGCCTTGTGGAAGTAGGCGTACTGGAAGTAGGCGACTTTGACCTCCGAAACCACGCGCCGCCGCGCCGCTTCGTATTCCCACCACGCGGCCTGGCTGTCGCGATCGGCGATCTTGCCGCGCAGTTTCAGCTTGCCGGGGAAGGGAAAGCCCTGCGTCGCACTGAAGCCGCGATAGCTCGGCGGAAAATTGTCCCGCACGTCGAAAGGGATGGGTTCGCCGAGCCAGCCGACCGTGACTGAGGGGTCGGGCAGGGCCTTGGCCTGCGGCACTCGCGCCCGCAGCGCGTCGACATGGCGCGCGGCGGCCTGAATCTCCGGATTCACGCGCAGCGCTTCGGTAAGCAGTTCATCCAGCCGCAGCACCTTCGTCGGCGCCGCCTGCGGTTGCGTGTTCTTCGATTGCCCCGCGGCCGGCGAGGCGGCCAACACCACGAGCAACGTCCAGCAAAACAGCCAATGTCCAGACTTCATGTGCCTCTCTCCCGCGATTCAAGAAATGCGTCTTGTGGTGGAAATCCGGACGCGCGCATACCACGCACGCGTCCTGACGCAAAGAATCAAGAGGGAGGGACTAGATCAGAAAGACGCAGAGCCGTGCCTGGCCGGCCGGCGGCGCCAGATCAGAGGCGGCAATCGTGGCTGGAAAACCGGCTTGGGAAGCCGGTTGGTGCGTTGCCGCCGGGGAAACGAAGTTCAAGGCCAGAAGCGCCGGCATCGGGTTCACCGCGCTCTGGATCGCCTGGGGGAAGGGAGCTGCCGATTGGATGCAGAGGCAGGAAATGACCGGGCTGCTGTTCCGCGTAGCGGTCTGGAATGTGGGGCCGCACTGCATAGTCATCGGGCACTGGCACGGTCCGTCGAGACCGGCGAGGACCGCGCAGGCGGAAAGCGGCACGGGCGCAAGCGCCAGCAGGTTCAAAACCAGAGCGAGAATTATGCCGCGACGGACCATGACACCCCAACTGTAGCACGTTTGGTTCCGGAAGTGTGCGCAACTAAGAGACTTAGTATCAATGTGTTAACGGAGCTTCTCGGCATCGTTGTTGCGCCATCTGGCTCACCCTTGCGGCAAATTCCAGCGGGGCAGCAACAGCCTTCGGTTCCTTCTTTCTCATTCTGAGAAATTTTGAAATATTCCCGGTTCGCGATCATTTCGCCAAATCCCGGAAAGCGCCGGCCCTTTCGCTCAGGTGCCCGCCGAAACGCACTGCCCGCCAGCATTCGATTCCTCCCGTTTCTTGCTTTTCCCTCGCCGCTCCCGTCTATAC
>OFHK01000565.1_pt1 | contig 10631 bp, 16 predicted proteins | sample 1521951 | NCBI WGS metagenome assembly OFHK01 (sample SAMEA2468436, study PRJEB22500) | soil metagenome | biome: Glassland; feature: Farmland; material: Clay | place: Australia | collected 2013-01-31 | depth 0.55 m
TTCTGTGCTGCACCGGCGTTACCCATAAGATCCGAGAGGTGCACGACGGCGCGGCGACGAAGGACTGGATGGAGCAGGAACAGGAGCGCGGCATCACGATTACTTCGGCTGCCACCACCTGCTTCTGGAAGGGGATGGACCTCAGCTATCCGGAACACCATATCAACATCATCGATACCCCGGGGCACGTCGACTTCACCATCGAGGTCGAGCGTTCGCTGCGGGTGCTCGACGGTGCGTGCATGGTGTACTGCGCGGTCGGCGGCGTGCAGCCGCAGTCTGAAACCGTTTGGCGCCAGGCCCAGAAGTACAGGGTGCCCAGGCTCGCTTTCGTGAACAAGATGGATCGCGTCGGCGCGAGCTTCTTCAAGGTCTACGACCAGATGAAGCTGCGCCTGAAAGCCAATCCGATCCCGATCCAACTTCCCATCGGCGCCGAAGAAAAATTCCAGGGCGTGGTCGATTTGGTCGCGATGCAAGCGATCTACTGGGACGACGCTACCCAGGGGATGAAGTTCGAACGCAAGGACATTCCGGCCGACCTCGCGGATCAAGCCAAGGAGTGGCGCGAGAAGATGGTGGAAGCCGCGGCCGAGGCGAACGAAGAGCTGATGAACAAGTACCTCGAGTCCGGGGAGCTGTCCCTCGAGGAAATCAAGCGTGGCCTTCGCATTCGCACGCTGAACAACGAAATCGTGCCGATGCTGTGCGGGTCCGCGTTCAAGAACAAGGGCGTGCAGGCCATGCTGGACGCGGTCATTGACTATCTGCCCTCGCCCGCGGACATCCCGCCCGTCAAGGGCCAGAAGGAAAACGGCGAGCCCGACGTGCGCAAGGCCGAAGACACCGAGCCGTTCGCTGGGCTGGCGTTCAAGATTGCGACCGATCCCTACGTCGGACAGCTGACGTTTATTCGCGTCTATTCGGGCGTGCTGTCGTCCGGCGATACGGTGTTTACGTCGGTCCGCGGCAGGCGCGAGCGCATTGGCCGTCTGCTGCAGATGCACGCGAACGAGCGCAAAGAAATCAAGGAAGTTCGCGCCGGTGATATCGCCGCCGCGGTAGGCATGAAGGAAGTCACGACGGGCGAGACCATCTGCGACGTCAACAAGGTGATCACGCTCGAGAAGATGGAGTTTCCGGACCCCGTCATCTCCCAGGCGGTCGAACCGAAGACCAAGGCGGACCAGGAGAAGATGGGCGTCGCGCTCGGACGACTGGCCCAGGAGGACCCGTCGTTCCGCGTCCGCACCGACGAAGAGTCCGGCCAGACCATCATCTCCGGGATGGGAGAACTGCACCTCGAGATCCTCGTCGACCGCATGAAGCGCGAGTTCGGCGTCGAGGCGTCGGTCGGCAAGCCGCAGGTCGCCTACCGCGAAACGTTCAAGAAGTCGCTCGAGTCCGAGGGCAAGTTCATCAAGCAGTCTGGTGGCCGCGGACAGTACGGTCACGTCTGGCTCAAGCTTGAGCCGCAGCCCGCCGGCAAGGGCTTCGAGTTCGTCGACGCGATCAAGGGAGGTACGGTCCCGCGCGAATTCATTCCGGCGGTGCAAAAGGGCGTGCTCGAAGCGCTGCAGGACGGAGTGCTCGCCGGGTATCCGGTGGTGGACGTCAAGGCGACGTTGTTCGACGGTTCGTACCACGAGGTGGACTCGAACGAAAATGCGTTCAAGATGGCGGCCATTTTTGCGTTCAAGGATGGCATGCGAAACGCCTCCCCCGTGCTACTCGAGCCCGTGATGGCGGTCGAGGTCGAGACGCCGGAAGAGAAGATGGGCGACGTGATGGGCGACCTCTCGTCCCGCCGCGGCATCATCCAAGGCATGGACGATCTGCCGGGCGGCAAGGCGATCAAGGCGGAGGTGCCGCTGGGCGAAATGTTCGGTTACTCGACGACGCTGCGTTCGCTTACGCAGGGCCGCGCGACGTACACGATGGAATTCAAACATTACGCCGAGGCGCCGCGCAGCGTCGCAGAGGCGGTTATCAGCAGCAAGAAGTAACCATAAGAATCGAGGAATTGCGTCATGGCAAAAGGCAAATTTGAGCGGACCAAGCCGCACGTGAACGTGGGCACGATTGGGCATGTGGACCATGGCAAGACGACGCTGACGGCGGCGATGACGAGTATTTTGTCGAAGAAGTATGGCGGCGAGGCGAGGAGCTACGCGCAGATCGACTCGGCGCCGGAGGAAAAGGCGCGCGGGATCACGATCAACACGGCGCACGTGGAGTACGAGACGGCCAAGCGGCACTACGCGCACGTGGACTGCCCTGGGCACGCGGACTACATCAAGAACATGATCACGGGCGCGGCGCAGATGGACGGGGCGATTCTGGTGGTCTCGGCCGCCGACGGGCCGATGCCGCAAACGCGCGAGCACATTTTGCTGGCGCGGCAGGTGGGGGTGCCCTACATCGTGGCGTACCTGAACAAGGCCGACATGGTCGACGACAAGGAGCTCCTGGAGCTGGTGGAGGTGGAGGTGCGGGAGCTGCTTTCGAAGTACGATTTTCCGGGGGACAAGACCCCGATCGTGATCGGCTCGGCGCTGAAGGCGCTCGAGGGCGACACGAGCGAGATGGGCGAGGGCTCGATCATCAAGCTGGCCGAGGCGCTGGATGCCTACATTCCGACCCCGGAGCGTGCGATCGACGGGGCGTTTCTGATGCCGGTGGAGGACGTGTTCTCGATCTCGGGGCGCGGCACGGTGGTCACGGGGCGCGTGGAGCGCGGGGTGATCAAGGTGGGCGAGGAGATCGAGATCGTGGGCTTGAAGCCCACCACCAAGACGGTGTGCACGGGCGTGGAGATGTTCCGTAAGCTCCTGGACCAGGGGCAGGCGGGGGACAACATCGGGGTGCTGCTGCGCGGCACCAAGCGGGAAGAGGTTGAGCGCGGGCAGGTGCTCGCGAAGCCGGGCTCGATCACGCCGCACACGAAGTTCGAATGCGAGGTGTACGTGCTCTCGAAGGAAGAGGGCGGGCGGCACACGCCGTTTTTCAACAACTACCGGCCGCAGTTTTACTTTCGCACGACCGACGTGACCGGGGCGGTGGAGCTGCCCAAGGGCACGGAGATGGTGATGCCGGGAGACAACGTGAAGATGACGGTGACGCTGATTGCGCCGATCGCGATGGAGCAGGGGCTGCGCTTTGCCATTCGCGAGGGCGGCAAGACCGTCGGCGCCGGCGTCGTCGCCAAGGTCATCGAGTAAGGATCATGCAAAGCCAACGCATCCGCATCCGTCTCAAGGCGTACGACTATCGCTTGATCGATCAGTCGGCGCTGGAGATCGTCGACACGGCGAAGCGAACGGGAGCGGTAGTGCGCGGCCCGGTACCGTTGCCGACGCGCAGGCAGCGTTTCGATCTCCTTCGCTCGCCGCACGTGAACAAGACCTCGCGCGAACAGCTGGAGATCCGCACTCATTTGCGGCTGATGGACATCATCGACCCGACGGACAAAACGGTAGACGCGCTCATGCAGCTCGACCTGCCCGCCGGGGTAGACGTAGAAATCAAGGTGCAATAAGGAAGGGACGAAGTAACTTTTCTGCCTCGGCTCTCTTTTTCGCCGAAGCGCTGGGTTCCCGGGAAGCCGGGTAGATGATTGACAGCAAGGCCGGCCAATTGCAGCCGGCGCCTCAAGAGAGGTCAACAAAATGACCATTGGACTCGTCGGCCGCAAGGTCGGCATGACGCGCATCTTTACCGAGGAAGGCGATACGCTCCCGGTAACTGTGCTCGACGTGTCCGACAACCGGATCACGCAGATCAAGACGCCCGACACCGACGGCTACGCCGCCGTCCAAGTTGCATTCGGCAAGCGCCGCGCCAGCCGTGTCGTGAAGCCGCTCGCCGGCCATCTTGCCAAGGCCGCGGTCGAGGCCGGGCACACCCTCAAGGAATTTCGGGCCAAGCCCGAAGAACTCGCCGAGCTAAAGATCGGCGCAAAGCTCGGCGTCGAGCTTTTCAAGGTCGGGCAAAAGGTCGACGTTTCGGGAATATCGATCGGCAAGGGGTATGCCGGCGTGATCAAGCGCCACAATTTCTCGTCGAACCGCGCCTCCCACGGAAACTCTATTTCGCACAACCGACCCGGCTCCACGGGGCAGAACCAGGATCCCGGGCGCGTCTTCCCCGGCAAGCGCATGGCAGGTCATCTCGGCAACGTGCGGCGCACGGTGCAGAACCTAGTCATCGTTCGCGTAGATACCGAGCGCCAGTTGCTGCTCGTGAGAGGGGCCGTCCCGGGATCCCGCGGGCGCGACGTGGTCGTGCGCCCCGCGGTCAAAGGGTAAGGAGGCGCCATGGAGCTGAAGATGGTCAATGACAAGGGCGCCGCGGGCACGTTCAACGCTCCGGATACCTTGTTCGGGCGCGATTTCAACGAAGACCTGGTGCACCAGGTGGTGGTGGCCTACCAGGCAAACGCGCGCCTCGGCACCCGCAGGCAGAAAGAGCGCAGTGACGTGGCCAAGTCGACGCGCAAGCCGTGGCGGCAAAAGGGTACCGGACGGGCGCGCGCCGGCATGGCATCGAGCCCGCTGTGGCGCGGAGGCGGCAAGATCTTTGCGGCGAGTCCCAACGAGAACTTCTCGCACAAGGTCAACCGCAAGATGTACCGCGCGGGCATGGCCTCGATACTGTCGCAGCTTGCACGCGAGGACCGTGTGCGTGTCGTCGACGACTTCAAGCTGGAAGCCCCGAAAACCAAGCTCCTCGCCCAGAAAGTGAAGTCGATGGGTTTTGACGGCCTGCTCCTGATCACCGACGAAATCGATGAGAACTTGCTGCTGTCCTCGCGCAACCTGCCGAACGTGATGGTGGTCGCGGCGCAGCACGCCAATCCGGTCGCGCTGGTGCGATTCCCCAATGTTCTGCTGACCAAGAAAGCCGTGCAGAAGCTCGAGGAGATGCTCAAATGACGGCGACCAAACACTACAACGCTGATCGGCTGATGACCGTTCTGCTCGCGCCGATAGTCTCGGAAAAAAGCACAATGCTGGCCGAGCGCAACAGGCAATACGCGTTCCGCGTTGCCGATGACGCGAGCAAGCCTGAAATCAAGGCCGCAGTCGAGCTGCTGTTCAAGACCAAGGTCGACTCTGTGACGGTGTCTAACGTGAAAGGTAAAGCAAAGCGATTTGGCCGGTTCAATGGTCGCCGGCGCAACTGGAAGAAGGCGTTCGTGTGCCTAGCGCCGGGCCAGGAAATCAACTTCGCGGCGACGGAGTAAGCCATGCCATTGGTCAAAGTCAAACCAACCTCTCCGGGCCGTCGCGCGCTCGTCAAGGCCGTCAACCCGGACCTGCACAAGGGTGCGCCGCACGCACCGCTGCTGCAAAAGCAGTCCAAGACGAACGGGCGCAACAACGCCGGCCGCATCACGATGCGGCACAAAGGTGGAGGGCACAAGCAGCATTACCGCTCGATTGACTTCAAGCGCAACAAGGACGGGATTCCGGCGAAGGTCGAGCGCCTCGAGTACGACCCGAACCGGAGCGCGAATCTGGCATTGCTTCTGTACGTGGACGGCGAGCGCCGCTACGTTATCGCGCCCAAGGGCGTCACGCCGGGGACGCAGCTGCTGTCGGGAATCGAAGCGCCGATCAGGCCGGGCAACACGCTGCCATTGCGCAACATTCCGGTCGGTACGATCGTGCACTGCATCGAGATGTTGCCGGGCAAAGGCGCGCAGATCGCACGCTCGGCCGGCTCGAGCGCGCAGTTGCTGGCGCGCGAAGGCTCGTACGCTCAGCTGCGCCTTCGCTCGGGCGAGATCCGCAAGGTGCATGTCGACTGCCGCGCAACGATCGGAGAGGTCGGCAACGAGGAGCACAATCTGGAGTCGATCGGCAAGGCGGGCCGCAAGCGCTGGCGCGGCGTGCGACCGACGGTTCGGGGCGTGGCGATGAACCCGATCGATCACCCGCACGGCGGCGGCGAAGGCCGCACGGCGTCGGCCCAGCCCCCGGTATCTCCATGGGGCGTACAAACCAAAGGTTTCAAGACCCGACGCAACAAGCGGACGCAGAGCATGATCGTTCGCGACCGGCGCCGGGCATAACGCAGCGCGAGGCTGAAGATGGCGCGTTCAATCAAGAAAGGTCCCTTCGTGGATCTGCATCTCGTCAAGAAAGTCGATGCCGTACGCGGCACGAGCGACAAGCGTCCCATAAGGACGTGGTCACGGCGTTCGACAATCGTGCCCGATTTCGTCGGCTTGACGATCGCGGTGCACAACGGAAAGCAGCACATCCCCGTGTACATCACCGAGAACATGGTGGGGCACAAGCTCGGCGAATTCGCGCTGACACGGCAATTCAAGGGTCACTCGGCGGATCGCAAGACGTCGGGCACTCCTACCGGTGCCCCGGCGCCTGCTGCGGCTTCGTCCGGCGGCAAGAAGTAAGGAGCACGACATGGAGACCCGAGCAATTCTTCGCGGTGCCAGAATGTCTGCCCAGAAGGGGCGGGTTGTGGCAGACCTCATTCGTGGAAAACCCGTGGACCGCGCGCTGAACATCCTTGCATTCACGCCCAGGAAAGGCGCGGCGATCGTGAAGAAGGTTCTGGAATCGGCGATCGCCAATGCGGAGCACAACGATGGTGCGGACATCGATGCGCTGAAGGTGAAGACTATCCACGTCGAGCGCGGCGCATTCCTCAAGCGCTTTCACGCGCGTGCGAAGGGGCGCGGCAACAGGGTGCTCAAGCACACCTGCCACATCTACATCACGGTCGGCGACTGAGAGAGAAATTATGGGACAGAAGATCAATCCGATCGGATTTCGACTGGCGGTCAACAAGAACTGGAGCTCGCGCTGGTACGCCAGTACGCGCGCCTTCGCCGGCATGCTGGCCGATGACATCAAGGTGCGTGCGTTTCTCAAGAAGAAGCTCTCGCACGCCTCCGTAGGACGCGTAGTGATCGAGCGGCCGGCGAAGGACGCGCGGATCACAATCTTTTCAGCCAGGCCGGGCGTCGTAATTGGCAAGAAGGGCGAGGAGATCGAATCCCTCAAGGGTGAATTGCGCAGGCTGATGGGTGTGCAGCAGGTGCACGTCAATATCGAGGAGATCCGCAAGCCCGAGATCGATGCTCAGCTCATTGCGGACTCGATCGCCCAGCAGCTGGAGAAGCGCATCATGTTCCGGCGCGCGATGAAGCGTGCGATGCAGAACGCCATGCGTCTCGGAGCCCAGGGAATCAAGATAATGAGCTCCGGCCGATTGAACGGCATCGAAATTGCGCGCACCGAGTGGTATCGCGAGGGGCGGGTGCCCCTGCACACGCTTCGCGCGGACATCGACTACGGGTTCGGCGAAGCGAAGACCACTTACGGCGTCATCGGCATCAAGGTGTGGGTGTACAAGGGTGAGGTGATGCCGAAGAATGAAGCACAGGGCGCGCAGGCGGCGGCGACGGCGCCCGAAGAGCCCGCTTCTCCGAAGAAGGCTAAAAAGCCCGCACCGAGGCCGGCGGGTCGCAGGACCGCGGCAAGAGACAAACCCGAAGGCGAGGCGAAGAAATCCGCACGCCCGCGCGCTGCGAAGAAGGAAGAGAGCGCGCCCGCGGCCAAGCCGAAGACTTCGGTCAAACGCACGCGCAAGCCAGCGACCAAGGAAGACGATACGGGCGCGGGCGACGAGGGCAAGAAGGAGTAAGCGATGCGTCAGCCATCACGTACAAAGTACCGCAAACAGCAAAAGGGTCGCAACAAGGGGGTCGCACCCCGCGGGGCCAAGGTCTCGTTCGGGGAATATGGACTCAAGGCCCTTACTCGCGGTCGGATCACGGCGCGCCAGATCGAGGCTGGACGGCGCGCCATGTCCCGTCACATCAAGCGCGGCGGCAGGATCTGGATACGGATCTTTCCGGACAAACCGGTCTCGCAGAAGCCGGCTGAGGTACGCATGGGCAACGGCAAGGGCAATCCCGAGTACTTCGTCGCCGAAATTCAGCCGGGCAAGATTCTTTACGAGATGGACGGTGTCACCGAGCCGCTCGCGCGGCAGGCTTTCGCGCTCGCTGCGGCGAAGCTGCCGTTCAAGCCCGCGGTAGTCCACCGCCTGCTGGGGTAGAACATGAAGACTAGCGAACTTCGCGAAAAAAGCGGTGACGAGCTGCAAAAAGAGCTGAGCGAGCTCCTCAAGGCGCAATTCAGCATGCGCATGCAGCTCGCGACGCAGCAGTTGACGAACACGAGCCAAATGAAGAAGGTCCGGCGCGATATAGCGCGCGTGCGCACCATGATGAACGAGAAGGCCGCCAAATGACCGAGCAGACCCCCGTGCAAGCCCTGGTGAAAAACACGCGAACCCTGACGGGGCGAGTCGTCAGCGACAAGATGCAAAAGACAGTGACCGTGCTGGTCGAGCGCCGAGTGAAGCACCCCGTAATCGGCAAGACCTTGACTCGTTCCAAGAAGTACCACGCGCACGTCGACTCGGGTGAGATAAAGCAGGGGGACCTGGTGGAAATCGCGGAGTGCAGGCCGCTTTCCAAGACCAAATCGTGGACCGTGACCCGGCTACTGGAGAAATCCAAGGAAGTCTGAGTCCGCCGCCTTGTTTTCCGGGCGGAAATTGGTATAAAATTCACGCTCTTTGGCCCCACCTGTGTGTTTTAGGCGGGGCGTCGACCCGGACGGGATCCAAAACTGGCTGCAACGTCGCTGCGGCGGCGGGGCAGAAGAAGTTGGATGGAGAAATAGCAATGATTCAGATGCAGTCCGTTTTGGACGTTGCCGATAACACCGGCGCGCGCGCAGTCATGTGCATCAAGGTGCTAGGCGGCTCGAAGCGGCGCTACGCCAGCATCGGCGACGTCATCAAGGTAAGCGTCAAGGACGCCGCACCCCGCGGGCGAGTGAAGAAAGGCGAGGTCTACCACGCGGTGGTGGTGCGCACCGCAAAAGGGGTACGTCGCGCCGACGGCTCGCTGATTCGCTTCGATTCGAACGCCGCGGTGCTTCTGAGCGCGAAGCTTGAACCGATCGGTACTCGAATCTTCGGTCCCGTGACGCGCGAGCTGCGCACGGAGCGCTTCATGAAGATCGTGTCGCTCGCACCCGAAGTCCTGTAATCGGGCGCCGGAAGGAAATCGTCATGCATAGAATCAAGAAGGGCGATGAGGTTATCGTCATCGCCGGTCGCGACAAGGGCAAGCGCGGCACGGTACTGCGTCGTGTCGACGACGAGCACGCGGTCGTCGAGGGGGTAAACCGCGCGAAGAAGCATCAGCGCCCCAATCCGATGAAGGGCATTACGGGCGGCATAGTCGACAAGGACATGCCGGTAAACGTATCGAACGTCGCCCTTTTCAATCCGGCCACTAAGAAGGGCGACCGTGTGGGCTTTAAGGTGCTGCAGGACGGACGCAAGGTGAGGGTGTTCAAGTCCAACGGCGAGCAGGTGGACGCGTAAGGTCAGCGATATGGCGAAAGCATCAGCTCAACAGAAGGAAAAGACCGCGACGACAGTCCCGCCGTCGCGGTTGCATCAGTACTACCGCGACAAGGTGGTACCTGATCTGACCGGCAAATTCGGCTACAAGTCCGTGATGCAGGTGCCTCGGATCGAAAAGATCACGCTCAACATGGGTGTCGGCGAGAGTACCGGCGACAAGAAGATTCTCGACAACGCGGTGGCCGACATGACGAAGATCGCCGGCCAGAAGCCAGTGGTCACGAAGGCGCGAAAATCGATAGCCAGCTTCAAGGTTCGCGCAGGCTATCCGATCGGGTGCATGGTCACTCTCCGCGGTGCGCGTATGTATGAGTTTCTGGATCGCCTGGTCAACATCGCCATTCCGCGTATCCGAGACTTCCGCGGTATTTCGGGGCGTGCATTCGATGGGCGCGGCAATTACAGCCTCGGCATCAAGGAACAGATCATTTTCCCCGAGATCGAGTACGACAAGGTCGACGCGCTTCGGGGCATGAACATCAGCATCACCACCACCGCGAAGACGGACGAAGAGGCGCGCGCCTTGCTCGCCGCATTCCGCTTCCCGTTCAGGAACTGAGGTTTACGCATGGCCAAGCTCGCTCTCAAGAACCGCGATCAGAAGCGCCGCAGGACCGTCGAGAAGTTCAAAGCGAAGCGCGATGCGCTGCTCGCGGTACTGTGGAGTTCCGCCAGCTCCGACGAGGAGAAGGACGACGCGCGTGCCCAGCTTCAGAAGCTGCCTCGCGATGCATCGCCCACTCGTCTGCGCAACCGCTGCGCGCTTACCGGGCGGCCGCGTGGCGTCTATCGCAAGTTCGGCCTCGGCCGAAACAAGCTGCGCGATCTGGCAATGCGTGGCGAAGTCCCTGGCGTCATCAAGGCCAGCTGGTAAGGAGCAGAAAGTATGAGCATGAGCGACCCCATCGCGGACATGCTGACGCGCATCCGCAATGCGCAGCTGATCGGGCACACCGAAGTCCTGATGCCCTCCTCCAAGCTCAAGGCGTCGATCGCCCAGGTGCTGAAGGACGAGGGCTATGTCGAAGACTTCGGGGTGCGCGAGCGCGACGGCAAGTCCGAACTGGCAATCAGCCTCAAGTACTACGCCGGCAAGCCAGTGATAGAGCGCATCGAGCGTATTTCGAAGCCGGGCCTCCGTGTGTACAAGG
>OFHK01000566.1_pt1 | contig 10623 bp, 9 predicted proteins | sample 1521951 | NCBI WGS metagenome assembly OFHK01 (sample SAMEA2468436, study PRJEB22500) | soil metagenome | biome: Glassland; feature: Farmland; material: Clay | place: Australia | collected 2013-01-31 | depth 0.55 m
CGTAGCAACGGGATCCTTCGCTTCGCTCAGGATGACATCCTGTGAGGGCGCGGGCCGTTCCAGGCCCGCGTACCACTCCATTTACTACGACGGAATACGTAGTCCATTCCTAACCGGGGACCGCGGTCAAGGCTTTGATCGCGGCCTCCCATCCCTCCCCTTTCTCGTCACAAGTTCCCGATCCGTTGTCGCGCGGGTGACCGGCGAACTGGGCCGCACGTCCGTGCGGCGGGTGGGGATTGTGCCGGGTGCCGAACTCTGGTAAATATGGCGAACCACAGCGATGGGTGGAGGAGAGTTTTGAGCCTCCGGGTGGCCGGGCCCTTGGCGATGGGCGAAGGGTTCTTTCGGCCCGCTGGGTGGAATTGGAAGAAGAATAAGGAACGTTTACGGGAATTCCCAGGCCCTCTACACATGGATGGACCTGCCCGGTATCCGGCCGATGGCGACGCTGGGGCCGGGTGAGCGACCGATCGCAGGGCGCGATGCAAGAGAACGAATCGGCTCCAGAGGCAATCGGCGAGTGAAACGGGGAGGGCAACATGCGCAATATCCACAGGATTCCGGCAAGCATGCTACTGGTGGCGGCGGTGGCCACCCTGGCATGGGCCACCGACGTGTGGAAAGCAAAGCCTTATCAGCAGTGGGATCAGAAAGACGTCGCCAAAATCATGAATGATTCGCCCTGGGCGAAGACCGAGAGCGTGGACGCGAACTGGCTCTCGGGGAAGATGTCGTCGAATCCCGTGATGACCAGGCAGGGATCGAGCGCCACGGTCGGTGGCGGCGCGATGGGCGGGCCCAGCGGGCTGGGCATGACACCGCACACACAAAGCGCGAAATTCGTGGCTCGCTGGGTTTCGGCGCTCACGATGCGCGAAGCGATGGCGCGCCTGGCCGTGCTCGATGGGCAACTGGCGCAGGCAACCGCCGAAAAAGACCTCGCTCAGGCGCCTGACGCCTACCAGATCACACTCCTCGGCGAGGACATGACTCCGTTTTCGAAGCTGGACGAGGCGGCCATCGCCAAGGACAGCTACATCGAGATGAAAAAGTCGAAGGAGAAAGTGGCGCCGGCGAGCGTGAAGATCGCTCGCTCGGCCGACGGATCGAAGGTGATGTTCGTGGTCTTCAGTTTTCCCAAGACTGTCCACGGGAAGCCGACCATCGGGCCTGACGAAAAGGGGATCGACTTCGCCTGCAAGGTGAAGGACGCGAACCTGAAGTTCCACTTCGAGCCGCAGAAGATGGATGGCAAGCAGGGGCGGGACCTCTGACGGTTGGACGGCGTTTTGCGGCTGGCTGGGGAAGGCTTGCGGTACGGATGACGGCTGGGGTGTAGGGCCCAGCGGCTGTGGGACACGCAGTGCTGAAGTGTCGGGGAGAGATCCTTCGGGCATCCTGGTCGGATGCCCTCAGGATGACAGCGGTCGTTCGCTTGTTGTGCTAAAGGTTTGGTTTCCTGCCGGGTTGGATTCCTCTGGAGTAAAGTCCCAACAAAGATAAAGCGCCGGATCTTTCCAAGGGCGACCCAGCGGGTCGCCCCTACAAAAAATAATTCGTTGCAGTGCGTGGGTAGCGCGGCGGGAAATTCGGACGAAACGGGCAGGGCGCGATCGTGGCCTGCGGTCGCGGCCAGGGCGGGCGCGGATTTTGGACAAAACCGGCAGGCGGCACGGCGGGTTGGCGATCGCGGCGGCGAGGGCGGGGGGGTTCGGAGAGGGGGCGGCGGTCGCGGGTGGCGCAGGATGCGGCGGCGGGGGCGGCGGCTACGGGCAGGCCGGCCAGATTGGCGGCGGCGAACAGGGCGGCGGTCTCCGAGGCGGGCGCGGCGCGGCGCACGAGCGGCTTTCCCGGTTCGCGGGCGAACGCCAGGCCTCCGCGCGCTTCATCGTATTCGATGGACACAAGATCCGACTGGCCGACCTGGGCGCTGGCGATGAGGTTGGCGAGCGGGCAGACGAGATGGCGGTCGATCGCGCGTTTCAGATGGCGCGCGCCGTAGCGCAGGTCGGTGCCTTCGCGAAGCAGGAAGCCGCGGGCGCGCGAATCGAGACGGAAAGTGCAACGGGCGCGGGCGGTGCTGAGCAGGCGGTGCTGCACGGCGTCGAGGTCGAGATCGAGAATGCGCGCGAGCTGCTCGGGGAGCAGCGGGCGGAAGACGACGACCTTGTCGAGGCGGTTCATGAATTCGGGAGAGAATTTCCGGCGGGCGGCGTCGACGGCGGCGTTCTCGATTTTCCGGTCGAGGGCACGGCTGGGCTCGTTTCTGGGCGCGAAACCGAGGCGCGCCTGCATCAGGCCGTCGATTTCGCCCGTGCCGAGGTTGGAGGTGAGGAAGATCATGGTCTCGGAGAGATCGACGCGGCGGTTGTCACCGAGGGTGAGCGTGGCCTTGTCGAGGATGCCGAGCAGGAGTTGCCACAGGGCGTCGGAGGCCTTCTCGATTTCGTCGAAGAGCAGCAGGCTGAGCTTCACGCGGTCGGTGTGATAGCGGGAGAGCGCTTCCTGGGTGATGAGCGGATGCGTTTCGCGATGGCCGAGATAGCCGGGCGGCGAACCGACGAGCTTGGCGATCTCGTGCGAATGCTGGAATTCGGCGCAATCCACCTTGATCACCGCGTGCGTGTCACCGAAGAGGATTTCCGCGGCCGCTTCCACCACTCGCGTTTTCCCCGAGCCGGTGGGGCCGAGAAAAAGAAGATTGCCGACCGGGCGGCCGGGCGCGGCGAGGCCGGCTTCGTAGAGCTGGAAGAGATCGGCGACCGCGGCGATGGCTTCCTGCTGCCCGACGATTTTCTGGGCAAGGAGATTTTCGAAGACTTGCGATTCGGGGCCGCGGATTGTCGGATCGAGTGAAGCTGACAGTGGCATGCGTTGCTTCCTTCCGCCGGCAAGGGCACGCGGCAGCGTGCCCCTACGATTTGTGGCGTTCATTCGGCCGTCAACGATCTCTTCGGCAAAAGTCGGTTTGGACTTGACGGAAATGAGAGCAATTCGTTTGCCAGCGGAAGGAGTCCGGGGTCGCGCTTCGAGGGCAAGAGATTTTCACACAGAGGACACGAAGGAAAACTGGGAGGGCACGGAGATTGCGGGGGCGGAGGCTGATTCCGTGGTGCGATCAAAACTACGGCACGGGGCATCGCTTGAGGGCACTTCGAAAAGAAGGCAGGGACGGGCACGCGGACCACTGGATGGAGAAACGGTTGTCGGGGAATGATTTCAGAAGGCTCTTAACTCTTATCATAAGCGACATGGGGCGAGTACCCTTGACAGGCTGGTGACCGGGTACGACACTGGGCTCCCCTTCCCGTGAAAATCCCAAGTGCGTCTAGTGTGCCACTCTGATGCGGATACTGGTTGCCGAGGACGACCGGCCTGTTGCCGCCTTCATTTCCAAGGGACTGGCGGCGCAGACCGATGTGGTGGATGTAGCCGGTGACGGCGAGGAAGCGATGTTCCTGGCCGAGCACTACGATTACGATGTGGTGATTCTCGACGTGAATCTGCCCAAAGCGGACGGGTTTTCCGTTCTCCAGCGAATTCGCACGAAGAAGCCCGACCTGGCGGTGCTCTTCCTCACCGGGAGCGTGCAGGTGTGCGACCGGGTGAAGGGCCTGGACCTGGGCGCCGACGATTATCTGACGAAACCGTTTTCGCTGAGCGAGCTGCTGGCACGGGTGCGCGCGGTGGTGCGGCGCAGCGCGCGGCCGGTGGAATCGGTGCTGAAGGTGGACGATCTGGTGATGGATCGCGTGCAGCGGGCGGTGACGCGCGCGGGGCGGCCCATCAACCTGACACCGAAGGAGTTCGCGCTTCTCGAATACCTGATGCGGAGCGCGGGGCGGTCGGTGAGCCGGCCGATGATCATCGAGCACGTGTGGAATCTGGGTTTCGACAGCACGACGAACGTGGTGGACGTGTACATCAATTATTTGCGGAAGAAGATCGATGGCGAGGCGGAGCGGAAGTTGATCCACACGGTTCGGGGGGTCGGGTATCAGATTGGCGGCGAGGAGCACGGACGGGACGTGGTGCAGGCGTAGGCGGTTGGAAGCGGACGGGGGCGGCGAGAAACGGGAGACCGCAGGTCGCCCCTACCAAACAGCACCCATGCCGGGGGATGGGAAGTTCCTCAGGAAACCTGGAAGGTAAGAAATTTTTAATTAGAGACTAATCGAACTCTAAGAGTGGTGTGCTCGAATACGCAATGGAGGGTGACACCATGTCTACTGCGGCGGCGAGCAACCCCGGAATCGGCGAAGGCGCTTGCGTGATGATTGCGAGTTCGAACGAGGGATTCCGGCGGCGAATATTCGAACAGATCGGAACGAGTTTTGGTCCGGTGACCGAGGCCGTGGGCGGGGCCGATGCGCTGGCGAAGCTGGACGAGGCGCCCTGCCGGTACCTGGTGCTCGACCGGCATCTGGCGGATTTGAACGCCGACGAACTCGAAGAGATGCTGCGGGGGTTGTATCCGGGACTCGAAGTGATTTTGCTCGATTCGGAGAACGGGATGGGCGATCTCGGGGCGATGAGCGAGGCGGCGGTGGAAGTGGCATTTCAAGCCGAAGACGGCGGCGAGGCGCCGGCGACGGAAACGGCTTGCGAGACGGAGCCGGTGGAGGCTCGGGCGGCAGGCGCATCGGCGAGCGAAGAGGAGATCGAGACGCCGCCGGCCGAGGAGCGCGACGCGAGGATCGATCCGCTGCCGGGGATGATCGGGGCGGCGGCGGTGATGGGCACGGTTTTCCGGCTGGCGCGCCTGGTGGCGCCGCGGAACACGACGGTGCTGGTGATGGGAAAGACGGGAACGGGGAAAGAGCTGGTGGCGCGGGCGATTCACGATCTGAGCGCGCGGGCGCGCGGACCGTTCGTGACGGTGAACTGCGCGGCGATTCCGGAGGCGCTGCTCGAGGCCGAACTTTTCGGCCACTCGCGCGGCGCGTTCACCGGCGCCGTGCAATCGCGGCTGGGGCGGATACACGCGGCGCACGGCGGCACGCTGTTCCTCGACGAAGCCGGTGAATTGCCGCTGAGCATGCAGGCGAAGCTGCTGCGGTTCCTGCAATACGGCGAAGTGCAGCGGCTGGGCAGCTCGGACGTGTTTCGGGTGGACGTGCGCGTGGTGGCGGCGACGAACGCCGACCTCGGCGAGCGGGTGGAACGCGGGGAGTTTCGCGCCGATTTGTATTACAGGCTGTCTGTGTTTCCGATCGAGTTGCCTCCGCTGCGCGAGCGGAGGGAGGACATCGAGGCGCTGGCGAATCATCACTTGGAGAATCTTTGCCGGGAAGCTTCGGTGCCGGCGAAGGCGCTGACGCAGGCGGCGAAGGCGCTGCTGAAGCGGCATTCGTGGCCGGGGAACGTGCGGGAACTGCAGCATGCGGTGGAGCGGGCGTTCATTCTGTCGGAAGAACAGCGGGAGATCAGCGCGGGGCTGTTTCATTTGGCGGCGGGGCGGGGGGTGGAGTAGCGGGGATTGGATGAAGGGGATGCCTCGCTGTCGCGCCTGGCTGGTTGCTGGGATTGAAAGCTGGCACAGGCTGAAGCCTGTGCTACGGAGGCGTCGTTTCGAGCGGTGGCGCGCGGGGATTTTTCTTGATGGAGGGGAAAGGGCCACGGTCAGGAGGGCGCTGACCGTGGCTACCAGGGCGGAGGGATGGATAAGGGGATTGCGGGGGACACGGGTTAGAGGAATTTAAAGAGGGGTGGGGCCCGGCTGGCACTTGTCGTGCATTGCCTAGCGGCGTGCCAAATTTGCCTACACGAAAAAGCGGGCAGCGGAAGCGGAAAGCCGCGCGGCGCAAGGCCGGGCCTCCCGACGAAGCGCAGAAGTTTCTGGCGCAGGCGTTTGTTTCGTTCACGCAGGCGGCGGGATCGCTCGAAAAATCCTACGGACAATTACAGGCGGAAGTGACGCGGCTGCGCGGGGAGCTGGAGCGCGCGAATTCCGAGCTGGCCGCGAGTCTCGCCGAGAACGCGCAGGTGCGGCGGTTTCTGGCGCGGGTGGTCGAGGGGCTGCCTTGCGGCGTGCTGGCGCTGGCCGGTGGTGAATTGCGGCTGGCGAATCCGGAAGCGGGGCGGCTGCTCGGACTCGGCGCGGAGTGGAAGGCGGGCAAAGGGGCGCTGCCCGAGCCGATCGCGCGGCTGCTCGAAGCCGAGACGCGCGGGCTCGACGGAAGGCTGTGGGCATACGCGATTGGCGAGGGCGCGGAGGCGCGGACGATTGAGGTGACGGCGAGTGAAGTGGCCGAGGTGGACGGGAAGCGCGGGGGCGAGATCGTCATCCTGCGCGACGTCACCGACGAGAAGCGGCTGGCCGCCGAGCGCGAAGCGGCGCGGCGGGTGCAGGCGCTCGGGGAGATCTCGACGCTGCTGGCGCACGAGATTCGCAATCCGCTGGGCAGCCTGGAACTTTTTGCCGGACTGATTTCCGATTCGACGGCCGAGATGCCCGAGGTGCGGCAGTGGGTGGATCACCTGCAGGCCGGATTGCGCGGGCTTTCGGCGACGGTCAACAACGTTTTGCAGTTTCACAGCCAGCCCTCGCCGCAACTGGTCGCGACGTCGCTCGACCGGCTGCTGCGCGAGACGGTGGAATTTCTGCGGCCGCTGGCGCGGCAGCGAGGCCTGCAGGCGAGCGTGATCAATCGCGTGGGGCCGGTGGAAATCGCAGCGGACCCGCACCGCTTGCGGCAGGTGTTTTTCAATCTTTCGCTGAACGCCTTTCGGGCGATGAGCAAGGGCGGAACGGTGTACGTGCGGCTGGACTGGGCGGCGGAGGCGGAAGGCAGGCGCGTGCAGGTGGAGGTGGAAGACAACGGCTGCGGGATCGCGGCTGAGCACCTGGAACACATTTTCGACGCCGGGTACACGACGCATGCGGGGAGTCCCGGGCTGGGGCTGGCGGTGGTGCGCACGGTGGCCGAGCAGCACGGCGCGCGGCTCGGGGTGCGCAGCGTGGCGGGCCGGGGCACGACGTTCACGCTGACATTTCCGGTGCGGGGAGAGGCGGCATGAACCACGTTCTGGTGGTGGACGACGAAGCGCCGATGAGGGCGGCGCTCGAAGCGAATCTGTTGCGCGACGGGTGGACGGTGATGACGGCGGCGGGAGTGGACGAGGCGATGGCGAAATTCCGCTCGGCGCCCTGCCCGCTGGTGATCACCGACATGCGGATGCCGGACGGCGACGGACTGCGCGTCATGCAGGGCGTGCGCGAGATCGCGCCGGGGACGGCGGTGGTTTTTCTGACGGCGTTCGGCAGCATTCCGGAAGCGGTGCTGACGATGAAGGAGGGGGCGTGCGATTACCTGATGAAGCCCATCTCCTTCGACCAGCTGTCGGAGGCGGCGCGGCGACTGCTGGGCCACGACGAGAGCGCGCCGGGAGAAGGCGTGGAGCACGGAATCGTGGGGCGGTCGGCGGCGTTCCGGCGGATGCTCGGGCGGGCGCGGCAGGTGGCGACGAGCGACGTGGACATTCTGATCGAGGCGGAAAGCGGGACGGGCAAGGAGCTTATCGCGCGAATGATTCACCGGCTGAGCGTGCGGCGGCGGGGGCCGCTGGTCGCGGTGAACTGCGCGGCGTTTCCCGAGACGCTGCTCGAGAGCGAGCTGTTCGGGCACGTGCGCGGCGCGTTTACCGGCGCGACGACGACGAAGCCGGGGAAATTCGAGCTGGCGAACGGCGGCACGCTGCTGCTCGACGAAGTGGGCGAGATGCCGCTGAGTTTGCAGCCGAAACTGCTGCGCGTGTTGCAGGAGCGGGAAGTCGACCGGCTGGGCGACACGCGGCCGGCGCCGGTGGACGTGCGCGTGGTGGGAACGACGAACCGGCAGTTGAAATCGATGGTGGCCGAGGGGCGGTTCCGGAGCGACCTCTATTACCGGCTGAACGTGGTGCCGGTGACGATTCCGCCGCTGCGCGAGCGGCGGGAAGACATCGCCGAGCTGGCGCAGCATTTCCTCGAAAAACACGCGAGGAAATCGGGCGGGAGGCAGCCGATGCTCTCGCCGGAACTGATCGAGCGCCTGGAAACGCACGAATGGCCGGGGAATGTGCGCGAACTCGAGAATTTCATTCGCCGCGCGCTGGCGCTCGCCACCGGGCCGCGCCTCGGCCCGGAACTCGCCGAGGACTGGGACGAGGACGGCGAGGCGCCGCGGGCGAAGGTGATGGCGGCCGGCGCGGCGGGCGCGGCGGCCGGCGGGACGGGAGGCGTTTCGCTGCGGGCGATGGAGCGGCAACTGCTCGAGCAGACGCTCGAATCGACCGACGGCAACCGGACGCGCGCGGCGGAGATCCTGGGCATCAGCATTCGCACGATGCGCAACAAGATCAAGGAATACGGGCTGCCGCCGAGGGGGGCGTGATGAGCGTGCTGGAAACACCCGAACTGCGGGTGCTCGAACACTACCTGAACCTGACCGCGTTCCGGCAGCAACTGGTGGCGAGCAACATGGCGAACGTGGACACGCCGGGTTATCGCACCGTGGACATTCACTTTCAGAACGAGCTCGAGCGGGCGCTGGCCGCGCCGGCCGGAGCGGCGGAGGATCCGCAGGTGTACGCAGTCGACGGGTTGCCGCAGCGGCCTGACGGCAACAACGTGAGCGTCGACCGGGAATCGATGCTGCTCGGCGAGACGCAACTCGAGTATCAGACGGGAGTCGAGTTGTGGCGCGCGGAGATGAGCGATCTGATCGCGGCGGTCAGCGAAGGGAGCAGGACATGAATCTCTTTGGCGTTCTGAATATCAGCGAATCGGCCCTCGTGGCCGAGCGCGAACGGGCGGAAGTTGTGACGACGAACCTGTCGAACGCGGAGTGAACATGAGCAAACATGAACCACGTTCACTTTTGCCCTAGTTCATGATGAACCTCGAGCAGATCCGGGCGGCGCGTGACCGAGCGGCTGATGGCGGCGTCTACCGACCTTGCCCACGGCCGGATGCGGCATGGGCCGAATGTTACAGATCCGGTCAGAACTTCCGGCGCAGTGCGATCGCCTTGTCGAGCCGTTCCCTGGCCATATGGTCGACGGCGGCGCGCGGTGTCAGCTCGTCGCCCACCATGCGGTCCAGAAGCTCCGTCATCGAGGCCCGGATCTTCTCCTCGATGTCGGCGAACGCCTCGGCCCGGCTGGCTCCGCGGAATTCGGCGGCGGCGCAGATGACGCCGCCCGCGTTCGCCACCACGTCCGGGACACAGAGCACGCCCCGGCTCGCCAGCTCAGCCTCGGCGTCGGCGGTGACGGGGATGTTGGCGCCCTCGAGGACGACCCTGGCCGAGACCTTGCCAGCGTTCTCCGACGTCACCACGTCCGGCTGCGCCGCCGGGATCAGGAACTCGCACGAGTAGCCGAGGATGTCGTCTCTCGGCACCGTGGAACCGCCGGCGAAGCCACGGACCGAGCCGCTCGCCTGCCGGTGTGCCCGCAGCGCAAGGACGTCCAGTCCTTCGGGGTTCCAGACCGCGCCCGAGATGTCGGACACCGCGATAATGGTCGCGCCGTGCTTCGCCAGCGCGCTCGCGGCGCTGCTGCCAACCGCCCCGAAGCCCTGGATGACGACCCGGGCACCCTCGAGCTCGACGACCTTGGTCTCGCTCAGCACCTGCGCGCATACCCCGAGGCCGAAACCGGTCGCGCCAAGCTCGTCCAGCGGGATGCCGCCCAGCACGCCGGGCAATCCGATGGCCCGGCCGATCTCGTCGTGCACGTACGCCATCGACGTCTCGGTCGTGCCCATGTCCGGGCCTGGGATGTAGTCCGTCAGGCACTCGATCGAGCGGGCAAACGCCCGGATCAGCCGCTCGTGGTCTTGCGGTGCCAGGTCCGGCGGCGCCACGATGCCCGACTTGCCACCGCCATGCGGCAGGCCGGCGACCGCGTTCTTCAGCGTCATCGCGCGCGCCAGCCGGGCCACTTCGGCCGCGCTGACGTCCTGCCGCACCCGGGTGCCGCCGATCGCCGGGCCGAGCGCGACGTTGTCCACGACAACGACCGCCTCCACGCCCTCCATCGGGCGCAGGAAAACGACCTTCGCCGGCCCTAGGTCATCGGCCAGCCATCCCGCAGTCGGCATTGCCATCGCAGCCACCTCACCAGCTCGCGCTTCTGAACTTAAGTTCAGGATCGCGCTGGCAGCTGCCGGCGGCCTAGTGCCGATGGTCATGGGTTAGGCAGGCACAATGGCTCGTCAGATGGGATACGGGCGAGCCACACTAGGCGCTGAGATCGTCAGTCGACGTGCCGCGCGGCGCCCTGGTCGGCGGACAACGCCATCGCCGCGTAAGCCCGCAATGCGGCACTGACCGGCCGGTCGCGGGCGGCCGGCTTCCAGTCGGCCGCGCCCGCCAGATTCTCCGGGGCGCAGCCCTTGGCCGCGCAGGCGCGCTCATACAACTTCTCTGCCTGGCCGCGCACCGCGCCAGCCTGCTCCAGCATGGCGGCCAGCCGCGCGGGCTCGAAGTTGACGTTGGTGCCGGTGGCGAACAGGCATTCGATGACGAATTCATCGATCGCCGCCTCGGAGGCTCCCAATTTGCGGGCACGCGAGGCGGACATCGCAATGACCTTGGCGGAGGGGGGCGGAAGGCGCTGACGGGATGGGGTCGC
>OFHK01000567.1_pt1 | contig 10603 bp, 2 predicted proteins | sample 1521951 | NCBI WGS metagenome assembly OFHK01 (sample SAMEA2468436, study PRJEB22500) | soil metagenome | biome: Glassland; feature: Farmland; material: Clay | place: Australia | collected 2013-01-31 | depth 0.55 m
GATGCTCATAAGGGACCTCCCCGAGCTCCTGAAGAAAACTGGGACAAGGGACCTGTTCCCTAAGCCCGTGCGTCGTAGATGCTGCTACGACTGACGCCGGGGAGGTCCCCCTCGCATGGCATCTATGCTGCTCGGGCAATGCTGGCTGTCGTGGCTGGTTCGCGCACGTGGTGTGCGTGGCCGGGTAGGGGGTTGTGATGCCTGCTGGTGGGCAGCGGCGGCGGGTGCTGATGGCCGCGCGGCGCAACCGTCAGGATAGGGGCCGCTGGCTGGTGGTGCTGCTGGGGTGGCGTGGCTGGCCTGGCTTGGCGGTGCTGCTGCGGCGGTGGGCTGGGCTGGGACGGCGTGGCCGGGTGATCGCCGCGGGGGGAACAGCGGCAGGGTTGGTGGCGGTCGTGGTGGTGATCGCTGTTGTGGTGAGCGGGCCGCAGCCGCGGGCGCGGCGGTATCTGGCGTTCACGGCGTGTTTGCTGACTGATGGGCGTGGGCTGGCGGGGGCGCGGGTGGCGCCGGTGTGGGCGGGGATGCAGGATGCGTCGCTGGCGACGCATGCGAAGGTGGAGTATCTGCCGGTGACGACTGGGTCGACGGTGGGGGCGGCGGCGCCGTTTGTGGCCAGTCTGGTGGCGCGTCAGTGCAAGGTGGTGGTGGCGGCCGGGCCGGCGCAGGTGGGGGCGGTGCTGGCTGCGGCTGGCCGTTATCCGCAGGTGCGGTTCGCGGTGGTGGGCGGGGCTGGGGGCAAGCCGGGTGGGCGGAATGTGACGGTGGTGGGCGGGCCGCCGGGTTCGGTGCGGTCGGCGGTGGATGGCCTGGTGACGAGCGCGGTAAGAGCCTCTGGCTGAGCCCTGTGCCCGCAATGGGCGGCAGCTGGCATGGTGGCTGGGCCCGGTGTCCCGTGGTGGCCGGAAGCTGCCAGGGCCCGCCTAGCTGCGTGGAAGTGGTCCGTGGGGTGAAACCGGGAATTTAGGTCTTGTGGGGCGTTGTATGAGCCTTCATGCTCAGGGTGGTTTTGTCATCACCTGGAGGCGACGTGGCTCGCTGGGCGGGGCAGTCTGCTGGTGCTGGGGAAAATGCAGTGGGGCGCCGCCGCTGGCGGGTACGGCTGGCTGTGCTGTTCGTCGAGGTGCTGGTGGTGAGCCTGCCGTTAGCCGCGTGGGCGCCGTCGGCTGATGCGGTCACGCTGCGGTGGCCTTCGCTGCCGGTGCGGGCGCTGCGGTCATGGCTGGCTGGTCCTGCCCCGGCGCCCCGGGTGCCCAGGCAGGAGACGGGGACGGCGGCGGGCCGCCCGCACGAGGTGCCCGCGTCGGCGGCGCGTTCGGTCGCGGGGGCGGTGGGGCGCACGCCGGGTATGGGGCCCGGGCAGCTTCCCCCGTATGTCCTGCACCGCCCGAAGGCTGTGCCCTACCACACCGGGCCCTATGTGGGCGATGGCTCGGGCAGTTTCAGCCTGGCGACGAGCACGCCTGTGCCGGGCGCGTCGACCGCGACCTCGGATCTGTACCGGGATCAGGACGGGACGTTCACGCGGCTGGTGTATCTGGCCCCGGTCAACTACCAGGACGCCGCGGGTGCCTGGCACCCGATCGACACCAGCCTGGTAGCGGCACCGGGGGGTGGGTGGCGGGAGAAGGCGAACTCGCTGGCGGTGAGCTTCGGCCCAGCTGCTGACAGCCAGCCATTCGGCTCGCTTGGCCTGGCGCCGGGCGGGCAGGTGTCGGTTGGGCTGGCCGGTGCGGGAGCTGTGGCCGGTGCCCTGTCCGGGATGGCGGTGGCATACCCAGGGGCGCTGCCAGACACCGGCGTGACCGGGTCCGCGACTGCGGATGGCATGCGGATCTCGCTGATCCTGCACTCGGCCGCCGCACCGGCCGCCTGGACACTTCCGCTGGGGATGACCGGGCTGGCGCCGCAGCTGGCTGGCGGCGGCACCGTGGTCAGCTTCGTCACGCCCGCCGGGAGCACGGTGGCGCAGGTCACTGCGGCGTATGGAACCGACTCTTCGGTCAGCGCGGCCAGCGGGCTGCCAGCCGTGTCAGCACCGGTCACCTACCAGCTGGTGTCCTCGCAGGGTGGGACCGGGCTGCAGGTGAGCCTGGACGCGGCCTGGCTGGCCGATCCGGCGCGGGTGTTCCCGGTGACGGTGAATCTTGACCTGGCCGCCCCCGTCTCTGCCGGCGGGCAGGCAGTCACGAAGGTGGTCGCCGGTCAGCTTGCGGTACCGCCGGGGGGCCCGGTGCTGGCCGCGGGGACCTTCGCCCAGGGCAAAGATACGGCCGCCACGGTGCTGCAATTTCCTGCATTCCCGCTCTCGCTTAACGGCCAGCAGCCATCCTCGGCCTGGCTGCACGTCTTCGCGGCTGGCCCGGCGGCCTGCGCACCAGCGCAGTTGCGGGTCAGTGTGCTCGGCACTTCGGGCAGTACCTCCGCTGCCGGGACACCGGCCGGGCCGGGGACCGGGACTACGGGCGGATGGCATGCGGCTGGCTCGCTGCCAGCCGCCCCGTGTGCTGGCAGCGCGCCCAGCGTGGCGCCGAGCCCCTCACCCAGGCGCAACGCCGACGACCAGCACGGCGACCCTGGCAGCGGGCGCCGTCCGGCCCCAGCCTCTGGGGCGGCGGGTACGGCGGCGGGTACGGCGGCGGGTACGGCTGGGGCAGGCACGGGTTCGGCGGCGGGGCTGGTGGCGGCGCTGCCGGTGCCGGTGCTGAGCCAGTCGGCGGGCAGCGGGGTGACGGTAGCGCTGACCGCTCCGGCGGGCGGCGCGCCCAGTGGGCGGCTGCTGGCGTCGGCGCCGAGCGCGCCCCCGCCGTATGTGGTGATGACCTCGGGTACGAGCGGGGGCCCGCAGATCGACCACCAGTACCCGCCGGACGACTATAACGCCAGCACGCTGACCCCGGAACTGGTCGCCACCGGCCACGACCCGGACGGGCAGAGCGTGCAGTATGTGTTCACGATCTATGACTCGGCGTGTAAGACGCAGCTGGCGACGTCGGGCCTGATCTCGGCCGGGGACTGGACGGTGCCGTCGGGGAAGCTGGCGTGGAACGGGACTTACTGCTGGGCGGTGCAGGACTACGACGGCACCACCTACAGCCCGGCTCCGGTCGGGCAGTTCCTGTCGACGCCGGTGCCGCAGCCGCTGATCACCTCGTGGCTCTCGCAGAACACCGATGGCCAGGGGTTCTCCCCCCAAGCGGAGAACTACACGACCGCGGCCACGGATGCGAACGTGAGTACGGTGGGTCCGTCGCTGTCGGTCGAGCGGGACTACAACAGCCTTGACCCGCGGGTGAGCGGGGCGTTCGGGGCTGCCTGGTCGAGCCTGCTGGACACCAAGATCGCGCCGGGGCTGAACGATGCGTCGGGGAATCCCGAGACGATGGTGGTCACCTACCCAGACGGCCAGCAGGTGGGGTTCGCGAAGAACTCCAATGGGACGTACACCGCGCCGTTGGGCCGGTACGCGACGCTCGCGTCGGTCACGGGCGGGTACACCCTCACTGACAAGAACGACACGGTGTACAAGTTCACCGAGTCGCTGGGCAACGGCATCTTCGGGATCCTGTCGATCACTGACGCCCTCGGCCGCGCCCTGAATTTCACCTACAACTTGGCGACGCCACCCCAGATCACCCAGATCACATCATCAGCATCCGGGCGTTCCTTGCACATCACCTGGTCCACCCCATCGGGTGCGTCCTCTCCGCATGTGGCAAGTGTGACCACCGACGATGCCACATCCGGCAACGCTTCCACGGCACTGACCTGGCAGTACTTCTACTCCGGTGACCAGTTGACCCAGGTGTGCCTGCCAAGCAGCACCTCGTGCACACCTACCTGTAGCGGATGCACGGCATACTCCTACACCTCCGGGTCGGACTACCAGGACGCCGTGCTCGACAGCGGCCCGCATTCGTACTGGCGGCTGGGCGAAGCGTCCGGGGCCGCGAATGCGGCCAGTTCGGTGCTGCTGAACGAGGGCACGGACGACGGCACATACAACAATGTGACGCTCGGCCAGCCGGGCCCGCTGCCGGGTTCGGCGGCGACCGCAGGGGGCTTCAACGGCTCCTCGTCGTATGTGTCGATGCCGGACAGCCTGGTGACTGGTGCCAGTTACCAGACCATCGCCATGTGGTTCAAGACCACGGGCGCGGGTGAGACGCTGTTCAGCTATTCCCGGGATCCGATCACCAACAGTTCGACCTCCGGCCATTTCACGCCCGCCCTGTATGTGGGGAACAGCGGTGATCTGCACGCGGAGTTCTGGTACAGCGGCGGGGTCAAGCCGATGGCCACCAGCACGCCGGTCAACGACGGGAAGTGGCATCTGGTGGTGCTATCGGCGACGGGCAGTGCCCAGACGCTCTACCTGGACGGCAGCAAGGTCACCAGTGTGACTGGCACGGTGTCGATGCTGGGCCAGCAGAACTACAACTATGCCGGGGCGGGGTTCCTGGGCGGGTACTGGCCGGACGCGCCGAACGACACCTCGGGTAACGGCACGGCGTACCCGAACTTCTTCAACGGCACCATCTCCGATGTGGCGTACTGGGACCGGGGAGTGACCAGCGCCGAGGTGTCGGAGATGTATGCCGCGGGGTCCGCGGCGGCGAGCCTGCTGACGCAGGTGACCCGGCCGTCGGGCAGCGTATATTCGCAAGTCGCCTACAACGGGGCGACCAGCCAGGTGCAGCAGGTTACCGATGCCAACGGCGGCACCTGGCAGCTGGCCCCGCCGGTGGCAAGCGGGTCGAGGCAGGCGTACGTGTCGTCGGTGCTGGGGCAGCACCCGTCGGACTACTGGCAGCTGGCGGACAGTGGCACCTCGGACGCGGTCAACGAGGTCAACGGCGGCACCGCCAGCTACAACAACGTCACCGAGGGTGTCGCGCAGGGTGTGTCCGAGCTCTTCTCCGATGTGCCGGTGGACACTTTCGACGGCTCCTCGTCGTATATCGCGCTGCCCACCAGTGAGGTCAGCGGGACCGGGAACCAGTCGGTCAGCTTGTGGTTCAACACCACCAGCACTGCCGCGCAAGTGCTGCTGGCCACCTCGGCGGACCCGCTGTCGAATGGCACGTCAACCGGCAACTACGTCCCGGAGTTGTATCTCGGCACCGACGGGAAGCTGGAAGCCGAGTTCTGGGACGGGTCGGTCAACCCGAAGGAAAACAGCACCGTCCTGGACGACGGCAAGTGGCACAACGTGGTGGTGGCGGCGGGCACCAGCAGCCAGTCGGTGTATGTGGACGGCAATCTGGTCGGCAGCATCTCTGGCACGATCTCCCTGAGCACAGCGGAGCCAAACGCCTACATCGGCGCCGGGTTCCTGGGCGGCACCTGGCCGGACCAGCCGAACTCGGGCACGGCGACCCCGGTGTACTTCAACGGCTCGATCGCGCAGGTGGCGTTCTACCCTTCCCAGCTGACCGCGGCGCAGGTGGGCCAGGAATACGGCGCCTACCAGTCCTCTGGCGGCCTGAGCCCGGTGCAGACGGTGAACGTCACTGACCCGGGTGGCCTCACGGTCAGCTACCAGATGGACGTGCTGAACGCTGACCGGATGCTGGCCGAGACCAACGCGCTGGGCAACACCACCAAGTACGGCTACGACACCGGTGGGTTCTTGTACACCACCACCGACCCGAACGGGAACGTCATCACCACAGGTCACGATGTGCGCGGCAACCTGGTGTCGGAGACCACCTGCCAGGACTACTCCGTCGGCAAGTGCACCAGCAGCTACTACAGCTATTACCCCGACGACACCAGCAGCCAGCTGTCCCCAGATCCTCGCAACGACTTGCTGCTGACTGAGCGCGGTCCCGGGTCGGCGTCGAAGACCGACAACACCTACCTGACCAGCTACACCTACGACTCCAGCGGTGACGTCACGGCGATCACCGCACCAGAGGTCGCCGGGTTCCCCAACGGCAGGACCACCACGACTACCTACACCACCACATCGACCCCGGCGGTGGGTGGAGGTACGACTCCGGCGGGCCTGCCTCTGACGGTGACCACCCCCGGCGGTGCCGTGGCCGGCACTCAGTACGACTCCAACGGGGATGTGGCCCAGGTGACCGACCCCGACGGGATGGTGACCAAGTTCACCTACGACAGCCTGGGCCGGGTGCTCACCAAGACGGAAGTCTCCGACTCCTACCCGAACGGCCTGACCACCACCTACGCCTACGACCAGGTTGGCCAGGTTGTCAGTGAGACCGACCCGCCGGTGACCGACCGGGTGACCGGGGCGATCCATACCGCCCAGATCGCCACCACCTATAACGCCGACGGCCAGATCGCCTCTCAGAAGGTGTCCGACCTCACCGGCGGGGACGCGTTCCGGCAGATCAACCTCACGTACACCCCCTACGGCCAGGTGGCCACTGTCAGCGATCCGGCTAACCCCAGCCTCCACACCACGTACACCTATGACGCCTATGGCAACCGGGCCAGCGAGACCGATCCGGCGGGGAACGTCACCACCTACGCCTATGACCCGACCGGGAACCTGCTGACGACCACCCTGCAGAACTACACCGGCAGCCCGCCGGGATCGCAGTCCCCGGCGCCGCTGATGGAGGAGTCACGGGCGTATGACCCGGCGGGGCGGCTGGCGTCTATCACCGACTCGATGGGGTGGGTGACCTCCTACGCCTACACCGACAACGGCCTGCCGGTGACGGTCACCCGGTCCGACCCGCACACCGGTGCCTCGTTCGCGGTGGAGTCCAACGCCTACAACACCGCTGGCCAGCTTGTGCAGCAGGTGACCAACAACGGGGCCACCACCACCAGCTACACGCTGGACGCCGCCGACCGTCTCACCTCTCAGACCCTGGATCCGGCCGGGCTGGACCGCACGACGACCTACAGCTACTCACCCGATGATCAGGTGACCAGCCAGACCGTGACCGGGCCGGGCAGTTCCACGCCAGTGCAGTCCACCCGCTACGGCTATGACCCGATGGGGAATCTGACGTCGGAGTCGGAGTACCTGAACGGTAACGGGGTGAACGCGGATGGCTGGTGGCGGCTGGACCAGACGTCGGGCACATCGGTCCCGGACTCCTCCGGCATCGGCAACAACGGCACCGCGACGAATGTGACCTGGGCTAACGGTGCGGCGAGCTTTAACGGCAACACTTCCCAGATCGTCATGAAGGGCCCGGCGCTGAACACCACCGGGTCGTATTCGGTGTCGGCGTGGGCGTACCTGACCAACACCACATCCAAGCAGGCAATCGTCTCGCAGTCCGCCAGCGAGCAGGATGCGTTCCGCCTCATGTACAACACCATCAACAACTCGTGGGCCTTCGAGTTGATGGGCAGCAATGTCGCGAACACCACCGGAATCCTGGCTGGCGCCACTACTGCGCCGCAGCTGAACGCCTGGACGCACCTGGTGGGCACCTATGACGCGTCCACCGGCGCGATGACCCTGTACGTGAACGGCGTGCAGGCGGCGACGGCAGTGGATAGCACACCGTTCGCGGCTCCCAATGGGCTGGTGATCGGCAGTGACAAATGGAACGGCGAGTCCGAGAACTGGTTCAAGAGCAGCATCAGCGATGTGCAGGTGTATCAGCAAGTGCTGTCACCCGCTGACGTGCAGGCGCTGTATCAGCAGGGCCGGGACGGCGGCGGGCTGTCGTCGGACAAGCTGACCACCACGTGGGCGCTGGATCAGCGGGGGCTGCCGACGTCGATGACCGACCCGGACGGGAACACCACCTCCTATTCGTATGACGAGGCGGGGAACCTGGCGGTCACCACCCAGCCGGCGACCTCGACCCAGGTGTATGGCGGGCAGCCGGTGCAGGCCTCGCCGGTGACGATGACCGGCTACGACACGTTCGGGGAGCCGGTGGAGTCCTCTGACGCCAATGGCAACGTGACGACGACCGCCTATGACGCGGACGGCCGGGTTGTGTCGGTTATGCAGCCGCCGTACACACCGCCTGGGTCATCGACACCGATCAGCGCGGTGTGGCAGGCGGCCTATGACAGCGTCGGCCAGGTCAGTTCGGAGACTGACCCGCTGGGCAACAAGACCTCCTACATCTATGACCAGCTCGGGAACGTGGCGAGCGTGACCGCGCCAGACGGCGGGGTCACCACCAATACCTATGACACCGGGGGTGACCTGCTGTCACAGACCGGCCCGACCGGCGGGGTCACGAGCGCCACCTATGACTACCTTGGGCGCCAGCTGACCTCGACGCAGGTAGAACGGTACCCGTCCAGTGCCGCGTACACGACCAACAACGCGTACGGGTCCAACGGCCTGCTGGCGGCGCAGACCTCCCCGGCTGGTGTGGTCACCTCCTACGGCTACAACGCGGCGGGTGAGGCCACCAGCGTGACCGACGGGGCGGGGAACGTCACCCGGTACGGCTACGACGCGGCCGGACAGCCAGTCTCCGCGACCTGGCCGGACGGGACGCAAAGCACGCAGACGTTCGATGAGGCCGGGCGGATGACCGGGCAGGCGGATCTGTCGGTGACCGGGACTGTGCTGCGCTCGGCCAGCGCGGTCTACGACGGTGATGGGAACATGCTGTCGGGCACCGACTACCGGGGTAACACCACCACCTACACCTACGACCCGACCGGCATGGTCGCCAGCGAGACCCAGCCGGTGACCAGCACCTCGGCGATCACGACCTCGTTCGGCTACGACCTGGCGGGGAACCGGACGCTGTTCACCGACGGGAACGGCCACAACTGGTGGACGACCTACAACTCGTGGAACCTGCCCCAGTGGCAGATCGAGCCGGCCACCACCGCGTTCCCGGACGTCTCGCAAGGCAAGTTCATCGCCGCCTACGACGCCAACGGCCGGCTGTCGACGATCACCCAGCCCGGCGGGGGTGACCATCAGCGACACCTACGACTCGATGGGCCAGCTGACCGGCCAGTCCGGGTCTGGGGCCGAAGCGGCGACCGCCACCCGCTCCTACAGCTATGACCAGGCCGGGAACATGACCTCGGCGGCCACTACGGCCGCCGGGCCGGCACCGGCCACGAGTGAGTCGTTCACCTACAACGACCGGGGCCTGCTGCTGACCGCCTCCGGGAGCGCGGGCTCCACGTCGATCTCCTATAACGGGGACGGGCAGCCGGCCTCGGTGTCCGACGCGGCCGGGACCACGTCCTACACCTACGACAACGCCGGCCGCCTGGCGACCCTGGCTAACCCGCTGACCGGGACCACCGCAACGTACTCCTATAACCTGATGTCGCAGGTGGCTGCGATCACCTACGGCACCGGCAACGACGTGCGGTCGTTCGGCTACAGCAACCTGCACCAGCTGACGTCGGACACGCTCAAGACCGCCGCCGGGGCGACGGTTGCCTCGATCGGCTACGGCTATGACCTGAACGGGAACCTGACGTCGAAGACCACCACCGGGTTCGCGGGGGCCTCGTCGAACACCTACAGCTATGACCAGGCGAACCGGCTGACGTCGTGGAACAACGGCACCACCACCACGAACTACGCCTACGACGGGGCCGGGAACCTCACCCAGGCCGGCGGCCAGACGTTCACCTATGACGCCCGCGACCAGCTCCTGTCCACCCAGACCAGCGCGGGCACCACCAGCTACACCTACACCCCGCGCGGCACCATGGCCTCGGCCACCGGCCCCACCGGCATCACCCAGAACTACAGCAGCGACGCCTACGGGCAGCAGGCCTCGGTGTCCAGCACACAGGCCAGCAGCTCCTATACCTACGACGCGCTCGGCCGCCTGCTGGCCGAGGGCACCAGCGGTGGGCCATCGTTCAGCTTCGCCTACTCCGGAGCCGGGCAGCAGATCGCCTCCGACGGGATCGCCAAGTACGCCTACGACCCGTCGGGCACCCTGGCCGCCATCGGCCCCGCCGGCGGGAACACCTCCCAGGGCGTGCTCGCCTGGACCGCCGGCCCCACCGACGTGACCGGTGACTTCACTGCTGCCGGGACCTCGCTGGCCCGGTCGGCGGCCTACGACCCCTACGGCAACCTCACCGCTTCCGCCAGCCTGGCCGGGGACCTGGGCTATCAGAGCGAGTTCACCGACCCCGCCACCAGCCTCGTCCACATGGGCGCCCGCTGGTACTCACCCGCCGACGGCCAGTTCACCTCCCAGGACACCGTCCAGCTCAACCCGGTCCCAGACGAAGCAGCGGCCAACCCATTCGCCTATGGCGGCGACAACCCCCTGACCAACACCGACCCCACCGGGCACATGATCGTGGCCGTCGGCGGCGGCTGGCGCCCGCACCCATACCACCCGCATCCCCCGCCGACAATCTGGACCAATTTCGGGGCCTGGCTCAGAAACCTTGTGCACGCGATACTGCAGATATTCCACCGTGTCAGTCTGCCGGCAGGCCACGTCAAGGATGCCGCCAGGCACGGTCACGACGCCGGCATCCGCGGCCACCCCGTCCCCGGATTTGCCACAGCACCAGGACTGCTAAGACCGCCAGCACCGCCAGAACCGGCAGCACCGCCAGCCGAGGTGGCCGGAGGAGCTGCTGCCGATACCGGCGGCCCTGCTGCCGCAGACGCCGGGGCGGGTGGGGGCACAGCGGGGACCGG
>OFHK01000568.1_pt1 | contig 10599 bp, 7 predicted proteins | sample 1521951 | NCBI WGS metagenome assembly OFHK01 (sample SAMEA2468436, study PRJEB22500) | soil metagenome | biome: Glassland; feature: Farmland; material: Clay | place: Australia | collected 2013-01-31 | depth 0.55 m
AGGCGCGGTTGGCCAGCACCTCGTTCATGTTCAGATTGGTTGGCGGGCCGGATCCCGTCTGCCATACCGAGAGCGGGAACTCCTGAGCATGCTTGCCCGCGAGGACTTCGTCGGCGGCTTCCACGATCGCCGTCGCCTTGGCGTCGTCGAGCCGGCCCAGGTCGCGGTTGGCCACGGCGCAGGCGCGCTTTACCCCGGCCAGCGCATGGATGAGCTCATCGGGCATGCGCTCGGTCGAGATATGGAAATGCTCCAGCGAGCGCTGGGTCTGCGCGCCCCACAGCCGGTCCGCCGGAACGGCGATATAGCCGAATGAATCTTTCTCGTTTCGTGTTTCTATCATCTTCTCGTCACGGGCATCATTGCGTCAATCCGCAGCATGCGGTCAATTGCAGTACCGGCTCACATCCGCTTCGGCTTGGCTAATCTGCTGGTTGCGGGCGGCGTCGTCCATGTAGGAAGGGTTGCCCTGGGCGTCGTAGGTGGCGATGCGCGGGGCATTTTTCAAGGTATCCAGTTGCGAGTGGGCCAGCGCGCAGTTCTGCTCCTTGATCTTGGCCTGTTTTTCCTTTTCGGCTTCCTTCTTTTCCGCCTCTTTCTGTGCCTTCCTTTCCTTGTTCAGCTCCGCTTCCCGTTCAAAGATCGTCTTGGATGCCCCCGGGCCGGACGCGGGCGTCGTCTCGTTGCCGACGGCGGACTGGATGCGCACCTGCTGGGACTGGACATTTTCCGGCGGCGGGCCATCGGAATAGTGCACGGTGCCGTTCGCATCCACCCATTTGGTCAGGCCTGCATAGCTATTGAGGCTCGCCAGCGTCAGCAGGATCGCAATGCAGTATTTCATGTCTGTCTCCTTGGAAAACGCCGGGCAACGGCGCCGGGTGGCGGTAAACGCCAGAGGCGCGTCGATCGGCATGGTGGCGGCTAACTATACCGTCATCACCGGCCTCAAACAACTGTTCCCGGGAAACCGGCCCCTGCGTCGGCGTATCCGCCACGGGAGGTCCGCGGAGGGGTGTGCGCCAATTGGCCTTGGTGTATAATGCGCGCTTTGCAGGGAGCGTCCACCTATGCGTATCATCCAGAAAGCGCTGACATTCGACGATGTCCTTCTGGTTCCAGCTCATTCCAACGTGTTGCCGCGCGACGTAAGCTTGCGCACCCAGCTCAGCCGCAATATCTCCCTGAACATCCCCCTGCTGTCCGCCGCCATGGATACGGTGACCGAGTCGCGCCTCGCCATCGCGCTGGCGCAGGAAGGCGGCATCGGCATCATGCACAAGAATATGTCCTCCAAGGCGCAGGCGGCGGAGGTTGCCAAGGTCAAGCGCTTCGAAAGCGGTGTGGTCAAGGATCCCGTTACCGTGACTGCGGACATGACGGTGCGCGATGTGCTGAATCTCACCCGGCAGCACAAGATTTCCGGCCTGCCCGTGGTCGCCGGCAGGCAACTGGTGGGCATCGTCACCAATCGCGACCTGCGGTTCGAGAACAACCTCGATCAGCCGGTGCAAAATATCATGACGCCGAAGGAGCGGCTCATCACGGTCAGGGAAAACGCCAGCCGTGAAGAGGCGCGCACCTTGATGCACAAAAACCGTATCGAACGGGTGCTGGTCGTGAACGAGACCTTTGAACTGCGCGGCCTGATCACCGTCAAGGACATCCTGAAATCCAGCGAGCACCCGAACGCCTGCAAGGACCACCATGGCCGCCTGCGCGTGGGTGCGGCCGTCGGCGTGGGCGAGGGCACGGAAGAGCGTGCAACCCTGCTGGTGGAGGCCGGCGTCGACCTGCTGGTGGTCGATACCGCCCACGGCCATTCGCAGGGCGTGCTCGACCGCGTCAAGTGGGTGAAAAAGAACTTTCCCCAGATCGACGTGGTCGGCGGCAACATCGCCACCGCCGCGGCGGCCAGGGCGCTGGTGGATCACGGCGCGGATGGCGTCAAGGTCGGTATCGGCCCGGGTTCCATCTGCACCACGCGCATGGTCGCAGGGGTGGGCGTGCCGCAGATTTCGGCCATCCAGAATGTCGCCTCCGCCATGGAGGGTTCGGATGTGCCGGTGATCGCCGACGGCGGCGTGCGTTTTTCCGGTGACATCGCCAAGGCGATTGCCGCCGGCGCGCATTGCGTCATGCTGGGCGGGCTGTTCGCGGGTACCGAGGAGGCGCCCGGAGAAGTGGAGTTGTTCCAGGGCCGTTCCTACAAGTCCTATCGTGGCATGGGCAGTCTGGGTGCGATGCAGCAAGGCTCCAGCGACCGCTACTTCCAGGACAACGTCGAGGGCAGCCAGGACAAGCTGGTGCCAGAAGGCGTGGAAGGCCGCGTGCCCTACAAGGGCAGCGTGCTCGCCGTCATCCACCAGCTCATGGGCGGCCTGCGGGCCAGCATGGGCTATCTCGGCTGCCCGGACATCGCCACCGTCCATACCAAGGCGGAATTCGTCGAAATCACCGCCGCGGGCGTGCGCGAATCCCACGTGCACGATGTGCAGATCACCAAGGAAGCGCCGAATTACCACATAGACTGACAGGGAAGGGGGAAGCGAGAAGGGCCGCGCCTCCGGCGCCCAAGGGTAACAGCCCGCCGGTTTTACCCTCTCCCTTTCCTCTTCCCCCTTCTCCTATTTTGAACATGCACAAGAAAATCCTCATCCTCGATTTCGGGTCCCAGTTCACGCAGTTGATCGCGCGCCGCGTGCGCGAAACGCGCGTATATTGCGAACTGCACCCCTGGGACATGAGCGAGGCCGAGATCCGGGCGTTCAACCCGGCCGGCATCATTCTCTCCGGCGGACCGAATTCCGTATATGAGCACGAGACGCCCAAGGCGCCGCAGGTGGTGTTCGAACTGGGCGTACCCGTGTTCGGCATCTGCTACGGCATGCAGACCATGGCGGCGCAACTGGGTGGACAGGTCGAATCGGGCAAGGTGCGCGAGTTTGGTTATGCCGAAGTGCGCGCGCACGGGCACTCGAAGCTGTTTGAAGGCATACAGGACAAAAGCAATGCCCAGGGCCACGGGTTGATGGATGTATGGATGAGCCATGGCGACAAGGTGACCGCGCTGCCGCCGGGATTCAAGGTGATCGGTTCCAGCGAGGCCGCGGAGTATGCCGCGATGGCCGATGAATCGCGCGGCTACTACGCCGTGCAGTTCCACCCCGAGGTCACGCACACCAATCAAGGCAAGGCCATCATCAGCCGCTTCGTGCACCAGATCTGCGGCTGCGGCGAGGACTGGAATATGCCGGATTACATCGCCGAGGCGGTGGAAAAGATCCGCGCCCAGGTCGGCAGCGAAGAGGTCATCCTCGGCCTTTCCGGCGGCGTCGATTCCTCGGTGGCGGCGGCGCTGATCCACCGCGCCATCGGCGACCAGCTCACTTGCGTGTTCGTGGACAATGGCCTGCTGCGCCTGGACGAGGGCAAGCAGGTGATGGAGACCTTTGCCGAGCACCTGCACATGAAAGTGATCCACGTCGATGCCAGCGGCGAATTCATGAAGCACCTCGGAGGCGTCACCGACCCCGAGCAGAAACGCAAGGTCATTGGGCGCGAATTCGTCGAGGTGTTCCAGCGCGAATCGGCCAAGCTGCAACAGGCCAAGTGGCTGGCGCAGGGCACCATCTACCCGGACGTGATCGAGTCGGCCGGGGCCAAGACCAAGAAGGCGCACACCATCAAGTCGCACCACAACGTGGGCGGATTGCCGGATACGCTGCACCTCAAGCTGCTCGAACCGCTGCGCGAACTGTTCAAGGACGAAGTGCGCGAACTGGGCGTGGCGCTCGGCTTGCCACGCGACATGATCTACCGCCATCCCTTCCCCGGCCCCGGTCTGGGCGTGCGCATCCTGGGCGAAGTGAAGCGCGAGTATGCCGACCTGCTGCGCCGTGCCGACGCAATCTTTATCGAGGAGCTGCGCAACGCGAAGGAAGCAGATGGCCAGAGCTGGTATGACAAGACCTCTCAGGCATTCACCGTTTTCCTGCCGGTAAAGAGCGTGGGCGTGATGGGCGACGGGCGCACCTACGAATGGGTGGTGAGTCTGCGCGCGGTGCAAACCCAGGACTTCATGACCGCACACTGGGCGCACCTGCCTTACGAACTGCTGGGCAAGGTCTCCAACCGCATCATCAACGAAGTGCGCGGCATCAACCGCGTCGTGTACGATATCTCGGGCAAGCCGCCGGCCACCATCGAATGGGAGTGAATGTTGTCTGCCGCGCGTGGAGATAACATGTCAGCTATGCCGCGGCACCGGGATTCTGCCTGAGCGCAGGGAGTCAGGTCGTGTCATCCGCCAAAAAAACGTTGAAAGCAGCTTTATCCGGGCTCAGACGTTATTTTGTTTCCGTCAGGAATGCTCGCCTCAAAAGCCGCGCGGCCAGACATAAATCGCGGCTGGCATCGATCGCCGACGACTTTTCCGCCTATCCCAGGGTGGGATTCGTATTCCAGTTTCATAACAAGAGCGGGAACCTGGAAGCGGTCTTGGCGCCTTTCGTCAAAACACTCAAAGCAAAAAACGTCATCCTTTTCGCCGACGGCTGCGTCGACGGCACCTTGCCAGCGGCGTCCAGGCTGCTGCTTGGCCCTCACCACCTTGTGATCAACAGAAACAATACGCACGAGATCAGCAACTACCGGATGGCGGCCAATATCCTGAACGGCTGGGACTGCGAATACGCCGTCTATCTGCAGGACGACGACGTATATGCGGGGCCGATCTCGTTATGGCTGGACAACATCCTGGAGATGATGGAAGCGGACGCCTCCCTTTCCATCGTCGGCCTGAACGGCGGGGTGAACGTCACCACAAATTCGTTTCGCAAGGCCGACGAGCGATTTACCAGTGCCCCGTTCGAAAGTGTGCGCATTCCGAACGGCGGCGGAGGCTTCGAGGTGGTGAACCGGCTGGGCGAGTTTTCCGAAACGAGGAGCGTGACGATCCCCGCGACCGCGGATGCCTCGAGCCGTATCTACTGCGCGACTGTCAACAGAGCGCCCCAGGTCATGCGCGTGCCGGACATCCTGGAACTGGGCTATTTCCCCCGGGAAATGGAGCCTTATCAATATGACGATTATTTCAATTGCTTTACCGCATGGCTGAATGGAAAGAAATGCCTGCTGGCCCCGTTGAGTTCGAAGCAGGGGGATGTCGGTGTGGGTGGCATGCGGTTATTCAATGATGTCACGGCAAACCGCAGGCCCGCGCATTTTGTCCGGAATCATAACGTCATCGTGGAAAGGTTTGGCGATTCCCTCCGCACCGGGATTATTCAGGACCGGGTGAACCGGGCCAACGCCGGGCAGGGCAGGGGCGACGTCTGATCATGCCGCCAGCCACGGCGTCCTGTTTCGGCCGTTTTCGCTGGATTGCCGTACACGCCCTGACCACGCCGCGCGCCTTTCCTCTCCAGCGCCCACAGATGGCTGAAAGACACAATCAAGTCCTGGCGACATGAAATACAGAAGCGAGATAGACGGACTCAGGGCGCTGGCTGTTGTGCCTGTTATCCTGTTTCATGCCGGGTTCCAGGCATTCAGCGGCGGGTTTGTCGGCGTGGATGTCTTCTTTGTCATCAGCGGCTATCTGATTACCACTATCCTGCTGGCTGACATGCAGGCCGGGAATTTCTCCATCGTGCATTTCTATGAACGGCGGGTGCGTCGCATCCTGCCGGCGCTCTTCGTCGTGATGTTCGTCTCGTTTGTGTTCGCGTGGTTCTCGCTTTTGCCGCGAGACATGAAGCAGTTTTCGGAAGGCATCGTTGCGGCATCGGCGTTTGCCTCAAACTTCTTTTTCTGGCACGCAAGCGGGTACTTTGATACGGCGACGCAACTTCAGATCCTCATGCACACATGGAGTCTGTCCGTTGAAGAGCAGTACTATGTTGTGTTTCCCGTGTTGCTGTTTCTGGCATGGCGATTGGAGAGGCGCGGGATCGCCGTGCTGCTGGTCGCGGGGGCCATCTCCAGCTTCCTGCTCTCGCAATACACCTCGACAAAATATCCGGTATTCGACTTCTACTGGCTGCCAACCCGTGTATGGGAGCTGATGACAGGCGCTTTGGTGGCGCTTTATTACACCGATCACAATATCAAGAAGCATAAATACCTTCATTCCGAGGCGGGAAGCCTGCTGGGCTTCGCGCTCATTGTGTACTCAGTCTTCGCATACGACAGGCATACGCCATTCCCTGGCGTCTATACGCTGGCGCCGGTGACGGGTGCTGCCTTGATCATCGTCTTCACCACGAGGGAAACGCTCGTGGCCAAGGTGCTGGGCAGCCGATACCTCGTCGGCATCGGGCTCATCAGCTACAGCGCCTATCTGTGGCATCAGCCGCTATTTGCATTTGCACGCCGCTATTTTCTGGTGGAACCGGGAAATGTCCTCATGAGCGCGCTTGCGCTTCTGTCGTTTCCGTTGGCATACCTGACATGGCGGTTCGTTGAACGGCCTTTCCGCAACAGGCACCGCTTTACGCGCAAACAGGTTTTTCTGTTCGGCGCCGCAGGAAGCGCCTTGTTCATCGCGACAGGGCTGGCCGGATATCTTTCGGACGGATTTGAGTGGCGTTTGCCTGCGGCCCATCAAGACATCCGTGTTTTCGGGAAGGCGGACGTTTTCGCGGGCTCCCGCAGGTCTGACGGCAGTTGCAGCCGTTTGTTGGGATTACCGCAACTCCCGGAGGAGGTCTGCCTGGCAAGCTCTTCCGCGCCAAAAGTTCTCGTTGCGGGCGACAGCCACGCAATGGCGCTGTTTTCGTCCGTCTTTGCCGAAGACTTCAAGCTGGACGGAGTTCTCATATCGGGACATTCATGTCCGCTTTACCCCAACCTGACCTACACCCCTACCCATGAAAGAAGCTGGGGTAATAACTGCACCGCAATATCCGATGAAGTGCTGCGCGTTGCCCGGCAGCTCAAGTCCGTAGATACGGTCCTGCTGGTAAATTATTTTTCCGCGGTGGATAACGGGAAATCGCGATACTGGAGCCATGGCGTCAACCTCACCAACAGGCAGGCGTTTGAATCCGGGTACGACGCACTAATAGGGGATTTGTTGAAGCTGGGAAAACACATAGTCTTCGTTGTAGACGTACCTCAACTGAAGTATGAGCGCGCCAGCTGCTTTCAGACGCTTCCGGCAATGAAGCATGAGGATTGCCGCTATTCAACAGAAGAAAATGAAGCGATCAGGCACGCATACCTCAAGGAAGTGAAGCAACTCAAGCGGAAATTCCCCAGCCTGGTAATCTACGATCCCACTCCGCTGTTTTGCAGGGGCACCGAATGCCAATACATGTCCGGCGGAAAATCCCTGTACAACGACCAGGACCACCTCAGCATCTTTGGCTCGCAGCTGGTTATGCGGGACATGAGGCAGCGGGGTATGCTTTCGGGGCACTAGCCGTTTGCTTCCTGCGCAGGAATCCGCGCTTCCAGGGCGACGCCCATGAAAAAACCGGCCGGCGTAGAGCCGCGGGCCGGTCTTGCGGACGCTTGCCGGCTGGGGCCGGCGCATTCCCGATTCAGGAATGGGTCGGCAGGTCGTGATGGGTGTGTGCCGCGACCACGACGTGTCCTTTCCGGGCGCGCGTCTGCGCCAGTTTGCTTTCGGTGTCGGCCTGGGAGGCCAGTTCGCCCATTCTTTCCCTGTTCAGCCAAGGCGTCGTGATCGCACGAGGGCCGTAATCCAGCGGCAGCACCAGCGCCTTTTCGCGTATGTGCGCTGCCTTGTTGGCCTCGGCTCGATGAATGACGTCCCAGTTCGGGCCTGCCACTGCGGGCAGGCTGAATGCGATTAAAAGCGAAATGATCGCAGGAAGGGCACGGTTCTTCATTCTTATACTCCTGAACAGCATTACTGAAAGTCCTCAATTGTACGAGGGCTGAGCGGCCGCACACAGCATCGCCGGGGCGGACCCTTGTACCGCGGGTGTGACAGCCGGTGGCGTCAAAAGTTCAAAAAACGCGTACGGCGCCTGGGGAACTGGCGAAGCCAGGGATATTGCGCATGGTGCCATTTCCTGCTCCGCTGGCGACGTTCGTCGCCCAGCCTAATCCCCCCTATACGATACGCATATTGTCTTCGTGTGCGGTTCTTGCTATCGTGGCTACGCGTTCTCGCGGGTTGCGCAGAAATGCCGGTTTGCACCGCAAAATATACATGGATAAAACAGCGCGCCAAATGCCTCGCTTGGAGGGGTTGGGGCGCATGGTCAGGCGCGTCCGGCCGCGCGCAAGGGTAATTCCGTTTCGAAGCCAGCCCGCACACCGGGCGCAGAGGGCCAAGGGATAGCACAATGGAAAAGCACGCGAGGGTGTCAAACGGCCCCCATCCGGCCCAGGAAGAGGCGGCGACGCAGGTACGCGAATTGCAGCGCACCATCGCGGAATTGCGCGCCGGACTCGAGCAGGCGCAGGCCCGCAGCGAGGCGCTTGTCCGGCAGACCCGGCGCGAAGCGGAGCGCGAACTTGCCCAGATGCGGCAAACCATCGTCAAGCTGCGCGAAGCGCTGGAGCAGGCCAACTTCGAAGGCGAAGTGGCGTTGCGAAAAGCGGAGGCTGCTTTTGCCGAGGAAAACGTCCAGTGGAAGACGCTGGCCAGTGCACTGCGCGGCCAACTCGAAGGCGCCCGCCTGGAGCGCGATCAGGCGCTGCGCAATCAGCAATCTGAAATGCAGGGTGAACTCAGACAGTTGCGTGAGATGATCAGCACCATGCGCAACCAGCTTGAACAGTGCCAGGGAGCGGAAAAGGTGGTATGGACAAGCGAGTAAGCAAACCTGGCGCCGCCAAGGCAACCGGCACCGACCAGAAGCGCCGCCTCCGCGAAACCGAACTGCTGCTGGGGATCTCGCGCAGGATCTCGGGGATGGATTCCCTGAACGCCGTCCTCGAGGAGCTCATCAGTCTTACCGTTTCCGAACTGGATGCGGAACGCGGTTCGCTGTTCCTGAATGATCCCGCCACCAACGAGCTCTATTCCCGCGTCGCCCAGGATACGCATGAGTTCGAGATCCGCTTCCTCAATACCACGGGTGTGGCCGGATACGTATTCAATACCGGCGAGGGCGTGGTGGTGCACGATGCCTACTCCGACCCCAGATTCAACCGCAGCGTGGACGAACAGACGGGATACGTGACGCGCAGCATCCTGTGCGTGCCCGTTCGCACGGCGAAAGGGGAGGTCATCGGCGTGGCCCAGGCATTGAACAAGAGAAAAGGCAAGTTCACCCGGCGCGAGCTGACGCTGTTCGAGAACATGGTGGCGCAGGGATCGCTGGCGCTGCAAAGCGCGCAATTCATCGAGCGGCTGGAGCAGGTGCGCAAGCAGGAAATGGAGTTCATCAACGTGGTGTCGGAGATGACCTCCGACATCAAGCTGGGCTCCCTCCTGCGCAAGGTGATGAGCGAGGCCACGCGTATGCTCAGTGCGGAACGCTCGACGCTGTTCCTGTACGACGAAAAGACCGATGAACTGTGGTCCGAAGTGGGGGAGGGGCTGGAATCCATGCAGATCCGCCTGCCCAGCACCGTGGGCATTGCGGGCGCTGTGTTCGCATCGGGCAAGACCATCAACATTCCGCACGCCTATGCCGACCTGCGCTTCAATCCCGAGTTCGACCGGCGCACGGGGTTCTTTACCCGCTCCATCCTGTGTGTGCCGGTGATAAACAAGTTCGGCAAGACCATAGGCGTCACCCAGGTGCTGAACAAGCGCGGCGGACCTTTCACCGGCGAAGATGAAGCGCGACTGCGCGCCTTTACCGCCCAGGTTTCCATCGCACTGGAAAATGCCACGCTTTTTGCCGATGTGCAGGAGATGAAGAACTACAACGAGGCCATGCTGGAATCCATGTCCAACGGCGTCGTCACCCTGGATGATTCCGCCAGGATCGCCACCTGCAATGCGGCCTGCCTGCGCATCCTGCGCCTGGAGGCCAATGACATACTGCATCGGCCGGTGGGGGAAATATTTGCCGGGAACAACGCCTGGGTGATGGACAAGCTGGGCCACGTAACCGAAACGGGCGAACCCCAAACCTTGCTGGATGCCACGCTGGAGGCTGGCGATGACAAGCTGTCGGTCAACCTCACGGTGCAGCCGCTGCTCGACGTCGACCACAAGCGCATCGGCTCGATGATGGTGATCGAAGACATTAGCAATGAAAAACGGCTGAAGGCCACCATGTCGCGCTACATGGACCCGCTTATTGCCGACCAGATGCTCGCGACCGGCGCGGAGAAGCTGGGCGGGCAGAATGTGGAGGCGACGGTCCTGTTTTCCGATATACGGGGTTTCACCACGCTGGCGGAACAGCTCGGCGCGCAAGGGACGGTGTCATTGCTGAACGAGTATTTCACCCTCATGGTCGATTGCATCGACAAGGAAGACGGCATGATGGACAAGTTCATCGGCGACGCCATCATGGCCGAATTCGGTGTTCATATCACCCACGAAGACCATGCGGACCGCGCGGTGCGTGCGGCCATTGCCATGATCAAGACGCTGGAGAACTGGAACCTGCAGCGCGCTTCAGAAGGCAGGATGCCGGTCAATATCGGCATCGGCCTCAA
>OFHK01000569.1_pt1 | contig 10560 bp, 9 predicted proteins | sample 1521951 | NCBI WGS metagenome assembly OFHK01 (sample SAMEA2468436, study PRJEB22500) | soil metagenome | biome: Glassland; feature: Farmland; material: Clay | place: Australia | collected 2013-01-31 | depth 0.55 m
GTGGGGCGGTGGGCCGAGGGACGGCGCGCGCGCCTCGCCGCGGCGCTCGAGGAGGTGGGGCTCGATCCCCTGTCGCGCGACCGCTATCCGCACGAGTTCTCGGGCGTACAGCGCCAGCGCGGCGCCATCGCCCGCGCGCTCGTCCTGAAGCCGCGCCTCGTCGTGCTCGACGAGCCCACCTCCGCCCTCGACATGTCGGTGCAGGCCCAGATCGTCGATCTCCTGCGCGCGCTCCAGGCCAAGCATAGCTTGGCCTATCTCTTCATCAGCCACGATCTCCGCGTGGTGCGCGCGCTCGCCCACGAGATGATCGTGATGAAGGACGGCAAGGTGGTGGAGGCCGGCCCCGCGCGCGACATCTTCGCCCGCCCGCGCGAGGCATGATGATCGACGATCGGATTCGGGAAGACGAGGGTCAGCGTCTCGTCCGGCGGTTGGACGAGCTGATCGCCCACGCGCGATTCGCCAACGGGCTGGACGCGATCTCGGAGTACGAGGCCGCCGGTCCCCCTCCCGCGGACCTGGAGACCCCGCTCCTTCTGGCGCGGTGCCGTTGCATGCTCGGCCTCGGCCGCTGGAAGGATGTCGCGGACGTGGCGGAGCGGAAGCTGGAAGCCCTCTACGCCCTCCAGCCCGAGGACAAAAAGACGCTGCTGGAGTTCCATATCGCGGCCGGCCGGGCCATCTGGCGCATCGGCCGCCCCCCGGCCGTTCAGCCCCCGGTCTCCGGGGTCCTTCGGGCCGGGCTCGCCCGGTTCGGCGGTGTAGCGCGGGCGAAATGCGCCGAACTTGGCCGGGGCGTGGTGGTACCAGGGGCGCCGCCCCGCCGACGGCGCGACGTCTTTGGCCCACTCGTCCAGCCGGGCGGCGTCCTTGCGCATCCCTCGCGGCCATACCCGGTCCACCAGCACGCGAGCACCGTCGTCTGGGGAAGGGTCTTCGTAGACGCGGCGGACCCGGATGTCTTCTGTACCCATCATGGATCTCCGTTCCTTTAGTCCTTGATCAGTTCGCGGGCGGCGGCGGCGATGCGGGAGGCGGAGATGCCCGCGGCGTCCATCAGCTCATCCGGGGTCCCGGAGCCGGGCAGGCCGCCGACCGCGCACTGCCGGACCCGAAGCGGCCGGCCGGTCCCGGCTAGCGCCTCAAGCACCGCGGCACCGAGGCCGCCCTGGGGGTAGTGGTCCTCGGCGATGACCAGCCGCCCGCCGGTCGCCGCCGCGGCCTCCGCCAGGGTGGCGTGGTCGAGAGGCTTGACCGAATACAGGTCGATGACCCGGGCCGCGATCCCGTCGGCGGTCAGGTCGTCGGCGGCGCGGAGGCACTGGTGAACGGTGACGCCGGCCCCGGCCAGCGTGACCTCGTCGGCCCGGCCGGCCCGCAGCACCTTGCTCCCACCGGCCGGAAACGTCTCACCGGCCGGATATAGGACGGGCCAGGCGCCCCGGGTTGTGCGCAGGTAGACGATGCCCGGCGTGGCGGCCATCTCCGCGGTCAGGGCGGCGGCAGCGGTGGCGTCGGCCGGGTAGAGCACGGTGGAGCCGTGGATTGCCCGCATAGCGGCGAGATCCTCGAGCGCCATCTGGGACGGCCCGTCGGGGCCGATCTCCGTCCCGGCGTGCGACCCGCACAGTTTGATGTTCGCCCCGGAGATGCCCGCCATGCGCAGGAAGTCGTAGCCGCGGCTGAAAAACGCGGCGAAGGTGGAGGCGAACGGCATGTAGCCCCGGACGGCCAGGCCGACCGCGGCGGCGATGAGCTGCTGTTCGGCGATGAACATCTCGAAGAACCGGTCCGGGTAGGCGGCGGCGAACTGTCCCGCGTAGGTGGAGTTGCCGACCTCGCCGTCCAGGGCGACCACCTCGGGCCGGGCGCCGAGCGCGACCAGCGCGTCTCCGTAGGCCTTCCGGGTGGCGACCTTGCTGGACACCTCGTACCGCGGCAGGGTGACCGATGCGGCCGCAGGGTGCGGCCGGGCGTCGTGATGATCGGGGCGGGCCGTGGTGACGTGCAGGTTCCGCTCGCCGCCGAGCGCGGCGACCGCCCGCTGCGCCATGTCGGCGGGCAGCGGCCTGCCGTGCCAGCCGTTCTTGTCCTCGATCTCGGCGAAGCCCTTGCCTTTCACCGTTCTGGCCAGCACCACGACGGGGCGGGCAGTGTCCCGGGCCGCTGCCAGCGCCTGGTCGATCTGGGTGATGTCGTGCCCGTCGATGACGACGGCGGCGCAGCCGAACGCCTCGGCGCGCCGCCGGTAGGCGGCCATGTCCCATTCCAGCTCGGTCGGGCCACGCTGGCCGAGCCGGTTCACGTCCACGATCGCGGTCAGGTTGCCGAGCCGGTAGTAGGCGGCCTTGTCCAGGGCCTCCCACATCGATCCCTCGGCCATCTCGCTGTCGCCGCACAGCACCCACACCTGGTAGGGCAGCTTGTCCAGGCGCCGACCGGCCAGCGCGATCCCCACCCCGTAGGGCAGGCCATGGCCCAGCGACCCGGTGGCCACGTCCACCCAGGGCAGCGCCGGGGTCGGGTGGCCCTGCAGCCGGGAGCCGAACCGGCGGAACCCGGTCACCAGCTCCTCGTCGGCGATCGCCCCGGCCGCCTTGAACATCGCATACAGCAGCGGGGACGCGTGGCCCTTGGAGAAGATCAGGTGGTCGTTGCCGGGCTCGCCGGGATTGTCCCAGTCGTAGCGCAGGTGCCGGGCCAGCAGCACCGCCATCAGGTCCGCAGCGGACATGGCCGAGGTCGGGTGCCCGGAGCCAGCGGCGGTGCTGCACCGGATGCTGTCGGCCCGCAGTTGCTGCCCAAGCTCGGCGAGAAATCGCGTGTCCGCAGCCCCCAGCGCTGGGGGAATACCGGTTCCGGTTGTCACGAGGACCTCCGATCGTGCACGGCAGCAAGTTCATCGAGCGGTACGGCGGGGTCGGCCAGCCGGGCCGGATCCACCGCATGGCCGGACCGGACCAGGTCACCGATCGCGTCGTTGACATCCCAGATGTTGACGTTCATCCCGGCGACGATCCGGCCGCCGGACATCCAGAACGCGATGAACTCGCGCTTGCTGGCGTCGCCGCGGAAGATCACCTGGTCGTAGCCGCCGGGCCCGGCGTAGCCGGCGTATTCCATGCCCAGGTCGTACTGGTCGGTGTAGAAGTACGGCACCCGGTCATATACGGCGTCGCGGCCGAGCATGGCCGCTGCGGCGGTCTGCGGCTGGTGCAGCGCGTTGGCCCAGTGCTCGACCCTGATGTGGGTGCCCAGCATGGGGTGGTACGCGCTGGCGATGTCGCCGGCTGCGTAGATGGCGGGGTCGGAGGTGCGCAGTGACGCGTCGGTTACCACGCTGTCGCGCACGTCGAGGCCTGCCGCCTCGGCCAGCCGGGTCTGCGGGGCGGCGCCGATTCCGACGATCACCGCGTCCGCGCCGATCCGGGTACCGTCCGCGAGCCGTGCCCCGGTCGCCTTCCCGCCGCTGCTGGTGATCTCGGCGACCTTGACGCCGAGTCGCAGGTCGACGCCGTGCTCGCGGTGCAGATCCGCGAAGACGGGGGCGACCTGCGGGCCGAGGACGTGCAGGAGCGGCAGGTTCGCCGCTTCCAGAATGGTGACGTCTACTCCGGCTGTCCGGGCGGCGGCCGCTACCTCCAGGCCGATCCACCCGGCGCCGATGAGGAGCACCTTGGACGCGGTGGCGAAGGTGTCCCGGATCCGGTCGCTGTCTTCAGCGCGGCGCAGGTACAGCACGCCGCCGGCGTCCGCACCCGGCAGCGGCAGGCGGCGCGGGACTGATCCGGTGGCCAGCAGCAGCTTGCCGTAGGCCAGGTGCCCGCCGTCGGACAGCGTCACCTCGCGGTGCCCGGAGTCGATTCCGGTGACCGCCGTGCCGAGCAGCAGCTCGACGCGGTTGGCGTCGTACCAGTCTGGGGAGTGCACGAAGATTTCCTCGCGGCTGGTCTTGCCCTGCAGGTACTGCTTGGACAGCGGCGGCCGTTCGTAGGGGCGGATGTCCTCCTCGGCGGCTAGCACGATCCGGCCAGGCCGCCGCCAGCGATCACGAAGGTGTCTGGCGCTGGCATCGTGTCACTCCTCTTGTTGTGTGCCGAGGGCGATGGCGAGCCGCTGGCCGAGGTGGTCCCAGCTCGCGTCGAACGTGGTCACGCCCTGGTCTTCCAGGACCTGCACAACGTCGCCGTAGTCGATGCCGAGCGCGGCGAGGTCGTCGAGGACTGCCTGTGACTGCTGGTACGTGCCGTGGATGCCGTCGGCGGGGATCTTCCCGTGGCCGGAGACCGCGTTGAGCGTGGCCTCGGGCATGGTGTTGATCACACCGGGGGCGACCAGGCCGGTGACGTACCGGGTGTCGTCGTAGGCGGGGTCCTTGACGCTGGTGGAGGCCCACAGCGGGCGCTGCGGCCGGGCGCCCGCCTGTTCCAGCGACATCCACCGTCCGGTCGCGATGGCCTGCTCGTAACGCTGGTAGGCGAGCCGGGCGTTGGCGATCGCCGCCTTGCCGCGCAGCGCGCCCGCGTGGTCGGTACCGAGCTTGTCCAGCCGCCGGTCGACTTCGGTGTCCACCCGGGACACGAAGAACGAGGCCACCGAGGCGATGCCGGACAGATCTCGCCCGGCGGCGCGAGCGGCTTCCAGGCCGGCCAGGAACGCCTCGATCACCTCGCCGTAACGGACCAGGGAGAAGATCAGCGTGACGTTGACGCTGATGCCGCCGGCCAGGCAGGCGGTGATCGCCGGCAGGCCCTGTCTGGCGGCCGGGATCTTGACGAACAGGTTGGGCCGGTCCACCAGCCACCACAGCGCGCGGGCCTCAGCGATCGTCCGTTCGGTGTCGTGGGCGATCCGCGGATCCACCTCGATCGATACCCGGCCGTCCACGCCATCGGTTGCCTCATACACCGGGCGCAGCACGTCGCAGGCCTGACGCACGTCGGACGTGGTCAGCTCCCGCAGCGCCTGGTCCACCGGCGCCCGGCGCAGTTTCAGGTCGCGGACCTGGCCCGCGTAGGCGTCGCTGTCGCTGATCGCCCTCGCGAAGATCGTCGGGTTGGTCGTCACCCCCGACACACCCCGGTCGCGAAGCGCGGCGAGGCTGCCGGTCGTCAGCCGTTCCCGGCTGAGGTCATCCAGCCAGACCGACACTCCTGCTGTCCGCAGCCTGGCAACAGAGTCTGTCATCACACCTCCAGGTGATCGTGCAACTGGCATCTACCAGCGCCTCCGTGACATCCCGCGTGCCCTCCCGGTCGCTGCCATGCTGGCGCAGGTGCACTCCGGCGGCGCCTTGCCGGACTAGGCCGCTGCCTTATCCGCTGGCCTGGCGTCAGGAGGAAGCTGCGTCACGGTTGCGGCTGGTTCCTCCTCACGCGGTCTGGCATTCACGGCCGCGGATGTGCCGCGCGGCTGCCGGGCGGCGAGGAACACCAAGGTGAGCCACGCCGCCAGGCATCACGCTTGCGCCACAGCCTGCGCGTGATGCATGTCCGCGAGCAGGGCGGCCAGGTCCGCGCCGGAGCCGGCGAGTGCGGGCAGCAGCAGGTCGTTCTCCTTGGCCACGTGCCCGGCGAACAACGTCGCGATCTGTTCCGAGACTGCGGCGGCCTCGGTGCCGTCCGTGCCGGGCTGAAGCCGACCGGCGAGGTGGGCACAGTTCGCGGTGCTCGGCGGTCAGCGTGAGGCGCCCGCTGCCGCGGGCCCGGGTGGCCGCCGCCGGGTAGAGCGTGCGTTCCTCCGCCTGGGCGTGGGGCAGGATCTCGCCGGTCAGGTACTCCCGGAGCATCCTCATCTGCGGATGGAACCGGACGCCGTTCTCCGCTGCCTCGCACAGTGCCCCGGCCCGCCGTTCCAGGCCCCGGCGCAGCACCGCGTGATGGTGGACGACCTGCCGGACCTGCTCGGCGGCGCCTTCATACGTGACGGTCATCAGGCACCTCCTCTTGTTACTACACTGCTAGTTTTAAACAAGTCTACTTGTTAAAACATTCCGTGCTGATCTCAGAGCACGATGTCTAGCGGCTGCTCGATCGCCTCCTGCAGGCGGGTGAGGAAGCCGGCCGCGGTGGCGCCGTCGACGGCCCGGTGGTCGATGGACAGGGTCAGCGTCATGGTGGCGGCGATGGTGACCTGGTCGCCGCGCACGACGGGCTGGCGAACGGCTTCGCCGACGGCGAGGATGGCGGCCTGCGGCGGGTTGATGACCGCGGTGAACTGGCGGATCCCGTACATGCCGAGGTTGCTGATAGTGAAGGTGCCCCCGGAAAGCTCGTCCGGGGTGAGCTTGCGGGCCCGTGCCCGGGCGGTCAGGTCGTGTGCCTCACGGGCGATCTCGGTGAGGGTCTTGCGGTCGGCGTCGCGGATGACCGGGACGATGAGCCCGTCGTCGATGGCGACGGCGATGCCGATGTTGATGTGGCGGTGCCGCAGGATGCGGGTCTCGTCCCAGGAGACGTTGACCTCGGGGCAGTCGGCCAGCGCCCTGGCGCAGGCCCGGGTGAGCAGGTCGGTGACGGTGATCTTGACGTCCGCGCCGTGCCGCTGGTTGGCCCGGGCGCGGAAGGCGAGCAGGTCGTCGGTGGCGGCCACGACGGTGAGGTAGAAGTGCGGGGCCTCGCGGGCGCTGGCGGCGAGCCGCTGCGCGGTAAGGCGGCGCACCGTGGTCAGCGGGATCTCCTCGGCGTCCGCCGCCGGGGCTGGCGCCGCGACAGAGGGGGCAGGTGACGGGAGCACGGCCGTGGTAGGCGCGGCTGGGGGGCCGCCGGGCGCGGGCCGCGCCGGCCCGGTGGGTGCCGCCTCCCGAAGGGGTACTGGCTGGGCGCCGTCCCGCTCGCGGGCGGCGTTTTCGATGTCGGCGCGGACGACACGGCCGCCGGGGCCGCTGCCGGAGACGGTGCTCAGGTCGATCCCGCGCTCGCGGGCGAGCCTGCGGGCCAGCGGAGACGAGGGCAGCCGCCCGGCGGGCGGTGCGACGGCGGGCGGTGCGGGTGCTGGGGGTGGTGGAACCACCGCTCGTCCTGCCTGACCGGGAGCGGGTACCGGCGGTGACGCGGTGGCTGCGGCGGCGGCCTGGCCGATGACGGCGATCGGAGTGCCGATGGGGACCGATGTACCCTCGGCGACCAGGATGCGGGTGAGCACGCCCTCGTCGTAGGCCTCCATGTCCATGGCGGCCTTGTCGGTCTCGATCACCGCCAGCACGTCGCCCTTGCGGACCGGGTCGCCTTCGTGCTTGACCCACTGGCTGAGGACGCCCTCCTCCATGGTGTCCGACAGCCGGGGCATGAGCACTTCGGGCATCAGGTCCCCCCGAGGGTCTCGCGGATGACCCGGGTGATCACCCCGGCGTCGGGCAGGGCCGTGAGCTCCAGCGGCTTGGCGTATGGCAGCGGCACCTCGGCGGCCGCGACCCGCCGGATCGGGGCGTCGAGGTAGTCGAAGGCGCCCTCCTGGATCGTCGCGGCGATCTCGGCACCGATGCCATAGCTGAGCCAGTCGTCCTCGACGATCACCGCGCGGCTCGTCTTGCGCACCGAGGCGCAGATGGTGTCCCGGTCCAGCGGCCGGAGGCTGCGCAGGTCGACCACCTCGGCGGAGATCCCGTCGTCTTCCAGGCGCCGGGCGACGTCGAGCGCGATCACCGCGGCCCGGGAGTAGCCGACGACCGTCAGGTCACGCCCGGGCTTCAGCACCGCGGCGCGGCCGATCTCGGCGACCTGTTCCCCGTCGGGCACCTCGCCCTTCGTGTTGTACAGGGCCAGGTTCTCCAGCACGAGGACGGGGTCGTCGTCGCGGATGGCCGCGGCCAGCAGGCCCTTGGCGTCGGCGGGGGTGGCCGGGGCGAGAACCTTCAGCCCGGGCACGTGGGCGTACCAGACCTCGAGGTTCTGTGAGTGGGTGGCCGACAGCTGCTGGCCGCCGCCGCCCGGGGTGCGGATCACCAGGGGCACGCTGACCTGGCCGCCGGACAGTGACCGCAGCTTGGCCGCGTTGCTGACGATCTGGTCGATGGCCAGCATGCTGAAGTTGATCGTCATGATCTCCACCACCGGACGCAGCCCCATCATCGCCGCCCCGATCGCGACGCCGGTGAACCCCTCCTCGCAGATCGGCGTGTCCCGGACCCGGTGGGGCCCGAACTCTTCCAGCAGCCCGGCGGTGATCTTGTACGAGCCCTCGAACACGCCGATCTCCTCGCCGATCAGGAACACGTCCTCGTCCCGCTGCAGCTCGGCGCGGAGCGTGTCGTGCAGGGCCTGCCGGTAGCTGATCACCGTCATGCCGGCCCTCCCCCGGTGACCGGGTCGCCGGGCAGCCCGCGGTACATGCTGGCGGCCGGGGTGGCGTACACGTGGTCGAACAGGGTGGCGACGTCGGGGGCCGGGCTGGCGTCGGCGAAGTCCACGGCCGCGGCGACCGCCTTGTCCGCCTCGGAGTCGATCTCGGCGGCGGTCTCCTCGTCGAGGACCCCGGCGGCGATGAGGCGGGGCCGGGAGGCGGGGAGCGGGTCGTCCCCGCGCAGCCGCCCGGTTGTCGCCGCCGTCCGCGGACGGGCGGGCGGGCGCGCGAAGCGGCGGGAACGGGCCGCGTGGGTTGGGGCGGGGGGAGCGTGCTGTTGCGGGTGGCTGGTACTGCGGGAGTGGGGGGAGGGGGGAGAGGTGCGCTGAGCCGTCTGCGGCCGGAGTGGGCGAGGCAGCGGCGGGTGTCGACGAACGTGAAGGTGTCGCCAAGGCCGACCGCCGCTCCGGCGGAAGCCACGGCGCCCCTGCCCGCCGAACGCAGCACCTATTACCCGTTCAACGTGTTCACCCTGCAGTCCCGGGACCGCCCGGTGATTGAAGCCAATGCGGCCTACCTGACGCAGCACCCAAGGCAGCGGGTGCAGCTCGAAGGCAATTGCGACGAGCGCGGCAGCGTGATGTACAACGTCGGCCTGGGAGACCTGCGCGCCGATGGCGTAAGAGAGGCGCTTGAGGCAGGCGGCGTCAAGCCCGGCCAGATCACCACGGTCAGCAACGGCAAGAGCAAGCCCAGACTCAGCTGCCATGCGGAACGGTGCTACAAGGAGAATCGCCGGACTGACATCATTTACGTCCAGTGATCGGCTGTGCGGGCCTGGGTGCGCACCGCCGCGCGGGCGGCGGTGCTATTCGAACAGCCGGTGTTCGACCGCGTAGCGCACCAGCTCGGCGACGCTGCCGGCGCCCATCTTGTCGAGCAGGCGGCTCTTGTAGGTGCTCACGGTCTTCTCGCTGATGGACAGCGCGCGGGCGATGTCCTGGTTGTTGTGTCCCGCGGCGAGCAGGCGGAACACCTCGAACTCGCGGCTGGACAGGCCCTCGTGCGGGGATTCGGCGCCCGCCGCCGCCGTGCCGAAGGCGAGCGCTTCGGAGAGGTGGGGATCGATGTAGCGGCCGCCCTGCGCCACCCGGGTGATGGCGTCGAAGATCTTTTCCGGTTCGCTGCCCTTGGTGATGTAGCCGTTTGCCCCGGCCTTGATCGCATGCAGCGCGAGCTGCGGCACATCGTGCATGGAGAGGATGAGGATGGGCAGCTCGGGGCGCAGGGCGCGCACCTGCTTGATCAGCGCCACCCCGCTCAGCCCGCCCATCGTCATGTCCAGCAGCAGCAGATCGAACGCCTGCTCGCGCAGCAACCGCAGCACCTGCTCGCCGCTGCCGGCCTCGCCCGTGCACGCGATGGCCGATTGCAGCTTGATGACCTGCTTCAGCCCCTCGCGCACGATGGCGTGGTCGTCCGCGATCAGCACCCGTATCGTCATGCGCCTGCCTCCTTTTCGTTATCGTCCGGTTTGCTGCGATAGGGCATGTGCACCGAGACCGTGGTGCCCGCGCCGGGCGCGCTGGTCACGTGGAGGGCGCCGCCCAGGCTGCGCACGCGCTCCTCCATGCCGCGCAGGCCGAAAGACCTGGGCCGCACGGCGCGCGCGGGCTCGAAGCCCTTGCCGTCGTCGTGCACCGTCAGGTGCAGGCCGTCTTCGTGCAGCGTCAGCGAAATGCCGAGGCAGGCCGCCTGGGCGTGGCGCATGGCGTTGGTCAGCGACTCCTGCGCGATGCGGAACACCGCGTCCACCTGGGTCTGGTCCATGTCGCCCAGGTTCTTGCCGGCGCGGAAATCGCAGCGCAGCCCGGTCTGGGACCGGGTCCGGTCGCACAGCCATTCGATGGCCGGCACGATGCCCATGTCCAGTATCGCCGGCCGCAGGTTCTCCGCTACATTGCGCGCCACCTGCAGCGCGCGCTCGTTGAGCGCGGACATTTCGCGCACGATCTCCAGCAGCTCCGGTTCATCCTTGCCGAACTTCACGCGGATGGTGGAAATGGCGAAGCCCAGCGAGGTGAGGATCTGCCCCAGCTCGTCGTGCACCTCGCGCGCGATGTGGGTGCGCTCGGCCTCAAGCGAGGATTCGAATTCCGCCAGCAGGATGCGCAGCTCTTCCGTGGTGCGCTCGAGCTCGGTGCGGATGCGGCGGCTTTCGGTGACATCGCGCGAGGCGTTGAACAGCAGCCGCTGCCCCTCCAGCGTGTGCGGAAA
>OFHK01000570.1_pt1 | contig 10549 bp, 8 predicted proteins | sample 1521951 | NCBI WGS metagenome assembly OFHK01 (sample SAMEA2468436, study PRJEB22500) | soil metagenome | biome: Glassland; feature: Farmland; material: Clay | place: Australia | collected 2013-01-31 | depth 0.55 m
CCGACCCCCCCCCCCCCCCGGCCGAGAAGCCCGGACGCTCCCCGCCGCCCGCCGCCCTCCTCGCGTTCCTCGACGGGCTCTGATTATCCCGCAGGCGGCGGCCGGCTCACCGGCCGCCGCCGCGGCTTTCGCTGCAGTCCCCGGCATAACCCCGCCCTCGGGATAATGCGCCCAGCAGTAGAGGTTGACCAGGCCGTCCGCCTTCTTCCCCCGCGGACTCATACACCTTGTAGAAGTCGCTGGAGATGACCAGCCGCCGCGGTCCGCCGTCCTCATCCGGCGTGAGCTGCCCGGTCTGCCCGTCGATCCCGGCGTGGCGGGCCAGCACCACCCCCGATCTTGTGGGGTCCATCACGAAACAGCAGGTGTCCGGGCCCAGGAAGACCCACAGCCACCACTTCGCCGGGCCGCCGCCTTCCCGCGGGGCGAACACCCGCCACGTGGTCTCGTCCGCGTGCAGGTGCCACGAGCCGCGCGACCGCTCCGTGATGGCGCCCGCGGCCGGGGCCAGCAGCGCGCCGGCCTGCGCGCACGTCCCCGCCAGCGTCGCCGGCGAGATGCCCGCGCCCTGCCGGGCCAGCCCCGCCACCAGGGAATTCATGCTCCGCCCCGCCGCATACCGCTCCGTGAGCAGCATCGCGACGAACGCGTTCGTGAACATGCCCTTCCCAATCGCCTTCGGCGGGCCGGGCGCCATCGCCGTCGCCGGCACCCGGCAGCCGCAGGCCCGCCGGCGCCGGCGGCGGCAGTGCGCCGCCACCCGCACGATCACCACCCAGTCCAGCAGCTCCGTGATGTGATCGCCGAGCAGCGTGAACGGCTCCCCGCACTCCGGGCAGCAGTACCCGCCACCCGGGAAATCCCAGACCACCTTGAACCTTGGCAGATGCGAGTAATCCCGCCGCCCCGCCCGCGCCCCCGGGCCGCGCTTCTTCTTCCCGCTCCCGCCAGGGCCGCCCTGCCGCTCCCCGCCGCCAGCCCCGTCATCACCGGCACCCGGCTCCGGACGCGACCGCTCCGACGACCGCCCGAACAGCAACCTCTGCAAAACCGCCAGGTCAGCCCGCATCCGGTCAAGCTCAGCCGCCTGCTCCGCATCACGCTCAGCCAGCCGCGCGTTCTCCTCCCGCAGCCGCGCGTTCTCCTCGCGAAGCGCACCAGCCATCTCCGCCAGCCGCCGGTTCGCCTCGAGCGCGGCAGCCAGCACATCCCGCAGCGGCGCCTCAGCACCCTCCGCATCCAGGACCACGCCCGCCGCAACCGCCACCCAGCACAGCAAACACCCTCAGCAACCGCAACTCACGCATCACCCGTCAGCGTGTCGCCGCCCGCAGCGTCCACGTCCATGAACGCCAGCGCTCCGTCACATGATTTCCGAATACTTACCCTTGACCTGCTACTTCTCCAGAGTAGCCCCGACCGAATTTGAACCGGCGCTACCGCCTTGAGAGAGCACCGGCCGTTCCTGTGCAGCCCGCTGCAACGCTCACGTCAAGAGGCGCATCTGAGGGCGGCGTCGCGGCCCCGGGGATCGGCTGTGCCATGTTCACACGGGCGCCCAGGCAAGCTACGCCGAGGTGTTGATGACCCCTATCCGGTCGCACCTCCTGCCGCCCTGTAGCGGCAAACCCCGGTGACAAATCAGTGACAAAGGATTACGGGGTCAAGTCAGCACGCTGTCACGTTGCGCGCGGTCCGCGCCCCCGCAGGCTCTCAACAGTGTCGAGTTGTCCCGTGAGGGCGGCCTCTTCGCCTGGATGCAGGACATGAGGTAGGAGGGGTTGATCGTAGGTGAAACGGTGTGCCTTAATCCAGTCGACGTTGTCGGGCAAGTCGTTGTCAGCCATGATGAACTGCACGTCATCGGGGGAGGCGTCGACCAGGGTCCGTATCCGTTGGTAAATACGAGTGCCCATGTCTTTGTCGCTCGGATTGGAGCCGAGGTTCTTGCGCGGCGTATCGATCACAAGCAACTGTGGCAGGAGCGTGTCGCGGTGCGCTAGGGCGTGAGCGAGGAGCGTTAGATGGTAAGCGACCGTGACGATCGTCTTCGTACCTCCGGCCACAGCAAGTGACTCAAAACGTTCGTTGTTCACTAGCGGGAGGTAATTCAATGGATCGATGGTGGCTGATTGCGCCCACGGCACCCTCAGGTCGAGGACAGTCTCTTCGAATAGTGTTGCAAGGTCGTAAAGGACTACGCGGCGCGCCTCTCGGCGGGCACGCGCAGCCGCGATTCCTTGTTCGAGCCTATGTTGCTCAGCGTCGAGGCGACGGACATCTTCTTCCAAGGCACGGAGTTCCGCCCAGAAGGCGAGTAGATTTCGGATATGTTCTTGGTCGGCAAGAGCACGCTCCCGGCTGGCGCTCAGGAGTTCGATCTCTTGGAAGCGGGGTGCGACTGCCGCCGCGGTGACATGATCGAGGTGGGCACGCAGGGTGGTTAGGTAATGGTCGGCCATTGTCAGTGCCGCGTCGGCTTCTGCCGCATCGGCATGGGCGTGGTCGAGCAACCGGTCGAGTTCTTCGATCTGTGCATCGCTGTCGTCCAGAGGCGCATCCGTTTGTGCCCCATCGGATGTGTCCGGCTGCAGGCACAACATGCACGTCCCTGCTTGTGCGCGGCTGTCATCGATGCTTTGCATACAGCGTGGGCAGATGACGAACTCAAGCGGCGCCAACCGCCGACTCGCCGATCGAGCCTTGTCCTCGCGGGCAAGGTCGATCCGAAATTGAGCGAGCATATGCACTCGCCTAGCCACTTCTGCATGGGCCGCCTGAGCTGCTTCGGCAGCAACCCCCGCTGCCTTTTCGGCTGCGAGGACTTCTTCACGCAATGCGCGATGGGCGGTCGTCCTGGCGGCGACATCCTCTCTCAGGCGGTCAAGGTCGGCGGCGGCGGCTTCGGCTGCCGCCACGAGTTCTAGCTGACGCAGCCGCAGGTCAGCCTCATCTTGGACCGAGGCAGTTGTGAGGAAGTGCCGGACAGTGGTTGCGCGATCGCGAGCCGCGCGCAGCGCGTCCCGAACTCGTCCTAGTTCCGTCTCGGCAGTTAGTTGATCGGCGTCAGCAAGTCCAAAGAGTAGCTCGAAGACTGCTCGCCGTTTTGGTTCGCGGAAGACTTCTGTGTGATGAACGACGCTTCGATCGATATCTTGCTGCTCGACGTAAAGGTAGGCATAAAGGTCGTTAAAGGTTAGCGGCACGCTTGCCCCGGTGGCACGGGTACGTGCTCGTGGGATCTTGACCCTCGGTATTCCAAGAGTCTCTAGCAACGCATCACTCAGGCTCTGTTGGTCCGGACGCGGACGCACAGAAAGTTGCCGGACATCACCTTCATCGCGTGGATCGATGAGTTGGACAGTTGTCGCATCGCGCCCGAGCCCACGACGAAGCGTCAAGGAGGTGCCAGACAGGTTGACTCGCGCCTCAACTACGCGTCCCTCGCTACGAACGACAGGCGTGAGCACCGCTGTACCGCCGGTCACGAATTTGATGAGCTCAAGCAGGCTGCTCTTGCCAGTGCCAACTGGGCCTTGGAGCACGGTGCATGGACTTGTGAAGGAGAAGTGATAATCTCCGACATTGGTAATGAGGGTGATCTCGTCGATGCGCATGTGGATGCTCATCAGATCTCCGTGCGGTGGGGCCGGTCGACTACGTCTGGCAGGTGCGTGTAGATCAAGTCTTTGATGCGATTGCCGCTCATTCGGGAGAAGGCCCGGTTCAGCGCAGCGCAGCGGGCTGCTGTACGGCTCCAGGCTGGATCAGTGGCAAGTGTACGCGCGATGGCACGACCGCCTTCGGTGGGTCTGAGTGCGACTCGACCAGGCGCAGGTACGTATTCAAGCAGACCGCGTCCGACTAGCGCACCTACGGTTCCGTAGTAGCGGTCATCCCAAGGTCCGTACTTGTAGCGGAGCATCCGTGACTCCACCGCCTCTCGCTCTTGCGCCGTCGGCCGCGACTCTTCGCCAAGATCAAGACCTTCAACGCTATCGGCCAGGCGCTCAAGGAAGGCTGGATAGCGCAAGAGAAAGTCCAGCTTCGCCAATTTGGTGAGACCGTCCATGCTGCCAGTGCGTCCTGCGAATGCGTCGATGAGCAACAGAATCCGCGCTTGATGGTAATTCGCGTCTCGGCGCTCCTGTAGCAGCCTGCCTGCCCGACGATCTGCAGTGCGCTCGCTGACTCGCGCGTCGACTCCGCTATCACCAGGTCCCCTGGCGCGCCGAAGTTCTTGTTGCACCGCAGCCTGCAGGACATCGTGACGCGATGCCGCAGATTGATTGTCGCGTCCGGTCACCGCATGCCTCCCTCGCTGTCGCCGACGGTAACAGGCGAAGCCTCATTTGCCAGGATGGCATCAACGTCAAACGGCTTGCTGAACCAAATCTCGCACTCAGCGGCGAGGTTAAGAGCCAGCCCGAACAGGAGATCGCCGGTCGGCGCAATGCTGCTGGCCTGGGAATCGGCACTGGCGTTGAGGCGACTGCGGAGAGCCTCGTACATCTTGTCCCCCCAGTCCGATCCCTCGGTGGCGACCTCAGCCTCCACATCACCTGCCACCTCCAGGACGTAATCCTCAAGGTGTCCGCGGTCCCGGCTATCACCGGGGAGGTCATTTCGAATCCTCGCCCAGTGAGCCAGCCAACGTTCACGGACCCGGAAGGCGCTGTTGATCCGCGTCTCGCCGACGCCGCCGGCTATCAGTTTCACGCGCAGTCGATCACGTTCACTCGCCCTCGGCTGCCGACGCGGAGCGTCCGGCGGGCGCCCCAGCGCGGCCAAGACATCGTCGCGGCCAATCGTGCGGGCCTGCACCAAGGCAGCCAGCGTACCTCGCGCGGTACCCACACCAGGCTGGGTGAGCCAGTTCGCGTACTGACCGGTAAGCGACCCAGAGACGTTTCGGCTCGCGATGAGAGACACAACGGCGTCGTAACATTCGTCGGCCCCGGACGGATCATGACCCAGGGCCACCAGGGCCGGACGCATCACCTCCTCTATATGGTGACCGCGGATATGCGGACGTGAAGGGAGTCCGTCGCATACGCGGAGGGCCCGCATGAACTGCTCGACCTGGTCGGCAAAGTCACCCGGAAGTGGCGGTCCCGGACCCCCGGGGGGCGTGGGAGTCATGGGGATGGGGGGACAACGGCCGTTTCTCCGGGCACCGGGGAGCGGCCACGCCAAGGGGGCCCCGCACTTCGCGACTTCTCCATCGAACCCCGCCCCGTCCGCGACCGCCCTGCACGCGGCTATCACGGCGGCCGCCTCGTAAGGCCCCGGCTTCAGCGCAGCGTTCGTCACGAGGCGGAGCCGCACAACGCCAAGCTCCCGCCCGCGGGAGAACAGATGCGCCAAGCCTCCCTTGTAGCACAACTCTGTCAGAGGCCACGCGCCGCGAGTCAACTCCCTGGACTTGCAGCTGACCAGCTCGCGAGCATCCCCACCGCGATCGACGAGGTAATCCTCGTGCATCTCGCACACGATCCTGCGCATGGCGGGATCCCGAAGCATGGCAATGCAATCGACTGCAGTGCAGTGGTGCTGCCAGCGAAAACGATCTTGCGTCTCGGCACCGGTGCCCCCAGCGGGTCCCACATCAAGGGGGTCGTTCACCAGTCACTACCGGAAGGACCCGAAACTGTGCACGCCCGTCGGGCGCCGGGTACCAGGAACAACGGTCGGGCCGCTGACATGGCAACACACCGCGGCACGACTCCCCCGGCTGACTCATTGTGAGCGCTCGTAACAGTGCGGATCGTCCAGCGCTCCCCCAACCGGCAATCATGGGAGTGAGGAAGGGGCCGACCACGCGCCCCGTCAGCCTCTACCGTCTGCTCGCCGCTGCCCAGCCGACTTGCCGCTGTCCGGATCATATCGATCGACCCGACCGCGTGTACGGCGCATGTTCAACATCCCCGCCCCGCTGGGCTTGCCTGCCCTGTCATCGCGGGCCAATACATGCGGCACAGTGCCATCGGCAGACGTCTAGAACGACGGTCAACTGGCGGTCAGATGATCTTGACAGCGACCCCGGTCTCGCCGGGAAGCTAAGCCTGACCTGCCAGTTTGTGGAGCCCCCTTACGGAATCGAACCGTAGACCTTCTCCTTACCATGCTTCGCGCTCAAACTAACGGCTTGCCCGCTGACAGGAATGGACCTGTCGGGGCGCAGTTTGAGCTGCGTCCAACCAGATTATTCAGGGGCATCCGCGGCCGGGTCCTTCCAGTCGTCTGGTGGCATGATCTTGGCTTCGATGCCGGCGTGCTCGCTGAGCAGGTACAGCAGGTTCGCCCCGTCAATAAGCTCGATCGGCTTGTTCTGGGCGAAGTCGAAGCTGGCCTGGCCGTAGCCGGAGGTGGTGACGAGGATTCCCTTGCTGGCGCCTTCGTTCTGCAGCGTTCCGAACAGGTCCCGGACTGCTGAGACGCCGACGGTGTTCTTGTAGCGCTTGGCCTGGATGACCACCTTGCCGCCGAAGATTGGCCTGGGGTCCCAGGCGACGCAGTCGACACCTCCGTCGCGTGAGGGGCGGGTTTGCCTGGCCTCCAGGCCCATCTTGGTGAACAGGTTCTGGATCAGGGCCTCAAACTCGGTGGGTGAGAGTTCCATGAGGTTCGGGCGCTGGTCGAGTTCCGACAGGGCGTCGCTCTCGGCGACGAACCGGGGATCGACCATGCTGAACTCCAGCACCGGGCGGACGGGCACCAGCTCGGCTGGGCTTTTCGACACCCCGGCTGACAGGTGCTTGAGGCATGCCATGGGCTCAACATGAGCAAGATCCAATTCGCCGAAGACATCACGGGTTGTCCGCAGGGTCACCAGGCACGGGCGCACGCGCCGCCCGCTGCCCGGGTCGGTTGTGTCTACAACGCCGTTGAAGACGACCGTGTCGGCGTGCCCGCCGGAGTCGGCTTCCAGCAGCTCGTACACTGTGCGGATCGCGACCTGGGCGACAACCGAGGCATACAGCGCCTTGATCTGCGTCTGCGGCCTCGGCGACTCGGTGACCGTGTCCGAGGTCTTGACGTACTTGCAGGCCTTCACCGCTGGCACGACCGCCACCGTCGGCAACTCGTACTCGACGACAACCTGCCGGGACTCAGGGACATAGGCGAGCTTGAACTCCTGCGGGAAGCCCTTGGGGTACTGCGACGCTTCCAGCACCATCGAGCAGTAAGCGGCCACGGCATCCTGCACACCACGGCGGTAGTCGGCCTCGAACGCATCAACCTCCGCATGCTGCTTCTGGGCCTCGGCGTTCGCCGCGTCAGCGGCTGCCTGCCACCCGGCGCGGGCCTTCGCCAGCGCCGCGGTCCGCTGATATTCCCGCGCTCCGTGTTCTTGAACAGCTCTTTCGTATCGCACCCGGCCCTCTTCAAAGGCCTGCTCGTACTTGCCCTTGCCGAACACCTTTGATAGCCCGGTTGGCTGTGCTGGCCGAAAGGCTTCAGGTACTGGTGGAGGCTCAGGCCTCTCCAGCTCCGCATGCCGCCAAGCCGGAACGGCAGCCGGCTTCTTGAGCGAGGAGAAGCTGATCCGGTCATTGACCCCTAAGGTCGCCGCCAGCAGGCCCTGGAGCGCCACAACCTCGGCTTCGAGGTCGTCATTCATCGCGGCCACTTCCGCGGCGCGGCTTTCGGCGTACAGGCGCTTGCGTTCCTTCTCATCTGCTGCCTGCGTACGCAAATACGCAGCGTGTGCCCGCTCCGCCTCCCGCCGCGTGGCAGTCTGGGCGCGCACTTGCGCAGCCTGAGCCCGCGCAGCTTCCCGCTGCATCTGCGCGACAGCGGACGCAAACGAACGGCGGCGCGCCATGGCCAACTCCCCTCGGGCAAGCCCCTCCGGTCCCCTTCGCCAGATAGAGATTAGCCCTGAACTGAGCCAAATAGCAGAGAATGTTCTTCGTGATCACAGGGCGGGCGGCTGGACGTGTCGGGTAGTGCTGGCCGACCGTGGCTTTCTCGCTGTCGCGGGCTCAGTCGTCAGAGTGGATCGAGCCTCTTGCTGTGGCCTTTGGGGCGGTGTCCCACACCCACGCTGAAATGCGCCGGCGCCGGGAGCAGTACCGAAACCTCGCAGCGTCCACGGAATCCTGCGTCGTCGCAGAAGCCCGGCTGTGTGCACCTGCCCGTAGGTGCAGAGCTCGGTGGGTGCAGGGCGCGCGGGCCACATGTGGGTTCCATGATCGTCAGCAACCGGGGTGGCTGGCCTCAGGCACACCGGACACTACAGTCGGCCGCTGGGCGCAACGGTGTCGGCGAATACCTTGCGGAGTTCCGCCAGCTCGCGTTGCGCGCCCAGTAGTGCCAGGCACTTGGGGTATGGTCCAGGTCACCAGGTGGCCGAACCGGGCGAGATACAGGCCAACTCGCTCGATCTGGTACGCGTCGTGGCAGTCGAGGAGCACGTACCCGATGATCTGGTAGAAATCCTCACGCTTGATCGTGGCGTTCGCGCTGGCCTTCACTTCGAGCAGCAGGTCGCCGATGATCATGTCGGCGTCCGCGCCGCCCACATCCAGTGACCCGGCAAAGACGGACCGGTCCGCACCTGTGCTGGCTGGCATGCTGCCCGCAGCCCGGCCAGGCGATCTGCCGCCAGGTGAACCTGTGCCTGCAGGTCGGCGACGGCGTAGGCAGGGACGGCGGCCAGCAGTTGCGATGTGGTGAGGTCCCAGGCGGCGTCACCCAATGGCGTTCCCGGCCACAGGCGGCCGGTGCGGTACACCTCCTCGAACCAGGCCATGGCATAACAGATCCGCAGGAAGCGCTCCTCTGCGCTGGCCGCGAGCGGGATCTCCCGGGCCCGGTCGGAAGGCCGTTCCTGGCTAATCAGGTCCGCCAACGCGGCCCGCAGGCCGTGGGCAGCCAGGGCAATCGCCCCAGTGACAGCATGGTCAGGTCCTGCAGCGGCGAGGTCCATGCCTGTGTTGACTGCCGAGGAGGGCTTGTCCAGGCACGCGAACGCATACCGCAGCCGGTGGTCGATCGCCTGCCCAAGGGTTCCCCACGCTGGCCGCACTCCGGCGGGCGGCTCTGGCTGCAGAGCACTGGCGTCGGCAGGCCGCTGGGCGCGATACGAGTCCTGCAACTCCTTCAGACCGGGAAGTTCAGCCGCCTTGAACCGGCTGACGGATTGTCCCGGTCATCGAGGCGCGAAGTGAGAGACATGCCGGGACAGTAGCCCGAGCCGGCGACATTCGGTCCCCGAACGCGGGCCATGGCAGGTCAGGGCCCGTGCCGATCTGACAGCAAACCACTGAGCGGGTCGGATCAGCTCTGGCATGCCTGGGTTGGACAGCTGTTACGGCATCCGGGTCCCTCGGAGCAGGCAACCGGTGGCCGGGCCAGGCGGCAGCCAGTCTGATGGCCTCCTGTCTTACCGCGTCGGCCTGAGGGAGCGCGGCGAGTGTCCGTTCCGGCCAGAACTGAGGCAGCTCGGGCCTGTGACCTGTGTGCCTCAGATTGAGTTGGACCGTCATCTACGCGCCTCGTCCCGTTGATCATGAGGCATCCTGAGAACCGCCCGGTGCCTATGGCGGCGCTGTTGCTTCACCCAGACAGCAGGTAGCCGACGGCCTTGCCCCGGCCACGCATCATGTCAAGCGGGACGAAGCACTGCATGCCTCAGATCAGACGGGACTATCTCGGTTCGATCGGGAACGGACAGCGAGGCGGTGATGGTCGGTGTTCATCGGGTGATCGTCGCTACTGAGAGCAGTGCCATCACATGTCGTTCGCGGACGGCGTTGGCTGGCCCATGATGCTCAGGACGACGGTCGACCGACGGTCAAACGATCTTCGCCATGATCAATAGAGCCAACGATCATGGCCTTGACCTGCGTCTTTGGGTGGAGCTGAGGGGATTTGAACCCCTGACCCCCTCGATGCGAACGAGGTGCGCTACCGGACTGCGCTACAGCCCCATGGAACGGCTGTCAGCGTAGCAAACCCAGCCGCCTTCTCGCGCGTCGGTGATCAGCGCGCACGACCGCAGGACGTCAGGCAAGCCCGTCAGGCCCCAGCCAGGGGCGCTCCCACTGGCCACGCGGAGCTTCAGTCGCCTACGGCGCGTGCTGCGGCGTCTTTGTACTGGTCGTAGGGCTGGTCCTCCAGGCGGCCCGAGATGTCGATGATCTCCGCGGTGGGCTCAGCTGCGGGCACCTCGGCGTACGGCTCGGCTGCGGAAACGCGGGCCTGGCTGGCCGCACGCCCGGCACCGCCATGGGCGGCCTGTGGGCGGGCCGCCTGGACACGCTCGGTGTCGATCCGGGCGGCTTCGCGCAACAGCAGCACGAAGCCCGCCAGCATCAGCACAGGCGGGATGACCACCCACGAGGCGGCCAGGTGGGCCACGGCGATGCCCACGGCCCCGGCCGTGAGGACGATGAGAGTCACCAGCGTGCGGCGGCGCGCCTGCAGGACGCCGGCTAGCCGTTCGGCGGGCGTGGGGCCGGCCACCACCCTGGCCCTGCGCCTGGGAGCCGGCTGCGCCCCCGGGGCTTCCGCACCCTCCCCCGACAGGGGGGGGAGGGGC
>OFHK01000571.1_pt1 | contig 10542 bp, 11 predicted proteins | sample 1521951 | NCBI WGS metagenome assembly OFHK01 (sample SAMEA2468436, study PRJEB22500) | soil metagenome | biome: Glassland; feature: Farmland; material: Clay | place: Australia | collected 2013-01-31 | depth 0.55 m
CCGGCCGGCGGGCCACCACCCCCGCCCCGGCCCCACCCGGCCCCGGGGTGTCAGGCGGGGCGTGACCCGGGGCCACCCGGTGGCCTGCCCAGGACCCGGGGCTGGGGTGGGGGGGAGGCGGGGGCCGCCGGTCAGGCGGTGGCGAGTTCCCCCGTTCCGGCGGGAACGGCAAAGACGTGCCCGCCGGGCCAGGTGATGCAGGTTTGGTGAAGCTGTGGGCGCCGCCCGGCCCGCGCCGGGCGGAGGAGCGCTGGGAGGCCGGATGAACATGGTCCAGGAACCAGGCCAGCACATCCCGGATGATGGGTGCGAAAAGCGCGGCACCAAGGATGAGCAAGACGATGATGAGGGGGATGAGGACGGTCAGCGAAAAATAGCCGTGGTAACCCGCATTTGTATGGTGTGAGTGATGCCTGAGAGGCTGCACAGGCCACGTCGGCATAGGAGGAACAGGCCTCCTGATGACAGGAGCAACTAATAGCAGGGATAGCATGGCTGACCGCAGCTGATGACAGTAACAAGCGCCAGGCGCGGCCGGGAGTGCTCCGCCGTTTCGCCCCCGGTGATCCGGGTTGAGCAGCATGCTGGCACCATCCCGTAGTTGCGCCCGCGCCCGGCAGTCCTCAGTGAGTGTCCGTACCGTGACATGTGCTGCATATCCACATGGATCACGTGGTCGCCTCCCACGGCGTTGCGGCGCCCGGCAACCAGATGCGGCGTGGCGCTCCTGATGTACAGGAAGGACTGGTCATGGTGATGCTCTCCCCCCGGGGAGCTTGCTGCGGCTTGGCCGCACTTGCGGAGTGCACTTGGCCTGGCCGCTAGCCCCCGGTGGCCGGCGTGGACTGACCGGTCGCCGGAGTGGAAGGAATATTGCCGTCCGGCGTGGACGGGCTATGCACATGTCCCGACAGAACCCGATGATCGAGTAGGTGGTGGGCGAGGGTCCGGGGGTGCGGGAACGTCGGGCCCTCCTCTTGCATGACGTGTGTTGCGACTGCCGATGTCAGCATCCCGCGGCTTTCTACCGAATATCTACCGGCCTGACTCCCGTAGGGCCCGGAACGGGCGTACATGGCTGACCTGCGGGTTCTCCTGCGATGATGGCTGTGCGGGCCGTACCTGATCTTCATCCGCCTGACCGGCTGGACACCAACTCGCGTGATCGCAGCTACCGGGGAGTGCGTCTTCATCACGCAGGCACAGCCAGGCACGGCGGTGCCGCGTCCCGGCTACCACTGGCCGGCGCCCTCGTGCATCAGCGGGCCGTGTCAGCTCGATGCTTCCCCAGCTCATGACCGGGCAGCTCGCCACGCTGATCCACACCCACGTGCAGGCGTCCGCCGGCGCCAAGGCACGCGTCGGCCGTGCGAGGGTGACCGGGCCATTGGTGATCGTGGAGAGCGGCATCTCCACGCTGCGGGCACGCAGTGCCATCACCGGATCCCGCGCGCGATCCGCGGGCGCGATAATCAAGCTGCCGAAACCATCATCCAGCAGCGGGTGGCAGGTGAACGTGTCCGGCACGGTGGTCGTCCTCACCCCGATGAACCTGGAATACAAGGCGATGCGTGCGCAGCTCGCCCAGTTCCAGCGGATCCGGCACCCGGAAGGGACGATCTTCGAGGTGGGAAAGCTTCCCGGGACACCCTGGCGGGTCGCGCTGCTGGTCACTGGTGAAGGCAACAACACCGCCGCGGTCTTGGCCGAGCGGGCGATCTCCTGGTTCCAGCCCGAGGCACTCCTGGTCGTTGGCGTGGCTGGCGGGCTCAAGGACGACATCGAGCTCGGGGATGTCGTGGTGGCGACGTGGGTGCACGGCTACCACGGAGGGAAGGAGGACGCTGGGGGATTCCGCGCCCGGCCCCGCGGCTGGGCAGGCACACACCTGCTCGAGCAGGCCGCCCGCCACGTCGAGGCTGATGGCAGATGGACCCAGCGCCTGCCGGCCCCAGCCCGGCCCACGGTCCACTTCAAGCCGGTCGCTGCAGGCGAGGTCGTCCTCAACTCCCAGGACACCCCGCTCGCGCGCCAGCTGAGGCGCAACTACGACGACGCGGCCGCCATCGAGATGGAAAGTGCCGGCGCCGGGACTGCCGCCCATCTGAACGCCTCCATTCCCATGCTCGCCATCCGCGGTATCAGCGACAAAGCCGACGGCGAGAAGCACCTCAGTGATGCGGCAGGCCTCCAGCCGGTCGCTGCCTCGCACGCCGCCGCGTTCGCGGCAGCTCTCCTCGCGGAACTGGCCACCACGCAACCCGCCAGCGGCGGGAGGCCCCCCCCCGCCACGATCAGGAGGCGTGACTTTCCCCCGCCGGGCCGGCCGGGCTGGCCAGTTCCGCCTGGAGCGCGCCGCGCAGTTCCGGGAACTGGTACTGATAGCCCGCGGCCAGCAGCCGCCGCGGCATCACCCGCGCGCTGGACAGGATGTCGCTGCTGACCCCGCCGAGCGCGAGCTGGAGCACCGGCGTGGGCAGGAACAGCAGCGCGGGCCGGTGCAGCGCTGCGGCCAGGGCGGCGGTGAACTCGGCGTTGGTGGCCGGATTCGGGGTGGTCATATTCACCGGCCCGGAGATCTCGGGGTGCGTGAGCAGGAAGCTCACGATCGCCGTGTAGTCCGGCAGTGTGATCCAGCTCATCACCTGCGAGCCCGCTCCGAGCCGGGCGCCCAGGCCCAGCCGGAACGGGAGCAGCAGGCGGGCCAGCACCCCGCCCCGGGGGGACAGGACGATCCCGGTCCGCAGGGTCACCACCCTGATCCCGGCCTGCCCGGCCGGCTCCGCAGCCGCCTCCCAGTCCCTGACCACCTCGGCCAGGAACCCGGTCCCGGCGGGCGCTGCCTCGTCCACCTCCCGGCCGCCGGTATCCCCGTACCAGCCGATGGCAGAACCCGACAGCAGGGTGGAGGGCGGCCGGCTCATCGCCGCCAGCCGCGAAGCCCTGCTTGGCAACCGGCTGGGGCTGATCGCGCCGCAAGGCTCGGCAGTCGCGCTCAAGAGCGGACCGCATTTCCCACTGGTGAAGGCGCTGGATGGTGGCCGGCTCGCCGTCCCCGACCCGGGTACCGTCCCCGCCGGCCGCTACGCCAAGGAGGCGCTGACGAGCCTCGGGGTGTGGACCGCCGCGGCGGCCCATCTGGCGCCGGCCGAGAATGTGCGCGTGGCGCTGGCCTATGTGGCGCGTACCCGTCGCCAGAGCGACCAGCTGCCAAAAGTTTTTTTCGACGACAGGGTGATCGATAATCGGGACGAAAACCGCCACATGTGGATGTATATCGAAGACAGCGACGACGAGGATTTTTTCGACGATCCGGACAAGAAGCTGAAGAAGGAGTCGGAACTGCAATCGTTGCCGCCGCGTCACTACCCCGAATGGGATTACAACAGCCAGACCTACCGTCCGGACTGGGTCAGCCTGTACGAGGGGCTGCACCCGAAGGGCAACCCGGCCGACATCGATCGCCTGTTGCAGAAGCACGAGGCGCTGGCCAAGCGCTTGAAGCGCATGCTCGATCTGCTCAAGCCGCAGGACAAGGTGCGCATTCGCTATCAGGAAGAGGGCAGCGAACTGGATCTCGACATCGCGATCCGTTCACTGATCGATTTCAAGAGCGGCGCCACGCCCGACCCGCGCATCAACATGAGCCACCGCACGGCGGGGCGCAATATCGCGGTGATGCTGCTGCTCGATCTCTCCGCCTCGCTCAACGAAACGGTTGCCGGTTCGGACCAGAACATACTGGGGCTGAGCCAGGAAGCGGTATCGCTGCTGGCCTGGGCCATCGAGCATCTGGGCGACAGCTTCGCCATCGCCGGCTTCCACTCCAATACCCGCCACGACGTGCGCTATATGCACGTCAAGGGTTACGGCGAACATTGGGGCGAGGAGGTCAAGTCGCGTCTTGCCGCGATGGAGGCGGGCTGGTCGACCCGCATGGGCGCCGCGATGCGCCATGCCGCCCACTATCTGGAGGCGCGTCCGGCCGACAAGAAGCTGATGCTGGTGTTGACCGACGGCGAGCCGTCGGATGTCGACGCGCACGACGAACGCCTGCTGATCGAAGATGCGCGTGTTGCGGTGAAGGAGCTGGAGCGCAAAGGCATCTTCACCTACTGCATCAACCTCGACGCCAACGCCGACGATTATGTGGCCGACATCTTCGGTGCCAACAACTATAGCGTTATCGATCGTATCGAAAGATTGCCGGAACGGTTGCCACAGCTGTTCATTGCGCTGACAAGATAAAATTGCGCGCGTCCGTGCGCGCTTGCCACCAAAACGCAATCAGAACCGGTAGCTAATCCCGATGGACAACACGTTGACGTTGGCGCTGCCTGTGGTGTGGCTGTCGCCGATGCCGTTGAAATATTCGTACTCGCCACGGAGGCTGGTGCGCAGCGTGAGCGCATAGGCTGCGCCGAGACCGATGAAGGAATGCAATGCGGTTTTGTTGACGCCGCCGGCGGGCAGCCCGGCGATACCGCTGTCGTGCCAGTCGCCGGTGGTCTTGGCGTCGATGAGGCCGACCTTGCCGAGCAGTGAGAGTTGGTCGCCGATGGGCAGGGTGCCGCCCGCAGCGAGGTCGACGCCGCCGGACTTCCAGTCGACCGTCGTGCTACCGCCGCTGAAGGTCGCGGAGTACTTGGCGCTGCCGAGGTCGATGTAACCCGCTTCGAGCGCCAGATAGGGGTTGAGCCGGTAGCCCAATTGCAGGCGCCACTGGTCGTGGGTGCCCGACTGGTGCGAGCTCAGGGCGGTCGCGCCGTTATTGGTCAGGGTGGAATCGAGGGCCGTCCGGTCGAGGTCGGCCGTCGACTGACTGATTGCGCCGACCACATACCAGGCGGACGCATGGGCCGCGGTGGCGCTGCCGAGCAGCAGCAGTGACGCCAGTAACCGGGTTCGCATAAAACTTTCTCCTGGGTTGTTGTGTGTTATTGGTTGGGGCAGTTCGTCACGCCTGACGACTGAAGGCGACGAGTGAGGGCAGCTGCCTTATCAGCGCCCCGTCGACCAGGCGCGGCAGCAATGCGTTGATGCGCGCGAACAGACTTTCGGGAAAACCGAGGTAGACCTCGTCCTTCTCCTTTTCAATGGCGGCGACGATGCGCGCGGCGACCCACGCGGCATCGTCCATCCGCATCAGGCCGCGCTCGGCCATCAGATGGACCACCTCGGGATTGAACGGCGTCTTTACCGCGCGCGGCGACACATAGGTGACGCCGACGCCGCTACCCGAGAGTTCGCGCCGCAGTGCCTGGGAAAATCCGCGTAGGGCGAACTTGCTGGCCGAGTAGGCCGCGAACAGGGGGAAGCCGATACTGCCGAACATCGAGCCGATATTCACGATGCGACCGCCGCCCTGGGCGATCATCCCCGGTAGCACTGCGCGCGCCAGCTGCATCGGCGCCTCGACGTTGACCTTCAGCAATCGCGGGATCACCTCGCTGTCGGTCTCGCTGAACAGTCGGAAGTCGAGCATGCCGGCGAGATTGATCAGCACGTCGATCCCGCCGAAGGACTCACGCATGCTGCGCAACGCCTGTTGCCGTTCCTCGTCGACGGTGATGTCCGCCTGCACCACCAGCGCTTCGGCAGAAACCTGTTGCGCCAGTTGCACCAGGCCGGCGGCGGAGTCGGCTCCGCGATTGACCAGACACAACTGGGCACCGCGCGCGGCGAGCAGCTCCACCAGTTGGCTGCCGATGCCGCCGGCCGCGCCGGTGACGAGTATGCGTTTGGATCGGAGTTCCATCGTGATGTCCTTGTAGTGATGACGGGCTTCAGCCTTCGTTCTTCATCTTGGCGATGAGTGCGCGGATCTGTTTCCGCCGTCCCTGATCGGCCAGCGCCCGGTCGGGACGAGGCGGCGCCTGCAACGCCTTGTCCAGCGCCGCCAACGCCTCCGGCTTGCGGCCGTTGCGGAAAAGAAAATCACCGTAGAAGTAATTGGGATCGATGCCGTTGGGATTGAACTGCAACGCCTTGAGCAGCAGGGCTTTCGCCTTGGAGTCGCTGCCGAAGCTCAATGGCCAGCCCGGAACCTGGTAATAGAGGCTGCCGAGCGTGGTGTAGATCGAGCCGTTCATCGCAGTGGGATCGATCTTCTCGGCCGCCAGCAGCAGGTCGCGCGCCCGATCGACCAGCGACAGGGCACCGAAACCGCCGCGCACGCCGGCCTCCGAGCTGAGGACGATCGCCTGCCAAAGTTTCGGTTCGGCGCGATTGGGATATTGCTTGACGAGTGCGGCGGCATTGGCGTCCAGCTGTACGAAGGCGTTCTCCTGCTGCGCCTTGGGCAGCTGGTAGGCGATGTGTGCCCATTGATGCTGAATGCCGAGCAGCGCAGCGTCCAGGGTGTCGGCGCCCGCCACGGCCGGAAGTGCGGCGAGGGACAGCAGCAGGAGGCTGCGAAGGATGGCGGTGACGGTTCGCATGGCGGTCTCCTTAATGTGTCGTGGTCGGTGCGAGGGAGCGGAAGATGTCGCCGTAGAGGCGATAGAACAGATTGGCGCCGTGGATCAGCGCGTGTTGATCCTCGGGGGCGTCGAGTTTGTCGATGAGCGTGCGGTAAAACGCCACGTGGTCCTGATCGAGAGAACCATGGGACGTCAGATAGCGGAATGCGCTCAGCGGCAATTGCAACCGGCGCGCGATGACGTCGGCGGCGCGCGTCGCCAGTTGCGCGCTGGTGCCTTCGAGGACGAACACCATGCCGAAGAAGCCGATGGGATTGCAGCGCCGGATCACGTCGTGGGCGTAAGCGACCATCACTTCCGTCGACGCCGCCGGACCGGCTGCGCATACCGCGGCCACATCGCCGCCGCAGGCGGCGATGTCATCGAGGATCCACTCTTCGTGTCCCTTCTCCTCGTCGATGTATTCCATCACCGCGGCATGCAGCCATTGCAGCCGTTCCGGCAGGTGATAACCGAATCCCATCAGCAACGGCACGGTGTGGCGGACATGGTGATAGGCCTGGGCGAGAAAGGCCCGATATTGATCGAGCGTGACGTCGCCTTGCAGCGCCTGCTGCAGTAGCGGTATCGCGAGAAATTCATTTCTGCTCGCTGCGGTTTCCGACACGAGCCGCTCATATAACGACATACTGTTTTTCTCCTGCGTATAGGACATCGATTTCATCGGCGTAGCGGCGTGCAATCGCCGCGCGATCCGGGCTACCGGAGGTGCGGGCCAGGCCGTTGTTCAGCGAAAACGGGGCGTCGGCGCGATACCACGCGGCGATGCGGGCGTAGTCGGGAAGGCGGGCGTTGGCGGCGGCAACGGCGCTGCTAAGTTGCGCCGCAGTTGCCGTGGGATGCGGCCCGATCACCGCCACGTTGCACGGGCGCGCCTCGCCGAACACCGCGGCCTGCAACAGGCTGCGATCGCCGGTCAGTTCGCTCTCGATCCACTCCGGCGCGACCTTGCGGCCGTAGGCGGTGGCATAGGCGGTCTTCTTGCGGCCGGTTGCGTGCAGATGCCCTTCGGCGTCGAGGTAGCCCAGGTCGCCGGTGGCCCACTCGCGTGCGGCCTTTGCCGGGGCGCCGAGATAGCCGCTGAACAGACTGCCGCCGACGATGATTTCGCCGTCCGCGGCGATGCGTATCCGCACGTGCGGCAGGGGGCGGCCGACACCCGTTCCGTTCGCGTCGCCGGGACGATTGAGGCTCACCACCGATGTCGCCTCCGACAGTCCGTAGCCCTGGTAAACCGGCAGGCCGTGACTGCGGGCACGCTCGATGAGCGTGCGCGAGCAGGGTGCGCCGCCCACCGCCATGAAGCGCAGCGAATCGGGAACGGCGGCACCGGCCGCCACCGACTGGACCAGCAACTTGAGCAACTGCGGCACCAGGATGGCGGCGGTGGGGGCGAAGCGGTGGAACGCGGCGATGAACCGCTCGGGTTGCACGCCGCTGGAGCCGGCGATGCCGCATTCGGCCAGATCGGGAAGTGCCGCGGTGCCGCCGTGGTAGAGCGGTGCGTAGACCCCGCCGATGTTCTCCAGCAAGGTGGCCAGCGGCAGTACCGAAAGGGTGCGGTCGGTGGCGGTGGCGCCTACCGCGGCACCCAGGGCGAGAGTGACCTGGGCGATCGCGTCGCCGGAAAGGCATACGCCCTTGGGTTGGCCGGTGGTGCCCGAGGTGTAGGTAATCTTGGCGGTATCCGGCGGCAGCTCGCGCACGGGGACCAGGGGCAACTGGAACACCGTGACCCACTTATTTGCCGCCACCCACTGCGCCGAGGGTGAGATGTGCAGCAGCTGTTCCAGCCGCTCGGGCTGGTCGGTGACGATCAGATCCGGTTCGGCGTCGCCGATGAGGTGTGTCACCTGCGCCTCGCTGAAGAAGGGCGGGATGGGAATGCAGGTGGCACCGCGTTGTTGCAGCGCCAGGTCGATCACCGCCCAGGCGCAACTGTTACCCATCAACAGCGCCACGCGGCTGCCGCGCAGATGTTCCGCCATGTGCCTGATGGCGCCGTGCAGATCCTGATAGGTGAGGCTGCTGACGGTGTCGGTCAGCGCCACCTGACCGGGCTGCATACGGGCGTGATCGGCGATGCGCTCGAGGATGCGTCTCATCGCACACCTCCGCACAGCGAATGCGGCATGCTGCGGAGCAACGCAGCCTGGTGCGCCGCGTCGTTAAGCAGCGCGTGGAGCGCCGGCTGCTGCGCCGATATGTGGTTGCGCAGTTTGCGGTAACCCGCCGCAATGTTGCCGGCGCAGACCACCGGCCGCGCGTCGTAGTAACGGCCCCAACGTTCGCCGCCATCGGCCAGGCGACCGCGATCCGCCGCGGCCAGTTGGATGGGATTCAACCCCAGGCGCCGGAAGGCGTTGAACAGCGATTTGACCGCGGTGAACAGGACCCAGCGGTAGCCCAGTTGATGGAGGAATACCGTCACCGCGGCGATGACCCAACGCGCCTCCCCGGTGCCTGCCAGGGCCAGGTTGCCGACCTCGACCAGCTCGGTTTCGCTGACCTCGGTGCCGAGCTGGGCAGCGATCATGCGGTGCGCCGCTTGCGGCAGATACTGTTCGGAGAACAGCGGCCGTTCGCTGCCGTCGCGGTAGCCGGCGGCGGCGCGCAGCTCCAGGCCTGAGCGGAAGCCGAGCAGCGTCGGATAGAAGGCCCGCACGTCGGCGCCATAGGCATGCCGGAACACGCCGTGAATGAAGGATTCGACGGTGGGTCGCGCGCAGTGTCCGGACGGCGCGACGCTCAGGGGGATCGGCGTCTGTAGTTCCGTCAGGAACGGCCGTACGCCGTCAAGGACACACGGATCGGTAGCGATGGTCGGGGCACAACGATGCATCTCTGCTCTCCTGCAAATGGCGATGGCGCCATTGCCCGGAGCGATAATCGTGCCATGCACGTAATATTATGAATTTATGGAATAAAGCGTGTTTTTATAGGGCATGAGGAAGCCTGCAAGGAATTGCAGTGCGCAAAAAATGTCACTGTTATTTGCAGGGCTGTGCGGTGGCGCCCGGCGCTGCCTCAGGAGTCCGGATCGGTGTTGTGGGGGCATTGGGCCGCCACGGCGCGGCGCTCGGTTTGGGGCACCGGCAACAGCAACAGCGGGTGGACACGGCCGTCGAGGTGGCAGGTGTCGATGTAGCCGATGGCGCCGGGCGTCTCGGCCACGAACTGGATCACCGCCTCCTCCGAGCCGAGCACATAGGGCGGGCTGATGCCCTGGAAGTAGCGCCGGTTCCAGTAGTCCTGCAACTGCTGGCCTTTCATGTGGAACGTCGCGGCGGAAAAGACGCTGCGCAACGGGTTGCCCGGCGGCAGATTGACCGGAACAAACGGATGCCCCGCCTGGTCGAGGTAGATCCGTTTCAGGTAGATATCGCGCAGCGTGGTGTCGTCCAGAGCGAGGCGGGGTGCGTCGTTGGCAACGATGACCGCAATCTGCGTCTCGGCCCGGGCGACGCCGGCGCACAGGCCCAGGCTACACCCGAAGGCAAGCGCGGCAACGAGCTGTCGAACAGTGCGCGCCATGGATCAGAACAGCACCGCAAAGGAGGCGAGCCAGCCGTCGGGGGCGACCAGGGCGTTGTGGCTGCCGTAGCGATATTCGACCTTGAACGAGACGGTCGGACGCAGCCGGTAGTTGACCCCGAGCGTGTTGATCGTGGTGGTCTGCGCTATTACGGGGGTTTTGGCCCGCTCGTAACTTCCCACCAGGTAGGGCCGCTGCCGCAACGGGATCCAGAGCAGGAGAACGACAACGCCGACGAGGATCGCCCACGTCCCGATCGCCAGCGAGCTGTGTCGCGCGAGTCCCTGGTGGAAGACGTCCCAGGGGTCGAGTCCGAGACCCGCGAGGACGAGCAGCGACGAACTGACGCCGTAGAGGACCAGGCCGGCGAGGAGTTGAACGAAGCGCACCCGCACGGCGCGAACGTACACTCGCGCGATGGCCATCGAGGGGTCGACCGCGCGCGCCGCGCAGCTCGCCGAGGACGCAGCGGAGCGCTTTCTCCGCTACGTCCAGATCGACACGCAGTCCCGCGCCGAGTCGAAC
>OFHK01000572.1_pt1 | contig 10518 bp, 5 predicted proteins | sample 1521951 | NCBI WGS metagenome assembly OFHK01 (sample SAMEA2468436, study PRJEB22500) | soil metagenome | biome: Glassland; feature: Farmland; material: Clay | place: Australia | collected 2013-01-31 | depth 0.55 m
CGCTGGTAGTCGAACGGGACCAGCAGCCGGGCGCACCGGAATCCGTGCGCGCATGGTTTCCAGTTCAGCCGCTGAGCGTCGTAACCGGCGATCGTGGTCGGCAGCGCGGCAGGCGCCGTCGCCTGGCTGGTGCCCGACCCCGCTGGGGCCGGTGTCCTGGTCGTGCTCGGCTGTCCCGCCGTTCCCGTGGAGCAGCCGGCGATGAGCAGCGCCCCCGCCAGGATGGCCGCTGCGCGCCTCACCCCTGCCCGCCTGTGCCTGCCGCCCGGTCGCCGTATGCCGCCTCGTACGCCTGCCGGGATCCGCACACGCTCGCCCGGGTGCAGGCGCATTTGCGCCCGTCTGCCGACAGTTTCACCACGACCTTGCCCGAAGGAACGTTGTGCCCGGTGACCACGCCCGGACCCTCCGGCGTGTCAACCGCCTCGCCCAGCTTAGGCGCGTCGGCGCGGAAGTCCTGGTACAGCGGATGCTCGTATTTCAGGCAGCACATCAGCCTGCCGCACGCCCCGGCGATCCGCAGCGGGTTGACCGGCAGGTCCTGGTCTTTGGCCATCCGCACGGAGACTGGCTCGAAGTCCTTGAGGAAGGTGGAGCAGCACAGGTCCCGGCCGCACGGGCCGATCCCGCCCTGGAGCCTGGCCTCGTCCCGCGGCCCGATCTGCCGCAACTCGACCCGGCCACCGAGACGGCCGGCCAGTTCCCGGACGAGTGCGCGGAAATCGACCCGGTGCGGCGCGCTGAAGTACACGGTGAACACCGGCGGCGTATCGAGGTAGTCGACGCCGGTCACCTTCATCGGCAGGCCGTGATCGCGGATCAGCCGGCGGGCGGCGACCCGTGCCTGCGCGCGTTTGGCCCGGTTGGTTTCGTCCCGGCTCAGGTGCTCGGGTTCCGCGATGCCCGCGCAGACCGGCAGGCCGGCCAAGTCCTCATCCACCCACTGCGGCGCCCACACGCATTCGGCTACCTCGGGGCCCGCGTCGGTGGGCACGAGCACCTTTGTCCCCACGGTGGGCGAGTGTGGCCCCGGGTCGAGGTAGTACAGCCGTCCGTACCGCTCGAAACTGACGGCCATCATCATGCCCACCGCCCCAGACTACGGCGCGCCCGGGAAGATCGCTCCCCCGCCCGGCCCGGCGCTCGCGTGCGATCAGGCCGGCCCCTGGGCGGCCAGGGCCAGGGTCATCTCCTCGACTGCCAGCAGCGGGGCCACGTTGAGTTCCAGCCGTTCCCGGCAGGCCATGATGGCCTCGATCCGGCGGACTGTGACTTCCGGCCCGCTCGCCTCGGCCAGTTTCCGCACGTCGCGTTCGTGCCCGGCGCTGGCAAGCTCTACCCGCGCGCCGACCTGCACCGCCAGCACGTCACGGTAGAAAGCGGCCAGGTCGAGCAGGGCGCGGTCGAGCGCGTCGCGCTTGAGCCGTGTCCCGCGGGACTTCTGCCTGTCTTCGAGTTCCTTCATGGCGCCGGCCGAGCCCCGGATGGCCTTGGCCACCCCCTTGCCGGTCGAACCTTCGCCGAAAGCCCTGCGCAGAGCCTCTCGTTCGGGCGCATCCAGTTCCCTGGTCATCGCCGCCGCTTCGGTGTCCGCCGCCTTCACCAGCGCGGCAGCCACGGCGAACGCGGGGCCGATGCCGGTCAGCCGGGCGGGTACCGCCAGCACTTCGTCGCGCCGCTGTGCCGCCTCCGGGTCGGTGGCCAGCCGCCGCGCCCGGCCGATGTGTCCCTGCGCGGCCCGGGCGGCGGCCAGCGCCTGCTCCGGGTTCACCCCGTCCCTGGTCACAAGTAGCTGCGCAATCGCCGCCGAGGGCGGGGTGCGCAACGTGACCAGCCGGCACCGGGAGCGGATCGTGGTCACCAGTTCCTCCGCCGACGGCGCGCACAGCAGCCAGACGGTGCGCGGGGCGGGCTCCTCGATCGCCTTGAGCAGGGCATTGGCTGCCTGCTCGGTGGCCCGGTCGGCGTCCTCGAAGATCACCACCTGCCACCGCCCGCCCGAGGGCGCCCCCGCCGCGCGCAGCACCAGGCCACGGGTCTGCTTCACGCCGTAGGACAGCCCGTCCGGGCGCACCAGCAGCATGTCCGCGTGGGTACCGGCCATCACCTGATGGCAGGACGGGCAGTGCCCACAGCCGCCGTCGGGGCACAGCAGGGCGGCAGCGAACGCACGGGCCGCCACCGAACGCCCGGATCCCGGCGGGCCGGTGAACAACCAGGCATGGGTCATCCCGGTGGCGTGCTCGCCACGCAGAACGGCCGCGGCGGCCGTGGCTGCCTGGCGCAGCACGGAGACGACCTCGTCCTGGCCGACCAGGTCGCCGAGCACACCGCCGGGCACACCGCCGGGCGCTCCGCCGCCGGGCGCTTCACCACCAGCCACCGGGCCGCCAGTCATTCCAGGATGGCCGGGAAGTTGCCGGTGTTGTCCTCGGCCGCTGCCGGCACCGGGTCGGGCAGCATGTCGTGGATGGCCTCCTGGACCGCCCGGCTGATCTCGTCCGGTGGGCGGGTGGCGTCGAGGACCAGGTACCGATGAGGTTCCGCCGCGGCCTGCGACAGGAAGCCCGCCCGGACCCGGAGGTGGAAGTCGGCCGGCTCCGCCTCCAGCCGGTCAGCGGACGGGGCGCGCCGGCCCAGCCCCTCAGCCGGCTGCAGGTCGAGCAGGACCGTGAGGTCTGGCTTGAGGCCGCCGGTCGCCCACCGGTTCAGCCCCGCGATCTCCTCGATCGGCTGGTTCCGCCCCTGCCCCTGATAGGCAATCGAGGAGTCCACGAAACGATCGGTGACCACGACTGCCCCCCGCTCCAAGGCGGGTGCGATCACGGAGTCGACATGCTCGGCCCGGTCGGCTGCGTACATCAGCGCCTCCGCGCGGGGTGACAGGCCGGTGTGCGCGGTGTCCAGCAGCAATGCCCGCAACCGCATCCCGACCTTGGTGGCCCCGGGCTCATGGGTGGCGATGACGTCGTAACCCTGCTCGCGCAGCCAGATCGCCAGCAGCCGGGCCTGGGTGGTCTTGCCGGAGCCCTCGCCGCCCTCGAAGGCGATCAGCAGCCCGCGCCGCGGCTTGCGGCCGGTGCCGTTGGGATGGCCGGGCACCGGGGCGAACCGCTTGCCACGCAAGACGGCGAGCAGGTCGTCGCGGAGTGCGACTCCCCTGCGGTCATCCATGTGCCGGTAGGAGACCATCCCGAGCCACACCGCGATCGCCGCGGCGATGAGCAGCACGAAGTTGTAGCCGACGGCGTCGTAGTCCACAGAGCCGACATGCAGCGTGTTGGACCCGGTCGCGGCGTGCACCAGGGCGGTGAAAGCGCCTGCGAGCAAAGGCGCGATCGCGATCACCGCGAACAGGATGACCCGGATGCCGGACTGCAGGAACGCGAACGTCCGCCCCCGGGTGTCGTCGTCCACCTCCCGGCCGACGATGGTGTAACCGGTCACGTAGGCGATGCCGGCGAGCGCGCCCAGCAGGATCACCAGCAGGACGACCACCGGCAGGCTCGGGATCAGGCCGATGAGGAGAAGCGGCACGCTCGCGGCGACGATGGACAAGCCGAACAGGCGGCGCCGGCTGAAGCCCCGGAGCATGCGCATCCCCAGGAACATGCCGGCGGCCAGCCCGCCGAAGATCGAGGCGAACACGACACCCCAGCCGGCGCTGCCGCCGTTGAGTGTGTTCGTGATGTACGACGGGCCCAGGCCGACGACCACGCCCCCGGCGGAGAACGCACCGACCATGCCGATGACCAGCCCGCGGACCACCTCGTTCTGGCCGAGGAACTTCCACCCCTCCCAGATCATCTTGGCCACCGACGGCGCCGAGATGTGCTCGCTGACGTGCCGCTTGGGGATCTCCCGCAGCACGTAGATGGTGATCGCGGACACGATGAAGGTGGCGGCGTTGAAGTAGAGCGCCAGTTTGACCTGGTCAGTGGCGAAGTAGGGGGACAGCGACCCAAGGGACCGGCTGATCAGGGAGAGCAGCCCGAAGAACAGGCCGGCTATCGGGGCGGGGCCGAACGTGCCCAGCAGGCTGTACTGGTTCGCCTGCTCCAGCTTCTCCGGGGGCACCAGGTTCGGCACCGACGCGTCCTTGGCGGGCGTCCAGAACAGCGAGGCGCACGATGCCAGGAACTGCACCGCGTACATCCAGGTGAGCTTGTTGACGACGCCGAACGACAGGTCGAGCACGAGGGACAGGTAGAGGGTGGCGCGCAGGACGTCGCCGACGATCATGTTCAGCCGCCGGTCCAGCCGGTCCGCGACCGCACCGGCCAGCGGGCCGAGCAGCAGCGCCGGCAGCAGTGAGGAGAGCCAGACACCGCCGACGGCAGCAGCCTGCGCGGCGGCCCCTTTCCCTCCGGCCAGGGTGTTGGCGAGAGTGGACAGCGCGACCAGGCTGAGCCAGTCACCCAGGCTCGACAGCGACGTCGCGATCCAGAGCCGGCGGAACGGCTTGAGCGACAGCACGTTGACGTCCGCTGTGCTGGCGGGGGCCCGGAAGTTCACGGCGCTAGGGTATCCACCCCAGGCCCGCCGCGCCGCTCTCCTCAGCGGGATTGTCCTGTCTTGTGGTCATATATACCTGGTAGCTGTGCCTGCCAGCCCGTTTGGGCCGGCGGATCAGGGATGGCTGGGCGATGGTCCCGGTCAGGTCCCGGTGCGCCGCGAGCCACCGGAGCGGGACGGGGAACGTCCCGTGCCGTTGGCCTGGCGGGTGGAGGAACGCCCGGTGCCCGAAGCGCGGGCCGTCCGGCGCCGTGGCGTTGCCGGCCCCGCCGCGCGGCGTTCGGCGAGCAGTTCGACAGCGCGCTGCAAGGTGACCGACTCAACGTCATCGCCCTTGCGCAGCGAGGCGTTGGTCTCCCCATCGGTCACGTAGGGCCCGAAGCGGCCTTCCTTGATCACGATCGGCCGGCTGGTGGTGGGGTCCTCACCCAGCTCGCGCAGGGGCGCGGCCGCGGTCCGGCCGCGGCCCCGGGTCTTCGGCTGGGCGAACATCTCCTTGGCCTCGGCCAGGGTGAGGGTGAATATCTGTTCCTCGGTCTCCAGCGAGCGGCTGTCGGTGCCCTTCTTGACGTAGGGGCCGTACCGGCCGTTCTGCACGGTCACCTGCTCGCCGTCGAGTTCGCCGATGGTCCTGGGGAGGGTGAGCAGCCGCAGGGCGTCCCCGAGCGTCACCGTGTCCAGGGACATCGACTTCAGCAGGGAGGAGGTGCGGGGCTTGGCGGCCGAATCCTCGGGCAGCACCTCGGTCACGTACGGCCCGAACCGGCCGCTCTTGGCGACGATCTGGTACCCGGTGGCCGGGTCGGTGCCGAGCGGGACGTCCCCGCTGGGCAGGGCGAAAAGCTCCGCCGCGCGCTCGGCGGTCAGCTCGTCGGGCGCGGTGCCTTCCGGCACGTTCACCCGCTCCCCGTCCCGCTCCAGGTAGGGGCCGTAGCGGCCGACCCGCACCACGATGTCGGTGCCATCCAGCGGGAACGAGCTGACGTCCCGGGCATCGATATCACCGATGTCGCTGACGAGTTCCTTCAGGCCCTCCTCGTGGGCTGCCCCGTCCCCGTCCGTGCCGAAGTAGAAGCGGCGCAGCCAGGGGACGCGTGCCGCCTCCCCGCGCGCGATCTCGTCGAGCGCCTCTTCCATCCGGGCGGTGAAGTCGTAGTCCACCAGGTGGGTGAAATGACGCTCCAGCAGGTTGATGACGGCGAAGGCAAGGTAGGAGGGAACCAGCGCGGTGCCTTTCTTGAACACATATCCCCGGTCGAGGATGGTGCCCAGGATGGAGGCGTAGGTGGAGGGCCGCCCGATCTCCCTGTCCTCCAGTTCCTTGACCAAAGTGGCCTCGGTGTAGCGGGCAGGCGGCCTGGTCGCGTGCCCGGCCGGCGTCAGTTCCCCGGTCAGCGGGTCACCCTCGGAGAGCGGGGGCAGGCGGCGCTCCCGGTCGTCCCGCTCACCGTCGCCCTCCACGTCCTCCACGTACGCCTTGAGGAAGCCGTGGAAAGAAATGATCTTGCCGGAGGAGCCGAACTCGGCTTCCTCGCCGGCCGAGGAGTTCCCGGTGATCCGCACCGACACCGACTCCCCGGTGGCGTCTTTCATCTGCGAGGCGACGGTGCGCTTCCAGATCAGCTCGTACAGGCGCAGTTCATCGCCGGACAGCCCGGCCCGGGCGGGGGTCCGGAAACGGTCACCGGCGGGCCTGATCGCCTCGTGCGCCTCCTGCGCGTTCTTCACCTTGCTGGTGTAGACGCGCGGTGCGTCGGGCACGTACTCCGCCCCGTACAGTTCCCTGGCCTGCGCCCGGGCAGCGTTGATCGCGGTCTGCGACAGCTGGATGGAGTCCGTCCGCATATAGGTGATGTGGCCGTTCTCGTAGAGCCGCTGCGCCACCGACATCGTGTACTTGGCGGAGAAGCCGAGCTTGCGGGAGGCCTCCTGCTGCAAGGTGGTCGTCCGGAACGGCGCGTACGGCGAACGCCGGTACGGCTTGCGCTCGACGCTCTTGACCCGGAACGGGACACCGTCCAGCCGTGCCGCCAGTTCGCCCGCGTCCAGCCGGTGGCTCACCCCCGGCGGGACCGCCGGGGCGGCTTCCTGCGTGTCAGCGGCCACGCCGGACAGGTACAGCAGGTCAGGGTTGCGTAGTTCGCCGGTGGGGGCGAAGTCACGGCCCTGCGCCACCCGGCGGCCATCCACCGCGACCAGCCGGCCGGGGAACGACGGGATGTCCTCGGGATCGGGTTCTGGGCGGTCAGGGGTGAAGATGGCTTCCAGGTCCCAGTAGCTGGCCGGGCGGAACGCTATCCGTTCCCGCTCCCTGGCCACCACCAGCCGGGTGGCGACCGACTGGACACGGCCGGCGGACAGCCGTGGCATGACCTTCTTCCACAGCACCGGCGAGACCTCGTACCCGTACAGCCGGTCCAGCACCCGCCTGGTCTGGTAAGCGTCGACCAGCCCGCTGTCGAGTTCGCGGGGGTTGGCGACGGCCTGGGCGATCGCCTCCGGTGTGATCTCGTGGAAGACCATCCGGCGGGCGGGCACCTTGGGCTTGAGCTCTTCGAGCAGATGCCAGGCGATCGCCTCGCCCTCGCGGTCCTCATCAGTGGCCAGCAGCAGTTCGTCGGCGTCGGCGAGGAGGTGCTTGAGCTTGGACACCTGCGGCTTCTTGTCCGCGGGCACCACGTAGAGGGCTTCGAAGCCCTCGTCCACGTTGACCCCGAGCCTCGCCCAGGACTCTTTGCGGTATCTGGTCGGGATCTCGGCTGCCTTGTCGGGCATGTCGCGGATGTGACCGATGCTCGACTCCACCACGTACCCCGACCCGAGGTACCCGGCGATGGTGCGCGCCTTGGCCGGTGATTCCACGATGACAAGACGGTGGCCGCCGTTTCCGCTGGTGGCGCCCCGTTTGCCAATCGCGCCCTTACCGGCGCTGCCCTTCGTTGCTGGCACGCTCCTCACCCTCTAGCCCGGTACCCTGCACCGGCTCGTGTCATGCTCTCCAACTCCCAGGCCCCATCGCCGTGTTCCCGGCGGACAAGCCGCGGTCTCCGGGGACGACCGATTTCGCCAGACCGATTGAACCACCGCGCCCCCCGCGCACAATAAGACTGATGGCCGAGTACTCCTACCTCGTGCTCCACTTGCCGCGCGGAACGTCACGGGATGCCGCGCGGCGCATCCTGGCCGATCATGCAGAGTACGGGGACTGGGAACTCGCCAGGCTCCGTCTGAACGCAGACGGAAGCAGGAAAGCCACCCTGCGCCGGCAGATCATACGCCCCGTCCGCACTCTATGACCAAGTCGGCCGTGTGAGCATACCCAGCCTGGCGGGGAAGGCAAGGGCCGGACGGGCATGATTCAGCCTGCCAGGCGGGCACCCGGCCCCGCACTGCGGCAGCGGCAGGGATGGCGGCGGCCACGACCGGGCCGGCACTGCGGGGGCAAATCCGGCTGATCGTGGCCGCCTGAGCGGGGCAGTCGCCGCGGCCGGGTTCGCACGAGGGTGCCCTCGCCGTCGGCCGACCGCGGGTCGCGACCGTTCACGAGATCAGGCGCAGCATGTGTGCTAGCCCCGTGGACCGACCCCGCACGCTGTGTCACGCTAGCACTACTCGCTGTGCGCATGAGGGATTTTCGGAAAGCGTCAGCAGCGGTCGAGGAAGCCGTCGAGCACCCGGACGCCGAAACGGAGCGCATCCACCGGCACCCGCTCGTCCACGCCATGGAACATGCCGAAGAAATCAAGGTCAGCGGGCAGGCGGAGGGGCGCGAACCCGAAACACCGGATGCCGAGCCGGCTGAAGGACTTGGCATCGGTCCCGCCGGACATGCAGTAGGGCACAGCCCGGGCGCCGGGGTCCTCGGCCAGCAGCGCAGCTGTCATGGCCGCGCACAGGTCGCCGCCGAAGGTCGTCTCCAGCGCTATGTCGTGGTGGATGAACTCGCGCCGGACCCCCGGTCCCAGCATGCTGTCCAGCTCGGTGAGGAACTCCTCCTCGCAGCCGGGCAGGAACCTGCCGTCCACGTCCGCAGTCGCCACGCCGGGCACGACATTCACTTTGTAGCCCGCGTTCAGGATCGTGGGGTTGGCGGTGTTGGTGAGGGTTGCCCCGATCATCCGGGCCAGTGGGCCGAGCTTCCCGAGCACCTCACGCCAGGCGTTCGGGGAAAATTCGGTGCCCAGCGCCTCGCAGGCGGCCTCCATGAACGCCTGCGCGGACGGGGTGAACCTGGCGGGCCACTGGTGACGGCCGATCCGGGCGACCGTTTCGGCGAGTTCGGTGACCGCGTTGGCCGGCTGGATGAGCGATCCGTGCCCGGCCGTCCCGTGTGCGGTCAGCCGCAGCCAGGCCATGCCCTTCTCGGCGGTCTGCACCAGGTACAGGCGCTGCCCCCCGATCGTCGCGCTGAACCCGCCGACCTCCCCGATGGCCTCGGTGACGCCCTCGAACAGTTCCGCGTGGTTCTCCGCCAGCCAGCGCGATCCCCAGGTGCTCCCGGCTTCCTCGTCGGCGAGGAAGGCGAGCACCACGTCGCGTGGCGGGCGGCGGCCCTCCCGCATCCGCTGCCGCACCACCGCCAGGATCATGGCGTCCATGTCCTTCATGTCCACCGCGCCCCGGCCCCACACCGACCCGTCGGAGATCTCGCCCGAGAACGGGTGCACGGTCCAGTCCGCCGGATCGGCCGGGACGACGTCGAGGTGCCCGTGGACGAGCAGGGTCGGCCGGGACGGGTCCTCACCCGCGATCCGCGTCATCACGCTGGTCCGGCCCGGATGGGACTCAAGCACCAGCGGCTCCAGGCCGACGTCGTCGAGCAGGGCGGCGACATGCTCGGCTGCGAGGCGCTCGCCAGGACCCGAGTGGTCCCCCCGGTTGCTGGTGTCGATCCTGATCAGGTCGCTGCACAGAGCGGCGACCTCGTCTTCGGCGGTCAGGGCCGCGCTCGCTGGATGCTCGGTCACCTGCCCATCGTCGCATCTGCGGCCCAGCGAGCCGGGTGCCTCGGCACTCTTCGCCGTGAGCCGCCGGATTTGCTATCGTGAGGCGGCCGACACGGGTTCTGCCGTGCTACGGCACACGTCCGGGTGGCGGAATAGGCAGACGCGCTAGCTTGAGGTGCTAGTGCCCGTTAAGGGCATGGGGGTTCAAGTCCCCCCTCGGACACCCAAACCGGGGAAATTTCCCGCACAGCAGGCACTACTCGAACACGCAAGCGAGCTGGTGGCTGGCGGCCGCTGCCCGCACCCAGCGAACCGGTCAGGCCCTTGGCGGCATTGCCGTTCTGCAGGTCGTCCGAGGTCAGCTGGATCGACTTGCCCGCCGCCCGCGTCAGGCTGATGCTGCCCGCGTGGGCGGGGCCCGCGCCCGCGTTGAGTTCATTGATCTTGGCTTTCGATCCGATCGTGGCCTCGGTGTAATCATTGAGGGTGTACGGATTTTCGAGGTCAAGGAAGGGATTGATAATGACGGCTCCCGCCAGGCCCACGGCAGTGCTGAGGCCTCCTGCAAGCGCAAAATTCAACAGCGAGCCGCTCGCTTTGGCATCCAGCAGCATGCCCACAAAGGTCTGGTCGTCGTAGGTCAGAGGCGAAGAGCTCGAGCCCAGCGCGGTCACCACGGCGTTGTCGCCAATGGAAGCGGTAGTCGTCCGGTCAATGGACGGGATGAGGGCAGTTACGCCGACGCCCACATACTTGCTGACGCCGACGCCACCACCGACGATCACCACGTTGCTGGCGTCGTTGCTGCCGATCAGGAGGTTGGAGTTCGTGAAGAGCTCGCCGTCGACCGAGCTCGTGGTGGTGTTCGTGAGCTGCTCATACGCGAACGCCCCGCCAACTCCAAAGTAGCTGCCGGCGTCGAATGTCACGGCCACAGGCAACAGGAAAAGATTCGTGTCGGCGGTAATTTGCGTATTTTCGCTGCTACTGACGTCCGCTCCGCTCTCAACCGAAGCCTTGACGTTGTTGATGTAATCGCCGAGATCGATGCCTGCCC
>OFHK01000574.1_pt1 | contig 10454 bp, 5 predicted proteins | sample 1521951 | NCBI WGS metagenome assembly OFHK01 (sample SAMEA2468436, study PRJEB22500) | soil metagenome | biome: Glassland; feature: Farmland; material: Clay | place: Australia | collected 2013-01-31 | depth 0.55 m
GGTGGCCGCTGGTCGGGCAGGTCGCGGCGCGATGTGAGACCGAGAGGGACGGGTTCACCCGGTCCGCCGAGCACCTGCACGGTGGCGGGGCCCCGCAACCGCGCGGGGATTCCGCCGTAGCCGCTGCCCGGCGGCTGGCCTGGTTGGAGCGGGTCCAGGCGTCATATGCGATTCAGCGGGCGTTCGACGACCCCCTGGTCATGGCGGAGTACCGGCTGGCCGGGGAAGCGTTCGCGGGACGGGTCGCCACCGCGGAACCGGACCGGATCGACCCCAGTGGCCGCCGGCGCGCGCTGCGCCCGCTGGTGACGGTGGCCACCTGGGACCCGGTGCTGGCGGAGGTCGGCGCGGTGCTGACCTCCCCGGCCCGGCCCCGGCAGGGTGCCCGGGTCCTGTCCGTGACGGCGGTCGAGGGGCAGCCCACGCTGGTGGGACTGGAGCTGTCAGGTGGCATGGGCCACGGCCTCACCGCCCCGCCGGGGACCGTGCCCGGGGTCGGTGAGGCGGTCTGCTACGCGACGTTCAGGGACGGCTATCAGCCGGTGCCCGCGTTTCCCGACCTTGAGCAGACGCCGTGGACCCATGGCGGCCCGCCCGTGCCGTACGTGCCGACCGACGAAGACGCACAGGAGGCATGGTCGTGACCTCCCGAGAGATCGCCGTGCCCATGGCGGAGGACGGCCTGACGCCCGCACAGCGGGCGGAGCGGGTCGCCGGTGAGGTGCTGGCGGCGCTCGGCAACGACGCCGGGCGCGGTGCCGTGGTCGACTCACCGCCCGGCGCGGGCAAGTCCACCCTGGTCGTGCGGGCGGCGGTCACACTGGCCGAGGCCGGGGAGCCGGTCATGGTGGTAGCCCAGACCAATGAGCAGGTCGACGACCTGACAAGCCGGATCGCGAGCCAGCGGCCGGACCTGGCCATCGGCCGGCTCTCCGGCAGTGACTATGTGCCCACCGCCCGGGTCGCCCGCCACCCGTCGGTGACGGTGTCCACCAAGGTGAGCGAGGTAGCGCACTGCCCGGTCGTGGCCGGCACCGCCGCCAAATGGGCCATGACCGGCGACGGTGTGCAGTGGCCCTGGGCGATCGTGGACGAGGCCTACCAGATGCGCTCCGACATGCTGCTGCGCGTCGCGGGCCGGTTCGACCGGGCGCTGTTCGTCGGGGACCCGGGCCAGCTTGACCCGTTCTCCACGGTGGACACCGAACGATGGACCGGACTGACCTGGGACCCGGTGCAGAGCGCCGTCGCGGTGCTGCTCCGGCACAACGAGGACGTGCCGGTGCACCGGCTGCCGGTGTCCTGGCGGCTGCCGGACCCGGCGGCCCGGGTCGTGGCGGAGGCGTTCTACCCGTTCGGAGGGTTCGCGGCCGGGACCGGGCCGGGGGAGCGGCGGCTGGCTTTCACCACCAGGGGCTTCGGTGCTGGCCCGGTGGACGAGGCGGTCGAGACGGCGGCCGTTTCCGGCTGGGCGCTGTATGAGCTGCCCGCCCGGCACACGCTGCGGACCGACGCGGAAGCAGTGTCGGCCTGCGCGGCTTTGGCGGCCCGGTTCCTGCAGCGGGGGACCGTTGCCTACTCCGAACGCGCGCCCGCCGGAGAGCCGGTCATCGCGGAGCGGATCGCCATCGGCACCGCCCACCGCGATCAGGCCCGCGCCGTCCGGGTGGCGTTGCGCGAGGCAGGGCCGGGCCTGGACGGAGTCGCGGTGGACACGGCGAACCGGCTGCAGGGCAGGGAGTTCGACGTGACGATCGTGCTGCATCCGCTGTCGGGGCGCCGGGACGCGACCGCGTTCCACCTGGAGGCTGGGCGGTTGTGTGTGCTCACGTCCAGGCACCGGCATGCCTGCGTCGTGGTCGCGCGGGCCGGCATCCCGGAGCTGCTGGACGCACACCCGTCCACGGAGCCGGTCCACATCAACGTCCCAGCCAAGTTCCCCGACGGGTGGGAGGCCAACCACGCCGTCATGGCCCACCTGGCGAGATGGCGAGTGCGCGCGCCATGAAGTTACGACCCGGTAGTGGGCGCTGGTGGAAGCAAGTGCTGGACCGCTCGTTGACGGGCGTGACTAGTGCCTCGCCTCAATGAAGGGCTCCCACCTGCGCCGACGATCGCAAAGTGTAGCGAGTGAGGAGAGGTTAACGCGATTCGATATGTAACTAGTGCCTCATACGGTACGCTCGGCCCATGGGTCAAATCGTGAGGCCGGTCGTGTCGGTGGCCTTGGCCGGGCACGGCGCCACGGTCAACCTCGTCCTGCTGATGATCGCGGGGACCGCCTGTTACCTGATCGTGAGGCGACTCGGCCGCTGACGCAGCCGGAGTCACACGTGTGCATGTATCGGTGTCCGTGCTCCTAACCACCTGTTACCTGACTTCAAAAGGAGGAAGACATGTCCAAGATCTCGCTCGATCTGCTGCTGGAAGCATCTATGCCGGGCGGTGCGAGCTGCCTGACGTCCGTGACGGAATTGGAGCCGGCCGCAGGTCCCCACGCGTCGGTGGCTCCGGCGAAGTTCGCCTCCCCTAACAGCAGCAACAACAAAGGCGTGTACGCGTACGAGCAGCGCTTCCTCGATGGGACCGTGCGCCATGCAGTGATCATCGACTCGAAGCAGAGCCAGCTGAACCGGGGTGAGGCAGCTCTCCACCAGGCGATCACCGATGACCACCCCACGTTGTCGCGGCTGCCCAGGGTGGAGGTCCGGTACGAGCGGGACGGCCTGGTTGAGGAGTTCTCCGACTTGACCCTGCCGCACCGGATCTTCGACGGTCATATCCGGGCCGGAACAGTGGACGGGCAGCCGGTCACTCAGCTTCCCGCCTACCGTGCCGTCCGCAACGCCACACCTGCCAACGCGCGGGCCTTGCTGGACGCCAGTCCGGTAAGCCTCGTCTTCGGCAGCTGGGATTCAAGCCGGGCCACGAGGCAGGGCCGGTGGCGCAGCGCCCTGGTGGGGGAGATCGTCGGGTTCTGCGAGGACGACAAGCCGGCCGACCGCGGGGGTGCCCGAGTTGATCCGGTCGGGATGCAGATCCAGCTGGGTGAGGCCGAGCTCAAGGCGCTCGCCGACAGCCAGCGCGCCGAACTTTCCGCTAAGACCTACGACAAGGCGGTCAAGGAGGCCACCAGGGCTAAGAACGGGAAGCCGGTCTCGGCGTCGATGCTGGGCCTGGGGGGCATCCCGCCGACCCTGGACGCGCTGGCCGGAGTCGCGTGCCACCGCATCATCCGCTCGCATGTGCTCAGTTTCGCCACGCTGCGGCAGATCAGGTTCGGGGCGGGGACGCGGGGGGACGCCGCCTGCCGTGCTCTGCTCGCGGCCCTAGCCCTGAACGCCCTGGCCCGATCCGACGCCGAACTGTACCTGCGGGCGAACTGCGATCTGCGGGCGCGGGGCCCCGCCGTGGTCGAAATCGACCAGCGCGGCGGCGCCCGGCTGGAGCTTGACCCGCTGTCGGTCGGAGCCGCCGACGCGCTGCTGGAGGCGGCGCTGGCCACTGCCCAGGAGAGCGCCGGCGTGACCTGGAACGGCGTCGCGCTGCAGGTGACGGGCAACCAGGCGATTGTCGCGGGTGCGGTGGCGGACGAAGACGGGGCGGGAAACTGAGATGCCGTTCGCTATCGTGGCCGAGCTGCCACTGGGCACCTACCGCGGAGCAGGCCAGGACGGTCGGCCGGAACGAATGCCGTCGGTTGTCCGGCTGCATTCGGCGCTGCTGTGCGCGGCCGGGTTCGGCCCGCGAGCGGTCCCTCTCGACCGCGATGCGCTGGCCGTTTGCGAGGCCGACGAGATCGCGCTGCGCTGGCTGGAGAGCAACCCACCCGACAGCGTCCACATCCCTGCGCTGGAGGTCAACGTCGGGCATGCGGTCGCCTACCGGGACGACGGCACTATCAAGAAGACCAAGTCCGCCACGACGATCAAGAAGCTCGCGAAGAGCCCGGACGCCGGCACGGCGGTCGATGGCCGGTTCGCATGGATCTGGCGGGAACCACCGCCGCAGCCGGTGCGAGCCGCGATCGAGCAGTTGTGCCCGGACGTGGCGTACCTGGGGGCGAGCGAGTCCCCGGTGCGGCTCACCGCGGTGAGTGGGGAGGACATCGACCCCACCCACGACCTGGACGCCGAAGCGGGCCTGTTCGCCGCTGGCGTGACCGACGTCGAACGGCCGGTACCCGGGCGGACCGGGGAACTGACGGACGCCCATCACGAAGCAAGCGGGACGCCGCCGTCGGCGGCAAAGGACCGGTTTGGAACTGATGAGAAGTCGCTGTCGCCCGTGCCTCCGCGCCGGGCGGTAGAGACGGCTCGCTACCGTGCCCGGCGAGCGCCTTCACGGGGTGTTCCGTGGCCGCAGGTCATCGTTGTGCCCTTGAAGGAACCGGTGGAGGAAAGACACCGGCTTCGATGGGCTGTCGCAGCTCACCGGGCGCTGGTCAAGCTGATCGGGTACGGAGCGCCGCCGCTTGTCACCGGCGCCTACCCGGCCGGGGCGCCACGCCCGGCGAACCGGCTGGCTCTGCACCTTCTCGGCCCCGGCATGCCGTGCGAAGCCGCTGCAGGCCAGGGCCTGGCGATCCTGGTGCCCCGGGACGCTCACCCCTCGGACCTGGAGGTGCTCCATCGCGCGGTGGAGGGCCTGACATCCGTGCGCGGCCCCGGCGGGAAAGTCATACAGGCCGACCAAACCGGGGTCCAGGTGCTGGACGGCAGCCGGTTCTGGTTGCCTCCGGGACCGGGCCGGGTCCGGCTGTGGCGCACCATCCCGGCGGCGGTGCCGGACACCCGCGGATCTCGTGGGCAGGAGTGGACTTTCGCCCACGCGGCGCTGCTGTCGCTCGGCTTTGTGTGGAAAGACTGCCTGCCCCGAGTCGCCGGTCATGGCGAGGACTACTACCGTGGGCTGGCGGCCGCCACAACAGAACGGGGCGCGGCAGTGGTGCACGTCAAGGCGGTGCGCGCATCGGACGTGAGCCAGTACGTGCACAAAGTCAACGAGCATGCCGTGGTCCGCCCCTACACCGCGTACCTGTGGCTGGGAGACCTGGCCGGGCCGGGCACGGTGCAGGCCATCGGGCAAAGCCGCCATCTCGGCGGTGGCCTGCTGGTGCCGTTCGACATCGCTGAGGGCACCTCGGCTGGCAGCGTCAGCCTGCCAGGCGCAGTGTCAGCCGGAAGCGGGTCATGAGCGTGGAGCGCGCGGACTTCGCCAAGTTTTTCGCCGCAGTCAACGGCGGCCACGCACCGTTCGCGTGGCAGGAGCGACTGCTGGACACTCTCCTGGAGAACGGTCGCTGGCCGGACCGGATCGCAGCCCCGACAGGCGCGGGCAAGACATCAGCGATTGACGTCCACGTCTTCGCCGTCGCCCTCACCACCACCACCACCGGCAGCCCCCGGCTGCCACGTCGGCTGGCGATGGTGGTAGGCCGCAGAGTCCTGGCCGACGACCAGCACGAGCACGCCCGGGCACTCGCCCAGGCGCTCGCTGAGCCCGGGGACGACCTGATCGCGGAGATCGCCAGTCGACTCGCCATGCTCCGCTGGCCCGGCGGCCTACCGGGCCCCGCGGCTGGGGGTTCCGACCTGCAATCACCGCTGGTGACGGGACGGTTGCGCGGGGGGTCAGTCCCGTCCCGGGCCTGGCGTGACCACCCGTCGGCGTGTGCGGTGCTGTGCGCGACGCCGGACATGTGGGGCAGCCGGGTCCTGTTCGGCGGGTACGGCACATCCGACCCGGCCGCCCCCCGTGAAGCGGGCCTTCTCGTGTTCGACGCCGCCCTGGTGGTCGATGAGGCGCACCTGGCCCGCCAGGTGCCGGGGACGGCCGGCCAGGTGGCCCGCCTCGCTCACGTCGCAGAAAAGCCCATCACCGGCGTGCCCGCGCTGCAGGTCGTCGAGGTCAGCGCCACCCCAGCGCCGGACAGCGGCCAGGCAACTGGCCTGCGGCACGTGTCTGTCGCCGTCGACGACGGTGACCTGGCCGAGGAGTCGCTGGCCGCCAGGCTGACCCGGCCGAAACCGGTACCGCTGCTGCCGGTCAAGGAGTGGCCGCCAGTGCGTCAGCCCGGCAAGGCCGCGGTTGCGGTGGCGGACGCGGTGACGGCGATGCTGCGCCCGCCCTCCCACGATGAGGTGGCCGCGCACACCGTTGGCTGCTTCGTCAACGCCGTGCCGATGGCGGTCGCGGTCGCCGACGCACTGCGGCGCCGCTCTCTGAACGGCCAGCCGCTGCGGGTGGTTATGGTGTGCGGGCAGATCCGCCCCGCTGACCTCGACCGGCTCACCCGCCGGTACCCGGGCATCCTCACGCCGCAGGGCAACTCCGAGGTCGACGTCATCGTGACCACCCAGAGCCTGGCAGTGGGCGCCGACCTCGACCTTGCCGGGATCGTCACCGAACTAGCGGCCGGATCAGCGCTAGCCCAGCGGGCAGGCCGAGCCAACCGCCGCGGCAGACGCAGCCATTCGCCGGTAACCGTCCTGGTTCCGGCCGAGCTGATCACTGACCGCACCCGATCCGGGCCATACTCCGGCGAGGAACTGGCCGAGGCCAGGTCCTGGGTCACCGATCGCGCCGCGCACCCGGATGGTCTGGCGCCGTGGGCACTTCAGGAGCACCCGCCGCCCCCGGCCCACCGTCGCCGTGTCCTCTACCAGCGACCCGAGCTTGCGGACGCCTGGCACTGGGCGAGGACCAGCGACGAACTGGCCGCCGACCCCGAGCTGAGCCTGTGGCTGGCCGAATCGCTGGAGGAGGAAACCTCGGTCGGGCTAGTCGTCCGCGACGCCCTGCCGGAGGTGCCAGCCGAAGCCGTGGAACTCGTCCGGGATCTGCCCCCGGCTTCCTGGGAAGTCTTCCCTGTTCCCTACCGGACCGCCCAGGCGGTCCTGGCTGGCTTGCTTACCTCCGGTGGGACGCTGGTCCGGATCAGGGGCGAGGACATCGCGCCGTTGCGCGAACGCGTCCGCGCGGACGGGACCCGCGTGGCGGAGTTGCGCCCTGGCGATTTCGTGGTCATCGACAGTGCCTCGGAGATCTTCACGCCTGGCGCTGACGGCGTTTTCAGCCCCCCGGTCGTCGTCCCCCCCGCATCCGGGGACGAACCGGACGGCATAGAACCCGCCCGCCGGGCACCCGCCGACGACGTCCTGCACTGCCAGGCCGGTCCGCGGCCAGGCGACGTGGTCCTGCGCCTGGAATCGTCGCCTCAGCATGAGCGGGTGGCTGGGCTCGACGCCGGAACCGCCCGGAGGGCACTCGACCAGTTCGCCGACGGCTTCGACGAGCGCACCGAGCGGGACCGCCGCGACTACCTCGCCGACCTACTCCAGCAATGGCCGCATGGTCAGCTCGCCGAGGATCTGCCGCACATGCTCGATGCGGTCATCAAGCTGCTACGTGGCCCAGTCAAGAAGAGCGACGTGGTGCTGTGCAGAACCGGGGAGCAGAACACCCGGGTGGTGGTCACCGACCGCCGCCGGGCCGTGGCCGACGAGGATCTGCGGCAGGTCTTCACCCCACGCGGCGCCGATGCCAAGCCGGTGCTGCTGGCCGATCACCAGTCACATGTCGCCGGCCGCGCCGGGATGCTCGCGGAGCGGCTCGGACTTGCCGAGGATGTGGCTGGGGCGCTGCGGCTAGCCGGAGCCCACCACGACGATGGCAAGGCCGACCCGCGGTTCCAGGCGGTCAGGCTCGGCGCCAAGGACGGTGACCCCCTGCTGGCCAAGAGCGATCCCCGCAGCACGGTCCGGCAGGTTCGCGAGCGCCAAGCCCAGGCCGGCCTGCCAAGCCGGTGGCGGCACGAGCAGCAATCCGTCGTCGACAGCTGGGGAGTTGTCCACGCCGCCGCGGGCATCGACCCTCTGCTGACCGCGCGGCTGGTCGGCACCAGCCACGGGTACGGCCGGTCCGGGTTCCCGCACACCGCCGGGCAACTAGCCGGGGAAGAGCACCCCGAGGACTGGCTGCAGCGGGCCACCAGCCTGTTCGACCACGGCGGCTGGGACGAGCTCGTCGAAATAACTCAGATCCGTTACGGCGTGTGGGGCTGCGCATTCCTTGAGGCCCTGCTCCGGGCAGCCGACAGCCAGGTATCCGGGGAGGGCGGATGAACGACGTCATCTTGCGCACATGCGAGCCGCACGTGCTGCTGTCACACCTAGCCCTGTACGGGCTCGCCGCCATCCTCCAGTCCGAAGTCACGCCGGGTCTGCGAGCCGGGTGGACCAGCGGCGGCAACCCGCAGCCGTACGTAACCGCGCCCGCCATGGACGACGCTGTGGTCGGCAACCTGATCTCACAGCACGCGCGGTCCGCCCAAGCCGAAGGCTCATGGCTTCACCGTGACATCACGCTGAACGGAACACCACGGGCGCTGATGAGCCCCAGGCTGACCCCGTTCGGCGACGACCAAACCTGGAGGCAGGCCCAGCGGTCCCGCCACGACGTCCTTGACGACCTCACCGCCAGCAGCCGCTGGCTGGACATGAGACTGCTGGCCGCGCTCGGCGAGCCCTGCTACTGGAGCCGCATCAGGCAAGACGTGATCCTGCAGGACGATGGAGCGAGCCGGCTGGAGATGCAGCCACGCAACCAGGGCTCGGAGTTCGTCGGCAACCGCCTGCGCAAACTCGCGGACGCGGTCGCGGGCCGCGACCCCGGCCAGATCCTGGCCGGACTGCGCGGCGACACGGTCCGCGATGAAATCGGGGGCGACAAGCCAGACAGCCGCACCGCCACCGGACTGGCCAGTCCGGGACCGGCCGACAATGCCCTGGCCTGGTGCGCCCTATGGGGGATCTCTCAGCTCCCGCTCGCCATGCGGGTCAGCGCCACGGCCGCGACCAGCGGCCATCTTGGCCGCAGCCGCAGCGAGTGGTTCTACGTGCCGGTATGGCGGGGGGCGTGGCATCCCGCCCGGCTGCGGTCAATCCTCGCCAGCGCTTCCCTGCGCGTCATGGCCGCCACCGGACTGGATATGTGCCCCGACGCCGAGATATCGGCCGCTCGCGCCTGGCTGTCAGCACGCGACGTGGAGGGCCTGGTCCGGTTCCCGATCCGAAGGTTCGGCAGCGACAACGCCCCCGAACGGCGCGCCATGCGCGGGGAGCTGATCCCCGTGCGGGCTCTGACGTGAGCGCCGTCTACCCGGGGCGGGATGATCCAGTGCCCATCAGCCTGGTCGCTCATCACGTCTTCTGCCCCCGCCGGGCCTGGCTGGAAGCGATGGGCGAGACCACCGACACCCATCAGATGGCGGTCGGAGCCCAAGAACACCGGGCAAGCGACGACCCCGCGTCCTCCAGGACCCGTCGGCTGCGCGCAGTAGACGTCGCGAGCCCGAGCCTGGGCGTCATCGGCCGTTGCGACGTGGTCGAACTGGATGACGGGGGGTCGGCCACCGTGGTGGAGTACAAAGCCACCCCGGTCAGGCGCCGCGCCGAGGTGACGGAGCCGATGGTGGTGCAGCTTGCGCTGCAGGTGCAGGCGCTTCGGGAGAGCGACTTCGACGTAACCGGCGCGGCTGTCTACTTCACTCAGCACCAGACCCGTGTGCCCGTGCCGATCGGGCCGGGCGAACTCAGCCTCGCGCGCCGCCACGTCGAGCAGACAGCCCTTGTCCTGGCTGCGGACCGGGCACCCGAGCCGCTGGAGGACGACCCCCGCTGCACCCGTTGCTCCCACGCGGGTGTCTGCCTGCCGGACGAACGGGCACTGGGCACTGTCCGCCGCCGGGTGCTGGTTGCCGACCCCGACGCGCAAGTCCTGCACCTGGCCACGCCCGGGTCAAGGGCGTTCATCCGCTCCGGCCGGGTCAAGGTAGAGAAGTCTCGCGAGGAACTGGGCAGTGTCCCAGTCGAGCGGGTGCTGGCGCTGGTGCTGCACGGAAACATCGATGTCTCAAGCGGACTGGTCCGTGAGCTGTTGTGGCGCGGGACACCGATCGTGTGGTGCAGCGGCACTGGGCGGCTTATCGGCTGGGCGAACCCCGCTGCCTCACCCAACGGCGGGCCCCGGGTCCGCCAGCACGTCCTCTCCGCCCAGGGCCACCTCGGCTTGGCGCAAGGGTTCGTGACGGCGAAGATCTGCAACCAGGCCACTCTCCTGAGACGGCATGGGGCAGCGCCCACCGCTGTTCAGGCGCTCCGCGAGCTGCAAGGCCGGGTACGCTCAGCCGCTTCGCTCCCCGAACTGTTCGGCATCGAAGGCGATGCTGCGGCCCGCTACTTCGACTCCTTCGAGACGATGCTGTCCGGGCGGGTGCGGGCTGAGCAAGGACTGCGCTTTCATACCCGGACCCGTCGGCCCGCCCGCGACCCGGTCAACGCCGCGCTGAACTTCTGCTACGGCCTGCTACTGGCCGACGTCATCCGCGCAGTCGTCGCGTGCGGGTTGGACCCGCACGCGGGATTCCTGCACTCCAGCGAACGGAACAAACC
>OFHK01000575.1_pt1 | contig 10453 bp, 9 predicted proteins | sample 1521951 | NCBI WGS metagenome assembly OFHK01 (sample SAMEA2468436, study PRJEB22500) | soil metagenome | biome: Glassland; feature: Farmland; material: Clay | place: Australia | collected 2013-01-31 | depth 0.55 m
GGTCATCGAGCGGCCCGGTTTCCCGGCCCCGCTTGTGGTCGCCGCCCAGGCCGAACCGGATCCTGATTTCCCGCCCGTCGTGTTCCCCACCCCCGAAGAGCCCGGTGCGCTCGATCTGGCGCTGGCGCAGGCGCGCCGCGAAGGCGCGGACCTGGTGCTCGCGAACGACCCAGATGGTGACCGGCTGGCCGTGGCAGTGCCCGATCCGGCCCATCTCCCCGATCCCGCCAGCCCTGCCCAGCCCGCCAGCCCTGCCCAGCCCGCCAGCCCTGCCCAGCCTGCCTCTGCGGAGGGCTGGCGGGTGCTGTCCGGGGATCAGGGGGGGGCACTGATCGGCTCCTATCTCCTGGAGAGGACGGCCGCCGATCCCGATCCGCAGCGGCGCCTCGTGGTCACCACCGTGGTTTCCTCCACGCTCCTCGCCAGGATCGCCGCAGCCGCGGGCGTGCGCTACCGCGAGACGCTCACCGGGTTCAAGTGGATCGTCCGGGCCGGGCAGCACATGCCTGGCAGCCGTTTTCTCTTCGGGTATGAAGAGGCGCTCGGCTACGCGGTCGGCGATGTGGTGCGGGACAAGGACGGCATGAGTGCGGCCGTCGCGGTGCTGTCGCTGGCCGCCGCTGCCCGCGCGAACGGCCAGTCGCTGCTCGACCGCTGGGACACCCTGGAAGCCGCGCATGGCGTCCACCTGACGGCGCAACTCTCCCTGCGCGCCCGGTCCCCGGCCGGCATCATGGGCCGGCTGCGGGCCGCTCCCCCGGCCACGCTGGCCGGCCACCCGCTGACAGGCACCGACGACCTCACCGCCGGGCCCGGCGGGTCAGGGAAGTCTGCCCTGCCGCCCGCCGATGTGCTGATCTACCGGCTGCCTGGTGCCCGGGTAGTGATCCGGCCGAGCGGCACCGAACCCAAGCTCAAGGCCTACCTGGAGGTCGTCGAGCCGGCCACGCCGCAGACGCTGGCAGCCGCCCGGGCGGCGGCGGCCGGGCGGCTCAGCCCGCTGCGTGCAGCCGTGGCTGACCTGGTCGCTGCCACCGGCGGGTAGTGGCCGGGGACGCCAGATCAAGCCGTCGTCACCCGCGATGTGACTGACGGTGGACCGTGATCGTGCGGCGGGAGCCGGTAGGTACGGCCTGGCACACCCCATTCGCCGAACGGCAGCCGGTACCCGGCATCGATCGCGCGCAGCGAGGGGCGGCCGATGTGGGCGAACACGAGCCGGCCCACCCGGTGTTCCCGTGCCTGCTCAGCAACCTGCAGGGCCGCCATGTGCCCGCCAGCCCCACCGGCGAAGCGGATCGCGCGGTTCCAGCCAGCGGCGTCGGCGAACATCAGGTCCGCCCCGGCCGCCCAGGCGGGGAAAGCCCAGAACTCCGGCGCCCATACCGCGGACGCCATCGGGAGGCGCAGCAGGTATCCCCACGTGGGATGGCTGGTGTGGGTCACCGGGTGCGGCTCGATGACAAGGTCGGCGATAGACACGGCGGCCACTCCCGGCTGCATTCCGCGGGCGGCGCCGAGCGCACGCAACTCGCGGCGCAGTTCGCTGCGCTCGTCGCTGACCAGCCATGCAGCCAGCCGTCCGGCCGGCTCGGCACCACGCCCGCCATCGAGCATGACCTGCAGGCGGCGGTAGCGGACCAGGAGCCCGGCCGGTGGGTAACGGGGGGAGTTCATCGCCCCGGTCCCGAGCAGGGTCAGCCGCAGGGGGGTCGCGGCCGGCCTGGGCCGGCTGCTGACATTCAGGCCCGCCCGGGCCTGGACATCTGGCACTGCCCGGTCAGCGGTGGGTAGGTGCCGCCAGTTGCGCGGCCAGGGTGGCACCCCACGCCCGGGCCCGCTCCCGCTCGCCTTCGTGCAGGGGGCCTTCCGCGTCGTCGACGAGGAAACCCGTGGCCTTCGCGGTGACCCGGTAGCCGTGACGGCGTAGCTGACGCGCGATCGGACGGGCAGCGCCGCCGGCCAGCGGGTAGCGCAGGTGAGTGTCGAATGCGGCCGCGCCGGCGCCCGGCCGCGCCAGCGGCAAGGCTGCCAGCCACTCCCGCACGCCAGGGCCGGCCGCGCCCGGCTCCGGTTCGGCGCGGCGCCGATCCTTGCCACTCTTGCCGTTGCCCTGCAGGCCCATCTGGCGGGTCCGGCCGGAACTCATCCGCATGATGTGGGTAGGCCCCCCGACGACGAGAAAGCCGGCCTCGGCAACCTGGCCCGGGCCAGCCTCCGCGACCCGCAGCACCGTCACCCGGGCGGCTGGATCGGCTTGACGTATCCCGGCCGCGATCGCCTCAGCGATGTCCCGGGTGTTCCCGAACAAGCTTTCGTATACGACAGTGACATCCATCGGCTCACCCCCTCAATCCACGCTGGCCAAGAATGCCGCCGGACGTCAGGGCCTTAGGTCCCCCCTCCGGCAACCGCAGGGCGGCGGGCGTAACGGCGGGGTCCCGCCGGCGTTTCCTTGGTGAGAGCGCACCGCAGGTCACGGCCAAGACGCGATCAGTTCATGTCCATAGACCACAGGTACTAGTTGCCCTACAGTGCCCCTATTACTCCTGGGATGGGGGGGTACGTGGAAGCGAGTTCCGCGAATGGCGACGGAAGCTACGACGTAGAGTTCCGCGCCGTCACCAAGCGCTTCGGCTCGCTGACCGCAGTCGACGCCATCAACCTGAAAGTGCGCAAGGGCGAGTTCCTGTCGCTTCTTGGGCCGTCCGGCTGCGGCAAGACCACATCGCTGCGGCTGATCGCCGGCTTCGAGCAGCCGGATGAGGGCGAGATCCTCATCGGTGGCGTGGACGCGGTCGGAACGCCCCCCTACAAGCGCGAGGTCAACACCGTCTTCCAGCAGTACGCGCTGTTCCCGCACATGTCGGTGCTGGACAACGTCGCCTACGGGCTCAAGCAGCGCAAGGTCCGCAAGGCAGAGCGCTATGCCAAGGCGGCCGAGGCCCTCGAACTCGTGCACATGACCGGCCGGGAGAAGCACCGGCCCACGATGCTCTCCGGCGGCCAGCAGCAGCGTGTGGCGCTCGCCCGGGCGCTGGTGATGAACCCGCGGGTGCTCCTGCTGGACGAGCCGCTGGGTGCCCTCGACCTCAAGCTGCGCAAGGAGATGCAGATCGAGCTCAAGCGCATCCAGGGTGAGGTCGGGATCACCTTCATCTACGTCACCCATGACCAGGGTGAGGCGCTGTCCATGTCCGACCGGGTGGCGGTCATGTCGAACGGCGTGATCGAGCAACTCGGCGAGCCGCGCGCGATCTACGACCGGCCGCTCACACCGTTCGTGGCTGACTTCATCGGGGACATGAACTTCCTCGTCGGGGACGTTGCCGAGGCAGCCGATGGCGGTTTCGCGGTCGATGCGGGCTCGGGGATCGTCGTGCGCGGCCGCGGCGAGGCGGTCAAGGGCACGCGGGTGCGGGTCGGAATCCGGCCTGAGCGCATCGTGGCCGCGGCCGGAACCGCCACCGGGACGGCCAACACGGCCAACACGGCCAATGCCGAGGTCATCACGAAGATGTACCTCGGCGACCAGATCCAGATCGTGGCCAAGCTGGCAGGCATTGGCGACATCGTGGTGCGCGAGCAGCGCGCCAGCGCCGACCCCACCCTCGACACCATCCACCCGGGAGACCGGATCGCTGTCAGCTGGGACGAAGCCGCACCGCTTCTCCTGGGTGAAGCCGCCCTCACCGGCGCGGGCGACTAGAAGGAGAACTCATGAACCAGAACCCTGACGACCTCAGAATTCTCGCGCCGCGCGAGATGAAGCCCAAGCTGGACTACCTGCACCGCGAGGTTCAGCGTGCCGCCGGGCGGCAGATCAACCGGCGGCAGGCGCTCGGCCTCGGCGGGATGGCGATCTTCGCGGCAGCCGCTGCGGCGTGCGGTACGACGTCCACCGGCGGTTCCACGAAGACCTCCTCCGGGAGCTCGCTGACGGGCAAGCCGCTGGAGAACCACGTCGAGATCTACAACTGGTCGGAGTACGACGACCCCTCGACCTTCACGAAGTTCACGCAGCTGCCGGCCGAGAAGAAGGCCGGGATGACCGTCCACCAGACCTTCTACTCCAGCAACGACGAGCTGCTGGCCAAGCTGCACGCGGGCGGCACGAGCTACGACATCATCGTGCCCAGCCAGAACGCGGTCGCGGAGCTGATCGCGGAGAACAGCCTGATGGCGCTGGACAAGACGCTCCTGCCGAACCTCAAATACCTGGACCCGTCGTTCCTGAAGCCGTCCTATGACCCGACCGGCGACTATCACGTCATCAAGGACTTCGGGATCACGATGTTCTTCTACAACAACAAGATCATCACCGAGAAGCCGGCCACGATGCTCGACTTCTACCACCTGCTGCCGAAGTACGTGAGCAAGGGCCGCACCAACCTGCTGGACGGGGCGGAGGAGGTCGTGCCGCTCGCGCTGATGGCGCTCGGCCTGGACCCCAACACCGGCAGCCAGGCCGACTTGAACAAGGTGAAGTCCTTCCTGCTGTCCCTCCGGCCGGGCGTCACCACGATCGACTCCTCCGCCTACATCAACGACGCCATCGCCGGCAAGATCATCCTTAGCCAGGGGTGGAACGGCGACGTGCGCCGGATCGTGCAGGGCCGCGCGAAGCAGGGCGACATCACGCCGGTCATCCCGCATGCGGCCTCGGAGATCTGGGCTGACAACTGGTGCATCCCGGCAACCGCGCCCCACCCGGTGGCCGCGCACGCCTGGATCAACTGGCTCCTCACCCCGAGCACGGCCGTGACCGAGATGAACTACCACAACTACAAGATCCCGATGCCGACCGCGCTGGCCCAGCTGCCCGCCGCCCTCCGCGACGACCCGCTGTTCAACGTCCCGAAGTCGTACACGGACAACTACCACTACATCCTCAACGTCAGCCCCCAGGTGGTGGAGGCACGCACCCAGATCTACTCGGAGTTCAAGGCGGCCTGATGGCGGTCGCTGAAAAGACACCGGAAGTGGCGGCCGCCCCGGCGGCCGCCACCCGGCGTAAGCGGTCCTTCCAGCCGCGCTACCCGTCGTGGCTGACCGCGCCGTCGCTGCTGTACTACGCCATCTTCTTTCTCGGGCCGATGGTCATCCTGGTGGCGTTCTCGCTGGCGGTCCAGCAAGGCTTCGGCAGCCTCAAGTACGGGTTCAACTTCTCCCAGTTCAGCCAGGTGCTGAGCCCGCTGTACGTCACCATCTTCGTGCGGACCCTGGTGATGGCCTCGGTCGGCACCCTGGCGACCATCGCTGTCGGCTATCCGCTCGCCTACTGGATGGCGCGCTACCTGACGACCTACAAGATGCTGGCGCTGCTGCTCATCGTGGTGCCGTTCTGGACGTCGTTCCTCATCCGCACCTATGCGCTGAAGATCATCCTCGATCCCAAGGGGTACCTCGCCAGGGACCTGGGCATCAACATCCTGTACACCAAGTACGCGGTGGCGGTGGGGCTTGTCTACAACTACCTGCCGCTGTTCATCCTGCCGGTGTTCGCCTCGCTGGAGCGGATGGACTGGACGCTGATCGAGGCCGCCACCGACCTGGGGGCGCACCCGTTCACGGCGTTCCGGCAGATCACGCTCCGGCTCACCCTCCCCGGTTTCATCACCGGGGCGCTGCTGGTGTTCATCCCGATGACCGGCGAATACATCATCCCCAACATCCTGTCCGGCGGGACCTACGAGTTCGTCGGGAACGTCATCGGCGATCAGTTCAACCAGGCCCAGAACCAGCCCTTCGGCTCCGCGCTCTCGATCGCGCTGATGGCGGCGCTGTCGGTGTTCGTCATCGTGTACATCCTGTTCGCCACCAAAGAGGAGCAGTTCGGTGCGTAGGCGCCTGTCGGCCAAGCAGGGGTTCACCGCCTGGGCGCTGCTGGTGTTCGCCTTCCTGTACCTGCCGATCCTGGTGATGGCGGTCTTCGCCTTCAACAAGCCGTCGGCCTCCGCACTCACCGCCTTCCACGGCTCCAGCGTCTGCAGCATCCCGCCCGCCCAGATCGGCAACATCACGGTCTGGAACGGGTTCACCTCCTGCTGGTTCAGCGCGGGCCTGCATGACCCTACCTACATCCCGGCGATCATCGTCAGCCTTGAGATCGCCGCGGAGGCGGCGATCATCTCCACGGTGCTGGGGCTGTGCGCCGCGCTGGCCCTGGGACGGATGAAGCCGCGGTACCGCGCGCCGTTCGATGCCATCGTCTACCTGACCCTCGTCGTGCCCGAGATCGTCATCGCGGTGGCCTCACTCATCTTCTTCGTGCAGGTGCACAACTACATCCACGCCTTCCCGACCCTGGGCAGGGCCACCATCCTGTTCGGCCAGGTGGTGTTCAACGCCTCGCTGGCGATGCTCATCATCCGGGCCAGGTTCGTGGGCATGGGCGACAAGCTGGAGGAGGCGGCATTCGATCTCGGCTCGGGACGGCTGTCCACTTTCCGGCAGATCACCCTGCCCCGGCTCATGCCCGCCATCGTGGCCGCGACCCTGCTGTCGTTCACGTTCTCGTTCGACGATTACGTGCTGCCTGCGTTCACCAACGGCACGACGAACACCTGGCCGATCGTGCTCTATTCGGCGGTGCGCTTCGGCCTCACCCCGGCCGTCAACGCCCTCGCCACGATCATGCTCTGCGTGACCGTGCTGGCCATCGTGGTGACCGCCATCGTCCTGCGCCGCAGCCGCACGCAAGGGCTCCCGGGCGAGGAGGCAACCCAGGGCCTGTCGGCCGCAATCGGCCTGCGCTGACGGTACGGGCGGCGCACGGCAGCGCCTGCGGACTGCCTGGTCAGGCCTGACCGGCGGCGGACTGCCGGGTCAGGCCTGACCGGCGGCGGACTGCCGGAGCCGGTAGCGCTGCACCTTGCCGCTCTCGGTCCGGGGCAGGGCGTCGAGGAACTCGATCGCCCGCGGGTACTTGTACGGCGCGATCACCTGCTTGGCGAACGCCTGGAGTTCGGCGGCCTTGCCCGGGCCGGCGGTTGCGCCGTCCCGCAGCACCACGTACGCCTTGATGATCGTTCCGCGCTCGGGGTCCGGCGCGCCGACCACGCCCACCTCCAGCACATCCGGATGGCCGAGCAGAGCCTGCTCCACCTCGGGCCCGGCGATGCTGTAGCCGGAGGTGATGATCATGTCGTCGGTGCGCGCCTGGTACCAGTAGTAGCCGTCGCCGTCCCGCAGGTAGGTATCCCCGGTCAGGTTCCAGCCGTCCACCACATAGCTGCGCTGGCGCTCGTCGGCGAGGTAGCGGCAGCCGGTGGGCCCCTTGACGGCGAGCCGCCCGATGGTCCCGTCCGGCACCGGCTTGAGGTCCTCACCGAGCACGGCCGCCTCGAAACCGGGCACCGGTACGCCGGTCGCACCGGGCCGGATCGCCTCGCCTGCCGCCGCGATGAAGATGTGCAGCAGTTCGGTGGAGCCGATTCCGTCGATGATCCTGACGCCGGTCGCGCGGTGGAAGTCCTCCCACACCGCGGCGGGCAGGTGCTCGCCGGCCGACACGCACCGCCGAAGGCCGTTCAGCGCCCGGGTCTTCCCGGTGGCCAGCAGCGCCCGGTACATGATGGGCGCGGTGAACAGCGTGGTCACCCCGTACTCCGCGACCGCGTCTGCCAGCTCGCCAGGTGTGACCCGCTCCAGCAGCAAAGTGGAAGCCCCCACACTGAACGGGAACACGACCAGGCCGCCCAGCCCGAATGTGAATCCCAGCGGCGGGGTGCCGGCGAAGACGTCGCCGGCGCTGGCGGCCAGCACGCGCCGGCCGAACGTGTCATTGATGGCCAGCACGTCCCGGTGGAAGTGCATGGTCGCCTTGGGCTTGCCGGTGGTGCCGGAGGTCGGGGCGAGCAGGGCGACGTCATCGGCGGCGGTGGCCACGGGCGGGAAGCTGCCGCTCCCAGCCGCGCAGCGGGCCGCCAGGTTGTCATCGCCCGCGCCACCGTAGAACACGGCGGGCAGGCCGGGCGCGGCGGCGGCCAGTTCGCCGGTGAAGCGGTGATCGCAGACGGCGAGGTCCGGCCTGGTGAGGTCGGTCAGCGCGGTGATCTCCCTGGCGCGCAGCAGCGGCATGGTGGTGATCACCACTCCCCCGGCCTTGAGCACGCCGAACCAGGCGGCGACCAGCCAGGGGTTGTTCGGGCCGCGCAGCAGCACCCGGTTCCCGGGGACCAGGCCGAAATCCTGCGTGAACACCTGGGCGGCCTGGTTGGCCCGGCGCAGCAGGTCCCCGTAGGTCCAGGTCTCGCTGGGCGTGCGCAGGCAGGGTCGGTCCGGGCCGTACCGGGCGACGGTGGCGTCCAGCAGGGCTCCGGCGCAGTTGAGCCGGTCCGGATAGCGGAGTTCGGGAAGATCGAACCGCAGGTCCGGCCACTGATCGTCGGCTGGGAGGTTGTCCCGGCAGAAGGTATCGGTGTGCGCGGAGGGCGAGAGCTGCATCGGCACCACTCCCTCGTGGAGCATCCCGCTGTGGCGGGTAGCACCAGTATTCACTGTTTCTGACGACAGTCAACGGATCGAGATATCGTGGGTCAGGAGGTGCACCGATAAGCCCGCTCCGCGGATCGGTTCCGCCGGCGCAGCACTGGGAGCATTTCCGGTTCGAGTGCTCCGGCGGGGACGTCAACGAGATCATCGGCGCCACGCTGCGGATGGGCGCCGGCGGCTACGGTTTGCGTTCCTGTTCACCAAGGTGGGCCTGTCCGGCGGGGACATGGGCGCCGCCTACCTGCTCCCCCGGCTGGAGGGCCTGGGCCGGGCCACCCAGCTGCTCATGCCCGGCGACACGATCAACGCTGACCAGGCCCGAGCGGATCGGGCTGATCAGCGAACTGGTGGACGCCGCCGAACTGGAGGCGGCGGTGGACCGGCTGGCCAGGCGGCTCGCGGACGGGCCGGCCCAGGCGTACGCGCAGACAAAAGGCCCTGCTTACCCGTGAGCAGGACATGAGCCTGTCCGCGGCGCTGGAACTGGAGGCGATGACGCAGGCCCTGCTGATGACCGGCCAGGACTACGCGGAATTCCACGCTGCCTTCACGGCAGGCCGTGAGCCCAACTGGCAGGGCCGCTGAGGGAACCGGCCACGTCCCGCCAGTGGGCGGACGGTGCCGGACGAACCGTGGTCGTTTTGGGCTGCTATCACAACCTGAATCGACCACATCCGCGGGGAGCCGATTCGCGCGACATGAGCCGTGTCCAGAAAAGGCTGCTATCACGACCCAAAGTGACCACTCCTGCCGATCCAGGCTCGCCCCGTGGTCAATTTAGGCCGCCATCAGCCCAAGATGACCACGTCCCGGCAGGCCTCACGCTCCCAGCGCAGTGGGACATGGTCCATATGGCATGTGATAGCGGGCCTTACCGACCATGTTCTTCTGAAGGGCGTGGGTTTACCGGGCGCGTCCGGGCCGCCAGCGCGCGTGCGCGGTGGCGGGCGGCCCGGTGCCGATCAGGTCCAGGCGGGGCCGGGGGCCGGCGGTGCGGCCCGTCTGCGGCTTGCGGCTGCCCCCGGCGAACCGGGCCGGCCCGCGGGAGGCCGGCCCGGGGGTAGTCGGCCAGCGGGAACCGCAGTGGCGGGTCTTTCCGGAGCGGGCCGCCATAGCCGGCCTGGATCGGGTGCGGCAACGGATCCAGATCGCGGGTGGCGACCGCCAGCATCGGATCGAACTGGGCGGCCATCTGGATCCGCATCGCCTCCATGCCCAGCTTGAAATCAGCCGGATCCCCGATGAAACGCGCCGTCTGGTCGTCCGGGACCATCCGTAGCCGACTGGCCTGGCCACGTAGCAGCACCTGCTGGTGGATGCCGCCGTCCTCAGTACGGAAGACGACCGTGACCGCGTCAGCGCCATGCCACTCGGTCGCGACGACCTCGGCACTACCGGACGTGGTAAGGCCCAGGACACGTTTCCCCGGCTCGAGGTCTTCGCGTGCAGCGTGTTCCCCACTTGCACCCCAAACACCTGCCTTGCTCATAGACCCCGCGTCTCCCCGCTGCCCAACATCAGGTAGGAGCTTATGACTCACCTCAGACATCGCACCGGCTGAGCGAACATGTCGATGACCTCGCTCCCTCACAGCACCCGTGAACAACAGGAGTGATGCTGTCACCTACCTCGGCTGGTGAGTCCGCCAACTCGTCATCCAGATGCCTACCCAGACCTCTGATACTCACGAGTGAGGCCTCAAAAAAGGATCCCAAACTGGGCCAGCCACAGCGAACAATGCCCAGTACTTCTTACCTGGAGTCAACCTTGTTGTGCTTTCCTGATTAGAGCAAGAGGTAGAGAACGCCGCTGCGCATCGCACAGCGATTGCCATCGGAAGCAAGAGGTAGAGAACGCCGCTGCGCATCGCACAGCGATTGCCATCGGAAGCAAGAGGTAGAGAACGCCGCTGCGCATCGCACAGCGATTGCCATCGGAAGCAAGATGGGCATATACC
>OFHK01000576.1_pt1 | contig 10452 bp, 11 predicted proteins | sample 1521951 | NCBI WGS metagenome assembly OFHK01 (sample SAMEA2468436, study PRJEB22500) | soil metagenome | biome: Glassland; feature: Farmland; material: Clay | place: Australia | collected 2013-01-31 | depth 0.55 m
CCAGCAGCGAGGTCTTGCCGTGGTCGACGTGGCCCATCACCGTCACCACCGGGGCTCGCGGCTCCAGTTCCACGTCCTGATGCTCCGTGGCCTCGGCCAGCCAGGCGTCGGGCTCGTCGGCCTTGGCGGCCTTGGCGATATGGCCCAGCTCCTCGACCACGATCATCGCGGTTTCCTGGTCCAACACCTGGTTGATGGTCACCATGGTGCCCATGGACATCAGCTTCTTGATGATCTCGGTGGCCTTGACCGACATCTTCTGCGCCAGCTCGGCGACCGTAATCGTTTCCGGAACGGCAATTTCGCGGACCACCGGCTCGGTGGGGAGCGAGAAGCCATGCTGGGCCGGTAGCGCTTCAGGCTTCGCATGTTTCTCAGTATGACGCGGCACGCGCGCGCGCCCGGCCCAACCGCCACCGCCGCCACCCAGGCGGCTGTCGGTGGAAGGCGTGCGTTTCTTGTGGCCCGTCTCGCTCCAAGGGCTGCTCTTGTCCACCGACTTGGTGCCTTTTTTCGCGCCCGGCTTGGCAACCTTGTCTCCCGGAGCGGGCCGGTGCAGCGTACCTTCGGCCAGACTGGGTGCTGCAGCGGGTGCGGCTGGGGCTTCGGCCGCCGGTGTCTCCGCTGGCTTTGCCTCCGCCTCGGGCGCTGCGGGCTTTTCCGGCTCGGCGACCACAGCGGCGGCCTTGCGCTTCGCGCGCTCCTTCTTGGCCTCGGCATCGGCTGCCTGGCGGGCCTGCAACTCGGCCAGCCGGCGCTGCTCTTCCTCACGCAGCGCCCTTTCGTGCTCGTCGATGACATTTTCCGGCTTCTTCGCAGCCGATTCAGCAACCGGCGCCGGCGCTTCAACTTTCGCGGCGGCAGGCGCGACCACCCGCTTCTTGCGCACCTCGACCTGGATGGTGCGCGCCTTTCCGGAGCTGTCCGCCTTCTTGATTTCCGTCGTTTCACGCCGGGTCAGCGTAACCTTCTTGGTCTTGGCGGCGCCATGCGCTGAACGCAGATGATCCAGCAATTGCGTCTTGTCCTGCTCGGACAACGCATCGGTCTCCTTCTGCTTGGCGACACCGGCAGCATGCAACTGTTCCAGCAACAGCTCGACCGGCAGGCCGAGTTCTGCGGCAAATTGCGCTACGTTCATTTTCGCCATCGTTACCTCTTAACCTTATAAAGTATCCAAAAAACTACGCAAACCAGGGGGCGCGTGCGGTCATGATCAGCGCGTTTGCGCGATCGGCGTCCATACCGGTCAATTCCACCAGTTCGTCGGCATCCAGGTCGGCAAGCTGCTCCTGCGTGCCGACCCCTTTGCCCGCCAGCGTGCGGGCGGTTTCCTCATCCATGCCGTCGATCTTGAGCAGATCCTCGATGTTATGCTCCACCTGCTCCTCGTTGGCAATCGCCTGGGTCAGCAAGGCGTTGCGCGCGCGGCTGCGCAGCTCATTGACGGTGGCCTCGTCGAACGCCTCGATCTCCAGCATTTCCTCCAGCGGCACATAGGCCACCTCTTCCAGCGTGTTAAAGCCTTCCTGCACGAGGATGTCGGCGACCTCCTCGTCCACATCCAGCTTGTTCATGAACAGGTCGCGCACCTTGGCGAACTCCTGCTCGTTCTTCTGGCTGGATTCCTCCACCGTCATGATATTGAGTTCCCAGCCGGTCAGCTCGCTGGCCAAACGCACGTTCTGACCGTTGCGGCCGATGGCCTGGGCGAGATTTTCTTCCTCGACCACCACATCCATGCTGTGCTTGTCCTCATCCACCACGATGCTGGTCACATCCGCGGGCGCCAGCGCATTGATCACGCCGGTGGCCGGGTCTTCCGACCACAGGATGATGTCCACGCGTTCACCTGCGAGTTCGTTGGTGACGGCCTGCACGCGCGAGCCGCGCATGCCGACGCAGGTGCCGATAGGGTCCAGCCTTGCATCGTGCGAACGCACGGCGATCTTGGCGCGCGAGCCGGGATCGCGCGCCGCGCTGACAATCTCCAGCAGCCCTTCCTCGATCTCGGGCACCTCCAGTTCGAACAGCTTGACCAGGAATTCCGGCGTGACGCGCGACAGCACGATTTGCGGGCCGCGCAACGCGCGGTCCACGCGCAGCAGATAAGCACGCACCCGGTCCCCCACGCGCAGATTTTCCTTCGGGATCATCTGGTCGCGCGGCAGCAGCGCCTCGATCTTGCCGAATTCCACGATGGCGTTGCCGCGCTCCATGCGCTTGATGGTGCCGGAAACCAGGTGATCCTTGCGCGCCATGAAGTCGCTCAGGATCTGCTCGCGCTCGGCATCGCGGATCTTCTGGAAGATCACCTGCTTGGCGGCCTGCGCGTCGATGCGGCCGAAATCGACGGATTCCAGCGGCTCCTCGATGAACTCATCCATCTGGATGTCCGGATCACGCTTCTGCGCCTCTGCAAGCTTGATGTGCAAATCGGGCGTCTCGAATGTCTCGTCATCCATCACCTGCCAGCGGCGGAACGAGGAATAATCACCGGTTTCCCGGTCAATACTGACGCGCACGTCCGCCTCTTCGGAAAAGCGTTTCTTGGTGGCGGACGCCAGCGCAGCCTCAAGCGCACCGAACACCACCTCCTTGTCCACATTCTTTTCCCGCGCCAGCGCGTCCACCAACATCAAAACTTCGCGATTCATCATCGTCTCCAACAATTATGCATTTGCGCGTGCAAACTTATCCATTCAGAACACCGGCGACAGGCGGGCCTTATCCACATTGGCCAAGGCTATTTCCACCCGCTTGCCATCCATATCCAGCTCCAGCATGCCGTCCTTCACCTCGCCCAGCATGCCGATGAAATTCTTCCGCCCATCCAGCGGCACCCGCAGCTTCAGGCTCGCCCGCTCGCCGCGAAAGCGCACAAAGTCCGCTTCCTTTTTAAGCGGCCGATCCAGCCCCGGCGAAGACACCTCCAGCCGGTCATAGGCCACGCCCTCGACCGCAAACAGCCGGGTCAACTGATTGCTCACCCGCTCGCAGTCGTCCAGCGTGATTGCGCCGGTCTGCGCTCCCTCGCCGGACTGCCCCTCCGGCAGCCGGTCGATGAACACCCGGACCATCCCGCGTCCCGAAATCTCAAGGTCGACCAGCTCATACCCCAGGCCATCCAGGGTCGTTCCCACCAGTTGGGATACATCCATAACGTTTACCCACAAATAAAAAACGGGCCCGAAGCCCATCTTTAAAATCGAAAGAATTGTAGCAGAAATATCGCGAAAACACACCATATATTCACTTGCCGCGGCGGGTTACGTGCAAATTACAGCCATGGCACCCACCGCGGACGGGGGTTGCTACAATACGCGCCGTCCCGTTCGACCACCCCTCCGTCCCATGGCGTATCACCTAGGTCTCGATTTCGGAAGCAGCGGCGCCCGCGCCTGCGCGGTGGACGATGACGACACTTTCGTCCATGCCGACCGCCACGATTACCCGGCACAGCACGCGCAAAGCCCGCTGGGCTGGCGCGAAGCCCTGCTCAGCCTGCTGGGCCGCCTGCCCCCCATCTTGCAGGCGAACTCGCGAATATCTCTATCGATGCGACTTCGGCCACGGTGCTGCTGTGCGACAGTGCGGTGCGCCCGCTTGCCCCACCCCTGCTGTATGCGGATGGCCGCGCCGGCGCCGAGGCCGCCGAACTGAAAGCGATTGCACCCGAAGGCCATACCGTATGCAGCCCCACCTCGGGCCTGGCGAAGTTCCTCTGGCTGACGCGCCACACCGACCTGTCGCAGGCCGCGTGGTTCCTGCATCAGGCGGACTGGCTGGCCGCGCTGCTGACCGGCCTGGGCGGCGTATCCGATTACCACAATGCCCTCAAGTCCGGATATGACGTGGAGCGTCTGTGCTGGCCCGGCTGGGTGCAGTCCCTGCCTCATGCCCACCTGCTGCCCCGGGTCCAAGCGCCCGGCGCGGTGATTGCCCCCATGCAGCCGGCGCTGGCCGCGCATTTCGGCATCGCGGCGGGCTGCACTGTGCGCGCCGGAACGACGGACAGCATCGCCGCCTTCATCGCGGCGGGCGCCCGTGCGCCAGGCGAAGCCGTCACTTCGCTCGGCACCACCATAGTGCTGAAGCTGCTCTCGGAGCGGCGCGTCGAATCGGCGGAATTCGGCGTATACAGCCATCGCTATGGCAACTTGTGGCTGGCTGGCGGAGCATCGAATGCAGGAGGGGGTGTGCTGCGTCAGTTCTTCAGCGATGCACAGCTTGAGGAACTGAGCACGCGCTTTGATCCCGCGCTGGACAGCGGCCTTGATTACTATCCGCTTCCCGCGCGAGGCGAACGCTTCCCGATCAACGCCCCCCTGCTTGCACCGCGCCTGGCGCCGCGCCCGCCCGACGATGCCCGCTACGTCCACGGCCTGTTGCAGGGCCTGACGCGCATCGAGGCGGCGGGATACGCCAGGCTGGCCGAACTCGGGGCAACGCCGCTGAAATCGGTCATCACCTGCGGTGGGGGCGCGCGCAACCCCGCCTGGCGGGCCATGCGCCAGACGCTGCTCGGGGTGCCGGTGACCGCGGCCGCCCAGGCCGAAGCAGCCTGCGGCTCAGCGCTGCTGGCCCTGCGCGGCAGACCGGATGCCGGGTGAGGATTGCATGCGCCGCATCCTTGGTGTAACTTATTCTACTCGCTAGGCCATACATCAATCCCCACGGGCAAACATGACGACCCCCACTCCCGCAAACCAGTTGAACATCCGCATTTCGTGGCTGGCCATCGTGAATTACCTGGGCGCGTTGCTCACCACAGGCTGGATGCTGTACTTGCTGGATGGGTCGGCCGGCCTGGTGTACGCCCTGCTGGCCCTGCTGGTGAGCGGCTTCATCCTGCGCTTCGGCGCATCGCCGCTGCTGGTCATAGCGGCGGGGATCCTTTACTTTCACTGCCAGGCGGCCGGGCTCTGGCTGCCGGCATTATGCTGGCTGGCCGCGGGCGCGGCCTTCCTGAATGCCCTGCACGACTACAGGATGCGCCAGTCGCCCGGGCAGCAGCCTCCCGGCGAGCAGTCTTCGGGCGAGCAGTCTTCCGGCCACCGGTCACCGCGCAGGCAACCGCCTGCCCAGTCATGAAGCAAATGCTGCTTGACGCGGTCGGCGGCCTGCCAGCACTGCAGTGCGTGCACGGGATAGACCGCGCCTTCATGAAGGAGATCGTGAAGGATGCAGTGGAATCGTTCTACGGGACGACCTGACCATACCGGAAACGAATTATCGTCCCCAGGCCCCCGTCAGCCCAATTGGAGTAAAATACCCCCCGATCAGAGAACATCCGGCGGAGCGTCCCTGGCGAAAAGGGAAGATGGGACACACTGCATTCCGTTAGACCATGCAAAACACGATCAAGATCATTCTTTCGGCCAAGCGCAGATCCTTCCTCACCAGCAAGCCCGTTTTCCATTATCACGCTCCGGCAACCGAGATGGACCTGTTCATGACGGCCAGGCGCCTCGACTGCAAATTGATGGTGGGTCTGTGCCAGTGGCTGCGGGCCGCGGGCTATGGAGACATCAACGACATGCTCATCTTTCGCGATGAGTACTTTTCCACCATCACGCAAGGCGCGCTGACCGGCTTCATCACCTTTGCGCATGACGAGGCCGGCAATGCCTACGCCTTCAAACCGCAGGACGGCGGCATCTACTTTGTTTCGATGTACGAAAACGCCTACGCGCGCATGGCCGACGACTTCCATGCCTTCCTCCAGGAGTTGATCCGGCGTGACTACAATCTCGCGCAGTGGCGCGAATCCCTGAAAATGATCCGGGACGATCCCGAGGCGACCGGAAAGGAGAGCTGACCCCATGAATAACCCGCTGCGCAACACGCTGGCTGCCGGCATCGGCCATCTGGCCATCACGCTGTGGGTGGGAAGCCTGTGGGGGGTCGGATTCCTTGCAGTGCCCGTCCTGTTCGAGGCCCAGCCGGACAAGATGCTGGCCGGCATGCTCGCCGGCAAGATGTTCACGCTGGTCTCCTACCTCGGCATTGCCTGCGCGCTCTATCTGCTGGCGTGGTTCGGCGCCCGGTCGGGTCGCCGCGCCGTGCGCGATCCCCTGTTTCTCATCGTCGCGGCGATGCTGCTGCTGGTGCTGGTGAGCCAGTTCGGCCTGCAGCCGCAAATGGCCGCGCTCAAGGCGCTTGCCCACCCCCGGGACGTCATGCAGAGCGTCTACGCAAGCCGCTTCGACACCCTTCACCACTTGGCCACCGCGCTCTATATTGCCAAAGCCCTGCTGGGTGCAGCGCTGGTGCTGATAAGCAAAACACGGTTGATTTTCAGCGCTGCATAATATACCTTTAAAAACAATCGCCAATAGTTAGGTGCCCTGTCCGCACATGAAGCGTCGCCACGCCGCCAGCGAAATCGACAATCTGTTCACGCCCAGCGAGCCGGAGCCCGCGTGGGGCGCTGTCGTGGAAATCATTACCTGGGTCAGCCCTGCGCATGATTTCACCGTGCTGCGCGCGGTATTCGATGACGTGCTGCGCCTGTTTCACGGCGACTATCCGGGCTATTGCAGGATCAAGACCCCCTACCACAACCTGCCGCACACGCTGGACGTGTTTATGTGCGCAGCGCGCCTGACACACGCCCTCGATCTCTCCGGCATCAAGCTGACAGATCGGGAAATCGCCCTGGTGCTTACTGCCACGCTGCTGCACGATGTCGGCTATGCGCAGCTGCGCGACGGCACCGAAACGGGGACAGGCGCGCAATACACCCCAACCCACGTCGCGCGCGGCATCGAATTCATGCGCCAGTATGCCAGGGAGCGTGAAATTCCGGCCGATTTCGCCAATGACCTGGCGCCCGTCATTTCCTGCAGCGACCCGATGCTGTCGGTCACCAACATCGACTTCCCGGACGAGCGTATCCGTCTGGCCGGGAAAATCGTCGGCACCTCCGATCTCGTCGGTCAGATGGCGGACCGCAATTACCTGGAAAAGCTCGTGCTGCTGTTCCAGGAATTCCAGGAAGCCGGGATGGGAGGCTATCAGAGCGTGCATGACATGATGCGCAAGACAGAGAGCTTCCATGCAAAGATCCAGAAGAAGCTGGACGAGGATTTCAGCGGGCTGTACCGCTATTTTCCCCAGCACTTCGAGGCGCTCCTGGGCGAAGAGCGCAACTTCTATATGGAATCCATCGGCAAGAACATGGAATACCTGTCCCGGGTCACGGCCATGGACGAATCCGAATACCTGGCACAATTGCGCCGGGGCGGCATCATCAGGGAGTTCCTCTCCGACCCCCCGAATCAGTAACCCTCAATATAGCAGGTAAAGAAAGCAGAATGATTCCCAGCCACTACGAGCGCATAGGCGGCGCCGAAAAGATACGCGCCCTGGTAACACGTTTTTACGAGATCATGGACGAATTGCCTGAAGCATACGGCATACGCAAGCTGCACCCGGCCAGCCTGCGCGGGTCGGAGGAAAAGCTGTATGAGTTCCTCAGCGGCTGGATGGGCGGCCCACAGCTTTACGTGGAAAAGCACGGCCATCCCATGCTCCGTCAGCGGCATCTGCCCTTTCCCATCGCCGATTCCGAGCGCGACCAGTGGATGCACTGCATGAAGCAGGCCTTGCAGGAAGTGGTGGAAGATGAAAAGCTGCGCGCCGAACTCACTGCGGCCTTTCTCAAGGTTGCCGACCACATGCGCAACCGCGGCTGATGGGGGTCCGCCCGAGCCCGGCCGGGATCAGGCTGAAATGAACTCCAGCGCGTTGCCGTCCGGATCGCGGCAAAACAACGCCTGCCTTCCCGACCGGCTGCGCGTGTAGCCGAAATCTGCCGCCTCCAGGCGACCGCACAGCGCGTCTACATCGTCGACCGCGAGCGCCACATGGCGGTCGCGGCCGCCGTGCTCGGGCCGGCCCAGTCCCGCTTCCGGATCGGGCAGCCGCATCAGGTGTATCTGCTGCCCGTCATTCAGCGCGTACCACACACCTGGAAACCCCAGGTCGGGTCGCGCGGCGTCCACCGCCAGCCCGAGCACGCCCTCGTAGAAGGCGCGCGAGCGCTCCAGGTCGGATACGAGAAAGGTGGCGTGCAGAATGGCGTGGATTTTCATTACATGTCTTGCGGGATGACTGCCCGCACTATAGTGCCGCTCGGCACGCAGGGCAACCCTGCGGCTGGACGATGGTGGACGGAAACTGCGCAGCGCGATGCCCGGCGCATTGTGTTCCCGGGACCATGGCGGCAGAATATGCACTGCGCCCCAATGACTGACACCGCCGCATGGCCGCTACACTCTTCATGATACACGGGATGTGGGGAACGTCCCGCGATTGGGGGCACTACATTCCCTTTTTCGAAAGCCGCGGTTACCGCTGCATTGCGACGACCCTCCCCTACCACAACCCGGATCCGCGCGACCCGCCCGATCCGCGTCTGGGCACCGCCTCGGTGCTGGATTATGCCGACGCGATGGAGCGGGAACTGCAGCGCCTGGACGAGCCTCCGGTCATCATGGGCCATTCCATGGGCGGGCTGGTGGCTCAGATTCTGGGTGCCCGTGGCCTGGCACGTTCACTGGTTTTGCTGACGCCCGCCGCCCCGGCGGGGATACTGGCGCTTACCCCTTCTGTGATCCGCGGCTTCTGGCGGAAGCCACTGCGCCAGACCTACGCCGAGGCGGCCTATTCTGCGCTCAGTCTGTTGCCGGAAGAAGAACAGCGCAAGCGCTACGCAGGATACGGCTACGAATCGGGACGCGTCATTTTCGAAATCGGCTACTGGCCGCTGGACCGGCGCCACGCCGCCCGCGTCGATGAAGCCCGGGTCACCTGCCCGATGCTGGTGGTCGCCGCCACACAGGACCGCATCACCCCGGCCTCGGTGGTACGCAAAGTAGCCCGCAAGTATCGCGCCGTGTCCACCTACCGCGAGTTTGCCGAGCATGCGCACTGGGTGCTGGGGGAACCGGGCTGGGAGGACATCGCGCAGTATGTCGCCGACTGGCTGGAGCGGCAGCACCTGCGCTAGCCCGGCGCTCCGTCATGCAATACGCATGGAATTGTCGCAGGCAAAAAAAATCGGGGCAGGAATACTGCCCCGATAAAACCAGGCATTGCGCCTAGCAAGGGATGGCGGTACTTTACCGAAAATCGACGTTTAACGCGATAGCAGTTCGTCGAACAAGTCTTAGATTGATGAACGGCGATGCTGCTGCCGACGAACGGTCGAATTTCAAGCATGAGCGGTCATTCTTCCATATATACACACACTATACAAGTGGGTATTTGCCGGTTTGTGTCATGACAGAGCATCTATACGTTAATCCGGGCTTTTTGCGAGTGGAATAACTTTCCCGGCGGCCAGTTTTGCCCGCTGCCTCGCCTCGTCCGTATCCCGCCCATTGGCAAGCGCCACCCCCATGCGGCGCCGGGTGAACGATTCCGGCTTGCCGAAAAGGCGCAGATCGGCGCCCGGGACGCGCAGCGCCTCGTCCACGCCGGCAAATGCGATGCCCTTTTGCTCCATTTGACCATAGATGACCGCAGATGCACCGGGCTCGCGCAGCGATACGTCTACCGGCAGCCCAAGGATGGCGCGAGCATGCAGTTCAAATTCGCTCAGGCGCTGGCTGCACAGCGTGACCAGCCCGGTATCGTGCGGGCGCGGACTGACTTCGCTGAACCACACCTCATCCCCCTTCACAAACAGTTCGACCCCGAATATCCCCAGCCCGCCGAGATCGTCGGTCACTTTCCTTGCGATGTCCCTGGCGCGCTGCTGGGCGAGCGGCGTCATGGCCTGCGGCTGCCAGCTCTCGACATAGTCGCCGTGCACCTGCACATGGCCGATGGGCTCGCAGAAATGCGTTTCCGCCGCGCCGTTCGCGCCGATCGCCCGGACCGTAAGTTGCGTAATCTCATAGTCGAAGCATATCTGCCCCTCGACGATCACCCGCCCCTGGTTGACCCTGGAACCGCTGGCGGCATAATCCCAAGCAGCCTCGACTTCGTCCGCGTTGCTCACCCGCGACTGCCCCTTTCCAGAGGACGACATCACCGGCTTGACGAAGCAGGGATAGCCGATTTGCCCGATGGCGAGGCGCATTTCTTCCAGGCTGCCGGCGAACCGGTAGGGTGAAGTGGGCAAACCCAGCGTTTCGGCGGCCAGCCGCCGTATGCCCTCGCGATTCATGGTGAGTTGCGCTGCGCGCGCGGTCGGAATCACCCGGGCCAGCCCCTCCTGCTCGATTTCCGCCAGCGTGGCGGTGGCAATGGCCTCGATCTCGGGCACGATGATGTGCGGCTGCTCCTGCTCGATCAGGGCGCGCAGCGCCTTGCCGTCGGCCATGTTGATCACGTGCGCACGGTGGGCCACCTGGTGGCCGGGCGCATTTTCGTAGCGATCCACCGCAATGGTCTCCACCCCCAGGCGCTGCAGGGCGATCAGCACCTCCTTGCCCAGTT
>OFHK01000577.1_pt1 | contig 10451 bp, 11 predicted proteins | sample 1521951 | NCBI WGS metagenome assembly OFHK01 (sample SAMEA2468436, study PRJEB22500) | soil metagenome | biome: Glassland; feature: Farmland; material: Clay | place: Australia | collected 2013-01-31 | depth 0.55 m
TCCCCGGGGACGAGCTCGCGGGAAGCCACCGCGGACGCTTCGCCCTCGCGGACCACGTGGGCCTTCGGCGCGGCGAGGGCTTTGAGCGCCTGCAGGGATCTCTCCGCCCGGTACTCCTGGAAGAACCCGAGGACCGAGTTCAGCACGACGATGATCGTGATGAGGATCGCATCCCAGACCTCCGTCGACTCCCCCCGGGAGATCCCCAGGTACCCGGAGATGACCGCGGCGATGATCAGGATGATCACGAGCACGTCGGTGAACTGCTCGAGGAAGATCCGGAACGGGCTGATCCGCGTGGTCTGCACGAGCTCGTTGGGGCCGACCTCGGAGAGCCGGTCCGCAGCCTCGGCCTTGGACAAACCGGTGGGGGAGGACGCCTGGCGCTCGAAGGCGGTCTCCACGTCGACCGCGTGCCAAGCCTCCGGCATGGAGTCGTGGATAGGTCGGGCCATTCTTAACGCACCCGGCTCCCGGGGGGCTGTGTCCTCCTCCGGTATGAGGGTATCGCTTTGACAGTACACTTAACTAGCATGAACCCGGATGCCACGGCGGGATGGGATCCAGCGTTGCCTCGCGAGGCGAGGGAATCGCCACGCGCAGCGCCCTCTCGATCCACGGGAACGCGTGAGTGAGTGGTCGACACCGCCTCGATTATGTTTGAAGTCGGCGTCATCGCCGCGGTGGGCTTCCTCGGCGCCGCCGTCGCGAGCCGCGCCCGCGTTTCCGTGATCGTCGGGTACATCATCGCGGGCATCCTGATCGGCCCGAACATCCACCTGAGCGTCCTCGGCTTCTCCTACAACGGCGTCCTCACGGAGACGGACTTCATCCAGTCCATCTCGCAGCTCGGCCTGGTCCTCCTGCTCTTCTTCGTCGGACTGGAGTTCAGCATCACGAAGCTGAAGAAGACGAAGGAGGCGGCCGCCATCCTTGCGGTGACCAACCTCGCGGTGGACATGTTCGCGGGCTTCGTCATCGGCGCGTGGCTTGGCTGGCCCCTCATCGACACGATCTTCATGGCCGGCGTCATCAGCATGTCGAGCACGGCCATCGCGGCGAAGTCCCTCATCGACCTCAAGCGGCTCGGGAACGCGGAGACGGAGTTCATCCTCGGGATGGTCGTCCTCGAGTCGTTCATGGCCATGATCATCCTCACCCTCGTGAACGGCGTGGTGGTCTCGGGGGACGGCGCCCCCGTGGGCCCGATGTCCCTGTTCGCCGGGATCGGGATCTTCCTCGGCTTCTTCGCGTTCCTCGCCGCGGTCGTCGTCCCGAACACGGTGAAGTTGTTCGAGCGGATCAAGAGCGAAGAACTGTTCATCCTCTTCGCCATGGCCGTCGTGTTCCTGGCGGCGACCGTCGCCGAGGTGTTCCGCGTCCCCGCGATCATCGGTGCGTTCTTCATGGGGATGGTCTTCGCGGACACCAAGCTCGCGGGGCGCATGAAGAGCAAGATGGAGCCGCTGCGGGATGCGTTCGTGGCCATGTTCTTCCTGAGCTTCGGCATGCTCATCCAGCCCTCCGCGCTGCCGTCGGTCCTGCCCATCCTCCTGCTCGCGGTCCCGCTCATCCTCATGAGCGACATGTTCCTGACCGCGAGCCTCGCCTACATGATCGGCTTCTCGTCGAAGGGCGCCATGGCGGTCGGCACGAGCTTCATCGCGCGCAACGAGGAGGCCATCCTCTACGCGAGCGTGGGCACGCGCGCCATCCAGAACAACGAGAGCCTGCCCAGCAACTACGCGGGGACGTACCTGACGCCCTTTGCCGGCATCCTCTGCATCGTCATGAGCACGCTCGCGCCGCTGCTGATGGTCCGCTCCGACAAGATCGCGCGTTTCTTCGCCCGACGCCTCCCCAAGTCGATCACCTTCGGCGCGGACCTGATCAAGCGCACCCTCCGCACGGTCGTCATGCCCAGCGTCCTGCCCATCTACCGCAAGCGGCGGCTGCTCCAGGCCGCCCTCATCCTGTACGCCGCGTGGGTCATCGACCTCACGATCACGCACGACCTCGCGCATCTCGCGATGAGCCTGTTCTCCCCGCTCATCATCTACGCGGTCTACGCCGCGGCGCGCCGCTCCTTCCGGGAACCGGTGCGCCACACGAACTACGGCGTCGACGGGGGGCCGTTCAGCCGGTCCACCATCGAGGCGTTCGTGCTGCGCATCGTGGTCGGCACGCTGGCGACGATCGCGCTCGTGGCGATCATGTGGCAGTACTACTGGCCCTCGACCCTCGCCATCCTGTACGTCTACTTCCTGGCGGTCGTCTTCAGCATGAAGGTCGTCTACCGCCGCCTCGGGCTGGGCCTGGGACGGCGCCGGCCGCGCCTCCGGATGCTGCGCAAGGTCCCCGTCCGGCACCGCACGCATGCCGCGGGGAACGGCTTCGGCCGGCGCTGATCAGACGACCGGGTAGGCCAGGTCCGCGATCCACGTCTCCCGGCCGATCGTGGTCGAGGGCCCGTGGCCCGGCAGGACGAGGGTCTCCGGAGGCAGCTGGGCGAGGCGCTGGAGGCTCGCCTTCATCTTGGCGGGGCTCGCCCCGAGGGTGTCCGTGCGGCCGCAGGAGCCCGCGAACAGGGTGTCCCCGGAGAAGAGGACGCCGTCCGCGGCATCGTAGAAGCAGCAGCTGCCCTCCGTGTGGCCCGGGGTGTGGAGCGTCTCCAGGACGGTGTCGCCGAGGTGGACCGTCGTGCCCTCCTTGAGCAGGAGGTCCGCCGTCACCGCGGGCGCGGGGGCGGGCAGGAACCAGTGGGACTCCTTCGCGTTCCGCTCCAGGCGGTACGCGTCCACGTCGAAGATGCCCAGCTTCGCGCCGGTCGCCGCCTTCAGGGGCGCGTCGTCCGCGGTGTGGTCCGCATGCCCGTGGGTGTTCAGGATCGTGACGATCTTGGCCCCGAGGCTCTCGGCCTTCGCGAGGATCTCCTTGGAGCCCAGACCGGTGTCGATCACGACGGCTTGGTGGCTCGCCTCGTCGACGACCAGATAGACGTTGTTGTCGAGGGGCGGGACGATGAGGGTCTCGACGTGCATCTGCGCCTCGGCAGGCGAGAGCGTTTCATAAACTTGCCGCACTCGGACCGTCACCGCCGGCTCAGTGGGCGTGGGCCGCCGCATGGACATAGCGGTCCGCGAGGCGGTGGATGGTCCCCTCGTACCTCTCGTGGGCCCCGGCCCCGGTCTCTTCCCGCTCGATGCGGTCGAACTCCGCGCCGAGGGCGGCCCTCTCCTTCGCCGGCAGGACGCGCTCGACGAGCGGGAAGAGCTGTTCCGTCTCGGCGTCGATGTGCCGCGTCAGGAGGGCGGCGTAGGACCGGGCGTCCTTCGCGAACTGGGCACGGACCCTCGCCTCCCCCTTCTCGGCGGCAGGGGCCTCGGACCGCAGCGCGGCGACCAGGTGCCGGCCCGCCTCGTGGTCCCCCTCGAGACGGTGCACGAGGGCCGCGCCCTCCTCCGGCGAGGCCCGCCGCAGGGCGGGGAAGAGGGCCTTCTCCTCCTTGGCGTGGTGGCACTCGTCCGCGAACTTCACCACGACCTCGAGGACGTCGTCGACGTCCGTCCGGGCGACGCTCTCGCCGCGGTCCACGCGCTCGGCCATGGCGGCGAGGACGTGGAGCAGATGCTGAATCACCTCGTGCTCCTCTCCGAGGATCTCGGTGGGCTCGGTCATGGGGCCCACCATGCCTTCCCGGTCCATGAGGATGGTCCCGAACCCGTTCGGACGGGCGGCGGGGCGCAAGCTTAAGGCCGCCGCGGACATCGAGGGAGACCCATGACCGTCGGCGGCATCAACTTCAATTGCCCGCGGTGCAACAACCCGCTGTTCTTCACGTTCAAGCTGGCCGACCAAGGCGATTCGCTGAAGCGGATGGTCGCCTGCCCCGGCTGCCAGACCAACTGGGCCGTCGGCGTGGACATCCATCCGGAGTGAGGGTTTATCGTCCCGCGCGGGTTCGCGAGAGCCGTGCGCATCCCCCTGTTCCCCCTCCAGACGGTCCTCTTCCCGGGCGCGACGCTCCCCCTCCACATCTTCGAGCCCCGGTACCGGGAGATGGTCGGCCGGTGCCTCGAGCACGAGGAGCCCTTCGGCGTGTGCCTCATCCTCGAGGGCGAGGAGGTGGGCGGGCCCGCGATCCCGCACCGCGTGGGCACGGAGGCCGCGATCATCGCCTCCCAGCGTCACCCGGACGGCCGCTACGACATCGTGGTCGAGGGGCGACGGCGCTTCGAGGTCCTACGGATCGACCAAGCGCAGCCGTACCTGCGGGCGGAGGTGCGGTTCCTGGACGACCCCGAGGGACCGGACGACCCCGGGCTCGTGGAGGCGGTCGTCAAGCTCTTCGAGGGCGTCCTCGAGGGCCTCGAGCTCTCCGGCGTCGCCGTGATCGACGAGAGCTGGAAGGAGCTGGACGCGCACTCCCTCGGGTACAAGATCGCGTCCGTGCTGCCGGTCGAGGACGAGGTGCGGCAGGAGATCCTCGAGCTCCCGGACGCGGCCTCTCGCCTGCGGCGGATCGCGGAGGTCCTCATGGGCCTGCGGCAAGTCGGCGCCGAGGCTGGCGGCGCCTCATAGCCGCCTCGATCGCCCGCAGGGCCGCGAGGATGCCGCGGCGGATCGTCGCGTACTCCATGGACGGTTGGCCGGGCCGGTCGAGGCTGGCGTCGGGCACCTGGGGGACGTGGATGAAGCCCGCGGGGCCCGGATTCCCGCGCGTCGCGAAGCCGTCGAGCAGCGTGTACATGGCGAAGTTGCAGAGGTAGGTGCCCGCGGAGTTCGACAGCTCTGCGGGAACCTTCTCGCGCCGCAGGGCGGAGAGGATGGGACGGATAGGCAGGGTGGAGAGGTAGGCCGCCGGACCGCCGGGCCGGATGGGCCGGTCCCGGTACCGCCGGCCGCGGTTGTCCGGGACGGAGAAGTCCAGGACGTTCAGGGCGACGCGCTCGACGCTCAGAACGGGCCGTCCGGGGGCCACGCCCATCGCGAGGGCCGCGTCCGGACGGGTGCGCTCGAGGAGGCGCCTCAGCCGCGGGCCCGCGTCCTCGACCGCGACGGGGATCTGCGCGCCGACGATGCGCGCGCCGCCGACGGCGCGGCCGTCCAGCTCCCGGGCCAGCACGCCGGTGGGGTTGTAGTCGGGGGCGTTGGCATAGGGGTTGTAGCCGGTGAGCAGGATCGTCCGAGGCACGCCGGAAGAATGTCACGCCACCGCATGAGGATGGCGGTCCCGGCATCGCAAGAGTCCGGGCGCCACCGCGGCCGAGAAGGCTTAAGAGAAGTCGACGATTGACCGAGGCCACCGCGCCGGTAGTCTATCGGTAGGACCTGAGCTTCCCAAGCTCATAAGGCGGGTTCGACTCCCGCCCGGCGCACTCCCCTGAACTGATTCTCGATGTCCGCTAGGTTCCGCGCGGACCCACGTCGTCGGTACTTTCACGCAACCCACCGATACCTAGACGGGGGTGGGACTCCAAGAAGTGGGGATGCTTTGCTACAGCTACATTTCATTCCCCATCCCTTCAGAAGACCCCCGAGCGAACTGGCTCATGAAAGAGTTCCGGCTCATCGTGAACAAGTCAATTCGGATTGCGGAGGAGCAGGGGATCCGGTCTCGGTTTCGCCTCAGTGATGCGGCCTACGCGGACCTGTCGAGGGACCATGACATCCTGAAGCTGTACATCCTCTCGGCCTTCGGAGTCGCGCTCTCCGCGCTGAACTCTCAACGACGCCACGCCAAGTGCAAATCGACCTGTGGCCGACCGTACTTGAAGCGCCTAATGGCGAGAGTGGCGAGACGGGGATACCACTTCGACCGTGCGACCGGTCACCTCCGGATCCCCGTGAGGGCCCACGAGTATCTCGAATTCGACCTGCCGGTAAGCAGATGGCATCGCCAATTCCTCGACGATTCGGCCTGGGACCTTGGGTCCTTGACGATGGTGCCGGGCAGAGTGGTTCTCACCCTTCGCAGAGAGAGGCGGCCCGCCTACGCGCCGACGTCAGCCATCGCCCTCGACACGAACGAGGACTCCCTGGACGGCGTTGCGGTGAATCGGCGCCGAGCGCATTTGGTCACCGCCTCGCTCAACGGTGTGCCCCAAATCCGTGCAACCTATTTCCGTCGGCGTCAGCGCCTCGCGGCCAAGAAAGCGCACGATCGACGTTTGGCTCGACGCCTTCTGAATCGGGAGGGGAGACGAGAACGCCACCGCGTTGCCCAGCGCCTCCATCGCGTCTCCAAGAAGTTAGTGGAAGTCGCATCACAGGAGCGTTCGGCGATTGTTCTCGAGGACCTGAGGGGAATGAACCCAGGCCGACGCTCGAAGAGAACGAACCGCCGCCTCTCCTCCTGGCCTCGCGGCGAGCTGCATCGTCAGATCGAGTACAAGGCCGCCCTCGCCGGCGTGCCCGTGATCAAGGTCAATCCCGCATGGACGTCGAAGACCTGCCCAGTGTGTGGCGCGCGGCGCCGAGAGAGGGTGGGCCAGGATTTCGTGTGCGAGATGTGCGACTGGGAAATGGACCGGCAGCACAACGCCGCACTCAATATCCTGCAATCCGCCTTGGCCTCGCACGAGGCCTTGGCAAGGGCCGTACGGTTCCGGCCCGGTGCCCTCCGCGATGACGTGGTGAGTCCCCTCTACGACCTGTCCGCCCTGCGGACGGGCGCACGGGAGGAGCCGAGCGGAGTGGAGTCGAAGCGAGTCCGAAGGCATCGACTTTTGGTGCCCCAATCTACACGCTCCGACGGAACCAGTCCTACCTTTAGACCAGCCGCACGTGCAACGTAGTGGCAACGGTGTTGAGAGCGAACACGGGTCCCGAAGGAGCGGCCGACGCTCACGGCTTGGTCACGGTCTCCAGCTGGGAGATGACATTCCAGATCAGGGTGCGGCCGTGGAGCGGGATGTTCGGATCGTTCGCCAGGTCGTCCATGATCATGATGGCGCTGGTGACCCGCAGGTCGAGCGCCTCACCTTTCTTCGAGAGTCGGGCCTTCGCGTCGCTGGCCCCGCGGCGGATGTTCCGCGGGACGGAGGTGTCCTCGGAAATCGAATCGAGGACGTCCACCACTTGTTTGAGCTTCGTTTCGCTGTCCATGATACCACCTCCAGGCCCTGACCCTCGACCTCAACTTTGCGACCTCGCCTGTCCGGATTCCTTGTAGGTGGTCACCACCATCAGCGTCTTCGTATCCTTGATCCCGGAGATCGGCGCGAGGTTCGTGAGGACGAAGTCCTTCAGTTCCTTGTAGTTCCGGAACCGGGCCTTGGCGACGATGTCCGTGTCCCCGGTGACCAGGAACACGTCCTGGATCACTTCGAACTTCGAGATCTCCGTGGCGATACGGTCCGCTTCCTTGGTGTCCACCTTCAGGGTAATGACGGCGGCGACCTGGTCCTCGCCGTAGAGGGCCGTCAGGGCCTGTTCCATGTCGTTACCCATCGCCATTGGGGAAGGGATGGAGGGGGCCCACTATTAAGGTTTATCCGCTGTGCCCGTAAGGGCCGAAAGGACCCGGTCATCGCTGAAGCCGCGTCCCGCACTTCCGGCAGAACACGTCATCGGCCAGGAGGGATGCCCCGCAGGACGGGCAGTTGGTGAGGACCACTTGGGTCCCGCACTTCCGGCAGAACACGTCATCGGCCTTCATCGGGGTGCCGCACGAGGGGCATACGCTCCCGGGCGGCACCGCGGCGGGGGCCTTCGGGGCCTCCGGGACCGAGACCGGCGCGGCCGGCGCCGCGGCCGGCGCCACGGGGGCGGGAGCGGGCGTCGCGGCCGGGACAGAGGCGGCCTCGCCGTTCGCGCTCTTCTCGGCCTGGTGGGCGAGGCTGAGGGCGCCGCCGTAGTCCTCGGCGTCGAAACGCGAGCGGGCGGCCAGGAGCAGCGACCGAGCCTGGACCACGTCACGGCCCGCGGCAGATCCTCCCTCGATTGACGCCTCCGCGACGGAGATGGCGAAGCGGGACTGGATGAGGTTCGGAGGGAACTGCTTCTGCAGCACCTCCTTCGTGGTCGGCTCGTCGGAGGCGGGGCCGGAGGAGAGCGTGTCGAGCTTCGCGACGTCGCCTTGGGCGGCCTGCGCGCCCTTGAGGGACACGAGGCGGTCCTTGACGCGCTCGGTCAGCTCGATGGCCACGCGGTAGTTGCGGCGGCCGTAGGCCGTCTGGGCCTCCTGCAGCATCGCGTCGACCTCGTCGCTGTGGGCGCCGCCGCGCTCCGCCATCGTCGAGGCGATCGCGCGCGTGGTGATCAGCGCGTTGTGGGCCTCGTCCTGGAGCTCGTCTGGCCGACGGGCCGACCGCTGGCGCCGGGCCTTGGAGCGCCGCCGCATCACGCGGAGCTCGATCCACATGACCACGATCATCACGATGACGAGGACCACGAGGATGATGTTGGTCGTCGTGTCCGGCATGGGCGGACGCCGAGCCGGGAGATGCGATAAAAGCGTTTTCCCGCTAAAATCCGCGGCTGAAATGAGCCCCGGAGGGGGTGGCCCCGGAAACGGGCATCAACTGAGGATCTCGGCGAGGAGTCCCCGCTTCTGGGCGAGCCGGATCTCGCGGGCGATCCGGCGGCCCGTGGACATCCCGGGCTCGAGCAGGTCCGAGTACGGGGAGCCGGAGATGAAGATGTTCGTCCCCGCGACGATCCGCGAGGAGATCTCGAAGACCTTGAACGCGAGCTGGTCGGTGACGATGGTCTCGAGGCAGAACGGCCCGACCATGCCGCCGAAGAGCTCGAGCGACCGTTCGACCGTGCGTTCCCCCATCTCGAAGGCCTTCGGGAGCAGGGACTCGCGCAGGACCACCGGCATGTTCCCCGTGACGACGAAGGTGGGGTAGATCTCGAGCTCCCGCAGGCGCTCCTGGGCCCCGAGCTTGTACATCTCGTCGATGTTCGCCTCGTCGCGGCGGTCGATGCCGAGCATCTCGAGGGCGCCCCTGGACAGCCGGTAGCCGCCGTCCGCGATGGGCGAGTAGAAGAACTGGAGGTAGTACCGCGTGCCGACGACGTACTCCTGGATGGCGTACTTCATGCCGGGCTTGATCGCGGCGATGAACTCGTCATGGTTCTTCGCGATGAACGAGCCGCGCCCGCCCTTGGCGCCGTAGTACTTCACGAAGACCGGGCTGTCGATGTCCTCGGGGCGGGTGATCTTCTTGGGCATCGGGACGCCCGCGGACGTGAGCCAGTCCCGTTGCTTCTCCCGGTCCGACTCCCACGCGAGGACGCTGCGGTTGCCGAACGTGGGAAGGCGGAGCTTGGCGAAGGCCTCCGCGCCCATGTACTCGACGAAGGAGCCGTGGGGCACGGCGACCACCTGGCGGGCGACGAGGTCGTCCGCGTGGTCGGCGATCTCCTTGTACGAGTCGACGATGAGGAACTCGTCCGGCCGGGCGAGGGGGAACGCGTCGTAGAACCGGGGCTGCTTGCCGATCGCGATGCCCAGGGTCCGGAAGCCTTCCTGCTTGGCCCCGTGGAAAATCTGGAGGGAAGAATGCGAGCAGACCGTGGCGATGACGGTGTCCCTGTAATCCTCAGCCAGGGACCCGAAATTCCTACGGGCTACCATTATCGAGCCAATGACTTCGAGGGATTAAAGGTTTTCAATCCTTGCCGTCGCCGTCCGCCGCCGACGCCACGGCGCACTTCGCCGAGAACCCGTTCGCCCCGAAGGCGATGGCCGATCATCCGGTGCTGCGGCCTTACGGCGAGGCCCTCGACATGCCAGCCACGATGCATGGACTCCCAAGCCTCCGGCTCGGTGCAGCCGCCGTGCGCGCGCAGGGACTCGACCAGGCGCGACAACTGAGTGGTGGTGGCCACGTAACCGCAGAGCAGGCCGCCGGGGACGAGCCATTCCGCCATCGTCGCCACGTGCTCCCAGGGCGACAGCATGTCGAGCACGACTCGATCGAAGTCGCGCAGCGGACCTTGCCCGTTACTCCCGGGGACGAGGCCGGCGTCGGCCGCGGGCGAGCCGGGGACGGGCGAGCCGGGGCCGGGCGAGCCGGGGACGGGCGCGCCGGGCACTGCGGTGTCGGAGTGCGGGACGTCGCCGGGCAGGTCCGCGACGACGAGTCGCCACGCCGGGTGCGGGCCGCCGAAGAAGCGCTCCACATTCGCCAGGGCGATCTCCGCGACGTCGGGCCGGCGGACCTGCTGATGGTGCGCCGCCAGTTCCGGCGCCTGGGGCGCGAGTCGGCGATCGAGGGCGGCGCCGTCGTAGTGCCGCCGGAGCAGCGCCTCAAGGTGAGGACCGACGTTGGCGACGCGATCCCCAAGATCGACGTCCAGGGTGCCGCGGAGGTGAAGCAGAAGGTTCCGGATGCGCTCCTCGTGTTCCTCGTTCCGCCAGCCCTCGAGGACCTCTTCGGTCGACTTCAGCAGCGGGCGACGGAGTCGGCCGACGAGCTCGACCTCCGCCAGCGCAACGC
>OFHK01000578.1_pt1 | contig 10444 bp, 6 predicted proteins | sample 1521951 | NCBI WGS metagenome assembly OFHK01 (sample SAMEA2468436, study PRJEB22500) | soil metagenome | biome: Glassland; feature: Farmland; material: Clay | place: Australia | collected 2013-01-31 | depth 0.55 m
GGGTACGTGTGGACGTCGGCCTGGCGCGCATGAACGACCGCCAATATCTGCGCTTCGAGGTCCACGACACCGGCGTCGGCGTACCGCCGGAAAAGCGGCAGGAGATCTTCAACGAATTCGTCCAGGCCGATTCGAGCCATGCGCGCCGGTTCGGCGGCTCTGGTCCCGGTCCCGCCATTTCGGAGAAGCTGGTCGCGGCGATGGGCGCGGTGCGCCTCAACAATCTGTCGATCGAGCTGCTGGTGCAGGAGCTGTACGAGCAGAACCGCCGGCTGATCAGCCACGAAGGCCAGCTGCTGCGCCTCGCCACGAAGTCGCGCATCAAGCGCGAAAGCTTCCTCGATCATTATCTCGGGCGCGAGATGGATTCGCGCTGGCTGCAGTCGATCTCGCATCTGTCGGAGCGCGGCTGGAAGCAGTTCGTCGGCCGCCATCGCGACGACATCAAGGAGATCCGCAAGCAGATCGCCGATCACGCGGTCAATGTCGGCCTCACCGTGCCGGAGTTCCGCCAGCTGGTGAGCCGCATCCAGCGCGGCGAGCAGCTTTCGCGATTGGGCGTGATCTCATAGAGCGTGGTGAAAATGTCAGACCAGTTTTCGTTCCATTCGGCCTTATAAAACTTCTCGACAAAGCGGCGGAAGCCCGAAGCCCGAGCCACCGCGCCACCCTCGTTCAAGGCAACCGCGGTGTAAGCGTAGGTGTCCCACAGCGACCGCTGGATGTAGCGCGAGGGTAACCAGTTGGTGACAATCACTCCCAGGGCGCGCGGATTGTCGATGCGGCTGTAGGCTTCGGCGTAGGCGTCGATGTTGCGCAGGGCGTTGGCGCCGGCCCGCACTCCCCAGCGGCAGGAGATGATGGCCGGAGCCCCGATCACCCGCAGCCCGGTGTCGACCACCTTGCGCGCCGCCTGCTCCAGCGGCCTGGGGTCGGTCTGGTAGTATTGCCAGTCCATGACGATGATGTCCTTGTTGAGCCGCGGCAGAACACCGGGCTGCTTGTGCAGAACAAAATCGCCCCAGACGATCAGCTCCTTGCCCAGCCCGCGCGCGATGTGATCGAGCGAGTTCACGTACTCGGCCCAGATTTCTGCGCGGGTCTTCTTCTTGAGCGCTTCGTGCGAAAGCTCAGAGCCGCCCCAGTTGACTTCGTCGCAGCCGCCGTGGAAATAGCGCGAAGGGAAAATCTCAGCAACTTCGCGGTAAAGGTCTGAGAACAACTTCAGCGTTTCCGGGTCCACCGGGCAGACGGCGGAAAAGTTGTTCCGTCCTCCCGACATGGCGTCCTGCAGATGGGCGTATTGCGGAACGCCGGTGATGAACCGCGTGTGGCCGAACGATTCGATTTCAGGAATCAGTTCCACGCCGCGCTGGCGGGCGGATTCGCCGAGTTCTTTGGCCTGCTCGTCGGTGGGAGCGGTTTTATGAGTGGTGGGTTCGGGGTGACTTTTGAAGCGGCAGGCACAGGCCGTGGCGGGCGCTCTGCTCGGAACCCTTGCGCCCGCGGCGCTCATCCACAACATGCGCGTCGGCCCGGGATACTTTTTCTACAAGTCATCGTGAAAGAGCAAATCCATCGGGTCGTATGGGATGGCCCTGTGGAAGCACAACTCGCGAAAGATTCGGGTCAATGCAAGATGTGCAAGGGATTTGCGTGCCGGCGCAGGCGGGGCCGGAAGCTGGCTCTTAAACACATTTCCGATCCCACGAGACCAAAGCGCATCTCGTATGGCGGCTTCTTCTTGGCAAAAAAAATGCTCCATCCGCACCCGGCGCTGAAGGCCGCTTCCGAACAGGCTTCTCCGGCCGACATGTTTTTGGGCGACGATTTTCATCACAACGGGGCGTTCCGCCTGAGCTACGGCTTCGAATACGCCGCGATGATGGAGACCGGAAAAGAGAATTACCTGTTTCCTTTCGACCGCTACGACACCTTCGACTGGTATCTGCGCCTCGGCCCGCTCTCGAACGTCGACCGGCTCCATTTCCACGGCCGGATTCCCACCTGGGAAAATTTCGTGCATCACCCGAACTACGACGCCTTCTGGCAGCGCCAGGCCGTATGGCCCTACTTCGAGCGCCTGACGCTCACCGTGCCGAATCTGAATGTCGCCGGATGGTGGGACCAGGAGGATTTCTGGGGCCCGGTCGCCATCTACGAGGCTTCCGAAAAGCACGACGTGCACCACAACAATTACCTCGTCGTCGGCCCGTGGAACCACGGCGGCTGGGCGCACGGAGCGGGATCGAGCCTCGGCCCGGTGCAGTTCGACACGCCAACAAGCCAGTATTTCCGCCGGCAGATCCAGGCAAAGTGGTTCGCCTATTGGCTCAAGGACCAGGGCAAACTGCCGGTCGAAAAGGCGCTGACTTTCCAGACAGGCACGAATCAATGGAAGCAGGACTCGGCGTGGCCGCCGGTCGAGGGCATCGTGCACCGGAAGCTCTACTTCCGCAGCGACTCGCGTCTGGCCTTCGCCCCACCCTCCCAAACAGGCCCGAAAGCGTTCGATAGTTACGTTTCCGATCCCGCGCATCCGGTCCCCTATCGCCACCGTCCCGTGGAGGAGACCTACGGGCCGGGCAGCCATTGGTACACCTGGCTGGTCCAGGATCAGCGCTTCGTCTATTTGAGGCCCGGCGTCGCCGCCTGGGAAACCCCGCCGCTCGATCACGACGTCACGGTGACCGGCGACATCGTCGCGCATCTTTTCGCCTCGACCACCGGCAGCGACAGCGACTGGGTCGTGAAGCTCATCGACGTCTATCCCGAGCACTACGCCAAGGACATTCCCATGAGCGGCTACCAGCTCATGATTGCCGACGAAATTTTCCGCGGCCGGTTCCGGAAGAGCTTCGAGCATCCCACCGCGATCGTGCCCAACCAGGTCACCCCGTTCGTCATCGATCTCCACACGAACAACCACACGTTTCTGAAGGGCCACCGCATCATGGTGCAGGTGCAGAGCACCTGGTTCCCGCTCTACGACCGCAATCCGCAGAAATTCGTGCCGAATATTTTCGAGGCCAAGGCATCCGATTACCAGAAGGCGACCCAGCGCATCTATCGCTCGCGCCGCTTCGCTTCCTACATCGATCTGCCGCTCGCTGAACACTGAACGAGCTACACCGCTCAACTTCCGGGGGGCCGGATCCCCCCCTTGATTTCGGGACCGAACAGGAGTAACAGAGAGCACACGAAGGCTGTGGGGTGGCGCCTTGCTGAAGATCCGGTTGCCCGGCATTGCGATTCTCTCCCTTTTCCTGGCATGCGCATCCGCGCACGCACTTCCGGGTCCCGGTCAGTTTCAGAGAGGGATGGGAGCATCCCTGGTCAGCGGCTCGGTGACCAATGAACACGGACGCCCTCTCCCGGCGGCTCGCGTGCAGCTTCAGTCCGTCGATGGAGGTTTCGCCCAAACCACCTACACCGATTCTTCGGGCCACTTCTCGTTCGGCAACGTGCGGGAGGGCAGTTACGTGTTTGCGATCAAGGCGCCCGGCTATCAGACCGGCACCTGGCCCGTGGACGTCGGCTACACATCCCTGATTGGATTGAGTTATTCGCTGATTCCCAAAGTGTCCGGTTCGGACTCCGCGGGCGCCTCTCCCAACGAATCGAATACCGTCTCCGTTCGCCAGTTGCTCATTCCCCAGAAGGCCCGCGAGGAATTCCGGAAAGCCACCGAGAGCGAGGCTCTCGGCAAAACCGACGAAGCCATCCAGCACTGGAACAAGTCGATCAAGATTTATCCGAAGTATGCGGAGAGCTACATGCGACTGAGCAGGGTCTACGCCAATCGCGGCGACTTCGCCCTCGCCACGGCCAACGCCCAGCGCGCCGTCGCTATCGACGGCAAGAACGCCGAGGCTTACACGTGTCTCGGCTACGCGTATCTGAAGGCAAGGAACCTTGCGCAGGCAAAGGAGGCGTTCCAGAACTCCGTCCGGCTCTCCGCTTCCGACTGGTTCAGCCAATTCTGGCTCGGACAACTTCTGCTCGAGCAGCAGGATGCCCAGGAAGCCTATCCCCACCTGCTTCGCGCCTCCAAACTCAATCCCCGGATGCCGAACGTCTACATCCTTCTCTATAGCGACTTGCTGATGCTCGGCCGCCGGAAGGACGCGCTGGCGGAACTCGATGATTTCCTCGCGCGGTTTCCGAACAATCCTCTGGCGGAAAAGGCGCGTGAGCGGCGCGAGGCCCTCGCGAAGTCTCTGGCCGCCGGAGACAACTGACCCCCGGCCGTCCTTTCGCCTCTGCACGACTTGCCGGGCGTCAAGCGTGCGTCCGTAGGAGCACGGTCCCCGCCCCCGCCTTCGGTAGATCCATGACTCACCGTAGGGGCGGGGTCTCCCCGCCCTGTCGCGGGGGGCGTCGTTTGACGGCTTCGCACCCGATCATTTACCCCCTTGATTTCGGCTCCGAATCGGTGTACCACGAAAGAAACGGGGGAAACGGCACAAGGTGCCGTTTTGCGGAAGTTTTGGTTGTTCTCAATTACTGCGATTAGCTTGGCCTTGATCGGTGTGTCCGCGCCTTCGAGCGCGATCGCCGGTCAATCGCTAAGCTCGATGAGAGCCTCGGTAAACGGAGTGGTGGAAACGCCGGATGCCGAGTCCCCACTATTCGTGCGCGTGGAACTCGATGCGCCCTCGGGCGGTGTCGTCCAAGCCACGAACACGGACCCTTCCGGCCGTTTCTCGTTCAGCAGCGTACCTGTGGGTAGCTATTTGATTGTGGCCAGAGCTGCCGGATACGAGACGGGCCGGTGGCCCGTGAATATCGGCTACCAGCCTGTTATGGGGCTCGTTTTGACGCTGACGCCCATCGGCGCCAGTCGCCCACGCGGCGAGGCGTTGGCGGGCGGGTCCAGCACCGTATCGGTGCGCCAACTTCTGATCCCCGAAAAGGCCCGGGAGGAATACCGGAAGGCGGCCGAAAGTCAGGCTCACGGTAAGACCGACGAAGCCGTCAAGCACTGGGAAAAGTCGGTCAAGATCTATCCGAAATACGCCGAAAGCTACATGCAGCTGAGCCGGATCTACGCCAATCGCGGCGACTTTGCCCGCGCCGAAGCGGCCGCCAACAGCGCCATCGCCATCGACGACAAGAATGGCGACTCCTACACCGCTCTCGGCTACGTCTATCTGAAGGAAAATGATTCCCGGAACGCGAAAGAAGCGTTACAGAAGGCCGTCCATCTTTCCGACACCAACTGGTTCTCCCAGCTCTGGTACGGAAAGCTGCTGATGGATCAGAAGGACGCCGAAGGAGCCTACCCGCACCTGCTCCGCGCGTCCCAGCTCAAACCGGAAGTGCCCGAGGCCGACCTGCTCCTCTATAACGCCCTGCTGCTGCTCCGCCATCCGCGGGAAGCGCTGGCAAGGATTGATGATTTCCTGGCGCGGTTCCCGAACAACCCGTTCGTGGACAAGGCGCGCGAGAAACGCGACGCCCTGGCAAAAGCCCTCGAGAACGAGGAGCACTGAGAATCCCGGCGACCGTTCCTCCGCCGCCTCAGGCCTTCACCGGTCCTGCCGCCGAAGCCTTGCGCCGCATCCGAAAAATAAAGACGGCGCGCTCCCCCGAGACGGGAACGCGCCGTCATCTGTCGTGAAGACCGCCTGGCCGGTTACGGTTTCTGGCCGTAGTTCGGGAACGGCGGCAGCACCGGTTTCTTCGGCGGATTCTTCTTGAGTTCCTCGAGCGCCACCGCGATTGCGCGATCCAACTGGCTGTCGTGTCCCTGGCGCCACTGCTGCGGATCGAGGGGAACCTCGATGTCCGGCGGCACGCCGTGGTTTTCGACGTACCACTGGCCCTCGGTGTCGAAGAAGGCCACGCGAGGCGCCGTCACCGATCCGCCATCGACCAGCGGCGGATAATCGTAGATGCCCACCAGCCCGCCCCAAGTCCTCTCGCCAACCATCGGCCCGAGCCCTACGTGATGGAAGTACCAGGGCAGCGCGTCACCGCCGGAGCCCGAATACTGGTTGATGACCATCACCTTCGGACCGTAGATGGCGTCGAGCGGCGTGGTGAAGATGTTTCCGTAGCGTGTGTACCAGTAGTTCCAGAGTTTCCGCTGCAAGTACTGGATGATGTAGTCGGCCGCGGTGCCGCCGGTGTTGTAGCGCTCGTCGATCACCGCGCCATGCTTGCCGAGCTGGGCGAAGAAGTAGCGGTTGAAGTTCGAATAGCCGCCGCCGGCCGTGTCGGGCAGGTAGACGTAGGCCAGCTGGCCGTGGCTCAGCCGGTCGACGGTTTCGATGTTGTGATCGATCCAGGCGCGGTTCCGGAGGCCGGCCTCGCTCTCGATCGGCACCACCGTCACCTCGCGCGAGCCGGTGCCGTCCGCGTTCGGGCTTACCGTCAGCACCACCTGCTTCCCGGCTGTGTTCAGGAAGAAACTGTAGATGTTGTCGGTTCCGTGCAGCTGGCGCCCGTTCACCGCGAGCAGATATTCGCCCGGCTTCACGTTCACGCCGGGCTGCGTGAGCGGCGCGTGCAGCTCCGGGTTCCAGTTCTCGCCCGAGAAGACGCGCGAGAACCGGTAACGGTCGTGGTCGATCGTGTAGTCCGCGCCGAGCAGCCCGACGCTCACCTTCGGCGTTTCCGGCATGTCGCCGCCGCGGACGAACATGTGCCCGACGTTGATCTGGCCGAGCATCTGGTCGAAGAGATAATTCAGATCGTTGCGGCTGGCGATGCCGGGCAGGAAGCGCGCGTATTCGGCTTCGGCTTTCGCCACGTCGAGCCCGTGCAGGTTCTTGTCATAGAAGAACAGGCGCTCGATGTCCCACACCTCGTGGTACATCTGGCTCCATTCCTGCTTCGGCGCCACCCACACGCTCATCTCGTCGAGATTCAGCATGCCCGTTCCCGGCTTCACCGGCTTGGCGGTCGGGGCGAGGCCCCATTTGTCGCGCCCTTCGCGGTACAGGAACCTTTCGCCGTTGAATGACAGCGAGAAGCCGCTCACCCCGCCGATCAGCGGCTCGGTCTTCCGGCTCTTCAGATCGAATTTCAGCACGCTGAACGCCGGCGGCCCGCCTTCGAAAATGGCGCCGTAGGGCGCTCCCTGCACCGGGAAAATTTCGCCGGCCTTGCCCGCCTCCAGATCGATGTAGTTGGCCTGGGGAATCGGCAGCGCCAGGATGCGCTGGCCGATGTTGGCGAAATCGATGCGAACCTCGGGACCGGCGGCCGGTTTTTTCTCCTTCTCCGCCTGTTTCTTGGCGTTCTGTTCCGCCGGGGTTGCCGCGCCCACTTTTTCATCGTCGCTTTCCGGGGCCAGCGGCGAGGGCAGATCGCTCCGCAGCACGGCGACGTAGACGCTCCGGCTCACCGGATGCCCGAAGCTCGACATATCGAGCCAGCCGGTGGTCGGGCCGATATTCGTGCTGGCGGTGAAATAGAGGTACTTGCCGCTCTTGTCGAAGGCGGCGTACTCGGCGTCGCTCATCCCGTCGGTGACCTCGGTCGCCTTGCCGGTCTCGAGCGAGTAGACGAAAACGGCGCGCATGTGATTCACCAGCTGTTTCGTGTAGGCGATCCAGTGGCTATCGGGCGACCAGACAGGATTCAGATCCCGTGCCGGGCTCTCGTAGGTGTCGGTATCCACTTTCACGTTCTTGCCGGTGTCGATGTCGACGTACCACACGTTCAGCTTGTTGTCGGTGTAGACGACTTTCTTGCTGTCGGGCGACCACACAGGGTGATAGTAGAAAGCCGGCGAATCGCCGAGCGGGATCTTCTTCACCTCGCCCATGCCCATCTGATCCTTCAGGTGCAGCTCGTAATTCCCCGATTCGTCGGAGAAGTAGGCGATCCAGCGGCCATCGGGCGACCAGGCGGGATTGCGGTCGGCGATCGCCGGGGTGTTGGTGATGTTGCGGATGGAGCCTTTTTCCGCCGGCACCGTGAGAATTTCGCCGTGGGCCTCGAATACGGCGCGCTGGCCGGTGGGGGAAATCTCGGCGTGGAGAATATGACCGGCCACCTTCTCGAAGTGCGACTGGACGCCGGGGAAATCGCCGGTGATCGAGACCTGCACTTCATGTTGCCGGCCCGATTTCAGGTCGTACAGGTGCAACGAGCCGAACTGTTCGTAGACGATCGCGCCCGGGCCGGCCGAGGCCGACTTCAAATCGAAATCGCTCGTGTTCTGGACGAGCTGGCTCACCTTCTGTGTCTTCAGGTCGTAATCGAACAGCGTGAAGCGCCCCGCGCGGTTCGAGAGGAAATAGACCTTGTCGCCCACCCACATCGGATTGAAATCGATCGAGAAGGTGTGGGGAATTTTCACCACGCTCGAATCGGCCAGGTTGGCGATCCAGACCATCGGCATCGTGCCGCCCCGGTAGTATTTCCACGTCCCCCAGGGAAACGGCGTCGGATCGTAGGCGATGTGCGTGTCGTCGGCCGAGTAGGAGCCTCCATAGCCGGTGGGGAAGGGCAGCCGCTCGGGGAATCCGCCGGCGACGGGCACGGTGAAAAGCTGCACCACCTGATGCGCGTAGGCGTAGCGCGATGAGCTGAAGAGCACCTGCTTGCCGTCGGACGTCCAGCCCTGGACGGTGTCCGGCCCCGAGCTGAAGGTGAGCTCTTTCTGCTGGCCGCCCTCGGCGGGCATTACGTAGACGTTCTCGTTCCCGTCCGCATTCGAGCTGAACGCAATCCATCTGCCGTCGGGAGAGAATTTCGGATGGGACTTGAGTCCCGGCCCCGCCGTCAGCCGCGTCGCCTCGCCACCCGAGCGGGCGACGCTCCACAAGTCGCCGGCATAGGCGAACACGATCTGCGTCTTGTTGAGAGTCGGGTCCCGCAACAGCAGCGGCCCAGGCTGCGCGTGCGCGCGCCCTGTCCCCGCCGCCAGGAAAATGGCCAACAGCAGCGCCCCAAACTGCGCCACTCGTCTCATTTGTACTCCTCTCCTATCCATGGGACCGCCCACTATACCGCTCCCTCCCAGCCTCCGTCTACGCGTGGCGGAGTGGAAAAGTTCGATAAATTTCCGGGAAATCTGGAACGCCGCGGGGGTTCGTGCTGGTACGTCCGCGGGCGCGGTGGCCCGCCCCTACCGCTGCCCTGCGACGGGCTGCTGCTGGGTCATGCAGTGGATGGTGCCGAGGCCGAGGACGAGGTCGCGGCAGGCGATGCCGATGATCTCGCGATCGGGGAACAGGTCCGCCAGAGTGTTCAGCGCGACGCGGTCATTGGGATCATTGAACGTGGGCACGAGAACGATTCGATTGGCGATGTAGAAATTGGCGTAGCTGGCGGGCAGGCGCTGGCCGCTGAAATAAACGGGAGCGGGCATCGGCAAAGTTTCGACGCGAAGCGGGCGGCCATCCTGGTCGCGCATGGATTTTAGCAGAGCCAGATTTTCCTGGAGCGGGGCATGATTTTCGTCTTTCGGATCGTCTTCGACGACGGTCACCACCGTGGTGGGATTCACGAATCGCGCAAGGTCGTCCACGTGGCCGTGCGTATCGTCGCCGGCGATTCCCTTGTTCAGCCAAAGGACGTTTGAGACACCGAGATATTCGCGAAAGACCTCGGCGTAATCTTCTTCGGTGAAGCCGGGATTCCGCTCCTGGACTTTGCTGAGCAGGCACTCTCGTGTGGTCAGCAATGTGCCGCGGCCATTCACGTCGATGCTTCCGCCCTCGAGAACGACGCGCCGGCCTTTGTGCATCGGCTGCCACAGCCGCCGCTTCAGTTTCCGGTTGGCCTTCTCGACGACGACGGCATCCTTTTTATGGTCCGCATACTTGGCCCACCCGTTGAAGACGAAATCGTTGTAGGCCACTTCGCCGCCATCGTTTCGCACGCAGATGGGTCCGGAATCGCGCATCCAGCCTCGATCGGTGGAAATACGGAAAAAATCGACGCTGTCGCCGTTTGCCCCGGCTTTTTTCAGCATGGCGCGGGCGCGCGATTCCGCATCGCGGTTTTCGACGAGCAGATACACGCGCTCCACTTTCGCCAGATGACGAACGATTTCCGCGAACGCCCAGGGAATGGTGGCGAATTTCCCCGGCCAGTCGGTCCGCTCGTGCGGCCAGCCGAGCCAGGTGGCTTCGTGGGTTTCCCACTCCGCCGGCATGCGAAAGCCGAGCGAGAAGGGAGTTGTGGCTGTTCGAGTGCGAGGCATCAGAGGACAGTGTGGAGAACGGCGGGCGGCATTCTACTCTGCACCGAGCCAGCGGCTCAGTATGGGCGGTTAGGCGTCGATGCGCCGGTCGCGCAGGAACGGCCAGTTGCGCCGCGTTTCTTCGCTTTCGGCGGGATCGGCTTCGGCCACGAGAATCTCTTCCTTTTCGTTCGACGCCTCGGCCACGACCCGCCCCAACGGGTCGCCGACCAAGCGATTTCCCCCGCAATCCCGGCACGAGCCGCCCTTCTTCGTCCCCCCCCCCACTCCCACGCGTGG
>OFHK01000579.1_pt1 | contig 10411 bp, 8 predicted proteins | sample 1521951 | NCBI WGS metagenome assembly OFHK01 (sample SAMEA2468436, study PRJEB22500) | soil metagenome | biome: Glassland; feature: Farmland; material: Clay | place: Australia | collected 2013-01-31 | depth 0.55 m
CACCCTCCGCAGAGGGGGTGGGGTTCTGCCGCCGAGGCGAGCCCCCGATTACTGAAGAAAACTCCGTGTCGCGGTGTACGTGCGGCCATGTCTCCCCCCCGCGTCTGTCCTCCGCGGCCGGGGCCGCACCCCCCCCCCGCAAATGCATCCCGGGAAGATTCAGGTCATCGCGAAAATCCGCCGTATCCAACACGCTGTAGGCGGGACGACGCGCCGCCGTGGGATATTCCTCGCTGCGCAGCGGACGGATCGGGATCGCCCGTTGCAGCAGGCCGCAGGCGACGGCCTCCTCCTGGATCGCCACCGCGAAATCGTACCAGCTGGCGACACCCAGATCGGCCCCATGATAGAGCCCGTGCAACGTCGGTGCGGCGACCACGCCCCACAACGCCTGCGCCAGGGTCCGTGCCCACGTCGGGCTGCCGATCTGATCGGCCACCACCGCCAGCGCGTCGCGCTCCCGCATCAAGCGCAACATGGTGCGCACGAAATTGTTTCCCGCCTCGGCATAAAGCCAGGAGGTGCGCACGATGACCCACCTGCCCGCCGCCGCCATCACTGCCTCCTCGCCGGAGCGCTTGCCTGCGCCATAGCTGCCGAGCGGATGACACGGGTCGAGAGGGCGATAGGGACGCGCGCTGTTGCCGTCGAAGACATAGTCGGTCGATACCTGTATCAACCGTGCGCCGCAGCCGGCGGCCGCCTGCGCCAGATGGGCCGGACCGCGGGCGTTGACGGCGAAGGCATGCTCGCGCTCCTCCTCGGCGCGATCCACGGCAGTGTAGGCGGCAGCGTTGATGATGACATCGGGACGCAGTTGTCCCACGATGGCGGACACCTCTTCCAGATCGGTGATGTCCAGCTGCGCCGAGGTGCGTGCCTCCACCGTCATGTCCGCCGGCGCCGTGCGACATAGCGCCTGCCCCAGCTGTCCCCCCGCTCCGGCAATCAGAACCTTCATCGTCCGCGCCCCTCTTCAGGAATTCTCAGTCGCCCAACAGTTTCAATAAAGCGGTTTCGTCCAGTAGCGCAACCCCCAGCTCCTGCGCTTTGGCCAGCTTGGAACCGGCCTCGGCACCGGCCACCACATAGTCGGTCTTTTTCGACACGCTGCCCGCCACCTTCGCGCCCAACGCCTGCAAGCGCTCCTTCGCCTGGTCGCGGGTCAGCGATACCAGCGTGCCGGTCAGGACGAAGGTCTTTCCCGCCAAACGCTGTGCGTCGGCGCCGGCGTCTGTCGCCGTAGCCATGGCGTTGACGCCTGCGGCCTGCAACCGGCCGAGCACCTCACGGTTGTGTGCCTGCGCCAGAAACGTAACGATATTTTCGGCGGTGACCCGTCCTATCCCCGGAACCTTCACCTGTTCCTCGTTGACCAGATCCCTCTCGCCGGCCTGCGCCAATGCGGCCAGTGAACCGAAGGATTCAGCGAGGGCCTTTGCCACATTCCCCTTGACCAGCGGAATGGATAAATCGGCCAGATAGTCGGCCAAATCTCCCTTCACTTCAGGGAGCGATGGATGCCCCGTGAAAAACTCCACGATCTTTTCCGCCGTCTTCTTCCCTACGCCCTGCACACCGCGCTTTTCGATGAAGTCGATGAGGGTTGCATGCAACAGGGCGTCCAGACTGCTGAAGTGTCGGGCAAGATCGCGGGCCGTCTCTTCGCCGACGCCGGGGATACCGATACCAAAGACCAGCCGTTCGAAATTTCGCCTCTTGCTCTCTTCGATCGCCGCGAGCAAATTGTCGACCGATTTCTCGCCCATGCGTTCGAGGGAGATCAGCTTCTCACGCTGGTGTCGCAGGTCGTAGACGCTCGCCACGTCGTGCAACAGTTCGTGGTCGACCAGTTGCGATACCAGTTTCTCGCCCAGGCCCTCGATATCCATCGCTCGGCGCGATGCGAAGTGAATGATCGCGCCCTTGCGCTGAGCCTCGCAGAACAGGCCGCCGGAACAGCGTCCGATGGCCTCGCCTTCCGGCCGCACGACCGGCGAATCACAGATCGGGCATCGCTCCGGCATACATACCGGCACCGCGCCTTGAGGGCGTTCACTCAGGATCACCCGTACCACCTCGGGAATCACGTCGCCGGCACGACGCACGATTACCGTATCGTTGACCCGCACGTCTTTCTTGGCGACCTCATCCGGATTGTGCAGGGTGGCGTTGGACACGGTAACGCCGCCGACAAACACCGGCCGTAATTTGGCGACGGGCGTCAAGGCGCCGGTACGCCCCACCTGCCACTCCACCGCCTCGACGACAGTGCTCTCTTCCTGCGCCGGGAATTTGCGGGCGATCGCCCAGCGCGGCGCCCGGGCGACAAAACCGAGCCGTTCCTGTTCTTCGACGGCATCCACCTTGAACACGACACCGTCGATTTCGAACGGCAATGCATTACGGTTCTGTTCCATCCTGCGGTAATAGTCGACGCATCCCTCCAGCCCGTGCACCCGTTCGATTCCGACGTAGACGCGCAATCCCCATTCCCGCAGCAACTGCAGCCGCGCGTAATGCGCATCGGGAAGCGCGCGTCCTTCGACGATACCGACACCGTAGCAATACATCTCCAGGGGACGCTGCGCGGTGACGGCGGGATCGAGCTGACGCAACGAACCGGCCGCCGCATTGCGCGGGTTCACGAACAGTTTCTGTCCCGCCGCCTCGGCGTCCCGGTTGAGCCGCTCGAAACCTGTTCGGGAGATGAACACCTCGCCGCGCACCTCCAGCCGCGCCGGCGCGCCGCTGCGTAACCGCAACGGTACGCTGTGAATGGTACGCACGTTCTGTGTCACGTCTTCGCCGGTAGCGCCGTCGCCACGGGTGGCCGCCCGCACCAGCAGACCGTCCTCGTAGAGCAGGCTTATCGCCAGGCCATCGAGTTTGGGTTCCGCCACGTAGCCAATCTGCCCGTTGGTTCCCAGACGCTCGCGCACGCGGCGATCGAAGTCGGCCACCTCGCCGTCGTCGAACGCATTGTCGAGGGAGAGCATCGGTAACTCGTGACGCACCTCGCCGAACTCTTTGAGCGGCGCGGCACCGACCCGCTGGGTGGGCGAATCGGGCGTGATCAGATATGGATAATCTTTCTCCAATGCCTGCAATTCGCGCAGCAGGCGATCGTATTCGGCGTCAGGGATCTCCGGCGCGTCGAGCACGTAGTAGAGGTAGTTGTGAAAGGCCAGGGTCGTGCGCAATTCGGCGGCACGCTGTGCTGCCTGCGCTGGAACGTTGCTCATGCCTTTGCCGCGAATCGCTGTGCCACGGCACGCATGCGGGCGATGGCGGCCTCGTTGAGCAGATGACGCTGCTGATCGCCGATGAGTCCCTCCAACGCGCCGGCGAGGCGCCGTGCCGTGACGAGCAGGTCATCGAAGGCGTCGCCACCGGCCAGCGGTCCCGGCAGGTGCATGAACAGCGCCAGACCGGGCGTACGCAGATCGGGCAGCTGTTGCAGCGCAAAATAGCCCGGTTCCACGATATTGGCCACACCGAACACCGACTTGCCGCTCACCGGGTCGATGCGGTGGAAGATCTGCATGTCGCCGTAGTCCAGGCCTAGATCCTCGAACAGATCGGACAGCGTGGGACCGGTAAAGCTGGCGCCCTCCTGGGCGATGACCGTCAACACCAGCAGCGCTTCCTGCGGCGCTGCCGCCGAGGTGCCGAACGCCGCTTGCGCCGTCGCCTCCTCCTCCGCAGAAAGACGACCCATGGCGCCTTTGCCGCTGAAACCGGCCAGTTCCTGCAACTGCCCCTCATCCAACGGCGCCGAGCGGTCGGCCTGACGCGGCAAGGGAATGATGTCCCAATCGTCGACGCCGGTTGCCGTCTCCGCCGCCGGCCGATCATCGGGCAGATAGCCGTCATCGTTCTGCTGCCGACGCCGCCGTCCCCAAAAATAGACAGCGGCGATCACCACCAGACCAATAACCAACAGACTCAGACGAAATGGGCCCATAGCACTATGCGACCGATATACGCCGGTTCGGATGCCGGTCAGACCGCCGCCAGTTCAACGGCCGCTTCCACATCCACCGCAACGATACGCGACACACCGGGCTCGTGCATGGTGACGCCGGTGAGATGCGAGGCCAGCTCCATCGTCGCCTTGTTGTGGGTGATGAAGATGAACTGCACCCGCTCCGACATCTCGCGCACCACGTCGCAAAAGCGGCCGACGTTGGCCTCATCCAGCGGCGCGTCCACCTCGTCCAGCATGCAGAACGGCGACGGATTGAGTTCAAAGATCGAGAACACCATCGCCACCGCCGTGAGCGCCTTTTCGCCGCCGGAGAGCAGATGGATGGTGCTGTTGCGCTTGCCCGGCGGACGCGCCATCACGGTGACGCCGGTGTCGAGCAGGTCCTCGCCGGTCAGCTCCAGATAGGCGTGGCCGCCGCCGAACAGGCGCGGGAATTTTTCCTGCAAGCCTTTGTTGACCTTGTCGAAGGTCTCCTTGAAACGGGTGCGGGTCTCGCGGTCGATCTTGCGGATGGCGTTCTCCAGCGTATCCAGCGCCTCGGCCAGATCCTTGTGCTGCGCGTCCAGGTAGTTTTTGCGCTCGGACTGCTGCTCGAACTCCTCGATGGCGGCGAGATTAATCGGTCCGAGCCGCTGTATCTTCTGCGCCACATCGTCGACCGTCTGCTCCCAGCCGCGTTCATCCGCATCGGGCGGCATCTCGTTAAGCAGCGCCTCCAGTTCGAAACCGGCCTCGGTCACCTGCTCATGCAACGTCTGGCGCCGCACCTTGAGCTCCTGACCGTGCATGCGCAGCCGTTCCAGCACCGAGCGCACCTCCTGCGCCTGGCGTTCCGCCATCAGCCGCTCCTGCTCCAGACGGCGCAGCTCGTGATCGATCTCCTCCACATGCATGCGGGCGGCGGCCAGTTGCTTCTCCACTTCCATGCGGCGCTCCAGGTGTGACGCCAGCTCGCCGCTCATCGCCTGGATCGGCGTGTCGCCCTCACCCAGTACCAGCCGCAACTCTTCACGCCGTTCCGCCAACAGCGACAACTGGCCCTCCATCCGTTCCAGCGCCTGCTCGGTGCTGACCAGTTCGGTACGCATGGTCTGCAAGCGCAACGCAATGGCATGGCCCGCCTCGTGGTCGCTGCGCGCCTGCTCCCGCGCACGCTCCAGCGCGGCGCGGCGCTCGTCCCGTTCGTGCGCCAGCTCCTCGCGGCGGATGGCATGCTCTTCCATCAGCGCCAGGGCCTGGTGCAGACGGCTGCGTGCCTGCTCCATCTCGGCGTCGGCCTCCGCCTGCTGCCGACCCAGCTCCTGCGCTTCGTTTTGCAACCGCTCATTGCGCTGTCTGATCTGTTCCAGACGCGCCTGTTTGCCCGACAGCTGTGCCTTTTGCTCGGCGCCGCGACGATTCACTTCGTTCACCTGGCGCTGCAGCGCCTCGCGCTCCTCTTCCGCCCCGCGCAGCAGCTCACGACCGTCGAGCAACGCCTGCTCGGCATCGCCCGCCTGCTGTTCCCGTTGCGCCAGGGTGACCTGCAACTCACGCAGCTCCTGCTCGCGCTGCAATACGCCGCTGCGCTCGTCGGCCTCGCGCGCAACGCGTATCCAACTGCTGCCGAGCCAGATGCCGTCTTGGGTAATCACCGATTCATGGGCGGCCAGGCGCGGACGCAGCGCCAGCGCCTGCAGCAGATCCTCGGCCGCATAGATGCCGCCCAGCACACCTTCGAGTCCCCACGGGGCCGTCACCTTGGACGACAGCGGCGTACCCGCAGACGCCGCGGGCGCCGTGACCTGCGCCTTGATATCGAACAGCGTCAGGTCACCCTGCTCCAATCCCTGCAGCACACCTGCCAGCGGATCGATACCGTCAACGCATACCGCCTCCAACGTTACACCCAGCACCGTCTCCACCGCGCGCGCCCAGGCATCCTCCACGGTCAACCCTTCGGCCAAACGCTTGGCGTCGTTCAAACCCTGTCGTTCCAGCCAGGCCGTGACCGCACCGGAGCGTTTGCCCAGCGCCGCCTGCTGCAACGCCTCCAGCGAGGCATGCCGGCCGCGCTTGCTGTGCAGTTCGTTGCGCAGGCCATCGAGGGCCGCCGACACCTGATTATTCTGTTCCCGCTGGGCGCCGATGCGATCGAGGCAGCCGCCGAGCTGCTCCTGCAAGCTCGCCGCCGTCATCTCCTCTTCCGCCGCCTGTTCGCGCAGCAGCGCGATCTCGCTCTCCAGCGTCTCGGTGGAGAGCATCTTCTGCTCCTCACCCAAACGATCCAGACGCTGACGCTGCTGCCCGGCCTGCTGCTCCAGGTGTTGCAGGCGGGCCCGCTCGACCTGCGCCGTCTGCGACGAGTCGGCCGCCTGGTGATTGAATTCATCCCACTGGGCCTGCCAGGCGTGCATCGTCTGTTCCGCCTCGGCCAGCGCCGCCGCGGACAGCTGCTCGGCCGCTTCGCTCTGGCTCAAGGCCGGCTCCTGTTCGCCGACGGCGGCGTGGAGCTCCCCGATCTTGCGCCGATCCGACTCCAGGTGGCTCTGCGCCTCGTTCCACGAACGCTCCACCTGATTGAGGTCGTGCTGCTGCTGCTGGCGCCGCTCCTTGGCATGCTGGATCGACTGCTCCAGCCGCGCAATGTCGGCACCGACGCTGTAGAAGCTGCTCTGCACGCCGTTGAAGCCGTCGCTGGCCTCGACGTGCGCCTCGCGCAACCGCTCGATGCCCGCTTCCGCGTTACGCTGCCTTGCCAGCTGCGCCTCCAGCGCCGTCTCCTGCTCGCTTGCCTGGCCTTCGACCTGACGGGCGTCGCCGTCGAGGGCGCGCCAGCGCAGCGCCTGCAACTGCCCCTTGAGCAGCCGCTCCTCCTGCTTCAGTTCCTTGTAGCGTTCGGCCGTCCTGGCTTGACGCTGCAGATGTGCCAGCTGCTTGTCCAGCTCTTCGCGCAGGTCGTTGAGACGGTCCAGGTTTTCGCGGGTGTGGCGCATGCGGGTTTCCGTCTCACGCCGCCGCTCCTTGTACTTGGAGATGCCTGCCGCCTCCTCGATGAAGATGCGCAGGTCCTCCGGCTTCGCCTCGATCAGGCGCGAGATGGTGCCCTGCTCGATGATGGCGTAGCTGCGCGGTCCGAGACCGGTGCCGAGGAAGATGTCGGTGATGTCGCGGCGCCGGCAGCGGCTGCCGTTGAGGTGGTAGAGCGACTGGCCGTCGCGGCTGACGGTGCGGCTGATGGATATCTCCCCGTAGTGCGCGTACTGGCCGCCGAGGGAACCGTCGCTGTTGTCGAACACCATTTCGATGGTGGCCTGTCCGACCGGCTTGCGCGCGGTGGAGCCGTTGAATATGACGTCGGCCATGGAGTCGCCGCGCAGGTGCTTGGCGGAGCTCTCGCCCATCACCCAACGCACCGCGTCGATGACATTGGACTTGCCGCAGCCGTTGGGCCCGACGATCCCCACCAGATTGCTCGGCAGCGGAATCGCCGTGGGATCGACAAAGGATTTGAAACCGGACAGTTTGATCTTGCTCAGGCGCATTTTATTGTCGGTATGGACCTAACCACTTGCGTCAAAAAAGAAAATATACGAATTGCGCGGGAGAAAATCCGCATGCGAAGCCTCCCTGCCACATGCCGCCGGCATGTGTTCCCGGCTATTTTTGGTTACAATGCCGGGCTGTCAAAACTACCACGAAAGCCACTGTTATGCCTACCCGACCGAGCAAGGAACTGGATACCTGCGATAATCCCATGGCGCGGAGGGATTATACGATTCGCATCGAGATCCCGGAGTTCACCTGCCTCTGCCCGAAGACCGGCCAGCCCGACTTCGCCACCCTTTACCTGGACTACGTGCCGGACCGCAAGTGCGTGGAGTTGAAGGCGCTCAAGCTCTACGTCTGGTCGTTTCGCGACGAGGGGGCGTTCCACGAGGCGGTCACCAACCGTATCCTCGACGACCTGGTGCGCGCCACCCAGCCGCGCTTCATGCGCTTGACCGGCAAGTTCAATGTCCGCGGCGGCATCTGGACCACGGTGGTGGCGGAACACCGCGCGCCCGACTGGACGCCGCCGCCCCCGGTCGCCCTGCCCTGAACTAGTGTACTGCTGCACTCTTGGCGGTACTTTCAGAGCCCCCGAAAGTGCCAGGACAAGGCGCGGCGCGCAGGCAATGGCCGTAGCCCTTGCCAAGCGCTGCAACGCGGTCATGGTGCTTTCGGGGGGCTCCCTTCGGGCGAGCCGCTGGCGGGCCATCTGCGGCGTTGCGCTTGCTTGCAAGGGCGATGGGTGGCCCGATAGCGCCACGCGCAATCGGGCCTACATGGAACGCCATTGCGTGGGGTCCGGTAGGAGCGCCTCGGTCGCTCTCGAAGGCTTTGTTCGGCTCTTGACATCGCCCCATCAGCACCCATAATGACACCAAATTGGTGCCAACGGACTTACTCATGCCGACTTCCATCACGCTAAAAAACGTTCCAGATGATATCTACGCCCGGTTGCGTGAAGTTGCAGAATCTCATCACCGCAGCCTCAACAACGAGGTGATTGCTTGCCTTGAGCGGGTTCTCTTGCCCTCTCGAGTACCCGCCTCCGAACACCTGGCTCGTGCCCGAGCCCTCCGGGGCGGCCTAAAGGACCGCGAATTCAGCGCCAAAGATATTGCCCAAGCTATTGAACAAGGCCGCCCATGATCGTTGTTGATACCAACGTAATCGCATACCTCTATCTTCCAACAGAGTTCACGCAGAAAGCCGAGGAACTCCTCGTTAAGGATTCTGAATGGGCCGCGCCCGTTCTTTGGCGAAGTGAATTGCGAAGCGTGCTGGCCTTGTATCTGCGCAAAAAACTCCTGGATTTCGACGAGGCCTTTGCTATCCAGACGCAAGCTGAGGCACTTCTATCGGACCGTGAATACGAGGTAAACAGCTTTGACGTCCTGCACCTCGCCAGTGATTCCGGTTGCTCCGCTTACGATTGTGAATTCGTGTCATTAGCCACACGTCTTTCGGTCCCTCTCGTCACGATCGACAAGAAAATACTCGCTGCTTTCCCGTCTATTGCCGTTTCGCTTTCTTCTTGATTTTTTGCGCGCATCTGCCGCCGTCGTCCTTTACCGCTTCCTGCCGAACTATGTATTGTCCTTTGGGGTTTCGATACTCGCATCGCGGTAAAGTATGGGCAGTTGTTTCAACAACGCCGGCAATGCCAGCTGCACGGTGTCCCAAACCACGTCAAGGTTGATATCGAAGTATCCGTGAGCGACACGGTTGCGCATCCCGCGCATGCTCCGCCACGGAATGTCCTGATGCGTAGCTACAAACCCGGCATGCAGGTCCATCACTTTGGTAACGGCCTCACCAATGATCACAAGGTTCATGATGACGGCTTGCTGGGTACGTTTGTCGGTCATGAACTCATCCTTGCTCAGGCCTTCCACGAAGCTGCACGCGTCCATCGCCGCTTGTTGTATGTGCTCGATGTAGTCGGGAAGACGATTCCTGTTCATACTGGCTTGGCCTCAGCAATAACCTTGTCACGAAATTTCGCCGGCAGATCGCCGGGCGTCAGCAGATCCACAGGGACACCCAGCAATTCTTCGAGTTCGACCTGCAGCCCCCCCAGATCGAACAAGGTTGTACCGGGCAGCGCATCAACCAGAAGGTCGAGATCACTTCCATCCTCGTCCGTTCCATGGAGAACAGAACCAAAAATGCGCGGATTAGCGGTGCGAAACCGTGCCGCAACATCACGGATGGCATTTCGCTTCAAGTGAAGAGCCATCGATGGTTTCATTCGTCCCACCCCTTGCAGATTATCCAATTGGCTGCAGCATATATCCCATCCAGTATCTCCACACAATATCATGATCATCGCGCCGGAGGCTCCGGGAAGAACGGTGCCGCGCTAATCCAGTCCGAGTTTTTGCAACCGGTAGCGCAGGACGCGGAAGGAGATGCCGAGCAGTTTCGCCGCCGCGGTCTTGTTGTAGCGGGTCTGCTCCAGCGCCTGGAGGATGGCGGCCTTTTCCACGTCGTTGAGATAAGGGTCCAGGGGCACTTGGCCGGGGAGCGCCGCGCCTGGTTCCGAGGCGCTCGTGACCGCCGGCAGGCGCAGGTCGTCGATGCCGACGGTGTCGCCCTCGCACAGGGTGAGGGCGCGCTCCAGGATGTTCTCCAGTTCGCGCACGTTGCCGGGAAAGGGATAGCGCTGCAGCGCCTGTTGGGCGGCCGGGTCCAGATGGGGCGGCGCGATGCCGGCCGCGGCGGCGAGGCGGCGCAGGATGTGGTCCACCAGGGGCGGGATGTCTTCGGGCCGCCGGCGCAGGCCGGGCATGGGCAGTTCGATGACGTTGATGCGGTAGAACAGGTCTTCGCGGAACCTGCCCTCCTTGACCAGGGCCGCCAGGTCTTTGTGGGTGGCGGAGAGGATACGCA
>OFHK01000581.1_pt1 | contig 10357 bp, 8 predicted proteins | sample 1521951 | NCBI WGS metagenome assembly OFHK01 (sample SAMEA2468436, study PRJEB22500) | soil metagenome | biome: Glassland; feature: Farmland; material: Clay | place: Australia | collected 2013-01-31 | depth 0.55 m
CCGGTGTGGCTCGTGCTCATCTCGCTCAAGAGCCCGCAACTGCACACCCAGCGGGAACCCGCCGATGCCGTGGGGATCCGGGGGGCGACGCTCACCCATCACCTCAACGCGATGGACACGCAGGGGCTGATCACCCGCCAGCGTGACCCCGCGAACCGCCGGGTCCATCTGGTGGAGCTGACCGAGGCGGGTGAAGCCCTGTTCCACCGGCTGCTTGGCGCGGCGGCCGCCTTCGACCAGCAGCTACATGCCGGGCTCAGCGACAGCGAGATGGCGCAGCTCGAGAAGCTGCTGAGCAGGCTGGCAGCCAACGCGACCGCCCACGCCAGTCCCCTACCCTGAGACGCCGCCGGATCACGATATGCCGCCCCACTACGGCGGCTTCTTCAGGTGCCACTCCACCGCGGCGTCTTCTTGATCGTGGTGAGTTGCCTGTTGATCGTGGTGAGTTGCCTGCGCGACACGCATGGAAACACCACGATCATGGTGAGCTGGGCGACTTCACAGCTGGGCGGCGAGGCGTTTGGGGACGACCATCCGCCAGGCATCGATGACGAACTCCCGCATCTCGGCCACGCTCAGCTCGGCCATGTGCGCGTCGATCCAGTTGAACCGCGCGTCACTCGTCCTGGTCAGGCAGAACCTCTCCGACTCAGCGGCGATCAGCGCGCCTCGTTCCTCCCGGGGGAAGCCGAAACCCATGACCGTCTCGTCCGGCGCGACCGCGGCGTAGACGATCCTCCCGACCCGGAACTTGACGTGGTCGCGGATCAGATGCTCCTCGGTCCTGGGCAAAGACATCGCGCAGGCACGGACATCATCGAGGGTCACCACCACAAACTCCCCAGCTCACGGTCAGTTCGGCAGGGCGATGCCATGCCGCGAGACTAACGTCTTCCGTACCCAGCCGGAAGGGGCGCGATCGAGCCCTGGTGATACTGACCTGGTTGTCTACTCGCTGCGCAAATACCTGCGCTTGGCGGTCAAAGGTAACCCGACCGCGCTGCTGCCCTTGTACGCCCCTGCCGCCGATGTCATCGTCGTCTCCCCGCTGGGCCAGGAGCTGCGCGCCCTCGCGCCGGCGGTGCTGTCGCGGCGGGCGGTCCGCCGATTCCTGGGCTACATGGACTCCCAGCGGCAACGGCTGCTGGGCGACGGCCCGCGCCGCCGGGTGCCGAACCGGCCCGAACTGGTCGCCCGGTACGGCTATGACGTGAAGTACGCCTCGCATGCCCTGCGGCTGGCCTATCAGGGCCTGGAGGTCGCCAGGGACGCGCGGCTCACCCTGCCGATGCCCGAGCGCGAGCGTGAGCGGGTGCTGCAGGTCAAGCGGGGAGACGTGCCTGCCGTGGCCACGTCCTCGCCGAGATCGCCGGCCTGCAGTGCCAGATCGAGGAACTGCTCGACACCGGCCGCACGCCACTTCGCGCCGAGCCGGACCTGGACACTGTCAGCCGGTGGTCCGTCAGCGCCCACCGGCGGCACTGGGGCTGGGCGTGAGCCTATGGTTACCGGGTGAGCCCGCCCGACGACCCCGGCAGCGATGTCCGGGCCCGGCTGCGCGCGGCGCTTCGTGACGCGCTCAGAGCGCGGGACATGGTGGCGGCTTGCCGCAGCGGGCGAATACGAGCGGGCAGGCCAGGCCGGCCGGGCAGACCGGCTCCGGCGGGAGGCCCAGGTCCTGGCGCCGGTACTGGACGAACAACCAGGCTCCCCGGCGAGCCGCGAGGCAAAGGCCTGATCAGCCGGGGCAGGAAGGGCGCTGGCAGCAGTTGTCAGGGGATGACCCGCGCAGGAATTCCATGACGGTGGCGGCGAATGCGGCCGGCTGGGCGGTGTGCACATGGTGCCCGGCCGGGATCGTCTCCATCGTGGCGTGAGGCATCCGGGCTGCCGCATCCGCCAGCCTGTCCTGGGGGATGTGGCTGCCGGGGCCACCGCCGATGATCAGTGTCGGGGCGGTGATGCTGGTGAGCCGGTCCCACCATGCCGGGTCAGGGTCGTTGAGCTGGGTGACAACGGCAGGCACGACCGCCCAGTCGAACGGCAGCGGCCCCTCGGGCCGCTCGGGGACGGCACGATCTCGCGGGACCGGCGGCGGTGTGTCTTCCAGCACCAGCGCACCGACCCGGCTGGGCTGTTCCTCGGCGATCAGGTAGGCCACCGTCCCGCCCATCGAGTGTCCTACCAGGGTGACTGCGCCCAGTCCGAGCTGGTCGAGGACGCCCAGAACGTCGTCGCGCATCAGCTCGAACGAGTACACACCAGGCCAGTCGCTGGCACCGTGACCGCGAAGATCGATGGCCAACACGCGGTAGCGGCCGGCGAACTCGGCGGCCACCCCGTCCCAGGTCCGGGCGTCCTCCCCCAGAGCGTGCAGGAGCACCATCGGCGGGGCATCCCGGCCGCCACTGGCGTGACACGCCAGCCGGATGCCGCCCACCGTGATGTCGAGGCGGTCAGCCACCCTGGCGACGCTACTACGCCCCGCCCGCCCGCGGAAATGACACCGGAAGCTGAACGCCCCGGCCCGCGATTCACCCGAACACGTCCGCGTTGCCGCCCTGATCGGCTACCTGTCACGTCCTGGCGACGGCTGAATCAGCCTGGTTTGCGTGCCTCGATCAGGAAACGCTGGGCATGGGACACGAATGACCCGCCGGCCTCCCAGTCCATGCCTTTCCCGGCCAACGGCATATCCCGCTCCGGCCGGCCAGGCGTTAGGGTTGCCACCGACCAGCGGGGCCTGCGTGACAGGTGGGCCCTCGGACCGCAGGGTGGTGGTGGCCATGGCCGTGGATGTCGGCAGGATCGGCGTGTGGTGCTCGTCCCGCATCTGGCCGCAGGATGCCGGGGCGGTGGCGGAAGCAGCCGCCGAACTGGAAGCACTGGGGTACCAGGCGCTGTGGCTGGGGATGTCCCCGGTGGGGACCCTGGAGCAGCCCGGCATGCTGCTGGCGGCGACCTCGGCACTGGCCGTCGCGACCGGCATCGTCAGCGTCTGGGACGCACCGCCGGACACCGTCGCGGCCGCATACCACCGGGTCGCCGCCGCTCACCCGGACCGTTTCCTGCTCGGCCTGGGCGCCAGTCACGCCCACATCGTGGAACGCGGCGGCGGCCAGTACCTGCACCCATACCGGAAGGTGGCCGAATTCCTGGGTGGGCTGGACGCCGCCGTTCCCCCGGTCCCCGCTGGCGGCCGGGCACTGGCGGCACTCGGGCCCCGGATGCTGGCGCTCGCGGCCAGCCGGACCGCCGGGGCGCACCCCTACCTGGTGACACCGGAGCACACCCGGCAGGCGCGGGAGGTCCTGGGCGATGGCCCGCTGCTGGCGCCGGAGCAGAAGGCGGTGCTGGAAACCGGCCCGGCGCGTGCCCGCGAACTGGCCCGCGGTGCCCTGCACATCTACCTTCAGGCGCCGAACTACATAGCGAACCTGCTCCGGCTGGGCTTCACCGAGGACGACATCAGCCAGGCCTCCGACCGGCTGGTCGACTCGCTGGTTGTCTGGGGCGACGAGACTGCGATCGCGCGCCGCGTCGCCGAGCACCACGCGGCCGGAGCCGACCACGTCTGCGTCCAGGTGGTCACGGGCGAGCCGGCCCTCCCCCGGTCCGAGTGGCGCACCCTGGCCCCCGCCCTCACCTGACCACCCCACCCCCGGCGCCCTGACCGCCCCACTCCCGCTTCGGCGACGTTTCACGGCTTGCGCCCACTCCGGCGTCCGGTTCATCCCGGAATGTGAGTGCCGGAGTCGTGAAACGTGCCCGGCGAGCGTCGAACGGGACTGGCGGCGGAGCCAGTTGTGGGCCGGCACAATTTCGCGCGGCGAAAAGCTGTCGGATATTCCTTGTCTTTGCCGGGAGGCTATGCGACCTTCGGGCGTGTGACTCCTGGCGGGCCTTTTCACGCGAGGAGCGGGCAGGACTACCCAGCTCGCTGACTGTCCCCGGACAGCCCCACCCGGTGCAGCCAGCGCAGTCCCCCCAGGAGGTAGCCATGGACCCAGCGGCCCAGCAGCGCAGTTTCCAGCTGCCGTCGGCGATCGAGGACGTTCCCGGCGCGGAGAACTGGCGATCCATGTACCCGTACTTCACCCGTTTCCAGCCCGGTGACGATCAGCGGTTCTGGTTCTACAACTCCATGCACTTCCCCGAGCCGATGCCCGCGTTCGACGCGATCACGGCCGAGATCCCCTACACCGCGATCGGCGCGAACACCACCCGCGTGTTCGTCCTGCCGACCACGCTCGGCATCGAGCACCGGATCGTGAACGGCCGCATCTACATCACCGCCATCCCGGTCACCGACCCCGCCGAGATCGGCCGCCGGGCCGGGATCTTCAGCGAGCGGGCGGGCTACTACTACCAGAACTGGGACCGCCTCTACGAGGGCTGGAAGGAGCGCATCGCCGGCCTGATCAGCGAGATCGAGGCGATCACCGTGCCCTCGCTGCCCGAGTTCGAGGACCCGGCCGTGGTCATGGAGTCGAAGGGCGTGGCCCAGAACCACTACGTGCGGGAGAACTTCCACCGGTGCCTGGATCTGTACTCCAAGATGTGGCACCACCACACCGAGTTCCTCATGCTCGGCTACGGCGCCTATGTGGTGTTCTTCGAGTTCTGCAAGAACGCGTTCCCCGAGATCAGCGAGCAGACCGTGGCCCGGATGGTGGCCGGCATCGACGTGATCATGTACCGGCCCGACGACGAACTGAAGCGCCTCGCGCGGCTGGCGGCCGAGACCGGGCTGGCCGATGAGTTCCCGGAGGGCTGCGATCCGGACGCGGTACTCGCCTCTCTTGCAGAACGCGGCGAGCCTGGGCGCGACTGGCTCGCAGCCTTCGAGGCCGTCCGCCTTCCGTGGTTCCACGTGTCAACCGGCGATGGCTTCTACCACCACCACCGGAGCTGGAACGAGAACCTCGCGGTCCCGTTCGCGGCCCTGACCCGCTACGTCCGCCAGGTCAGCGCCGGCGAGACGCTGGAGCGGCCCACCGCCAAGCTGCGGGCCGAGCGGGAACGCATCGCCACCGAGTACCGCGCGCTGCTGGCCACCGAGGAGGACCGCGGGGCGTTCGACCAGATGCTCGGGGTGTGCCGGCTGGTCTTCCCGTACGTGGAGGACCACAAGTTCTACTGCGAGCACTGGTTCACCACCCGCTTCTTCCAGAAGATCCGGGCGTTCGGCGAACTGCTCACCAGCAAGGGCGTGCTCGAAGAGGCCGATGACGTCTTCCACCTCCACCACAACGAGATCGACCAGGCGCTGGCCGACGTGATGCTGGCCTGGGCCTCGGGCGGCGAGCCACTCGGCGCCGCGCATCTGCGGCCCATCATCGAAGAGCGGAAGCAGATGCTGAACGCCCTGCGTGACTGGTCGCCGCCACCAGCGCTCGGGCCTGTGCCGGAGGCGCTCAACGACCCCGCCGTGCAGATGCTCTGGGGCATCACCCAGGACACCATCGAGTCCTGGTACAGCCAGGATGCCGCGGGGGACGAGAAGGAGGTGCGCGGCTACGCCGCGTCGTCGGGCATCGTGGAAGGAACCGCCCGGGTGCTGCGGGACGTCAACGAGATCGGCCAGATCCGCGACGGCGAGATCCTCGTCTGCCCGGTCACGGCCCCGAGCTGGGGGCCGGTGTTCGGCAAGATCAAGGCCGCGGTCTCCGACATCGGCGGCACCATGTCGCACGCCGCGATCGTCGCGCGCGAGTACGGCATGCCGGCGGTGGTCGGGACCGGCCAGGCCACCAAGCGGATCAGGACCGGGCAGCGGGTGCGGGTCGATGGCGACCGCGGTGTCGTCACCATCCTCGACTGACCGGGTTCCATGGTGACACTCCCCCACCTCGCCCGGCCGCTTACCGCACTGCGCGGCAGTGACCGGCCGGCCGTGGGCGGCAAGGCTGCCACCCTTGGCGAACTGACCGCGGCCGGCATCCCAGTGCCACCAGGCTTCGTGGTCACGACCGATGCGTACGAGCACGCGATGCAGGCGCTCGACCCGGACGGCGCCATCGGCAGGCGGGTCGGGCGGCTGGACCCGGCGGATGCGGCCGGCATCGCCGAGGTGACCACGCGGGTGCGCGAGCGCATCCTGGCCGCGCCACTGCCCGCTGGTGTGCGGGAGGCGATAGCAGCCTGTTACCGCGCGCTGCCGGGCCAGGAGCCGGCCGGTGCCCCGGTCGCGGTGCGGTCCAGCGCGACCAGTGAGGACAGCGAATCGGCCAGTTTCGCTGGGCTCCAGGACACCTACCTGTGGGTGCAGGGAGAGGACGCCGTCGCTGGCCATGTGCGCCGCTGCTGGGCGAGCCTGTACAGCGTCGAGTCCGTGACCTACCGGCGGCACCAGAATGTGCCCGAGCATGGCCTGGCCATGGGCGTGGTGGTCCAGGTCATGGTGGATCCCCGCTGCGCGGGGGTGCTGTTCACGCGCAGCCCGGTGACCGGGGACACCTCGGTCACCGTGGTCGAGGCAAGCTGGGGCCTGGGATCGGCACTCGTCAGCGGGGACGTGACCCCGGACAGCTACGTGGTGAGCAAGGTGACCGGGGAGATCGTCAAGCGGACGGTGGCCTCGAAACTGCGCCATCATCAGCGGGACGCCGCGGGAGGCGGGGTGTGCCTGCGGGATGTGCCGCCGGAACTGCGCGAGGTGCCCTGCCTGACGGACACAGAGGTCCTTGCACTGGCCGACCTGGGCCACCGCGTCAGTGAGCACTACGGCAGCCCCCAGGACATCGAGTGGGCGATCACCGGCACCGGGGCCGGCCTGGGCATCGTCCTGCTGCAGAGCCGCCCGGAGACCGTGTGGTCGCACCGGCCGGCCACACCCGTCGCGGCGCCCAAGGCCCGCGCGTTCGACCACGTGCTTGAGCGGCTTGGCGTGCCGGGCGGGACGTCCCGGTGAACCTGAGCAACGAGGATGTGCAGGACATTCTCAGCCTGCTCGACTCGCTCCCGTACAGGGAGCTCACCCTGGAAACGAGCAGCTTCACGCTGCGCCTGCGGCGATCACCAGCCGGCGGCTGGGTCCAGGAGACCCATGTCCGGTCACAGCCGGTGACCGCCGGCCCAGCCGAACGCCCCTCCGCTACCGGCGCCCCGTCCCAGGCCGGCGCCCCGTCCCAGGCCGGCGGCCCGTCCCAGGCCAGCGGCCACCCCTCGGGTAAGCCCGGGCCGGCCGGGAGCGCCGGGGACGGCAGCGCCGCCGGGAGCGCCGGGGACGGCAGCGCCGCCGGAGGCACCGCTCCAGCCCAGGCGCGCCCAGCCGGGGAACTGCGGGATGTCCTGGCCCCCCTGCTGGGCACCTTCTACCGTGCGCCCCAGCCGGGAGCCCCGCCGTTCGTGGACATCGGCAGCCACGTCGAACCGGACACGGTGGTTGCCATTATCGAGACGATGAAACTGATGAACCCGGTCTACGCGGGAACCACCGGCACCGTCAGTGAAATATGCCTGCACGACGGCCAGTTCGCGGAGCAGGACAGCGTCCTCATGCGGGTCAGCGCGCAGGCCGGGTAGCTGGCGATGCTGCGCCGGATCCTGATCGCGAACCGGGGGGAGATCGCCGCCAGGATCGTGGCGACCTGCCAGCACCTTGGCATCGAGACCGTGCTGGCCGCTTCCGAGGCTGACCTGGACTCGCTGCCCGCCCGGCTGGCCGACCGCACCGTCTGCCTCGGCCCGGCGGCAGCGGCGGCGAGCTACCTGGATGTGGCGGCCGTGGTAGCGGCCGCCACCGCGACCGGATCGGACGCCATTCACCCCGGCTACGGCTTCCTGTCGGAGAATGCCGCGCTGGCGCGGGCCTGTGAGGCCGCCGGCCTCGTTTTCATCGGCCCCACGCCGGCCCAGCTCGAGCAGGCCGGCGACAAGCTGGCCGCACGCGAGCAGGCCGCCTCCGCCGGCCTGCCGGTGCTGGCGGGCGGGGAGGCCCGGAACGCCACCGAGGCACAATCGCTCGCCCGCGACATCGGCTGGCCGGTCCTGATCAAGGCGGCGGGCGGAGGCGGCGGGCGGGGCCTGCGGCCGGTCCACGAGCCCACCGGACTGGCAACGGCGGCGGCGCAGGCGGCGGCCGAGGCGCGCGCCGCGTTCGGTGACCCCAGGATCTACCTGGAACGGTTCGTGGCCACCGCCCGGCACGTCGAGGTACAGCTGCTCGGCGACGGCGAACGGGTCATCCACCTGGGAGAGCGGGATTGCTCGATCCAGCGGCGGTACCAGAAGGTGGTCGAGGAAGCCCCGGCGCCGCTGCTGGACCCGTCTTTGCGGGCGGCGATCCGCGACGCCGCGGTGACCTTCGGCTCCCGGCTGCGCTACCGCGGGCTCGGCACTGTCGAGTTCCTCGTCGACGCCGCCCACGGCGCCTTCTACTTCCTGGAGATGAACGCGCGCATCCAGGTGGAGCACCCGGTCACCGAGCAGGTGTGCGGCCTGGACCTGGTCGCCGAGCAGATCGCTGTCGCGGAAGGCCGGCCGCTGCGCCTGGCGCAGCCTGAGGTGACCATGACCGGTCACGCGATCGAGTGCCGGATCAACGCGGAGGACTGGCGGCAGGGCCGGCCCAGCCCGGGCACCGTCACCCGCGCGGTGTTCCCGGCCGGCCCCGGCATCCGGGTGGACACCGGGATCCAGGCGGGCTCGGTGGTGCCGCCGTTCTACGACTCGCTCCTGGCCAAGCTCATCGTGACCGGCGCCGACCGGGCGGAGGCGGTCGGCCGGCTCCGGCACGCGCTGGGGATCTGTGACATCGGCGGGGTGATGACGAACCTGCCGCTGCATTCAGCGCTGACCGGCGATCCCGGCTTCGCCGCGGGCGGCGCCGACACCGGCTTCCTGGTGCGCTTCGCCGAACGCGTGGCTGTGGAGGCGGCGCATGGCTGACGTCGAGCTGCTCGACGTCTCCTTCCGGGACGGGAACCAGAGCCTGTGGGGCGCCACCGGGCTGACCACCGGCCAGATCCTCCAGATCGCCCCGGTCATGGACCGGGTCGGGTTCCGGGCACTCGACTTCACCTCCAGCACCCACATGGGCATCGCGGTCAGGACCCACCGGGAGAACCCGTGGGAACGGATCAGGCTGGCCCATGCCGCCATGCCGCACACACCGCTGCAGTTCATCGGCACCGGCTTCCGGTTCATCTCCTGGGAGGCCACCAGTGCTGAGGTCATGCGGCTGGTCTATGACCGGCTGGTCGCCAGCGGGATGACGCGGTTCATCGTGCTCGACCCGATGCATGACATGGACGCCATCCGCCGCACCGCGCGCATCATCCGGGAAGCGGGCGGCGAGGAGATCGTCGGCGCGCTCACCTTCACCGTCAGCGAGGTCCACGACGACGCGTTCTACGCCGGGCTGGCGGCCGGGATGGCCGGCTGCCCCGACATCGACCGGGTTTACCTGAAGGATCCGGCCGGGCTGCTGGCACCGGAGCGCGCGCGCACGCTCATCCCGGCGGTCCGGGCACGGCTGGGCGGCAAGCCGCTGGAGCTGCATTCCCACTGCACGCTCGGCCTGTCGCCGCTGACCTGCCTGGCCGCGGCGGCCGAGGGCGTGAGCGTGCTGCACGTCGCCTGCGGGCCACTGGCCAGCGGCACCTCGCTGCCCGACGCCCAGCGCACCGCGGCCAACCTGCGCGAACTCGGCCACCGCGTGGACGTGGACGACCGCGCTCTGCGCCTGGTCGCCGGCTATCTCAGGCGGCTCGCCGCAGCCGAATCCCGGCCGGCCGGGGCACCCCGCGAGTACGACGCGGCGTTCCTGCGCCACCAGGTCGCGGGCGGGGTGATGACGACGATGCTCCGCCAGCTCACTGAACTGGGACTGGCCGGCCGGTTCGAGGCTGTCATGGCCGAGGTCGCCCGGGTCCGCGCCGAACTCGGTTACCCGATCATGGTCACCCCGTTCCCGCAGATCGTGTGCTCGCAGGCGGTGTACAACGTGATCGGCCGGGAGCGCTACGGCACGGTGCCCGACCAGGTGATCCGCTACGTGCTCGGCACGTTCGGGCGGCCCACCGGCCAGGTCGACCCCGGCGTCAAGGACCGCATCCTGGCGCTGCCCCGGGCCAGGGAACTGATGGCCGAGCCGCCTTCGCCCGGCTTGCGCGAACTTCGCGCCCGGTTCCCGGGCGCCGGCGATGAGGAACTGCTGCTGCGGGCGGTCATGCCCGCCGCCGAGGTGGACGCGATGCTCGCCGCTGGCCCGGCCCGCCGTCATTACAACCCCGACCTCGCCGGTGTGCTCGGCCTGCTCCGGGAACTGGGCTCGCGCCCGCCACTGGCGCAGCTGGAGGTCAGCACGCCCGTCTTCCGGCTGGAACTCCACGGCTGCGCCGACGCCCAA
>OFHK01000583.1_pt1 | contig 10337 bp, 7 predicted proteins | sample 1521951 | NCBI WGS metagenome assembly OFHK01 (sample SAMEA2468436, study PRJEB22500) | soil metagenome | biome: Glassland; feature: Farmland; material: Clay | place: Australia | collected 2013-01-31 | depth 0.55 m
CACTGGCAGCATGTGCGGGATTGTTCGCAATCCTTTGGAAGCGCTCTCGATTGGCATCCTTCGGCATGGTCTGGTTCTTAGCTACCATCGCGCCGGTGCTCAACGTCCGCGTCCTCGCTTCCGACAACGTTTTCGCCGAGCGCTACCTTTACCTGCCCTCGGTGGGTTTTTGCTGGCTGGGGGCGCTGGGGCTGGCATCCATGTGGAACAGATACGCCAATCGTTCCGCGGCCTGGCGATCCTCGCCGTGTTCGGCCCCGACCGCCCGACACTCGGAATCAGCGAACTGGCCGGCGAACTCGGCCTGACCCGCAGCACGACGCACCGCTACGCCGCCACGCTGGCCACGCTCGGCTACCTAGAGCAGGACGGTCCGACACGGCGATACCGCCTCGGCCCGCGCGTTCTCGACCTGGGATTCTCGACGCTCGGGTCGCTCGAGTTGCGCGAGGTCGCAGCCCCGCACCTGCGCCGGCTCACCGACACCACCGGGCCCACCTCGAATCTCGCGATCCGCGACGACACCGACGTCGCCACCGTGGACAACATCGAGCCGATGTATCGCCTGCTCGAGCGGCTCGGCATGCGCGCCACCAAGACCGTCTGGCCGGTCGCGTGTCCCGAGGGCAGCAGGAATTTCGCAACGTCACAGACGCTCGAGGATCCCGAATACCTCGCGTTCGTTCGCGACCTGGAGAACCGGGGTTTTGAGGTGACCTGGCACGGCGCCACGATGGAGTCCAGCAAGCGCGAACGGACCCTGGCCGGCCTCGAGCGTTTCCACGAGTTGATTGGGCATTACCCGCGCATCCACGCCAATCACGCCGAAAACCGCGAGAATCTCTACTGGGGCACCGAGCGGATCGACCAGCCTCTGCTGAAATTCCTTTTCGGCCGCATGGCCCATCCGCCCGGTTATTTCGTGGGACACCGCAAGGACTCTCCCTATTGGTGGGGCGACTTGTGCGAGCGGCATATCCTGTACGCCCGCAATCTCACTTTTGGAGATCTGAATCTCGCGTCGATCAATCCAAGCATGCCCTATCACGATCCCGCGCGGCCCCTGGTGCGCTACTGGTTCTCCTCGACGGATGCCGAGGACGCGAGCGCTTTCGCCGATCTGCTTCATCCCCGGCGGCAGCAGGCGCTCGAAGCCCAGGGCGGCTTCTGCATCGTTGCCACCCACATCGGAAAGGGATACGTGCGGAACTCGCTTGTCGACCCGCTCGTCGAGGAGCGCCTCGCAATGCTGGCGCGCCGGCCCGGCTGGTTTCCCACCGTCGGCCAGTTGCTCGACTGGCTGCGCGAGCGCCGGGAAGCCGATACCCTCTCGGCCGGCGAATGGCGGCGAATGCAGTGGCGTTGGGCCCGTGACTTGATGGTGCGCAAGTGGAAGACGCGGCGCCGATGAAATTCAAAGGCACGGCCCGGCGAGGCCGCCGATCACCGCGTCTTCACCACCTGGCGCGCGAAAATGCCGCCCAACGCTCCCTCATCGAGATTCGGCATTCGGCAGGGAGAAATTGAACGTGATGCGCGTGACGAATTCGATCGGCTGGCCGTTCCGGTAGAACGGCCGATAGCGCCAGAGCTTGACGGCGGACACGATGGCTTGCGCCAGCTGGGAGGCCGGTGAGTTGACGAGCCGCACATCCTTCACTCCGCCATCCTTGCCGATCACGGCTTGCACCACGATCGGCTTCGACGCCAGCGCCTGCCCGTCCAGATTCAAGGGCGCAAAAGTGGGAGTGACCGAGCCCTCCTCCAGCAGCCCTCCATCGACACGCAAGCCCCCCATTTGTTCCGGCGCATCCGAAGCGGCGCGCGTTGTTGCCTCCGAAACCGCCCCCTTCGCTGCGGGCGCGGCGCCGCTGTTGGCGGGAAGGGAAGGCGGAGCGGGCGCGGCGGCCGGCCTGGCCGACTGCTCCCCGTCCTCGGGCACCAGCCTCCGGCCGGAGGCCGTCGCCAGCCAATTCCGTTGGGAGGAATCGGTCACGTCCGTAGTGAATCCGCTCTGGCGGGGAGCCTCGAAGGTCGCAATATCTCGAACCGGGTGACTTCCGCGCTGCGGACCCCTGGCTTCTCTCGGCTTGGCCCCGCTACGCCTGATCCGGCGGGGCATAGGCTCCTCTGCCGGCGCAGCTGGCGTGACAGCCGGTGGCGCGGTCAGTGACGCGGCGAATTGCAGCAACTGGGAAAACTTGTTCGGGTAAGCGACGATCGCGGAGACGCCCACCGCCAGCAGCGCAAAGCAGATCGTAACTGCGAGAAGAAACTTCTTGAATCGGCGGTCCTCGTCCTCGCCGTTGTCTTGCTCGTCGGGCTCCGTCGTCGAGGTGATTGCCGATCGAAAAGCCACGACTGTCTCGCCGTTCCTCTCCGCCTCCGTTTTCTCCCCGTACCATGAGTAGGCCGGCGGTTGCGAGGGGTATTCATCGGGCGAACCCTCGCCGGCTTCCTGGTTTCGCGGCAGGAAGAAAAGCGGAGTCTGCGGCCGGTCGCGTCTTTCGCCGGCTTCGTGGGCGCTCGGGGCGGCCGGCATTGCGGCCGCCGATTGTGCCGATGCCTGCGCGGAGAGTGAGGATCTTTCGCCCGAGGCCCCGGCTGCCGCAACCGCTATCCTCGGTTCCACTTTCTTCTCCGAGGCGCTTGTCCCCTCCATCCATTCTCGAATGCGCTGGCGTGACTCATCCGGGAAAAACAGGAATCGCACCCCTGCGCTTCTGCCGGATTCGGAGAGCCAGGAGACCTGGCCGGTTCCTTCGATCGGCCGATTCTCCTCGAGTCCCAGTGAAAAATGGATCCGATCGGCTTTGGCCAGAGGATTGGCGACGCTGATGCACATCCCGCCTTCGCTCAGGTCGAGAACGACCCCGCCGTTGTCCGGTTCGATGTTGAGATAAACGACCGAATCCGTCTTCCTGCGCCGGTCGTGCCGCCGCTCCTGCGTCAGGGAAAGGCCATACGGCGAATCGATGAGTTTCATTTTCTCAGCATCCTTGCTGCTGCCTATTTCCGCATCGTTCCCGTCGGGCTCCACCCGAGATGGCTACTTGTCCGCTGGCGGCTCGGCTGGCATTCGCTTCGCGCCGATGCCCGCCTCCTTGATCTTGTAGAGCAGCGCGCGGTAGCTGATGTTCAGCGCCCGAGCCGCGCGCTTGCGATTCCACCCGTTGGCTTCGAGCGTCCGGCGGATGATCCTGCGCTCCAGCGCCTGAGTCGCCTGACGCGTCATCGTCTTGAGCGAGGTGGGGCCTTCGATGGGCACGTCGAAATCCCCGTCCGCGGGCGGACTCGTCATCGCTTCGCAGATGACCGAGGCGTCCGAGTCGAGAATCACGTATCGCCTCACCACGTTTTCCAGTTCGCGGATGTTTCCCGGCCAGGGATACTGCCTCATCTTCTGGAGCACTGCCGGCGAAACCGGCCGCGCCGCCACCCCATAGCTCTCCCGGCATTGCTGCAGGAAGAAATCCACCAGTACCGGAATGTCCTCGTTCCGCTCTCTCAGCGGCGGAAGAGAGACGTTCAGCACGTTGATGCGGTAGAAGAGATCCTGGCGGAACGCCCCGGTTTCGATCTCCTCGGCCAGGTTGCGATTCGTCGCGCAGATGATGCGCACCTCGATGTGCCGGTCATGCTGCGCGCCGATGCGGCAGAACTGCGCGTCCTGCAGAAGCTGCAGCAGCTTGGCCTGGAGAAGCGGGTCCATCTCCCCGATCTCGTCGAGGAACAGGGTTCCGCGATTGGCCATTTCCACGCGGCCCGGCTTCGATCCGTAGGCCCCGGTGAAAGCCCCCTTCTCGTAGCCGAAAAGCTCGCTCTCGATCAGCGTGCCGGGTATCGCCGGGCAACTCACCTTCACGAAAGGTCCCTCGCACCACCCCGACAGCGAATGAATCAGGCGAGCGATCACGTCCTTGCCGGTTCCGCTCTCTCCTTCTAGCAGTACCGGGACGTTGGCCGCGGCCGCCTTGCTCACTTTGTTCTTTACGACCTGCATCGCCGCCGACTGGCCGAAAATCACGGATTCCGGCGGCACCACTAACCTTGCCGCAAAATGTGTGCTCGAAAGAGCGTTCACCCAAATTCTCCTTTTGGCAGGTCCGGAGGGAAGCTGCACCTTGGACAAGCACGCAGCGTGCCAGGATTTTTCGAGCCCTCCCGGGACCACACCTGCGCGGGCCTGGTTCTAAAGCCCCAAGACGCAAGACCTTTCCTTTTCCGGCCGCGCCAGCCGCAAGCCTCCTGTTGTCCGCCGCATGGAAGTGCAAAAAACTGCGGAAATCACTTGCGCATCTGCGCACCGGATTTTCCCGTGCGTTTGCCCGATAGGGAAAAAGTTCTAGAACCCCTGAAATTGCGATGAGGGTAAAGCTTCTCCGGATGGAAGAGTGAAGAACTCTTCGACGCCGGGTGAGGGCGGCCGCGGCGATCAGCGGGCGATGGGGACGGTCAACTCTCTCTTTTCGTTCTCGAACCAGCGGTGGCCCGCGGCGAGCGGGAGCCGCCTTACATCAGCTCGGTGTGCGGCAAATCGGAGGACGCAGGAGTGAATCCGAACTGCCGCATCTTGTACAGCAAAGCCTTGTAGCTGATTCCCAGAATCCGCGCCGCGTCCTTGCGCCGCCAGTTCGTCTGGCGCAGCGCCTCGGCGATGGCTTTCGCTTCAGCTTCTTCCTTCAGCCCGCGCACCAGGCTCTTCAAATTCTGCGACCGGTGCCCGTTGCCGTTCCCATTCCCATTGCCACTCCCATTGCCATTCCCGTTCGAATGGTGCTCGGCCTCGGCCGTCTCGGCGGCGCCGTTCAGCAACTCCCGAAGGCTCTCGTCCTCGTCGCCCAGAATCACGTAGCGCTTCACGAAATTTTCCAGCTCGCGGATGTTCCCCGGCCAGGGATACCGGACCGCCGCGTCGATCATGTAGGTCGACGGCTCCGAGATGTCCTTCCCGAACTCCTTCCGGTACCGGTCGAGGAAAAGATGGAACAGCGCCGGGATCTCCTCAATCCGTTCCCGCAGCGGCGGCAGATGGCACGGAACCACGTTCAGCCGGTAATACAGATCCTCCCGGAACCGCCCTTGCCGGATCGCCTCCTGCACGTCCAGGTTCGTCGCCGCGATCACCCGCACATCCACCTGCGTCATGTGCCGCGACCCCAGCCGAGAGAACTGACCGTCCTGCAGGATGTGGAGCAGCTTGCTTTGCAGGTGCGTGCTCATTTCAGCGATCTCGTCCAGGAAGATCGTCCCGTGATTGGCCAGCTCGAATTTCCCCGGCTTGGCGCGCACCGCGCCGGTGAACGCTCCCTGTTCGTAGCCGAACAGCTCCGATTCCAGCAACTCGGCGGGCAACGCGGCGCAATTGACCTTCACGAACGGGCCGCTCCTGCCCACGCAATGCATGTGGATCATCCGCGCGATCACTTCTTTTCCCACGCCGCTTTCGCCCGAGATCAGCACCGGCACGTTCACCGAAGCGATCTGATACACCTGCTTCCGGATCTTTTTCATCACCGGGCTCGCGGCGAGAAAAGACAGGCCGTCCCCCACCTGCTCGCGCACGACCAGATCTTCCTCTTCGCCCGCCGTCTGCGGCCCCAGGTACGTCTCTTCCGCAAACATCGAGATCCCTTTCGAGGGCTCTTCCGCCGTCGTTGCCGGCGGCCCGTCGCCCGCCGTCTCGCCGCCGGGATACATCTGAATCAGCAGCCAATCCGATTTCGGCAGCCAGCGCACTCGCGCCGGAATCTCGCCGGAAGCGCAGTGGCATTCCACGCGCACGCTGCTGGTTCCCTGCTCGAGACCCCGCAGGACATCTTCCAATTCCACATCGAGCATCTCGCCGACGAAAGTGGCGGCCGCCGTTCTCCGCTGTTCCTCTGGCCACAACAACTGGCGTGCCTCCGGATTGGCGTAGAGCAGCCGGCCGGCTCGGTCGGCCACCAGAAGCGGGTGATCGATTTCGTCGAAGACACTCGCCAAGGCTGGCAAAAGTGAAGACACTCCCGTCGACATCGACATTTAGCTTTCTCCGTGTCGGAAGTTCTAGTTCTTCCCCAAGATGCTTGTTATCAGAACCCGCGTTAGGAAGCTTGGGGCCATGCTGCGCTGAAGAGTTTCCGTTGTCAAGACGTGTCGAAATAGTTACTTGAAAATTCGGTTATCTTGTCTTCCGGAATTTTCGCTGCCGTGCGGCACCCTTTCGCGCCCCTTTCCGCGACCCGATTTGCGCGGCAAGGGACGTCTTCACCTGCCGGAAAACACAGGTTTATCGCGGGGATCAAAGAGGGGATCGGAGAGAAGAAGAGGGAACGCGCCTGCGGGATTCCCGCTGGGGAGGGTTTCGTTGTGGCTGGCCTCCGCCGGCGAGCTTACCGGCGCGAGGATGCGCGGGTCCGGGAATTGGCGTGGCGAAAGGACAGTGCAGCGGGCGACTCAGGCGGCGGAGGATCCGGCCCCGGCTTGCTTGGCTGAGTCCTCGTCGGCTTCTCCCGATTGGCCGGTCTCGAATCCGATCGTGAAGGCTATCGTGCGCGAGACGCTGATCAGCGCCTGGAGCGCATCCCGAAAGGCTTTCACCGCCTTGAAGGCTCGCGCGGCGCTCTCTTCGGGCGACGCGAATTCAGACACGGGCTCTTTCATCCACGCCGCTCCGCAGTTGGGGCAATTCTCCGGAAGATTGGCCCACCGAATCCGCGGGAAGCTCACGGCGGTTCGACATGCGTTGCAGCGGAAGAATACTGCTCGAATTTCGTCCAGGTCGAAATTCATCGCGTAGCATCCATTTCGGACAGCTCCCGGCATCCCCAAGCCATCTCCCGCGCTTCGGGACGGTGCGGACGCGCGCTCCGGATCGAGCGGGCCGAGTTCGTTCGTGCGGGACCACATGCGCTCTTGCCAGCAGGGACAGCACTACATTGAGATCGGGAACGCTCTCACATCCGTCTCTCCCCCTCCGCCACCCTGCCTTCTTTTGGGGGGAACAGGCGAAAGCTGCACGCCGTATGGGCACTCTCGCAATTCACAGTCCGAAAATCGCCTCAAGCCGTGACGGCCCCTCTTTCTATTTCTTGCCGCTGCAACACGTTAGGGCGCCCCCCATACCCGCTCTCAATCCGTCTCGCCATCCGGCTGCAATGAATTTCACGTTTTGTGTCTCGTAGTGGGTACTGTCGGCTTTCAGAATCACAATCCAGCATCGATTTTCCCCGCGTTCTGGGCTCTCTCGGCTCCGCCGGGCACCTTTGCCGGGGAGCAAAAAGAAGCAATCTCTTTCATAGAATCTGAACCGAATCGTTGCTGAATCGGTGATCGTCTCGGCGCGGTCCGCCTTCGCCCTTACAAATCAATGAGTTAGCGAAGCCAGAAGCCGGACCCGTTGGTGTCAAAATTGCACGAAGGTTTGGCAAGTTGAGTCCTCCCGCCCGAAGGCGGAATGAGCGTCGCACAGCGCAAGGGGGCGCGCGGCGAGCAAATTGTAACGATCTTCGAGGGGCAGCCCCGAATCTCGACACGCGGGGATTCGAACCCGATCCCCCATCTACAGTGCCCCTCTCCTGGCCGGGAATTGCAGACCCCGCAGGACTGCGATTCCCGGCCACTCCCTCTTATGAAGCCATCGAATTCCCGGCTGCCTGTCCCGTGCCCCGCCCGCGCGCGTCGTTGAATGCATCGACCACCGCTGAGAGCGTCAGGGTGGGCCGCCGGCCTTTCCTCGCTCCTTGAAACTACTTCAATGTTGTAGTTGTTCTCGCGGCGCCGGAGGCTTCTTCCTCCATTCACTGCTTTCTCTCGACAATCGTCCTGGAACCCGCAGCCCGGCGAGAGCAAAATGGCTCAGTCACGCGTGCCAATTCCCACAAGTATCCCTTCGCCGGAACAGCCGGCGCTGCGGCTGCGCCACTTAGCGGATCGTTATGCGTTCGCAATTTGGCCACTCATGTGCTGCGTTGTTGATAGGTAAACGACTCCTATGAAAAATCAGTTACCCTCGCCGGACGAGCGTGGCGCCGAGCATGTGGAGTTCGCCTTCGTCGCCACATTGCTGCTCACCGTGATGCTCGGGATTTTCTGGTTTGCCCGCGCCTACAACGTTCACCAGACGATGACGCGCGCCGCGCGTGAAGGGGCGCGCATGGCGGTCCTGCCCAGTTCCTTCGCCGAGGGCAACAGCTTCCTCGACGCTCCGGACGCGACGAAATCCGAGAGCGTCGTTTTCGCCAACCACATCGCTCCGGTGCTGCGCTCGGCCAATCTCGATCCGGAGCTGGTGAGCGGCTATTCCGAACAGGTCCGGTGGCTCGACCCCGGCGACACCAACGAGCAATGCGGCGTCGTCATTACGTTCGCGTACCCGTTCACCTTTCAAATACCGTTTACGACGTTGAATCTGGCGACCATTCCCTTGAGCACCCAGGTGCGGATGCGCCGGGAAAACCAGCCGGCAACGGGTTCTTGCCCGTGAAAACGCCACGGAGGTGAGCCGCATGTTGAGCGGAAATTGGCGGCGGAAACTGCCGCACCCCCATGCCGCCCGGCCCGGCTCGATGGCCGGAGTGGAACTCGTCGAATTCGCGCTGGTGCTCCCGCTGCTTCTCCTGCTCGTGGTGGGCGTGTGGGATTTCGGCTCGGCGTTTCTGCTGAAGGACAAGATGACCAACGCTGCGCGGGAGGGCGCGCGCATCGCCGTTTCCACCCCGCTCAACAGTGCCGATTGCTCCGGCCCCACGCCCTGTTCCCTCGTCGCGGCGGCCAACGCGGTGAAGCAATACATGACGGGCGCCGGCAACGACGCTGGCTGCATCGTTCCCGCCGGGCCGTCCTCCTTCACCGCGCCCGATCGTGCGAACTATGTCTGCGAAAGCGGCATCGCTCTCGAGATCGACCGAGGCGCTTTCCTCGAAACCGACGCGGGCCGGATTCCCGCCACGCGCGTGACGCTGACCTTCCCGGTCCGCTGGATGCTGGTCGGGCGTCTTCTGCCCGGCGCGCTGCCGCAAACCATCTCGACCACGGTGATCATGCAGAACCTGACGTGAGGCGGTTGAGGGGGAGAAGCTGATGAACCATCGACTCGAAACGAAGCCATTCGCCGCCAGCCGCGGCGCCACGCTGGTGCTCGTCGCCGTGGGCATGGTGGTGCTCCTCGGCGCGCTGGCCCTGGCCATCGACCTCGGCATGCTCTACGTCGCGCGCAACGAAGCCCAGCGCGCCGCCGATGCCGCCGCCCTCGCCGGCGCCTACGCTTTCGTCACCTCCGGCTGCACTTCGGCTGGCGGCTGCCTGAGCGGCGGCCCGCAGGAAACCGCCGCGCGGCGGCAAGCTGTCGCCGTCGGCGCCGGGAATTTTGTCGTTGGCCAGGCGGCAGCGATCGAGGAAGCCGACATCCGCTTCAGCTATCCCAGCCCGCGGGAGCCGCAGATCACCGTCACCGTGCGCCGCACTACGGCGCGGGGGAATCCAATCCCAACGATCTTCGCCAAGATACTCTCCGTTTTTCAGGCCGACGTCGCAGCGACGGCTACCGCCGAGGCATACAACGGCGGCGTCGCCAACACCTGCATCGCGCCCTTCCTGATTCCCAACTGCGATCCCCTGCACCCGACTCCGTCCAACAGCGCCTTCTGCGGCAGCGACGTCCCCGCCGGTCCTTTCGTCAATACCGGCACCGGCGAACTGGTCTATAGCGGCCGCTATCCGGCCGGCGTCGTCGGCGAGCGGTGGCAACTGCACTTCGGCACCGGCCCGAGCGACAGCGCCGTCGCCAGCCAGTGGTACCTGCTCGCCCTGGAGGGCAATTCGAGTGGTTCGGATTTGCGCGACTTCATCACCCGCTGCTATCCGAAGCCCATCGCCTGCGGCGATTCGCTCGAGACCTACAACGGGAAGAGCATCGGACCGTTAAATCAGGGCGTCATCGCGAGAATCGGCGCCGACGGACTCGGCATGAATCGCGGACAGGACACGATCGACATCACGAAGGATCCTTCCGTCTGGATCACCGGCGGCTACAACAACATCGACTTCAACGGCAAAACCATCACCGGCGTCAGTAATTCCGTGGTCAGCGTGCCGTTCTACGACGGCCATCCTCTCGTCCCGGGCGGCGAGTCGGTGAAAGTCGTTGGCTTCATGGAGATGTTCCTCGAGGGTGTCGAGCACGCCAGTTACGGCGAGAAAGGCAGCTACGACGTCACCAACGCCGTCATCCTGAACATCAGCGGCTGCGACCCGGCCCGCGTAGCCGGCAGCACCACCACCGCCGGCAGCCCCCACGCCGTCCGCCTCACTCGGCCCCCACGCCCGCGCAGGTCTGTGCCCTCGATTCCGCCCCA
>OFHK01000584.1_pt1 | contig 10334 bp, 10 predicted proteins | sample 1521951 | NCBI WGS metagenome assembly OFHK01 (sample SAMEA2468436, study PRJEB22500) | soil metagenome | biome: Glassland; feature: Farmland; material: Clay | place: Australia | collected 2013-01-31 | depth 0.55 m
GGTCATGTTCGAGGCCGCGGACCCCCAGGTGTTCACGTGGTACGTGCAGAACTACGGTGCGGACGTCAACTTGTTCGTAGACCACAGCCAGATCATCCAGCTCGAGATTGTCCGACGCGGGATCTGGGGCATGGCCGCGAACTGGGGCCGCATCGTGACGTACAAGCCGTGAGTGACCAGGTGGGGTCTTGGACGACGCGAAGTACGTCATCGTCGGCGGTGGGCTCGCGGGCTTCAATGCGATCCCCGCGATCCGGGAGCGCGACCCGGACGGACGGCTCATCCTGGTGACCGAGGAGAAGGAGCGACCGTACGACCGCGTACCGCTCTCCAAGCGGTACCTCCAGGGAGCGCTCTCTCGGGACGGCGTCTTCCTCCGGCCCCCGGAATTCTACGACGAGAATCGGGTCGAGCTCTCGACGGGCCGTCGGGCCACGGACCTAGATGTGAACACCAAGAGGCTCTCCCTGGACCACGGGCGCGAGGTGCGGTACGAGAAGCTCCTGCTGGCGACGGGCGGGACGCCGCGACGGTTGCCCCTCCCGGGCGCGGACCTCCCCGGGATTCACTACCTGCGGACCCTGGAGGACAGTGACGCGCTCAAGGAGGCCATGGCCCACGCCAGGAAGCTCGTGGTGGTCGGCGGCGGATTCATCGGATGCGAGGTCGCCGCGGCCGGCGTGATGAAAGGTCTCGACACGACGGTCATCGAGGTGGGCCCGTATCTGCTCAACATGGCCTTCGACGAGCCGACGGGCCGATGGGTCACGGAATACTTGGCCTCCAAGGGGCTGAAGACCCGGTGCGGCGAACGGGCCGCGAAGTTCCTAGGGAGGGACGGCCGGGTCTCGGGTGTCGAGACCACGGGCGGAGCGACGGTACCCGCCGACCTCGTCGTGGTTGGCGTGGGGCTGGCGCCCAACGCGGATCTCGCGAAGGCCGCAGGCATCCAGGTTGACAACGGCATCGTGGTCAACGACCACCTGCAGACCAGCGCTCCGGATGTGTACGCCGCCGGGGACGTGGCTCGGTTCTTCGCACCGGTCTTCGATCGGCATCTGCGCGTCGAGCACTACGACGTCGCCGTGCGCCACGGCAAGGTCGCTGGCGCCAACATGGCCGCCGGGGACGTCGCGTTCACGGACCTGCCCTACTTCTTCTCGGACATGTTCGAGCTGCGCATCCACGTGCACGGCATCCTCGGCGACCACGATCGCGCAATTCTGCGCGGAGAGCGTCGGCTGACCGACCGGGGAGGCTTCATCCAGTTCTACATGAAAGGACCGCGCATCATGGCCTACTTGGGCGTCAACCGCAAGCTCAAGGAGGAGCGCGCGGCTCAGAAGCTCATCGCATCCCGACGGGAATTCCTGGACGTCGGCCCTCTCGAGGACCCGACCGTCGATCTCGCTGCGCTCGCCGGCTGACGCGTGCCATGGGTCTCATAACGCTTATACGGAAGCCTCTCTTACGCTCGCGCCGCCCGAGGGTCCGTGGGGTAGCTTGGTCTATCCTTGGTGGTTCGGGACCACTAGACTCCGGTTCAAATCCGGACGGACCCATTCCTACTCCCTTAGGATTTCTCCGTAATCAGCCGGTTTTTCCGCGCCGCCTTGCGTGAGGCCGCTTCGGACCAAGCGTCGGCGGCCTCCATCCTCGCATAGAACTTCTCCGTCGTCGTCACGGACGTGTGCCGGAGCATCCTCGACACGGACTCGATCCCGACGCCCATGGACTTGAGATCCTTGGCGAACGAGGGCCTCAGGATGCGGTAGTCGCCCACGATGCCGGCCTTGCGGAAGATGATATACCGCGCCCGGCTCCAGCCCGAGCCGGTGTAGTAACGGCCGTCCACGTTCGGCACGAGCGGCTCGACCGCGTTCGGGTCCAGACCCAAGGAACGCAGGTGCCGCTCCCGCCGATCGAGGAAGTCCAAGAAGGCAGGCCGGACATCGTCCGTGACGAGGATCCGGTCGCCACCGGACGCCCAACGGCCCAGACCCTTTGGGACGGAGACCCGCATCCACCATGTCTGGGTGTCGAGGTCCGCCAGCTTTGCGAGTCGCAATTCTTTGGGCCGGAGGCCGGTGCCGATGTACGCCTGGATGGCGAACCGGACGACCTCCGCGGTCCAGCCCTCGAGCGGCTCGAGCTTGTGGAGAGCGTCTCTCAGCCACGCCTCGTCCTTCGGGACGATGGGCTGCGGCCCCGGGTCGAGGTTCAGAAGGCCCCGCTGGCGGAGGCTGTCGATCGCTGCGTTCCCGACGTGGCGCAGGAGGCCGTTCAGGTGGTTCAAGAACTGCGTTCGGTAGGTCAGAGCCCAGCCGTGGGCCTCGAACCACTTCAGCAAGGCCGCAATCGTTGCGGCGTCGAACCTCTTCGGGTTCCTTGACGGGATCTGGCCCCGCGCGTACAGTTCGTCCACGATCCGCTCGAGCTGCCGCAGCTTCCGTCCCTTCTCGCGGACCGTCTCCACGGACCGGAACGGCGCGATCTCGGCGAGGTGGCGCTCGGCGAAAGTGCGAAAGGGGTTCTTCAGCGGTCGCCCCGTCGTGCCGGACATTCCTCTATTCGGTTCAAAGCCGATTATCCCGAAGTCCCTCCTGTAAAACGGCATTTTCAGCGAGTATTGGGCACAGGTACCGCTCTGAGAGCCATCAGGCGTCAGGAGCCCGAGAGTCCGGGATTAGCTTCTTTGAGTCCGTCCTAGAGGAGTCCCGCTTGCCAGCCGTTTTCCGGGCTTGACTCGGGACGAGGTACGTTGCGAACGTTCGCAGGTCTCCGGACCGATCCCATATCGGGGTTAGCTCCGCTTCGAGACCAAGAGCGTGCCCACCCCCCGCATTGGCTTCCAGGTCCATCGGGAGACGAACTCGCGCCCCTCGGTCGGCGGTGGCTCAAGGAGAGGTCTTGCGGTGCCTGGTGCGGATGAAAAGGAAGGTCGTAGCCACAACCGCAAGCAGGCCGACGGCACTGCGTGCCATGACCCATAGGCCAAACCCAGCGGGACTCGCACCCGACCGGCATCCATAGCCCCAGACGCCTGTGCTCACGATGAGAGGGCGACGACCCCACCACGAACGGTCGATCCGACACGGAGGAGGCTGCCTAGCGGAGGGGCTTCCCCTGACTTAGCAGCTCGACCGACCTTGAGACACGTCGTGCAATGGTTTCGGGCTGCTTGGCTGACTCGACCCACCGAATGTAAGCCTTCTTTCGAGATGGAGCAAGTTGATCGAAAGTTGCGCGGGCCTTGGAATTCCCCTCGAGGGCGGACTTGAGTGCTGGAGGGACGACGAGGCGAACGGGGCGGTGATCGGGCTTGACCGTCAAGACGACTCGATCCCCTCCTTCCTTTCCAATCTTCTGCCTCAACGCAGACGGAATGACGAGCGACAAAACGCCGTCGCCCAGGGCGATCAGGGACGTCGACATGGCGACTCCGTCGATGGTCGCGCGGACACGTTGCAGGGGTTTGAGCCCAGCCCGCGCGCTCTGAGCCTTTGGAATGGGGGCGAAGGTAGACGTCCCAACGCCTTCGGGTCGAAAGAGCGTCGTCGAGAAAGGTCTGTCTTCCACAGGTTGGTCCCCCCGGGGCCGACCCTCTTCCTACGGCCCGAGTCGGGGGGCCGGGGCTCCCTTTGGTCGCTCGACCAGATTGTAGGGGTTTCCATAGAGGTCGTTGAACATCGCAGACGCGCCCCACGGAAGTCGCTCTGGTGGACTCGTAAACTTGACCCCCTTGTCCTTCAGCTCGCGATAGGTCCGCATGCAGTCATCGGTGTGCATGACCCAAAGAGGGTTCTGCCCGATGCTCTCCGCGACCTCGCGAGCCCCTTCGGGGCCCTGAATCTTCGGATTTGGCGCGACCAGCGATACTTCGCAGCCAGGCTGGCCCTTCGGAGCAATCGCAACGAACCGGAGTCCGGGCACGGACGAATTGTCCATCCTCACCTCGAATCCCAGCTTGTCGTGGTACCAAGCGATAGCTTCATCAAAGTCTCTAACTGCCAGCAATACATACGCGAGACGGATGCTCATGTGTCCCACAATGCCACCAAAGGCGTCCCGGCCATATAAATCCAGAACGGACAGCATGGATACCACCCCGAGACACGTCGCCCCGGTGGGCGATCGCTCTCGAGGGATCGTCCGAACCGACCGCTTGCCCCCCTTGCACGGCTGCCCCATCGAGTTGACGTGGGAGATGCTCCGCCGACCTTGGGCCCTTCCCCTCCTCCGCGACGTGGGGATCTACCGGATACGGCGATTCAATGAGCTTCTCCGACACAATCAGAGTCTCACGCCCCGTACGCTGTCGAGGCGCCTCCACGAGCTGAGCCGAGCGGGACTTGTGCGACGAACGATCTTCATCCAGGATCCTCTAAAGCTGGAGTGGGACCTGACGCCCAAGGGAGAGGACCTTCTCCCCGCGCTCGAGGCTCTCGCTAGATTCGGCACGAAGCACTTCGGCTACACCCTCTTCGAGGATGCTCGCCCGCGAGAATTGCGAAGTCTGGACGCACTTCGAGCTGCCACCCGCTGGTCGAACTCAGACGCGAGGCTAGGGCACGAAAGCGGCCAGGTCTCCCCCTCAGACAGGTAAAGGCACCTCGAATTGATTCCGGTGACATGGCGCCAATTGACCGAGACCGACGAGAGGGCCCAGGGTCACCACACCGAGGGCGATGACCCCCGGAATCAGCAGTGTTGCGCCCACGTTCCGCAACGCGAACGCCGTGGACTTCAGGTCGGTAATCTCGCGGGCGAGAGTTCATCGAGACTTGCCCTTCGCTCGCCTGTGGCAACATCCGGACCGCCAGGCGGCAGTCGGTGAGATGACCTCTTCCCACGCTGTGCGATTGAGCGCCCGCCTGCATGACCTATGGCGGAATGGGTTCGAATCCGGTCGAAGGCGAACCGCTATACATCCAAGGCTTCGGTGCTCAAAGGGGTCGCTCTACGGCTTCCGGAGGGCCGCCTGGCAGCCACCGAGGCCGTGGCCAAAAACCCCCCGATCACACCCGAAGGCGTATCTACGCTTAGGCGTCTCCCTCGACGAGTGAGGAGGGCGAGACCATGAACCTGGAGAGCGGCCGGAGGAGAAGGCTGGGACCGAGAGGTGACGGTCGAATCGGTTCCAAGCTCGTCCACGCCTTGTTGGAGGGGGGCCAGCGGGTTCTGCTCTTGAACCGCAGCGCCCCAGGCCAAGTTCCCACCCTGTCGAATCGGCATCCATCACGACGCATCGTAAGAGAGGTGCATCCTGATGAGAGATAGAACCGTCTTCATCCTCATTCCCCTGACGGGATACGTGGGCCTTTGGGTGCTGGGGAGCGTGCTCTTTCTTGTCTACTTTGGGATGTTCCACATCTCCACGGATTTGGGATACGTTGCCATGATCCAGGAACTCCCCCCGTTGCTCGCAATCGTGACGGTCCCTCTATGCAGCTTCGCCTCCTTCTTCACAGCGACGAAGGTCATCCTGAGAAGATCTGGCCTTACGTTGGATGCCGCACAGGTCTTCCGAGTTGGGGTGACCTCTCTCCTGGTTACGATAGGACTTGACCTGTTGACGACGGTGGCGATTGAGCAGATCGACATCTTGGCCTTCCCGGTGAATCTGATGTACTTGTTCGCGTGGTTCGTGATTGTTCCGTCGGTCGTGTTGGCCGGGCATCCAGATCGTGCGGGACCTACTCCTTGACGACAATCAAAATCTGAAATCTTCACGGGGAAGTCGAGAACCGCACCGAGCTTGCGAATCCACCCAAGGCTCTTGTCCCCCTTCGATTCCCGTCTTCTTGAGCCATCGCTGTTGCCCGACCTGACTCTCATCGCAGAAGGGGTCCGCAACCTAAGAGCCTATCCGGATTTTCAAATCGGTGCCCTTTAACTCCCGCCTCGCGTCGTTCGAGCGGGATGCACTCGCATGGAGGACACGCCAGTCCAACTCTTCAGGCTGACCGATGAGCATTGGTCGCGCATTGAGCCGCTCGTGCCTCCGATGAAATGGAAGCCGGGCTCGCGCGGCAAGCGGCCCGTTTCGGATCGCGCGTGCATGGACGCGATCTTCTTCATCCTCAGGACGGGCATGCAGTGGAAGGGGCTTCCTCGCGAATACGGCGCACCGAGCACGGTTCACGACCGGTTCCAGTATTGGCGCGAGAAAGGCCTCTTCGAACTCCTGTGGATGGAATCTCTCGGGGAATTCGACGAAGAAGTCGGCATCGATTGGGATTGGCAATCGATGGGCGGCGTGATGGTGAAAGCTCCTCTCGCGGGGAAAAAAACGGGACCCAACCCGACGGACCGCGCGAAGTCCGGCACAAAGCGTTCGCTCATCACGGAAGGGCATGGCGTGCCCGTGGGTGTGGTCATCGCGGCAGCCAACATGAACGACCACAAGCTCGTCGAAGAGACAATTGACGCGCGCGTCTTCGCGCCACCCCCAGACCTCTGGACGTGGCCCCAGCACCTCTGCCTCGACGCGGGCTACGACACGATGGCCACGAGAATCCTCGTGGCCGAGAAGGGATTCGTCGCGCACATTCGATCACGACGCGCAGAACTGGAATCGAAGAAGCGCAACCCGCGAGCGCGTGCTCGCCGTTGGGTCGTCGAGCGCGCTCACTCGTGGATGAATCGATATCGCCGGCTCCTCATTCGATGGGAGAAGCTCGCCGGAACTACCTCGCGATGGCGCAGCTCGCGTGCGCGCTCATCACGCTTCAGGCCGCGTGGAGGTTATCCGGATAGGCCCTAAGGGACCACGGTGTTGGGGAACCGAAGGCCAGTCCTCACGCCTCTCCAGGGGGCCTGGCCACGTTTCACCCTCCTCCGGCGTGGCCTTCGCGGCCCCGGCGAAACCGGGCAGAAGCATGCCCTTGGGGGGGAAGGCGCAACTCGGGGTTCGAACCGGATCTGGTTGGGGCCCGGACGGGCCCACTATCGCATAAGGGTCAGGGCTTGCGTGATGGGAATCCCGCGCAACGGACACCGTCGCACGGTCCGTCGCCTCGCTTGGTGGTGGGGACGCAGGCTCTATTGGAAGTCCCGCGGGATGGTTTCCTCCCAGGTCTTCTCGCGCACGAGCGTGCCGTCCTTGAGGAGCCGCCGGGTGAACGTGTAGTGGAATGCCTCGCGGTCGCTGCGGAACTCCGTGCGTGTCTCCCACCGGAGGGTCCGGTCGGGCAGCCCGATCGTGGTCGTGTGCTCGCCGCGGACCGAGGCCGCCTCGGGATGATCGTCCTGGGCCTCGTGGGTGATGGACTCCGTGTAGTGCTGCGCGCCCCAAGGATACCTCGCACCGCTCGAGTTGGCGGCCACGACCTTGGCCGTGCCCCGCTCCGGCTGGCGCTCGACCGAGGTGATCTCGCCGTATCCCGAGTTCGTGCCGCCCTCCAGGACGCCGAAGCCTTCCAGGACCGGGTCCGTCTCCGGCGGCAGGAAATCGGGCCGCGGGCGGTCCGCGCGCGGGACCACGGGGAGCACGAGGCGTGTGGACTCGGGCCCGCCCAGGTGCAGGCTCGTGGCCATCGGGTAGGGCGTCGGCCAGATCATGGGCCATTGGGCGTTGCTCACGGCGAGGCGGATCCGGTGCCCCTTGGGGAAGACCCAGGATGTGAAGTGCATCTCGACGTCGAGCGTCACGGGCTCCCCAGGTGTGAGCGCCGTCGGCTCGCGGGCCGAATCGCGGTGCGCGCCGTTGACGCCGGCACCCGCCACGAGGGTCACCTCGCCGTCGGGCGACACGTCCGATAGGCGGGCGAACCACCGCGCCAGCGGGGCATCCGCGGATGCGCGGAGGATCGCGTGCGGCATCCCGAGGACTTCGACCTCCTGGTCGACGGGGTCCGAGTCGTACACGAGGGAGAGGGCGTCGGAGGGCTGCTGGTCTGGCGCCAGGTCCCCCCACCACATCACGGGGCCGCCCACCTCGATGCCCGATGTGGGCACGTAGCGGAGCCGGTGCTCCGTCGCGGTGCGGCCTGCCGAGGCATCGGGCGCCGCCGAGGCGAGCGTGTGGTTGGGCTGGGGGTAGAGCGTCCGGGGCTGGATGCGCGCGACGGGCCATCCTTCCTCCCAGCGCCACTCCCCCGGAATCTCCTCGAGGTCGGTCCGCGGCGGATGCCAGTGCCGGACGTACACGGCGAAGCGTGGTTCGTCCAGGATCCCCGTGTCCCGGTCCTTGAGCCACCGGTCGAACCAGCGGACCGCCTCGTGGCGCCACTCCATCTGGGGCTTCGGGTATGCGTGGTGCGGAAACGAGTGCGCCCACGGGCCGAGGATGGCCTTGACCGGGGCCGTCATGTGCTCGAGCATGCGCGGCACGCTGTCGCGGTAGCCGTCGCACCAGCCGCCGATCACGAAGGTCGGGATGCGGATCGCGCCGTACCGCGCCTTGAGTGCGGTGCGGTCCCAGAACGGGCCGTCTCGCTGCTCTCGCTTGTACGTGAGCATCCACGGCGGCCGGTCGAACCGGTCCTGGAAGAAGGCCTCGTCGATCACATAGTCGGGCGCCCCGGGCACGGCATTGTCCAGATCCATCCCCATCTCATACGAGTCGACGTGCATGCCTCCGTCGACGAAGTGGACGTCATCCTGGTACAGGTCGTCCGTGGCCTCCACGGCGAGGATGGCCTTGAGCGCGGGCGGGTTGCGCATGGCCATGTGGATCGAGTTGAACCCGCCCCAGGAGATGCCGAACATCCCCACCCGACCCGTGGAGAAGGGTTGGCCCGCGAGCCAGGCGATGATGTCCTCGCCGTCCCTCTGCTCCTCCTCGGTGTACTCGTACTCGACGAGGCGGCCCTCGCTGTTCCCCGTCCCCCGGATGTCGACGCGCGCGACCACGTAGCCCCTCCGGACGAAGTACGAGTAGAGCGCATACGAGCGCGCGCGCGACTCCGTCTTGCGGTACGGGAGGTACTCGAGGAGGACCGGGAACCGGCCGCTCGATCCTTTCCTTGGGGCCGCCGGCGTGGCGTCCGTCGGGACGTAGAGGTCGGCGGCCAGGCGCACACCGTCCCGCATCGGGATCCACGCCTCCCGCATGGAGACGCCGTAGACCGGAGGGGACGGGGCTTCCAGGACGCGGCGGGGAGCCGCGCCCGTGGAGCTTGCTCCTGAACCCGCAGGGACGCCGACCACGTGAGGCGGGAGTGCCGCGGAGATATTAAACTGGGTCGTGAAGCCGGTCCGCCGGCGATTGTGGGTCCCGCACCTTCAGTAGTGCAAGGCGAGGAACCGGCACGTCGGACACCGGTAGCCCTCTAGGTATACCCAGCCGAACCTGTCCGGACGGACGAGGACGACACCGGGCGATCCGAGTCGGGTTCGCTTGGCGGTCCACTTGGCGCCCCCGATGTAGCTCTCGGTCCTCAGGAAGCCATGGGCCATGGGATGACCGCACTCGGGGCACGGGACGACGGTGTTTCGCTGCATCTCTCCACGGGGACGCAACGTCCTCTCCCCCGCTTGAACCTTCCCGGGGAAGGCCCGCAGGCGGTGCTTGCGCCCACGCCAAGGGAGAGGGAGAAAGAAGGGGGATTGCCCGTCTCGCGAGACGGGCCGTCCATGGTTGGCGAGCCGTGGGCTCAGTTGTCCGCGGTCTCGTTCTCGTGGTCGATCTCGGGGCTCTGTCCGGACCTCTCCTGGGCCCACGCGGGCATGTCGCCCGTGCGGAGGGTGATCCAGGCGCCTCCGTTGATGGAGATAGACCAGGCCTCGAGGTCGGTCGTGCTGTTGTCGTCAAACACGCCCTTGACGCTGACCGTGTCGTTCACCTTGAGGGCCGGGTAGTTGTGTTCCGCCCAGTACCAAGGTGGGGCCAGTTCGACGTGGAACGTCGATGTCGCGTTCTTCAAGTCGAACTCCACGCTCGTGTTGAAGTGGGGGTTCCAGTCCACCGCGGTGACCGTGCCCGACACCGTCACGAGGTTTGCCTGCGCGTCCGAGGCGTGCATCACGACGCCCGCCACGCCGGCGCTCCCCACGAGGGCGAGTGCGACGAGGACCAATGCGGCATGTGCCATTCCTTGCAGACCTCCTTGGGGCCGGAGACCGCCGGGTTGGAGTTAAGACTTCTTTAACGCTCGTCGAAACGAGAATAGGCGCTGCGCTGCAACGGATCGAAGGTGAAGCGTCCCACACGGCAAGGCCAGAACCGTTATTACCTGAAACGGCAATCGCCGCGAAGGTTCCCCCCAAACGGAACTCAATCATGGAGGAGAGTTGACATGGAGACGCCTGAATCGAGTGTCTCTCCCGAGCCCGACCCCGAGCCGACGCCCCCGCCGGCCCCGCGGCGCGGACCGTGGGAGATGATTGCG
>OFHK01000585.1_pt1 | contig 10280 bp, 10 predicted proteins | sample 1521951 | NCBI WGS metagenome assembly OFHK01 (sample SAMEA2468436, study PRJEB22500) | soil metagenome | biome: Glassland; feature: Farmland; material: Clay | place: Australia | collected 2013-01-31 | depth 0.55 m
TAGAGGTGTTGGTGACTTGATTGTTTAAGTCGTCGAATGATGTGTACGTTTTTGTTATGATACATGTCTGTGTCGTTTTTTTTTCAAGCAGAAGACGGCAGACGATATTCGCCTTAGTCTCGTGGGCTCGGAGATTGTGTATAAGAGACAGCCCGCCGAGGTGATCCCGATCGGCGAGCACTTCTCGCGCAACCTCGACGAGCTCCTCGAGCGCCGCGTGAAGCTGCTGACCGACTACCAGGACGCCGCCTGGGCCGCGCGCTACTCGGCGTTCGTCGACAAAGTGAGGAAGGCCGAGAGCGAGAAGCTCGGCTCGACGAAGCTCGCCGAGGCGGTGGCGCGCTACTACGCGAAGCTGATGACCTACAAGGACGAGTACGAGGTGGCGCGGCTGTATGCGAACGGCGATTTCGCCAGGCGCGTGGCCGGCATGTTCGAGGGCGACTACAAGATCCACTTCCATCTCGCGCCGCCGCTCATCGCCAAGCCCGACCCGCGCACCGGCGAGCCGAGGAAGATGCGCTTCGGGCCGTGGGTGATGACCGTGTTCAGGCTGCTCGCGCGCATGAAGGGCCTGCGCGGCGGCGCGCTCGACGTCTTCGGCCGCAGCGAGGAGCGCCGCACCGAGCGGGCGCTGATCGGCGAGTACGAGAAGACCGTCGAAGCGCTGCTCGCCGGGCTGTCGGCGCAGAACCACGGCCTCGCGCTGCAGATCGCCTCGCTGCCCGAGGAGATCCGCGGCTACGGCCACATCAAGCAAAAGAGCATCGACGCCGTGCGCGCGCGGACCGACCAGCTGCTCGCCCGCTACCGCGCCGGCGGCGCCGAGGAGCGCGCCGCGGCGTAATTGGGCGTGGGCGCGTAATTGGGGACAGACCCCATTTTTGCGCACTTCAAAAAAAGGGGTCTGTCCCCGGTTTTGGTCTGTCCCCGGTTTTGCTTTGCGTCCGCCCCGGAGCCGCTGGCTTGTAAGACTTAGTGAAACTCTTTCTATAATAACGATTGTAAAATTAAGGCGTTAGGAGACCTTTCTCACATACCCGTTTTGGACCAGCGGGTTATCGTTCGGCCGTCTTGCAACGGGATGGGCCCGTTCGCAGCAGCTAAACGGAACGAGGAAGGAGCAACACGATGAAACTAAGAAAACAGGTCCTGGCGCTCAGCCTGGCAGTCGGATTCGCGTGGATCGGGGGTAACGCCTTCGCCGCCGCCCCCAACCCCACCATTACGGTCAACGCCTCGGCCGCGACGGTCTGCAAGTTCACCACCACGGCGTCGACGGTCAACCTGACGGTCGATCCGACCGCCAGCACCACCGTGACCGGCACCGACAACGTGCTCTACCGCTGCACCAACGGCACCTCGCCGACGTTCCTGCTCACCTCGTCCTCGACCTCGAGCACCAGCGGCGGCAACCTGCTGCAGGGCGCCGAGACCATCCCTTACACGTTCAGCTCGATCTCGGGCGGCGCCGGCAGCGGCCTGGGAAGCGGCAACGACAAGACGCTCGCCGTGACGGTCGGCGTCGACCAGACCGCCGCCGCGAACGTGACGCCCGGCACCTACACCGACACCATCATTGTCAGCGTCAATCCGTAATCCACTCTCGGCGCGGGGCCTGCGGCCCGTACTCGCAGCTCTCGCATGCCTCGCGCTGGTCTCGACCTCCCTCGCCGCGCAGGCGGGGGAGTTCCGCGTTTCGCCCATCAGGCTCCATCTCGCCAACGGCACGCGCACCGGCGTCATCGCGGTGTCGAACGACGGCGGCACGCCGCTCGATTTCCAGGCCCGCGTGACGCTCTGGACCCAGGACGCCGCCGGCCAGGACCGCTACGAGGACACTCAGGCGCTGGTCTACTTTCCGCGCCAGTTCCGCGTCCCGCCGCATGAAAAGCGCGTGGTGCGCATCGGCTACCGCAGCCCCGCATTGAAGACCGAGCAGGCCTACCGCCTGTTCGTCGAAGAGATTCCCGATTCCAGTCAGCGCAGCAAGCGGACCTCCGTCAGGGTGGCGGTACGGTTCGGCGTGCCGATCTTCGTGCGCCCGCCGTCGCTCGACGTCGAGGCGCGCATCGGCGGGCTCGCGGTCAAGGATGGCCGCGCGCAGGCGACGGTGCGCAACTCCGGGCCGGTGCATTTCCGCATCGCCGGGGTGCGCTTTCGCGCGCTCGGCGCCGACGGCGCGGTGAAATGGGAGCACACCGTGCAGGGCTGGTACCTGCTCCCGGGAGCGCAGCGCGAATACGCCGCGACGCTGCCCGCCCAGGCCTGCCGCGCCGCCCGCACGCTGCGCGTCGATCTGCTCGGTGACAAGCTCAACGCCACGTCCGAGGTCGCGCTCAAGCCTGAGCTGTGCTCCTAGGCCGCGGCGTCGTCATCGGCCTCATGCTCGCCGCCGCCGCGCTGACCGCCGCCGCGGGCCCGGCCCGCGACCCGCAGCGCGTCGAGGGGATCGTGTCGGTGAGCGTCAACCTGGAGCCGAAGGGCGACGCCTACGTGCTGATCGGCGACCACGGTGAGATCCTGATGCGGGAATCCGACCTCAAGGCGTACGGCCTGGCCGCGCTTTCCTACCGCCCGACGCGGATCGACGGCGTCGCCTACGTTCCGCTGCGCGGCATACCGGGTCTCAGCTACCAGTTCGACGAGGACAAGCTCACGCTTCGCATCCGCGTCGAGCCGCGCGCGATCTCGCGCCGCCAGGTGTTCGACATGGCCCCCGGGCGCGCGGACGACGTGACGTATCCGTCGGCCGGCGGCGCGTTCCTCAACTACAACCTGACCGGAAACGGGACCGACGCGAGCGGCCTCGACTCGACGAGCGCCGCGGGCGAGCTCGGCGTGCGCCTGGGCGACTACCTGCTGCTCGCCGACGCGCAGTCGACTTACCTGCGCGACACCGGCGCCACCCGCACCACGCGCCTGAACACCAGCCTCACGCGCGACTGGCGCGACCGCATGCAGCGCCTCGTGATCGGCGACTTCGTCACCTCCGCCTCGACGCTCGGCAGCTCGCTGCGCCTGGGCGGCGTCAGCTTTTCGCGCCGCTACAGCATCGACCCCTATTACCTGAGCGCGCCGGGCCAGGTGGTGAGCGGCACCGCGGCGCTGCCCTCGGACATCTACCTCTACAACAACGGCGTGCTGATCGGCCACCGGCGCGTCGCCCCCGGCAGTTTCGAGCTGCAGAACCTGGTCAGCCTGAACGGCCTGCAGGTGACCGAGGTGGTGGTGCGCGACGTGCTCGGCAACGAGCAGACCATCACCAACCCGTTCTACTTCAGCCAGGCGCTGCTGCGCGAGGGGCTCGACCAGTACAGCGTCGACGTCGGCCTGCAGCGCGAGCAGTTCGGCGTGGCGAGCAACGACTACGGCAAGCCCGGCGCCGCGGGCTTCTATCGCCGCGGCGTGAGCGACGCGCTCACGCTCGGCGTGCGCGGGGAGGCGCTCGATCACCGCTACAACCTGGGGCCCACCGCGAGCTGGCGCGTGGGGACCTGGGGCGTGGCGAGCGCCGAGGCTTCCTGGGGCGGCAGCCCGGACGGCAGCGGCACCGCGCTCGCCCTCGCGCACTCCTTCAGCTCCCCCGGCTTCGCCTCGAGCCTCGCCTGGCGCACGGAGGCGCGCGACTACCCCCGCGCCGGCGTCGACACGAGCCAGAACGGCCGGCACGACCTCACGGCCACGCTGTCGGTGCCGGTCGGCGGCCGCAGCTCGATCGGCCTCATCTACCAGGATACGCAGCCCTGGGACGCCGGGCGCAGCCGCTCGACGAGCCTCACCTGGCGCCATCGCGTCTCCAACGCGGTCTACGTCGCCGGCACGCTGAGCCGGGCGGATGGCGTCTTCGGCGCCGACGAAGCGCTGGTCTCGCTGTCCTACAACCCGGTCGGCGCCGGCGACCAGCCCTCCTACAGCGCCCAGCTCCAGCGCAGCGGAGGCGTCAACGCCGAGACGCTGCAGGTTCTGGGCGGAAACCCCGACGCCGAGGGGCTGGTGTACCGCGCGACCGCCCAGCATTTCGGCGGCGCGGGCGACGCGCGCGACACGATCGACCCTTACCTGCAGTACAACTTCGCGCGCGGCGTCGCGCGCGGCGAGTACTTCCGCGATTCCGGCGCCGCAAGCGGCAGCTACCAGCTCGGCTTCGCCGGCGCCGTCGCGCACGTCGGCGGCGCCTGGGGCCTGTCGCGGCCGATCTACGACAGCTACGGCATGGTCAAGGTCGAAGGGGTTCGCAACGTGCGCGTGTACGCGAATAATATCGAGGTGGGGCGTACGGACGCAGCGGGCAACCTCTTCATCCCGCGCCTCGCCTCCTACTTCGACAACCCGATCGCGATCGAGGACAAGGACCTGCCGGCCGACGTCATCGTGCCCCAGACCCGCTACATCGTTTCGCCGCCGCTGCGCAGCGGCGTGCTGGTCGACTTCAGGGCGCGCCGGGTGCGCGCGGTCGTCGGCCGCCTCATGACTCGCCGCAACGGGAAGCGCGTGCCGTTCGCCGACGCGCCGGGCGAGATCGCCGTCCCGGGCGGGAAACCGGTGCCGGTTTACGCCGCGCGCGACGGCAGCTTCTACGTCGAAGGCCTGCCGGCCGGGGCCTACCGCGGCGAGGTCAGCGGCGGGCTCGGCCGCTGCGCGTTCAGCCTCCGCGTGCCGCCGAGCAGCGAGGCGGTCACGGACCTGGGCAGCCTGGAGTGCGCCGGTGCGCGCTAGCCTCGCCGCAGCGTGCTTCGTCCTCTTCGCGGCGAGCGCGCCCGCGGCGTGCAACGTCTCCGTCGGGCCCCTGTCCTTCGGACCCTACGATCCGCTCAGCCCCGCGGGCGCCACCACCTCGGGCGTGATCAGCGTGAGCTGCAACCAGACCCCGCCGCCGGTCGTCACGATCCAGATCGGCCCCAGCGCGGTCTCGGGCGGGTTCTTCCCGCGCCGCATGCAGCGCGCGGGCGGCAGCGACCTGCTCGACTACAACCTTTTTGTCGACCCCGGCCTCAGCTCGGTGTGGGGAGACGGCACCGCCGGCACGGCCACGCAGAGCCAGCGCGTGACCAAGAACACGCCCTGGAACGTCACGATCTACGGCCAGATGCCGGGGCTGCAGGACGTCACGCCCGGCGACTACAGCGACACGATCGGCATCTCGATCATCTTTTAGGACGGAGCGATAAAAAGCGCGACCGGCCAGGCGATGACGCCCGGCTTCGCGCCCGGCGCCAGCAGCAGGCGGGGGAGCGCGGCGAGGGCCTCGGCGTGCGCGTCCGCGGCGGCGTTCGCCCGTGCCCAGCCGCTCTTTCTTGCGGCGTCCGATGCGGGTGCTGAAATAGGTGAGAAGAAAGACGGCAAGGACCGGAAGCAGGGCAGCGGGGCCGGCGGCCAGGCAGAGGATAAAGGCGAGAAAGGCTCCGGCGAACGCGGCGCCGGCCGTGATGGCGCGCAGCGCCCAGGCCAGAAGCGCCAAGGCAAAGGGGAGCCCGATGGCGGGGAGCAACGAGGGGAGGGTGCTATGCCAGCTCGCAAAGTCGGTCATGCCCAAATCCATCGTACTCCGAAAGTCGAGGATGATGGCGTCAACGTGGAGATTTTGAGGCCTCAAACTCGCCGGGGAGTGCACAGCGTGCCGCCACAGGCGGTTTCTCGGCGAGCAAACGTTGGGTGCCGATTGCTGGTTCCGTTACAATGAAAGCACCCGAACAGAGCAGATGGATGGGATCAAGAATTACGGGCCGGAGTGCGAATGAACGTTCTACGGAGAGCCGCGTTTGCGGCCATGCTGATCGCGGCAACATTGATCGTAACCGGCTGTGGCGATATCTTCCGCCCGGTCGGAGGCGTCTTCGAAGAGCTGGTAGATGTCCTTCCACTTGATGATGTAGACGGGATCGCTCTGGTCGTTCACGAGCTTGCCGAGGGCGTCGCGGTATTTGCGGTCGATGCGGTTTTCAAGGCGGTTGATCTCGATGCAGTGCTCCTGCACGCGGGAATATTGCTTTGCGCGGAGCTTCCGGAGCGCCTTCTTGAGGATGTCCGCAGTCATCTGCAGGTCTTCGGCAATGGAAATGACCTCCGGCGTCGGTTTTTCGATCCGGTACACCGTCATCCTGTCCACGGCGGCCCAGATCAGGTCAATGACGTCGTCGATCCGGGATGCGAGCGCGTGGATATCTTCGCGGTCGATAGGCGTAAGGAAGGTCTTGTTCAGGTCCTTCATGATGTCATGGGTGAGCATGTCGCCTTCCTGCTCGAATTCGTAGATGACTTTTGCCTTCTTTTCGAACGTCTCGAAGTTGTTCAAGGTGTCGACCAGGACGTTCGCCGCACGCGAGACATTCTCAAGGGCCCGGTCGAACTGCTCAAAAAAATCTATTTTTTTCGGGAATAAGGCCATGGCGTTATGCGAATACCGCTGCTCCTTTGGTCGGGATTTTGAACGGCGGCCCCGTGATCAGGAGCCGGATGGCTACGGGCAAGAGAATATCACAAACGGCTTTTACCTGCAACTGCAAAAATGTATATAAAGGGATGGCGGAACCTGATAACGCTTGATGCACTCAAAATGCCAGCGCGAGACCTGCAAAGCGGCGTATCTTTTTTCTTCCTGGCATTATCCATCCAAGCATTGCCGGCTTATTGAACGATAGGCTTGATATTCTCAACCCAGGGTTCGTATCTTTTGCCGTAAAAGAGGGTAACTTTATAACGTGGTTCCTGCCTGTTCGCGCCGTATGAATAATAGGATTCCGGCTGACTCTTACCTTTAACAGTAAGCGCATCAAGGACAGCCCGCATCGTCTTCGGGATGTGTATATCACCAACCAGAATTTCCGATATGTATCCGGTCAGCTTGGGCGACTCGCTTTTTTTCGCTTCAACGTTATGCGGTTTGACTGTCGAGCAGGCTTTGACAGCATTCTCAAATAGTTGTTATCTGCGGCATGATGATGGGAAAGAAGGGAACAGACTGTCGATGAGTAAATCCCATCAGGAGGTCTTGGGAGGATTCCCGGTCAGGCTTTCCTGGCCTTCAGAAGCCGTTCGAGTTTCTCGGCGCCTACACATTCCTTGGCGAACGCGCACCACTCGACGCAAGAGGTGCCGATGGGACGGGCGTTCACGTGGCCGCATTTCTTGCACGCCGTGTCCGGCTCATCGGTCCAGATCTCTATCTTCTCGCCGCACTTCTGGCAACGGATATCTTCCGGTTTCGGCGTCCGTATCTCTGCGCTTCCTGGGCATCCTTCCTTGAACATGATCATATCTTACCCCTCCGCGCCGAAAAAATCTATGATATGCGTCATAATCCCACATAGCAGTCGATCCGCAGATTTCGCAGATAACGGCGGATTAAGTCATTAATTATCCTTTGGAACCCCGGTACGTCAGATTTAATCCAGGCCCAAGTGATTTTCATGATAATAAAAGAGAACCGCGCTAATCTACAGCTTCACGCTGAATTCCATTTCTTTTTCTCCGAGAAGGAACCGTTTGCGCAGGACTTTCAGTTTGACGATATCGTCCTTCTTTTTGAAGAAGAGCTCCAGCTTGATGTCTTCCACATTTTCCACTTTTGTTCCGTCGAGCGACAGGATCGTGTCGCCGACCTTGATTCCAGCCTTTTTCGAGACGCTGTTTTCCGGCAGGTCAGTGACGGTCACCCTGTTGCGCTCGACCTTGAGCGCCACCATGAGTTTGGGCGCGGGCGTGCCCTCGAGAGCCTGGGGCAGGACAAGATAGTTTGCGATGTCCCGCTCGGCGTCACCGTCGTTCAAAACGATTAAATACGGGAATCCGTTCCTTCGAAAGGCCCGCTTCGGGATGCCCGATCCGTAGGCAAGGTGCCCGCTGCCGGCGAACACCACCATTCTAAAGTCCGGGTTCTTTTTCAGGAACTCATCGACGGACAGGGCCATGGTCTCGTCCCAGAGGATCTGGGCCTGATAAAAGAAATCGAAGTTTTTTTCACCCGCGTTCCTGTGCCGGGAAAAAATTTTTTTGAGCCTGTTGCGGTATTCATCATCCGAGAAATCCATCTGCTGAGGGATCTCTTCCTTCTCCTCATCGGTGAGCGAGTCCATGCCGCTCTTTGAGACCTTCTCGACGATCTCGGACCGCTGGTTCAGGGCAATTATCGGGATTTTTTGGGTCCGTGCAAAATCGAGGATCGGCTTATAGAGGTTATAGTCGAATCCCCACCGCTTGAAGTATTCTGACTTCTTCAGAAACTCCCGCTCGTCGATCGCTCCCGCGATATAATCGTCGAGGACCTTCTGGAACGGCCGCTGGAACATCTCCATGCCCACGGCGATCTTCGGGTCCTTTTGATAAAGACCCTGGAGTACCTGCAGCTGAACCATGTGGTGGGCGTACTGATCGTGGTACTCGCCCACGTAGACGATCTTTTTGCCCTTCGCGCCTTCGATCGCGTCGGGAAGCTTTTGGATCGTGGAAACGTCTATTGCCGCTGTCGGCTCTCTTAATCCCATCTCTATCCCCCTTCGGGACCCTGAGGTTTTTACCGCTGGTTCCGCTCCTTTGTTATAGAATGATACGGAGCTGAAGCTCCCGTATTGAAAGATGGCAGGGGTAAAGGCACTCACCGCCCCGGCGGATTCTGCCTGAGCAATGACCACGACTTTGTCCGGATTCCAAGGGTTCTTTTTTGCCATGAGGTTGACCGCTCCCTTTCCGGGTTCCTCCTTGCCGAAGAGCCTGTTGACGAAAGCGTTATCGCTTCCCAGCGCAACAAAGGACGAAGATCTGATGTCGGATTCCTTGAGGTCCTTGGCGTCCCGTTCCTCGGCCCCGCGCTGCTTGAACGCATTGATAAGAGCATCGTACGCTTCCTGTCCCGCCTTCGGGAGCACGATGACCGGCTTTTCATCCGCGAAAAGCGTTGACAGAAGGTGCGGCCTCTCTTCATCCGTGAGCCTGCGGGGAAGGTCATAATCACGGTCTACCACGAGCGTGGACGGCTCATCGTCGACATATAAGACGACATGTTTTTTAAGGCTGTCGGTTTTCACGACAGCGGTTTTGGCGCCGCCTTGAGATAACGAGATAAAAACCGGGACCTCCAGCGTGTAGGCTTCGCCTTTCTGTGCAAGGTCGAAGCTCACCTCGAATCTACTGCCGTTCCTCCTGGTCGCCGCGTTCTCCAGACGCAGGTCTGGGAGCCCCTTCCTGTCGATCCACTGTTTGAAGAACCAGCCGAGGTCCGTGCGGGTCTCTTTCTCGAAGAGACCCCTGACTTCATTCCAGGAAACCCTGCCGGACGGCCCCCGGGCCATGAGCGCCTTGGCCACGCGGGAGAAGATTTCCTCTCCTGCCAGCTTTCTTAACTGGTGGAAAACCAGCACGGCCTTGCCTTGTTCCATGGCCACGGTCGCGGCTTTTTCGTCTCCCTTGAACTCCCCCAGAGAGAGCTCGTTCTTCGCATTTGCCAGGGCGCAGTACTCAAGTAAAGCCTGTTTCCGCGCTGTCCATCCCTCTTCCTGCGCTCGTTCCTCTTCCCGGTATATCCTGATTAGGGAGGCTGAAAGTCCTTCGGACCACGTCACGTGTTCTTCAGGAGCGCCTGAGGGAGTGTTCTCCGATGATGCTGAACTGAGCTGTGCAAAGGTTAAGAAGCCCGTCAGGACGGCCAAAAGTATTGTACAATAGTGTTTATGCATACGCTTCCTTGACGGTGGATTGATCAGCAGGTACAGTAGGTATAATAGTAACAGAAAAAGGCCTGGTTGGCTACTTTTCCAGCTTCCCGACCGTTCCGCCGGCTTTCGGCATACGTAAAATATTTCACCCGCCCGTTAAATTGACTTGAATTTGCCCGAAGAGGCAACTATAATATGTATCCAAGTTAACTATTTCGCGACCTACTTTGGTCAGGAGGGCTTTAAAAAACATGGCTGTGAAAAAGAGTGTAAGAAAGAAAACAGCTGCTAAACCAAAGGCAAAAAAGGCGGCGAAAAGAGCCATCAAAAAACCGGTCAAAAAATCCGTCAGCACGGCCAAAAAGAGGGTTGCAAAAAAAGCCGCCAAAAAGGCCGTAAAAAGGGCTGTAAAATCCGTGACCTCTTCTCCGGCAAAAGCGGCTCCGCAGGTACGGATCTCCGCTGCCACCCAGAAACGGCACGAGCTGCTGAAGAAAATCCTGCTCAAAAAAAGGAACGAGGTGGTAGAGGGCCTCGAAGCCCAGATGGGCCGAAGGCTGACGCGGGAAACGGGACAGAAGATAGACTCGGCAATGGACAGCGCGGACATGTCCTCCCAGGACATGGACC
>OFHK01000586.1_pt1 | contig 10279 bp, 7 predicted proteins | sample 1521951 | NCBI WGS metagenome assembly OFHK01 (sample SAMEA2468436, study PRJEB22500) | soil metagenome | biome: Glassland; feature: Farmland; material: Clay | place: Australia | collected 2013-01-31 | depth 0.55 m
CCCGCCGGGGGTGGTTGTGGGGGGGGTGGGTGGGGGGGGGTGTCTTCATGAGCGCCGGGGTGGCCTTGACGGGCGCGTGCAGCGGGTTTTGCGGGTGCGGGCTGAAGGTGGGGGGGATGCGCAGCCCGCCGTTGAAGATCTCGTGCTGCGAGAAGTGATAGGTGTTCTCGAGTTCATACATCACGGCGTTCATGATGTAGCCGTTGTAGCCGCTCCAGGTGTTGTTGACCGGCTTGACCACGGCCGGGAACTTCGCCTGGGCGGCGGCCGATGCCGGGAGTGTGCCCATCTTCACCATGGCGCCGAGCACGTAGTGCCAGCGGAAGACCAGGGCCTGGTAGGCCTGCCCCGCCTTCGGGTCGGGTTTGTAGTAGCTGGGCTGCTGGATCATCGAGGCGATCATCGCGGCCTGGGCCGCGGTGATCTTGTGCAGCGTGGCGGGCGTGAGCCCGAAGTACACCTGCGCGGCCGCCCCCACCCCGTAGGCACCCTGACCGAAGTAGGCAGTGTTGAGGTACTGCTGAAGGATCCACTGCTTGGACTTCGCCCGGGCGAGCTTCTCCGCGACGAAGATCTCCTTGATCTTGCGCGTCATGGTCTGCGAGGTACCGATGTTGTCGTAGTAGTTCCGCACCAGCTGCTGGGTGATCGTGGACGCACCCTGGAGGCTGCCGCCGGAACTGGTGAGGTCGTAGTAGGCGGCCCGCAGGATGCCGGTCGGCGAGATGCCGCCCTCGTGGTAGAAGTTCTTGTCCTCGGCCGCGATCACGGCATTCTGCAGCACCGGGGGGATCTGCGCCAGGGTCAGCATCTGCCGGTCGTAGGTGCCGAACTGCCCGACCAGGGTCTTGCCGTTGCTGAAGTAAACGGTGGACGCGGCCTGCGTCGCGGCCGTCTGCGGGTCGGGGATCGGCGTCTTGGCATAGGCCACTCCGATCATGGCCGCTCCGAGCATCGCCATGGCCGCGCAGATGGCCCCGGCTACCGAGGCCGCCTTCTTCCACGTCCAGTGGCGCCACCAGTCGCCCTTGCGCCCGCCCCGGCCACCACGCCCGCCGCCACTGCCGCCCCGGCCAGGCAGCCCGCGGCCGGGCCAGCGTTCCCCGGGCCGCCCCAGCCGCCGCGAAATGCCGTACCCGGTGCCGGTGCCCCTCTCACGCCCGGGGCCCTCGAAGGCGGCCCCCTGGTAACCCGTGGCCTCGTAGTGGTCAGCCCGCCCCGCGCCGCCTGTGCCACGCCGCACCGCGTAACGTTCCCTGGCTGCCGCGTAGCGGTCGCGGGCGGAGGCGACCCCGCGGCCCACCGGGCCGGTCCGGTCACCGGTCTCGCCACGCTGCCACGGCTGCCGGGACCGGGTGTCCGCCCGGCCGGGCAAGCGGCTCTCGCCACGATCCCATCGTCCGCGTGACGACCCGCCGTCCTGCTCGCCGCGCCGCCAGGGCCGGCTCGCCGGGCCCGGGTCACCGCCGCCGGAGTCCCCGGCGCCCTGCCAGCCCCGGCCGCGATCCGGGTATCCGCCGTGACCGTCGTCATCACGGCCGCGGTAACCTGCGCGCGGCGCGCGGGCCGGACCGCCGCCGCCGGAACGGCCGGAGTACCGGCCCCGGCGTCCTTCCGGTTCGTCACCGAACCGGCGGCCCCGGCGCGGATCCGGCCGGTAGGGACTGGGAAAGTCTGGGTTACTCACGCGTCCTCGCTGTGTGGGTGAGGCAGTCGCGGGCGGGCAGGGGAAGCCTGCCGGGGTTCACCGTATCCGGTGGCAGGCACCGCCCTGGTTACTCGTTCTCCGTCACACCCCGCGCCTCGCCTGCCCTGCCGGTACAGCGGCAGTCAGCCCTGGGCGCGTTGGGCACCGGCCCCGCGTTACTCGCTGGCCTGGGCCTGCCGGCCACGCCGGGTGCGTGGCTTGCCCGTGCCGAGAACGTACGACGACGCAAGGTGGTTCCAGCCACAACTCTGACAGACCTCGACCACGTAGACCCGGAACTCGCCATATTCGGTGGCCATCTCCGCCAGTTCCGGGCCCTGCTTGACCCGGCCTTCATAACGACCTAGTTCGTCGCCGTACACGTAGGTGACATGTGTGAGCTTGGTCTTGCGGCAGATAGGGCAGCCGGTGTCGGTGGCCTCACCGTGGAATTTGGCGGCGCGCAGCAGGTAGGGGTGCGCGTCGCAGACATCGGCGACCGTGGTGTGGCCGGCGAGCACCGACGCGAGCGTTGCCCGGCGGGCAAGCCCGTAGTCGACCACGGATCGCCTTGGTCCCATGCCCGACAGCGTACGACGCATTCGCCGTGCCGCCGAGGCCCCGGCCCACTGGTTGACCCGGCCATCAGGCAGGCGCGGGAAACGGCAGGTTAACGCCGGGTTGCACGATAGGCACCAGCGACATATCCTAATGATGTATCGGTTCGATACATCTATCTGGTACATAGGGAACGTACGCCTCGCACATAGAGAGGCGACAGGCGGGCGCGGCGGGAGGTGCATGCGGTCGTGAGCGGCAACCGGTACCGCGTGCTCGAACTCGCTGTGCTCGGGCTGCTGCACGAGACCCCCATGCACGGCTATGAACTGCGCAAGCGCCTCAACGCTCTGCTCGGGACGTTCCGCGCGTTCGGGTACGGCTCGCTCTACCCGTGCCTGAAGGATCTGCTCGGGCTCGGGCTGATAGCGGAGGAGCAGCCGGAAGGCCCGGCCGGGCCGGCCAGGCAGCGGAGCGGCCGCCGGTCGAAGATCGTCTACCGGCTGACCGCGGACGGCAAGGAGCGGCTGCAGGACCTGCTGGCCGAATCCGGGCCCGCTGCCTGGGAGGACGACGGGTTCGGCGTCCACTTCGCCTTCTTCGGGCAGACCAGGGCGGACATCCGGCTGCGGATCCTGGAAGGCCGCCGCAGCCGGCTCGAGGAGCGGCTCGACGGCGTCCGGGCGGCGATGGCACGGACCAGGGAGCGGCTCGACAGTTACACCCTCGAACTGCACCGGCACGGGCTGGAATCGGTCGAGCGGGAGGTCCGCTGGCTGAACGAACTGATCGCCTCCGAGCGCGAGTCCGGCTCGGTCCCACCACCGCCCTCCGCGCGGCATGCGGAAAACGGCACGTCAGCCGATTCTCATCCCGGCTGACACAGCTAGCGCCACCAGCAGGCGGCGACAGAATAGGAGCAATCCTCATGGGTTCGGTACGGGTAGCCATCGTGGGTGTGGGGAACTGTGCAAGTTCCCTCGTCCAGGGCGTGGAGTACTACAAGGACGCCGACCCGGCGAGCCGGGTGCCGGGCCTCATGCACGTGGCGTTCGGCCCCTATCACGTCAGCGACGTCGGGTTCGTCGCCGCGTTCGACGTGGACGCCAAGAAGGTCGGCCGCGATCTCGCCGAGGCGATCGGCGCCAGCGAGAACAACACCATCAAGATCTGCGACGTGCCCCCGACCGGGGTGGTGGTCCAGCGCGGGCCGACACTCGACGGCCTGGGCGAGTACTACCAGGAAATGATCACCGAGTCCGACGACTCGCCGGTCGACGTGGTGGCGGCGCTGCGTGAAGCGCAGGCCGACGTGCTGGTGTCCTATCTTCCGGTCGGCTCGGAGCAGGCGGACCGGTACTACGCGCAGTGCGCGCTGGACGCGGGTGTGGCCTTCGTCAACGCCCTGCCGGTCTTCATCGCCTCCGACCCGCAGTGGGCCGCCAAGTTCACCGAGGCGGGCGTGCCGATCATCGGCGACGACATCAAGTCCCAGGTGGGTGCCACCATCACCCACCGCGTGCTGGCCAAGCTGTTCGAGGACAGGGGCGTGGAACTGCTGCGCACCTACCAGCTGAACTTCGGCGGCAACATGGACTTCATGAACATGCTGGAGCGCAAGAGGCTCCAGTCGAAGAAGATCTCCAAGACGCAGTCGGTCACCTCGCAGATCCCGCACGAGATGGAGAAGGCAGCCGTCCACATCGGCCCCTCCGACCACGTGCCCTGGCTGGATGACCGCAAATGGGCCTACGTGCGGCTGGAGGGGCGCTCCTTCGGCGATGTGCCGCTCAACCTCGAGTACAAGCTGGAGGTCTGGGACTCGCCGAACTCAGCCGGCGTGATCGTCGACGCGGTCCGCGCCGCCAAGATCGCCCTCGACCGCGGCATCGGCGGCCCCATCCTGTCCGCGGCGTCCTATTTCATGAAGTCCCCGCCCGAGCAGTACGCCGACGACGTCGCGCACGAGGCAGTCGAGAGATTCATTCGCGGCGAAACGGATCGCTGAACTGCCCGGCCAGCCACTGGCCGGAGAGGACTGTCATGCAGGTGCTGAGCGAGGCCGGGCTGTTCACCACGCCCGGCCCGGACAGGGACGTGCACTGGGCCGGGCACCTGCGGGTGAGCGATCTCTCGGTGGGCACCTACTCGATCGCGGCCGGCGCGCGGGACGACCAGGAACCGCACACCGAGGACGAGGTCTACGTGGTGACCGCGGGACACGCGAGGCTGGAGGCCGGCGGGCCCGGTGAGCAGACCGCGCCCGTCGGCCCCGGGTCGGTCATCTACGTGCCGGCCGGCGAACCGCACAGTTTCGTTGACATCACTCACGACATGACGGTTATCGTGCTATTCGCCCCGGCCGAGTACTCGCGGCGGGACGCTGGTCAGTGACCTGGCCGATAGTCTGACCAGGTGCCCCTCCCGAGCCCGCCCGCACTCCAGCCCGGCAGCCAGCCGTGAGCGCCTGGGGCTTGCGGCGGCGCGGAAGCGCCCACCACTCCTACTTCGCTGACCTGCGCACGGTCCTGGCCGTGCGGAACTTCCGGCGCCTGTTCGCGACCAGGCTGATCTCACAGGCCGGCGATGGTGTGTTCACGGCCGGGCTTGGCACATACGTCTTCTTCAACGCGACCAGCTTCCCGAATCCGGGTGCCGCGGCGGCCGCCTTTGCCGTGCTGTACCTGCCTTACTCCTTGATCGGCCCGTTCGCAGGCGTGTTCATCGACCGCTGGTCGCGGCGGCAGATCCTCGTCTGGTCCGCCCTGCTGCGGGCCGGCCTGGTGGTTTTCACTGCCTCCCTGGTGGCCGCGGGCAGCCTCGGCCTGCCCCTGTACATCAGCGTCCTGGCAGTGCTGGGCGTCAACAGGTTCTTCCTCGCCTCGCTGTCGGCCGCGCTCCCGCACGTGGTCGCCGAAGACACGCTGGTGATGGCGAACGCGGTCGCGCCGACCGCCGGCACGATCGCCTCGTTCCTCGGCGGCCTGGCGGGCATCGCGGTTCACTTCGTCACGGGTGGCGGGCAGGCCGGTTCGGCGGTCACCCTGCTCGCGGCCGGCGCGTGTTACGTGATCGCCGGCTCCATCGGCGCGACCATGCACCGCGATCTGCTCGGGCCGCCGCCGCTGGCCGAAGGAGAGGTGCGGCCCGGGCTGCTGGCCGAACTCGCCGTCGTGGTGAGGGGGCTGGCCAGCGGCGCCCAGCATGCCTGGCAGCGGCGGCCGGTGGCGAACGCACTCGGTGCGACCGGCAGCCAGCGGGCCATGTACGGGATCTTGCTGCTGACCTCGATCCTGCTCTACCGGAACTATTTCTACAAAGCGTCCAGCGCCAACGCCTCGCTCGGGAGCTTCGTTCTGGTGGTGATCGCCGCGGCGATCGGCTACGGCCTTGCCGCAATAGTGATCCCGGTGATCACCAGGCGGCTGTCCAAGGCGGCGTGCATCGCGGTGCTGCTCGGCCTGGGCGGGGTCGTCACCGGCGTGCTCGGGCCGACCTTTCAGCAGACGTCGTTCCTGATCATCTCGCTGATGCTGGGACTGGTCGCGCAGGGGGTGGCGATCTGCACGACCACGATCATCCAGCAGCGGATGGGCGACAGCTACCGGGGCAGGGTGTTCGCCCTCTACGACATGCTGTTCAACGTCCCGTTCGTGCTTGGCGCGGTGGTGGCCGCGCAGATCATCCCCCTCAACGGGAAGTCCTACCTGCTGGTCGCGGTGGCGGCGTTCGGGTATCTGGCCGCGGCCGGGGTGTACGCGGCGGTCAGCCGGAAAGAACTGCGGGCCGGGCCCGCACCACGGTCACCGGGGCCAGCCGGGGTACCGGAGTCAGCCGGGTCACCAGGGCCGCCGGATGCTGAGCCAGCGGGCCCAGACCCGGAGGCAGTGGATTACTCAGCGCCCCCCGAGCCGCCGGGTTCACCGGGGCCGCCGGGTTCACCGGGGCCGCCCGGTGCTCCCGGCCCGGCCGGACCGGGGGATTCCCCCGGCACGTCAAGCCCTTCTTCCCCGGCCCAGCGCCGCAGTTCCTGAACCGCCCGGTCCGGGCCGAGCGGCCCATGGTCCATCCGCAACTCGAGCAGATGCCGGTACGCCTTGCCGACCAGCGGTCCCTGCGGCAGACCCAGAATCGCCATGATCTGGTTGCCGTCGAGGTCCGGCCGGATCTTGTCGAGTTCCTCCTGCTCTGCGAGGAAGGCGATCCGCTTCTCCAAGTTGTCGTAGGCGCGCGCGAGACGTTGCGCCTTCTGCTTGTTCCTGGTGGTGCAGTCCGCGCGGGTGAGCACATGCAGCCGCGAGAGCAAGGGCCCCGCGTCGCGCACATAACGCCTGACCGCCGAGTCGGTCCAGCCGCCCTCGTTGTACCCGTGGAATCTCAGGTGGAGCCCGACCAGGGTCGCGACGTCCTGCACGACGGCCGAGGGGAAGCGCAGCTTACTGAGCCGTGCCCTGGCCATAGCGGCACCCGCCACCTCGTGATGATGGAAAGCCACCCGGCCATCCGGCAGCAGCCGCCGGGTCCTGGGCTTGCCGATGTCATGCAGCAGTGCGGCCAGCCGCACCACCAGGTCCCCGGCCAGCCTGTACTCGGGCTCCAGGGCGATGGCCTGCGCAAGCACGGTCAGCGAATGCTGGTAGACGTCCTTGTGCCGGAAGTGCTCATCGACCTCCAGCCGTAGCTTGGGGATCTCGGGCAGCACCTGATCGGCCACGCCGCTGTCCACCAGCAGGGCTATGCCGCGCACCGGGCCGTCCGGGCCGGGGGCGAGCATGAGCTTGGCGAGTTCGTCCTTGATCCGCTCCGCCGAGACCACCTCCAGCCGGGTGGCCAGGGCCGTCATCGCCGCCTGCGCTTCCGGCGTCACCACGAACCCCAGTTGGGCGGCGAGCCGGGCAGCGCGGAGCATCCGCAGCGGGTCATCGGTGAACGAGTCCTCTGGCCTGCCCGGCGTGCGCAGCACCTTGTTGTTCAGGTCACGCAGGCCGCCGAACGGATCCACCAGTTCGAGCGAGGGCAGCCGCGCTGCCATCGCATTGACCGTGAAATCACGCCGCGACAGGTCCGCGACCAGCGACGTCCCGTACTCCACGCCCGGCTTGCGGGAATGGGGCACATACCGCTCGCTGCGATAGGTGGTTATCTCGATGTTCTTGCCGCCCTTGCGCACGCCGACCGTGCCGAAGTCGATCCCCACCTCCCAGACCGTGTCCGCCCAGCCTTTGATGATCTCCAGCACCTGCTCCGGCCGGGCATCGGTGGTCAGGTCGAGGTCGCTGTGGTCCCGGCCAAGGAACACGTCCCGGACCGAACCACCGACCAGGGCGAGTTCGTGACCATGGCGGGCGAACAGGCGCCCTAGCGGCGCCACTGGGACGGCGGCGGCACGCAGCAGGCCAGCCGCTGCCCGGCGCTGCCCGGGGGTCAGATCGTTGGAATCCGGCACGGGCATCGAGGGTAGGGGGTTGGGGAGGTCTGGCAAAAGCCGGCCGGCCAGTCAGCAGACGATGCGGACCGCACCCTGCGGACGGCAATAGCATTTCGGCATGCCGTGTCAGTGCCGACCGCCCGTTCACATCGAGCCCAGCCGGTCCGGGCGCGGCGTGGTCGCGTGGGCCAGGGCCGCGCTGACGCGGATGCAGACCGGAGGAGCCTGGTGAGCGTGCGCCTGCCGAAGCGGTTCCTTGCCGCGGCCGCCATGCTGGGCGCCCTCCTGTCTACCGCAGCCCTGTCCACCGCAGCCCTGTCCACCGCAGCCCTGGCCACCACTGTCCTGGCCAGCACGCCCGCGCTGGCCGCTCCGGGCCAGTCCGGCCAGCCAAGCCGGGCGCTGGCGGGGGCACCGGTGATGTCGATCGCGATCACATCGGTGAACCCGCCCTTCGCGGGGCCGGGGGCGAAGGTGACCGTCTCCGGCACCGTCACCAACGCGACTGCTGCCGCCATGGCCGGCCTGTCGGTCCAGCTCTGGTCCTCAAACACCCGGCTGGCCACCCGGTCGGACATGAACGGCTATCTGACCGCCCAGGGCGCGCAGGTGGACGCCCCCACCGGGACGGTGGTCCCGCTGGCTACCGTCCCCCCGCACGCCACCCGGACGTGGTCGCTGACCCTGCAGGCGAGCCAGGTGGGGATGACCGCGTTCGGTGTGTACCCGCTCGCGGCGCAGCTGACCCAGAACGGCGCACAGCTGGGAGCGGCCCGGACCTTCCTGCCGTTCTGGCCAGGGAAGTCCGAACTCCGCACACTCAAGCCGGTCAGCATCGCCTGGATCTGGCCGCTCATCGACGTTCCCCACCGCGCAGCCTGCCCGGCCCTGCTGAACGACACCCTCGCGGCCAGCGTGGCCGCTCGCGGGCGGCTGGGCCAGCTGCTGGCCGCGGGCCTGAGCGCGGCCGGCCAACAGGCTCAGCTCACCTGGGCGATAGATCCCGCTCTGCTGTCCGACGTGTACGCCATGACCGGGCGCTACCCGGTCGGGGGCACCGACACCTGCCGGCACGCGGTGATCAAGCCAGCCAGTACGGCCGCCAGGTCCTGGCTCAAGGAGGTCCGTGCCCTTACCGCCCAGCAGGACTTCTTCGTCACGCCGTACGACGACGCCGATATCGCGGCCCTCGCCCACCAGGGCCTGAACAACGAACTGGCCAACGCGTTCCTTGATGGCCAGGCGCAGGCCGGGAAGATCCTGCAGGGACCGTCGCAGCGTCCCGCGCCCGGGAGCGCGAACAGCGGCGGGATGGGCCTGATCGCCTGGCCGGCCGATGGGATCGCTGACTACACGGTGCTCGAGAGCCTGGGGGCCAACCAGGTGGGGACGGTGATCCTGGACAGCACCGTGATGCCGCCGTCGCCGGCGGCCACGTCCACCCCCAGCACCGTCACCACTACCCCGGACGGGCTCGGCCCCCAGTTGAACGTGCTGCTCGCCGACACCACGATCGATCACATCCTGTCCATGCCCGCAGGCAGCATTCCCGACTCGGCGCCCCCCACCGGCGGATCACCGTCACCGGCGGCCACGGCGGCCGGCGCGTTCGCGCGTGAACCATGGTTCCCGGCGGAAACCGCCATGATCCCCGCCGGGGGACCGGCCAGCGCCCCCGCCCTCCTCGTCCCCCCCCCCCCCCCCTGGGCTCCGGGCGCCCGGGTCCTCCATGCCCCTCCGGCCCCGCCCGGCCACCCGCGTCCGGGGCCGTTGGCGGAGGCACCGTCGGCGGTCCCTCGGGCGGGCGGCTCATCTTCGGCATCGGGATCGGCGGCGCGATGGCGGATGTCGAGCGCGCGTTCGATCAGCGCGCAAAATTCATTTGCCGCGAGCTTTGGCTGTCCGGAGTTTCTCCACTTCTTTAGGGCGCGAGCAAGCTCCTTCTCAAAACCCGCGAGTTGCCGAATGGTTTGCCGAATCTCACCGAGGTGTCTCTCGGCAACGCTAATCACACGCCCGCAAGGACACGCACCAAGTGCCCTCATGCGCAGGATTTCGCGGATTTCTTCCAGCGAGAAACCGAGCTCCTTCGCTTGGCGAATGAACCGCAAACGACGTAGGTCATCCTCGCTGTATATGCGATACCCAGAGGGCTTGCGCGCCGGCGGCGGAAGCAGTTTCTCGCGCTCATAGAAACGAACCGTCTGGATGTGGACGCTCGCTCGTCGGGGCAGTTCCCCAATCTGCATGAGAACAGCTTAAACCTTATACCTGGGTGGAGTGTCAAGGGGGAGCTACTGACCTTTTTTTGATTTTCGTGGGTACCACCTGCAAACAAGGATGAAAACCGTGAACAAAGAGACTGCAACCGATCCAACGCCCTCTGTGGGGGCCAACCCAATCACATCCGGCCGCACCGGTGACGCTGACCCCCCGGATCACCGTCCCCCTGGGCAGGCCGGGCAGCGGCAGGCGGTGTCCAGCGGCGCGGGGTCCTCGGCGTGAGCCGCGTTGCGCAGGTTGAGCGTGCCGTCCCAGGTGAAGGCTTGGCCATTGCCGCCCGAGCGCGTTGGCAGGACGCAGTCGAACCAGTCGGTGCCACGCTC
>OFHK01000587.1_pt1 | contig 10275 bp, 11 predicted proteins | sample 1521951 | NCBI WGS metagenome assembly OFHK01 (sample SAMEA2468436, study PRJEB22500) | soil metagenome | biome: Glassland; feature: Farmland; material: Clay | place: Australia | collected 2013-01-31 | depth 0.55 m
GGCCTCCTGATGAAGGAGGTCGAGGACGACAGCGGGACCGGCATGCTCGACCGCGCGGACCTAAAGACGCACCTCGCGGAGGACTGCTGCGGCGTCGACGTGGAGAACCCGAACTTCTACGGCCGCCTCGAGGAGCAGCTGGCCGAGATCCGCGCCGCGACCGACGTGCCGCTGGTCGTCGGCGTCAACCCGATCGCCCAGACAATCCTCAAGAAGCCCGCGGACTTCGGCGCGGACATCGTCATCGGAGAGGGGCAGGCCCTCGGGAACGCGGTGAACTTCGGCGGTCCGCTCCTCGGGATCTTCGCCTGCCGCCAAGAGCACGTCCGGAAGATGCCCGGCCGCGTGATCGGCCTGACGAAGGACGCGGAGGGCCACCGCGCGTTCTGCATGACCCTCCAGACCCGCGAGCAGCACATCCGCCGCGAGAAGGCGATGAGCAACATCTGCACGAACGAGTCCCTGATGGCCGTGGCCTCCGCGACCTACATGGCCGTGCTCGGGGCGAACGGCCTGCGGCACGTCGCGGTGGACTCGATGCGGAAGGCGAGGGACCTGGCCGCGGCGGTCCGCGCGATCCCGGGCTACGAGGCCCCGGTCTTCAAGGGCCCCCACTTCAACGAGTTCACCCTGCGGCACGAGGGCGGCTACGCGCCCGTCCACAAGGCCCTCCTCGCGAAGGGGATCCACGGGGGCACGCCGCACGCGCGGCACCTGAAGGAGCTCGGCGACGTCGCTCTCTTCGCGGTCACGGAGCGGCACACGAAGAAGGACCTGGACCGCCTCCTCGACGTCCTGAGGTCGGTGGCATGAAGTTCCGCCAGGCGTTCTACGAGGAGCCGCTCCTGTTCGAGATGCCGTCCGAGGAGGCCGAGACGATCGACCTCGACGGGCTCGTCCCGACGGCGATGCAGCGGGACCGGTTGAACCTCCCGAACGTCCCGGAGCACGAGGTGGTCCGGCACTACACCCGGCTCTCGCAGATGAACTTCTCCATCGACACCGGGTTCTACCCGCTCGGCTCCTGCACGATGAAGTTCAACCCGAAGTACGCGGAGGAGCTCGCCGCCCTGCCGACCGTCACCCGGGTCCACCCGGACCAGGACGAGGCGACCATCCAGGGCGCGCTCCGCCTCATGTACGAGCTGCAGTCGTCCCTCGCCGTGATCGCGGGCATGGACGCGGTCACCCTGCAGCCCGCGGCGGGCGCCCAGGGCGAGTTCACGGGCCTCCTCCTCGCCCAGGCCTTCAACCACGACCGGGGGGAGCACCGGAACGAGGTCATCGTCCCCGACACGGCCCACGGGACGAACTTCGCGAGCGCGGGGATGGCGGGCTTCGACATCGTCGAGATCCCCTCGCTGGACGGCCGCGTGGACCTGAACGCGCTGAAGAACGCGGTGAGCGAGAAGACCCTCGCCTTCATGATCACGAACCCGAACACGCTCGGGATCTTCGAGGACCACATCGCGGAAGCCGCGGACATCGTGCACAAGGACGGCGGCCTCCTCTACTACGACGGCGCGAACCTGAACGCGATCATGGGCAAGACGTCGCCGGGTCTGATGAACTTCGACATCGTCCACTTCAACCTCCACAAGACCTTCACCACGCCCCACGGGGGCGGCGGCCCGGGAGCCGGCCCCGTCGGGGTGAAGAAGCCCCTCGAGCCCTTCCTCCCCGTGCCCGTCGTCACGTTCGACGGAAGCGCGTACCACCTGGACTACCACCGCCCGAGGTCGATCGGCATGGTCCGGGCGTGGTACGGGAACTTCGCCCTGCTCGTCCGCGCGTACGCGTACATCCTGCGGCAGGGGGGCGACGGCCTCACGAGGGCGTCGGAGAGGGCCGTCCTCAACGCGAACTACGTCAGGCACCGCATCCAGGCCGCGTACGACGTCCCGTTCAGCGGCCTCCGGAAGCACGAGTTCGTGGCCAGCGGGGCGAAGCTCGCGGCGAAGGGCGTCAAGACCACGGACGTGGCGAAAAGGCTCATGGACTACGGCTACCACCCGCCCACGGTCCACTTCCCGCACCTCGTGGAGGAGGCCCTCATGATCGAGCCCACGGAAACGGAGACGCGCGCCACGCTGGACGCGTTCTCGGACGCGCTCCTCGCGATCGCCAGGGAGGACCCCGCCCTCCTGCACTCCGCGCCGCACAACACCGCCGTCGCCCGCGTAGACGAGGTCGCGGCGGCCCGGGACCCGGTCCTGAGCTGGCGGTACCTGAAGGCCCAGCCGAAGTTCTGATCAGAGCTCGAGCTCGGGGCGCCCGAGGTTCTGGACCACGATGTAGGCCCAGTCGAGCTTCCTCTGCTTCCTCGCGGGGTCGCCGTCCTTCGCGCTCGGGTGCTCGAAGTCCCAGCCCGCGAGGCGGATCTCCTTCGCGCCGAAGTGGTCAGCGAGGCACACGGCGCGGTCCCCGTCCGTGAAGCCGCCGAAGTCGTACAGGCGGACCGAGGGGGCGGACTGCGGGGTGGCCACCGTCCGGCCCGTGACCCGCGGCGCCCACTGCCGCACCGCCGGCCCGTTGTCCCCATGGCCCAGGACCACGGCCACGGTGCCCGCGGCGTTCGCGCGGACTTGGTCCGCCACGTCGCCGTCCAGGTCCGTCACGAGAATCGCCGGGCGCAGGCCCTTCCGGAGGGCGACGGAGGTGGCCTCGTCCGCGGTCACCAGCACGCCTTCGACGTCGGCGAGGTCCTCGTCCAGGGACGGCCCGTTCCCCGCGATGGTCACGACACGGCCGCGGAGGATCGCACGCAACTCGTCGGGCGTCGCGCGCGTGCCCCCGAGGAGACGGTCCAGCTCCGCGGCGACGGCCTCATCCGCCTCGCGGGAGAGGCCCAGGTCGTCCACGATCTGGGCGTAGAAGGGCTCCCAGTCCTCATACTCCATGCGCAGGCCCCGCGGCGCTCAGTGCCGCCATCCGTCCTCGACGGGTGCCTCGCCCCGCGTCCGGTACGACAGCCCGGTGGCCACCACCAGGAGGACCGCGATGGCGATGCTCAGGTAGATGAGGACCAGCGAGACGACGGAGGTGTACTCCCCGACGATGGCCTGGAGCCCCTGGACCGCGGCGAGGACGAGCAGGCCGAGCGCCACGAAGGTGCCCGCGACCGCGACGACGTGCCGCGGCACGCGGCCGTGCTTGAAGTAGGCCGTGAGGGTCTTCCCGCCCTCGAAGACGAGGACGGCCAGGATGCACCACCAGAGCGCCCCGAGGACGAAGGAGAAGGACTGGAGCAGGAGGTCCGAACCGGGCGTCTTGCGGGCCAGGTCCAGGCCGAACGCGATGCCGACGATGACCAGGATGACGGACCCGACCGTGAAGAAGATGGACAGGTCGCCCGACGAGACGTCGGTCCGCACGCCGTTGTAGAAGTCCTCGATCGCGCGGAAGACGTCGCTCACGCTGTTGAACGGCAGGGAGATGAGGATGAGGTACACGCCCGCGAAGATCAGGGCCAGGGCCGGGGCCGCGTAGGGTGCGAAGAAGTCGATGAGCCCGAACAGGAAGAGGACGAGGCCCAGGGGCGCGATGATCTTGCGGCGGACCTTCGGGTTCCGCATCTGCTTCGCGAAGACGTAGTACAGGGACTCGGCCCCGGGCGTCTGCCGCACGAACACGCGGCGCACGTGGTCCACGCGGATGCGGGAGCCGAGGATCGGGGCGAAGGCCTCGTCCTCGGCCCCGTCGGAGACGAGGAAGACGCGGTCCGGTCGGACCTCTTCCAAGACCCGGTCGAGCTGCTGGGCCAGGATCGTGTCCGAGGCCGCCCCGACGCGGACGTCCCCGCAGATCGTCGCCATCTCCACGTCGGCGCCCTCCTTGAGGAGGCCGTCGTACACGTTGACGGCGGAGAGCATCGCGTTGACGTCGGAGTCCTCGGGGTCCGCCAGGCCGAGCTTCATCGCCGTGGCGAGGTTGTCCTCCCGGCCGACGATGGGGCCCTTGATCCCCGTCTTGACCCCGATGTCGTCATCCCGGTCCACGCAGAGCACGAGGGTCTTCATGCCGCGTCAAAGATACACTTCCGAGGATATATGTAACCTTTGAGACGGCTATGGAACGGGCGACCGTTCAGAAATAGCCCAGTCCTTCCTCGATCCGGCCCAGCTCGATGGGGGTCGTCTTGGAGCCGACGACCGCGCCCTTCGAGTTGGCGACCATGCACGCCCCGACGAGGGCGGAGCCGTAGTTCGCGGTCGTGATCGCGACCGGGACGCCGAGGGCCTTCCCGAGCAGCTCCATCTCCGCCGGCCGGGCATGGGGATGGCAGAGGACGCCCTTGTTCGTGGCCACCGCGACCGCGCCGACCGTCTTGACGCCGGCAACGGTGCCGCGGACCGCGGGCACGCCGAGCGCGTCCGAGATGAAGGCGAGCGCGTCGTCGTCGTACCCGGGGTGGACGACGGCCCCCCGGTCGTTGCAGAGGACGTTGTTGCCGACCGCGCTCAGGCGGTGGGGCAGCGGGTACACCGGGCCCCCGACCGCCTCGACCTCGTCCTCCTCGACGTAGGGGGAGGCGAGGATGCCGTTGGAGTTCATCGCCACGAGGCTGCCGATGACCGCGGAGTGCGCGATGTTCGTCTGCACCGGCGTGGCCTCCAGGGCCTCGGCGATGCGCTGGACCGCAGGCTTCGGGACCGCGCGGTCCAGGAGGAGGAGGTCCTCGTTCGCGGCGCAGAAGACGCCGATGAACGGGTTGCCGTTGACCTCAAGGCGACGCAGCAATAAGCTCCCTCAGTCCTCCGGCAGGGAGACGACCGCGGACCCGTCCTCGAACTTGATCGCCTTCACGCGGACGGACCGCGGGGGATGCTCCCGCCCGCGGGACCAGATGTACTCGTTGAGGACGTCGTCGATGAAGATCCGTTCGGGCTTGAGGTGCTGCTTCACGTACTCCCGGATGGCCTTGATCGCGCGCGGCGCCCGGTCCGTCCGCGAGGCGGCCCAAGCCGCCCGCAGGGGGACCACAAGGATGCGCTCCTCTTCCTCTCCCGCCATGGACTCACATCTTCAGCTTGTTCTTCCGCCAGCTCCGCTTCTTCGGGTGCCGGAGGAACTCTCGCTTCGTGCGCTGCATGACCCAGGCGGGCACGCGCCGGTTCGACTTCACGGCTCGCAGGAGTCGCAGCTTCTTCGCGTAGGGCTTGTTCTTCGCCACGGTCAACGCCTCTCGATCTTGATGTCGCGCCGCTTCGGCATCACGCGCTCGAGGATCTGCTTGAGCGTCGCGTCGTCGATCGCGCGCTGCACCCGCCCGCTCTGGGCGAGGGCGATGAGCTGGCTCTCGATGCTGTCCGCGAGCTCGGGGTAAGCGAGCTCGATGCGGCCGAGGCGCTCCCGCGCCTCCGGGGTGAGGATCTGGCGGAGGATCGTCTGGCGCTGGGCCATGACCTGCTCCCGCATCTGCTGCTGGGCGACGGCCTGGTCCTGGTACTGCTGGAGCTCCGCGAGCTTCCGGCGTCGGATCGCCTCGAGCTCGTCGTCGTCCATCGCCATCGGCCTAGGAGCCTCCGGAGTACTTCGTGAGCTCGGGGTTCGTCTTCGCCATCTCGAGGAGGATCTCGTGGGCGAGACGGTCGAGGAGCTTGCGCCCCGCCGGGGTGATCGTCCGGCCCTTCTTCTCGAGCTTGGAGAGGTAGCCGAGGGACTCGAGCTGCTGCATCGCCTCGCGGGCGACGGAGCGCGAGCCGCGGCGCGGATGGTACGGGGCGGAACCGTCGTCGCGGCGGCCGCCGAACTCCGCGGCCAGGTGGGTGGAGCCGATGGGTCCGTGCACATAGACCTTGCGGAGGACCGCGGCGACGCGGCGGTACCACCAGTCGGGCTGGACGGGGGCCTTCTCCGTGTGCACGCCCGTGCGGGCGAACTTGGCCCACTCCGGCGGCTTGATCTTGCCCTCCGCTTGAAGCTGGTCCTTGAGCCTCTCGATGAGGAGCCCGGGGGGTACATCGTACACCGTGGTCATGGGGAACACTCGTGTGAAGTGCGCCTTCATAAATCAAGGTCGTATATGAAGGCTTGCGTGAACGACAACGGCTCCCTCGGGAGGGAACGCGGCACGGCTCCGCACGGCCCCGGCTCCGCTGCGCACGACTTCAGCGCCGGCCCGACACGTTCGGCCTGCGGCCGCCCCGCTCCGATAGCCGCAGGCGCATCTCGTTGCCTTCACGGAAACCTTCCCGTACATAGATCGGCTTGCCGAACTTGGACGCGTGGAGGAGGAGCATCGTGTACCCCCGCGCCTTGGACCAGCGGATCGCCTCCCGCGTGATCCGCGTGGCCAGCCCTTGGCCGCGGTACGCCTTCTCCGTGAACATGGACATCAGGTAGGGTGACACGGTCCCCTTCCACCCGGGACGCGGCTGGGAGGGCATGAGCCAGACGCAGCCGCTCGCCACCGGTTCGCCGCGGTCCGTCTCCGCGATCCAGCCTACGACCTCCCGCGACGCCATCCGCGTGCGCACCCACCGCCGGTACGCGCGGCCCGCGGCATCGTGCTCCTCGGGCGAAGCCTCGAGGATCTCCTCCCACATGCCCCGCCGGTGCCGGACGAGGAGGTCGAGGTCGTCGAGCGTCGCCTTGCGCACGCGGAAACGGGACACGGGCCCGGCGACCCGGGAGGCGGCCATATAGTTTCCCCCGCCCGAGGCGGGTCGGATCCGCGGAAGCTTCATGTAGCCGCCACCGCGTCCGCGGGGCGATGGCGGAGCGGAAGCCCATCCTCGTCGCGGTTACGGGCGCCTCGGGCTCCGTGTACGCGCGGAGGCTCATCGAGATTCTGGGAGACCGCGCGGACGTCATCCTCTCCCGCGACGCGGAGGCCGTGATCAAGTTCGAGACCGGGCTGAGCCCGAAGGCGTTCGCGGCCGGCGCGGCGACCGTGTACCGCGGAGACGACCTCGCCGCAGCGCCCGCCTCCGGGAGCCACCGCTTCTCCGCCCTCGTGGTCGTCCCGTGCAGCGGGACCACCGTCGCCAAGATCGCCGCGGGGATCGCGGACAACCTGGTGACCCGCGCCGCCGCGGTGGCCCTCAAGGAGCACCGCACGCTCATCCTGGTCCCGAGGGAGACGCCCCTGAGCGCCATCGCTCTGGAGAACCTCCTCACGCTCGCGCGGCTCGGGGCCGTCGTCCTGCCGCCCGCGCCGGGCTTTTACGGCAAGCCGAAAGAGATCGGCGACCTCGTCGACTTCGTCGTCGCGCGGATCCTGGACCACTTGGGGGTCACGCACGACCTCGGGCCGCGGTGGTCTGGGCCACCCGAGGGATCATAGGCGGGCCGACAGGTCGAGGACCTCGTCGAACTCCTCGGCGAGGCGCTGGATCTCCGTCTCGCCCAGCGTCCCCGGCCCGACGCGGCCGATCACCGTGATCTGGCGCACGAAGGCCATGTCGTTCGCCTTGCGCAGGAAGCGGACGACGTCGCCCATGGAGGACGCGCCGACCATCTCTTCCCGGCCGTCGTACAGGAGCACGCCGCCCTTGCCCTCCCGCGCCAGGGGCAGGATGGCCTTGAGGCCGGCGGGGTCCAGCCGCTTCGCGTCGACGGCTCCCCCGCCGGTCCCCGCAACCTGCAGGAACTGCGCGTCCGTCCGGCCGAATTCGAGGCGCAGGCGCTCCGGCGCCGACGGCGTGAAGACTAGGGCGGGGCGCCCTCCCTTCGCGAGGTCCGCGAGCCAGTGGAAGGCGATCGCGGGGTTGCTCGCGACGAGCAGGTACCGCTTCCCCGTCTCCAGGCTCTGGAGGCTGCCCCCGCACGAGGCGCAGGTCAGCGTCCGGGGGTCCGCGCCCTCGGGCACGGTCTGCACCTCGCCGCAGGAGCCGCAGCGCATGGAGACGGACCGCTTCCGCCCGATGACCTCGATCCCGGCGATGGGCTTCTTGCAGTTCGAGCACCGCATGAGGCCGCCGGCGCAGCCCAGGTGGTACACGGCGCCGCACGAGCAGGCGTAGGTCCGCTCGTTGCCGCGGATCGGTCGGAGGCAGTGCGTGCAACGGGCGACCGCGGTCTCCTCTCCCTCCTCCGCCTCCGGAGCCGCCTCGGTCGCCGCGGCCTCGCCGGCCTCGCCCTCCGCCTCCGGCGCGGCGGGCGGGGGAGCGGCTTCGAGCTGCTGCTGGTAGTACGCCCGCGTGCCGAAGCCCAGGGAGAGGGCCAGGGTCAGGGCGACGAAGAAGTACGCGGGTCCGTTGAAGTACAGGCGCAGGCCGAGGAAGAAGAAGGCCGTCGGCACGAAGTAGAAGAGGATGAGGAAGGCGATCGCGATCCGGCCGAGCCAGTGCAGCCACTTCGCCTTGTGCACGGCGGGGCGGTAGACGCTCGGGTGCGCCTCGCGGTACGTGTCGTACGCGGAGTCCTGGATGCGGGAGATGGAGTAGCAGGCCACGACCATCATCACGAAGAGGACCTGTGGGTTCTCCATGACGTCGAAGGACTGGTACCGCACCGTGTCCGGCGAGGGGGCGGAGGTGCTGAAGGCGTCCGAGTAGAACAGGACCTCGCCGCCGGGCGTCCGGACGAGCGTCGGGTTGCCCGAAGGCACCTGGAAGTTCGAAAAGCTGATCGGGCCGATCAGGTAGTGCGCGTCCGACTCGAGGATGGGGCCGGAATACGCGGAGGGCGCGTGGACCGTGAACCCGGAGAGGAAGAACCCGGACGCGGTGCCCGTGCCGTTCGACGTGAACTGAAGGCGCAGCCAGACCTCCTGGCCCAGGTTTGCGGACAGGTTCAGGTCCGCGGTCCGCCAGACGTCGTGCGGCGTATCCTGCCCCGTCGAGAACGCGCCGTTGGGCAGTGTGGTCCAGTTCAGGGGCGCCGCCGCCGGGGCCACCTGCACCTGGAGCGAGTCCCCGTCGTCCGCGACCATGCCCGTGTAGTCGAACGACACCCAGGCGGACGAGGCGAAGCGCAGGTCGAAGGGCTGCGCCGCGGCGGTGGTGCCGGCGTTCAGGTTGCTCACGCTGTCGAACGTCGTGCCGTTCCCGTAGTGGCAGTCCGAGGCGGGCTGGGGGCAGGCGCTCGAGTTCCCCGCCCAGAGGACCGCGGGATAGGTGGCGTTGTAGTAGAGGCTCTGCCACCCGTCCGTCGGCCCGTTGACGGTCGCGGCCAGGGACCAGGGCCAGCCGCCGGCCTGCGTCGCGTCGAAGGAGAAGATCTCGAAGAGGGCCTGGGCATACGCTTGCGTCGTCAGGGGCATCGTGACGTCCGAGGTGCTCGTCGCGCCATTGAACAGGAACTGAATCTGGAGGGGGGTGGTCCAATTCCCGTTCGTGTCGACGATCCCGGAGGTGCTGCGGTTGAACCCGCCCACCACGTCCTTCTGGAGCAGCGTCGCCCGGTCGAGCAGGAAGTACCCCACCTGCGTGCCGCCGACGGTGGAACTCGGATATCCGCCTTCCAGGACCCGCTCCACCGAGTCCGTGTAGGCGGTGCCCTCCTGCGCGCTGATGGAACCGTTCTGGTTACCGCCGGTCGCCGTGCCGCCGAAGAGGAAGCCGCGAGGCACCACCGTGTACCCGTCGAACATGTCGACGATGTCCGCGCGGAGACGCGCTGCCACGTCGCCGGTCAGGGTCCAGGTGACGTGGCCGCCGCCGTTCAGCTGCCCCGTCCCGAAGAGCTCGTAGTCCGAGCTCACGACCATGCCGCTCCCTTGCGCCATCCCAGGGCCGGCGAAGGCCCAGAACAGGAGGAGGGCGAGGGCCATCGCCAGGAAGGCGGCTTTCGGAGAGCGCATCCTTCCGCGCCGAACAAGCCCCGACAGGATAAACCCTTCTGTGCGACTATCCTTGGCCTCGACGACCTCCGGAGAAAAGGGTTAAACGCCGACCCCGGTATCCACCGCGCGTGATGCCGCCGGACGTCTCGAAGCTCCTCGAGGCGGGCGTCGACCTCGATGCGGAGTTCGAGCGGGCGACGAAGACCCTGGAATCGATCGGGCTGTCGAGCTATGAAGCGCGGGGGTACATCGCCCTCGTCGCCCACGGCTACGGAAGCGCGGAGACGATCGCTGAGACCGCGAAGATCCCGCGGACGTCGGCGTACAAGGTCCTGCAGAGCCTTTGTGCGAAGGGGTTCGCCATCTCCACCCGCGGCCGCCCGACAATCTTCAAGCCGGAGGCGCCGGGCAAGGTCAAGAGCCGGGTCATGGACCACCTGGAGGACACGTTCAACAAGCTCGACCTGCTCCACGAGGTCCTGCGCGACAAAGGCGAGCCGCAGCTCGTGTACACGATCGGCGGGATGGAGCGCGGGCTCGAGAAG
>OFHK01000588.1_pt1 | contig 10266 bp, 9 predicted proteins | sample 1521951 | NCBI WGS metagenome assembly OFHK01 (sample SAMEA2468436, study PRJEB22500) | soil metagenome | biome: Glassland; feature: Farmland; material: Clay | place: Australia | collected 2013-01-31 | depth 0.55 m
GGATATTGTAGAGCGCTTCATGGACCGGGATGAGCGGATCGAATAGCCTGACTTGTGCTTTGAACGACGAAACCTGGCCGCGTCCATCCGCCTCGGCGTCGATGATCTCGACGAATTTCGCCGCATATTCTTTGACAAACCCCCGTTTCGATTGGGTGACCTTCTCCAGAGCCTCCTGGGATGACAGGTCGGCGCTTTTCACCTCGTCCTTTTGTGCATGAGGGGCGGGAAACCATTCCCGGATGGTTTTGATACGTTGCAGGCCCAGGGCGCCGGCTAGCTCCTGGTACCCGCCGCGTATGCTCACTGTATCTCGCAGCTCGCCGGTTTGGCGGTTGTAGAAACAGCGGTCGCGCAGCAGGATCGTTGCCCAGCCAGGGCCGTGGCCAAGCAAAGGCATCCAGTGCAGGAGAAAATACCAGCTGAGGTGAAGCTGGTCATTGGCGGGTAAGAGGCGCTCGACCAGTTCGTCTACCAGGTCGGTGAGGTCTTTTGGCGCCGTTTTAGCTTCGAGCCCGATCACGGAGAAAATAATGTTGTGGATCAGGCATTTGTCGGGCTCCCCTTTCTGCCAACCATTGGATGGTGGCGAGGCGGGAAAGGGAAAGACATCGCGCGGCTCGACCCGGTATTCGCCCCTGACCAGGTCTGTCAGAACCCCAACTGGATCCTCCTGGATGTTCAGATCCATGAGATAGGTATGCAAAGCCTGTGCATCGCCCGGGGTCAGTGGGGTAGTAGATCGAAATAGAAAGCGGGTTGGCCTTTTTTTGGTCAGGCCAGCCCTTATGTCACGAACCCAACGCTTTTCACCCGGCTTGTAGGGTACCTTTTTGAAAAACCAGCGCAGCTCCGTGTCGTCGAGGTGACGCCAGATGCTGCTCTCGGCAACCCCGGCCATCGCAGCCAAGAATGGTCCAGGTGCCTCAAAGGACAGATTTGCTCTGGCTGTCATGCCTTTAGAAAGGTAGAAGGCCTGGAAACAGGCCACTACAATGGACGTGCGCAAGGGTCCAAGGTAGGGGATCCAGCGCAATACGTAACCTGGGACGACCACTACCCTTTTCGGCGAAGTAAAAACGCTGCGCAGGTTGTTTTGAATCAACCCCAATTGGATGGTGTTGAGACGAGGCGCCTTTGCTGTTGCCTCTTCGTCGCTTGTTCCATCCGGACCAGTAGAAACTTCTACAGATTGGTCAGATTCACTCGGGCCGGCTTTCGACCGTTTCCCGGTAAACTTGGTGATCAAGGCTGAAAGCGAATCCCCCCTTTCGTTGAAAATGACCAGCTCGATCTGGACATCCTCGTCAAAAATTTCATCCAAGGTTCCTTTCAAAGCCGATCGCGCGTAAAGGTTTGCATGGGCAAGCGTGACTTGATCGGGTGCCTCAAAAACAAACAAATCCTGGTGGGTGTCGATGAACAAGAGGCGCAACTGCTCGATCAATTGGCGCGTGTAGGGGCTGAACAGATCCGCTCGTGGTGAGATCCGTTCAATAACGGCTTGGGAAACGCCCAGCAGCGTATGAGGATCGATGATGATGTTCGACGTGTACGTTGTATTCGCCATTCTCTGCTCTCCCCCTTACCCTTGTGGAGGATGGCGCGCCCAAACAAGGCTTGACTTTCTCTATTTAATCGAATAAAATTTTAAATAGAGAAAGTAAAACGATACGACTTTCGGGCGCGCTCCCCTCGTGCTTGCCAGGCTCCGGGGAGTTCCGCTTTTTAAAGGGGTGATTACGAAGTTCAGCGAGTGCTCAAATCATCCTGGATCAGGTCATAAGATTAGCTCCATTCAAATTGTAGCATCTGTTGCATAAGGTATAGTTGTCCAGGTCACTTGCGCTTGGAGAGGCATTACCTTATCCGAGCTTAACTTCCAGATAGGCCTGCGTGGTGGCCGTGACAACGGGTAGGGCGGCACTATCCAGGTGTTCTGTGCCCATGGCATTTAGAACGCGGCCGCAGATGTTGATGACGTCGCCGGGGTTACCGTAAGTGGCTTCCCAGATATACATCAGCGCTTCGGAGGGAAAAATCGGCGTTTTGCGCCCTGCGATCGTACAGCGGAAGTCAACCATGGTCACGGTATCCTCCAGATCGAGATCCGCCAGGGTGTAACGGTGAGCTTGTTCGGCTGCGTCCGGGACGCGGGCTAAAGCAACGGTCAGGCTAGGCTTGCCGAAGACAACGACCGGCGCCAGGTGGGAGGCGATCTCGTGGAGCTGGGTGAGGGCCTCTTTGGTCAGGTCATCCTGGGTGTCGACGACGATCACCGTCGCCCGGCCGCTTGTCGCCTGGGATCGGATGTAGGCCGACAACTCATCCCACTGGCCCTCCACACCCTTACGCCGGCTCAGCGATAATTCGGCTGAGATGGCCGAAAGCACTGCGTACTCCGTGTCGATGGGCAGGTTGTAAAGATAAGCCACGCAATATTCATCTGGCTGGCAAAGGTAATACGATTCGAGGCGGCGCGCCACGATGGATTTTCCCACCCCAGAGTGCCCGTCTACCACGGCAAGGCCGGAGGATCTCTCCACCATGCTGAACAAGCGCTCCAATAAGGGACCGTGTTGAGAGGTGAGGCAAAGGAATCTCGGGTCCGGAGTGGGGTTGAACGGATCTTCGGAAAAGCCCAAGGTGCGAAGATAAAGGGTGCGTGCAGGATATCTCGGTAAAGCCAAGGGATATTCTCCAGTCTGACTGTGCTGGTTCGAAAGAGTGCTCGGAATTACTGTGCAAGGATTTTACTTCAATACCGTTTGGCTGTCAAACGGTTTCCAGGCGAATTTTTTGACCTGAAAAGCTCTTGACGGAAAAATTCGTGCTTGCAAAAATTTTGATTTTTGTCTATAATTCTGAAAGCGGTTTGAATTGGCCTCGCTGTAAGCGTCTCAAAAAACGGGTCATCACCTTTTTAACTAACCTACGGAGCTCATGGACGCCAAGATTATTGGGATCATCAATCATAAAGGCGGGTGCGGCAAAACCACTACGGCGGTCAACCTTTGCGGGATGATCGCTGAGTGGCCGCCAAGCGATCGGAAAGTCTTACTCATCGACATGGATCCCCAAGGCAGCGCATTGAAGTGTGTCAGCTGCGACCAACGCGCCAGCGAAGATGGGGCTCTTGCGGATTTGCTGCTGGCTACTCCACCGGGAAGGTTGCCTCTGGCTGTGCATATTCAGCGTAGCCCTTGGCCAGGTCACGTCGATTATGTTCCCTCGAAGGAAGAAGCCATGGTGGAAGCGCAGGTGGTGATGACCCAGCGGCATATCAACCCTGTGGCAGTTCTGCGCAGGCTGATCAAGCCTATCCTGAGCCTGTATGATTATATCGTCATTGACACAGGCCCCACTCAGGGTATCCTGATGTGGAACGTTCTTTATGCCATCGATTATGCTATTATCCCCACCATGCTGGATGCCATTTCGTTACAGGAACTTCCCAAGGTGTTGCGGAACATTGACCGGTTGGAGGTTGAGTTTGACCAACGACCTAAATTGATTGGCATCCTTCCGGTTTCTTACCGCAAAGGTGTGACGATCCAGGAAGAAATGTTAAACCATCTACGGCAAAAATTCCGTGGGCTCTTGTTCGAATCGATCCCTCTAAACACCGATATTCCAGAAGCGTATAATGCCAATCTTCCCATTCATCGTTACAATGCGAGTGCGCCGGCAACCAAGGCTTATGCCGCCGTGACGAAGGAGGTGTTGAAACGTGTCCAAAAAGAATAGACCCCCCGTTAGCATTCCGGGTTTAGATGATCTAGAGCAAGAGAGCGGGCGGTTGCCTGGCAGCTCCATCGACACGCACTACCTGCACCAGATGAGTGAAGAGCATGAGGAGGAGGGCGGATTCGTCACTGCGGAATATCCCCTGGCGGTGATCGAGCCGGATTTCTACCAGGGGCGCGGTGGGGTGCTGCCGCGCAGCCTTGCGTTCGGGGTCATCCACAAAACCACCAGCCACTTGCAAGCATTGGGAACCTGGACCGGTAGCCTGGTGGAGGGTACGCCTGAACACGAAGAATACCTGCGTCTGGTCAGCCTGAAAGAGTCGATTCGCAGTGTAGGGCTTTTACACCCCATTCATATCTACATGGATGCCGAGACAAAGGTGTTTCGCATTCTGGCTGGCGAACGCCGCTATTGGGCTTTCTGGTTGCTGCGCATGGAGACCGGGGAATACGAATCGATCCCCGCTGTGATCCACGCCGAGCCTTCCAGATTCCTCCAGATTACCGAAAACGAAGAAGTTGAGCCGCTCTCCACGATCGGCCGGGCCCGCCAGGTGGCCATTGCCTACCTTGAAATGTTGGGGATACTCCCACCGACCAATCCACCCGCCAGTGAGGAGGAATATTGGGGATTTTATCGCCAGGCCCTTTTGGGGCCCGAGGAGCTTTTGGGTCAGAAGCGGCTGCCAGATAATTTCTGGGCACAGCTGGAGGAGAAACTGAGCATGCACCGGGTCTCGATGCTCGGCTTCCTGGGCCTCCTTCGTCTACCCGAGACCAGCCTGCACCAGGCAGATAAGTGGCGTCTGAATCAGAGCCAGATCGAAGCCGTCTTAACCGCCCCTGAGGACCTCCAGGAAAAGTTTATCGACCTGGCAGTTTCACACCTGTTGCCCGCTCCCGAGCTAAAGCGCCTGGCGCGTCTGGCGTCGATGCCCGGCCGGGGCGTCTTTGAGGCTGCGCTGCGCGATTTGGAAAACCCGCGCGGCGATGAGAATAAATATAAGCGCCGGCAACGTCCGCCAATTGAGGTCCAGATGACGAAGATGTTCAGCACCTTCCGGGCTGTGGAAAAGGTAACCGGTGGGGACTTTCGCGGCTTGGCGCGCCTGATTGTCGCCAATAAGCCAAAAGAAGCCGGCGAGCTGTGCAAGCAGCTCGAGGCGGCTGCGACTGCCTTGCGAACCGAGTTAGCCGCGGCGACGGAAGAAGACACAGGCGCGAGCAGCGCGCCACAGGGAAGCGAAGCCAACTCCGCTGACCGGGGGCCAGGAAGCAACCTGTAGAACCTTCTACAGGTTGCTGAGAGGAAGTATTTCATTCCCAGCACCATACTATTGATCTTCGCAAAAATCAGTTAAGTCATGCCACTCTGAAGGGAGCGTCCTTTGCGACCGAAGAGTCTAATTTGACCGGGTAGAGATGCTTCGCTGCGCTCAGCATGACATGCTACAAGAAAAAGTAAATTAATCAACTTACGTGATCATCAATAAAATACAAGCAAACCATCAGCACATTTTCGATAGAAGATAAACAATGGAAATACACGAACTGGTTATCGAGATGAAACTACTTGAACGTCATTTGACCCTTTACGAAGAAAAATACGGTAGTGTAGAAGGTTCTACACTTTCGGATCGAAAAAATTGTTTTGATTGGGATGAACCTGTATCATAAAGGTTTATTTCTTATAGTAACAGGGGGTATACGGGTCCATGTGATCCTGCACCAGAGGACATAGACGGGTGTTATACCCTTCTATCTTCTTACAGCACAAAGACCAGGAGACTTTATGCCAAACGCTATTCAAGGATTTCCGTTTGTTTTCTACGGTGAGGTCTTCAACGCTTATCTGGCCGACGATCGCCAGTGGTATCTCCCGCTTCAGGATGTATGCCAGGCGCTGAGCCTGGATGTTAGCGGCCAACGGCAGCGCATCCAGCGCGATGAAGCCCTGTCAGATTTCCTGGTCAATGTTCCGCTGGAAACTCCCTACCAGGACACCACCCGCATTCGAGATGTGGCTTGCCTGAACATCCGGCGCTTGCCATATTGGCTGGGCACTGTTGAAGCGACGCGGGTGAAAGAGGAACATCGCAAGAAGGTGATCCTGTTCAAGCGCGAGTTTGCCGAAGCGGCCTGGGCGGTGTTTCGCTCGGATATGGTACCTGCGGACCTGCTGGCGGAGATGGACACAAACCTGCCGCCGGACGAGCGCGAATACCTGGAGGCGATGGACCAGATGCGCCAGGTGCGCAAGAAACTGGACATGTTGAGTGGGAAGCTGGACGAAGAGCTGGCCAGGGTCGGCGCAGAGCTGCAGGACCTTACCGGGCGTCTGGGGATATTAGAAGCCTCGCTGGTTGGCAAGAAAATCGTGAATCCGGCTCAGGCGAGGCTCATCCAGGAAATGGTTGGCGTGGTTGCAGAAGCCAAACACGCAAAGACGAAGAAGCCGAAGTCCCAGTGTTTCGCTGAGGTACACGAGGAATTTAAATCGGCCTTCCAGGTGCATATTTATTCCATTCTCCCTGAAGAACAACTGGAGGCAGCCATCACGTTCCTCGGTGCACGTTGGGCGTTCTACAACCCCGGCCAGCCGTTGCCGGAGATCTTCCGCGGGTCGCACCAGCCTTCGCTGTTTTGATTGGTGGGTTGATTCCACCCACCTAATTTAGAACAGGGAAACAACCTGTAGAACCTTCTACAGGTTCCAAGGTGAGAACGCCGGTGTCGCGAGCCGTAGGCTCAGTCATTGGCGTTTTTCTATTCCTGCGCTTTTGGAGTGTATGGGGGTCTGAACATCGCCGACATGCTCGAATCTGTAGAACATTCACAGATTCGTGGGAAAGGTCGTCGAGCTGTGAACTGCTCGGCTTGCTGCCATCATCCTTCTCTAATCGGTTAGTCTGGTCTGAAAACGGTTATGGCGGTTACCTGAAAGTGTAGATGGTTCTACAGGTTAGGCGGTAAGGATAGCCACGCACTGGCTTGTCTGGGGGGCGGGAAACGCCGGCGTATGCTGGACCGCTTACGCTCGCGTGAAAGTGTAGAAGCTTCTACAGGTTTCAAGGACGCAAAGCGATATTTATATTTTGGCTCTTTAACAGTTTCAAGGATCTACTAGTGGGTCGTTTGGCATGCTAACTGCCATTTCTGGAATATGTTATTGGAGCGGCGAACTGGTCGGCGAGTGTAAGCCCCCGATCCACCGAGAGCATGTCGCCGCTGCCGGCTTCGTTGGCGGCGAACGTAGCGTTTGCCGCCCCATTCAAAAGGCGTGGGATCCAAGTTCCAACCCTTGGCAACCCCTTCTAACAAAGAGATGATTTGGGTTGGCGTTTCTGGATGTTGTCCTGCCAGTCCACGTTTGACAAGAATCCGTTGCATCGATTCGGCCATATTCAACCACGAACCACCCAAAGGTGTGTACAACGGCATAATGCCGTGAGCAAATAACCAGAGGACGAGCTCAACCGTGTAGTGTCCGCGGAGATTGTCCCAAACCAGCAACATTCGTAAGGCCGGAAGTTCTTGTGGAAGGGTGATGGGTAGCGATAAACCTTCCTGCCAGGCTTCCCATACCTGCTGATTGGTCTCTGCATCGAGTTGCGTCGCTTCGGGCATGGTCTGAAGGATCGCACTCAACTCCGCTTTCAGCCAGGGATGCAAAACAACATTCGCACTGCTGGTGACGCCTTTGACAATCACTCGACCGCTGGCAGGATGAAAAAGGGTTAGCAATTTTGCCGTTCCGTTGCGGATATACTCGTGAGGCTGGCGTACTGGCTGACCGATCGGCTGCCAACTGGCTCCTGGATAAGGCAAGGTCTGATACGGCCCAGCTTCATCCTGGGTCCACACCACTAGTCCGAGCTTTTCGCCAGTTTGATAGGCTCTTTCGATCAAGTTTTTTTGGCGCTCGCATCCGGATCTATCACGGTTACTTTGCCTCGCTTGCGCTTGCGAGTCACTTTACCCGTTTCACACCAACTACGCACCTCTTGCCAGCTAAAGCCAGCCTCCAGAAGCACGGTGCGAATGGTGTCTTCACTCACTTCTGGCAAGCCATCCGGGGCTTTGCGCAGCGCCTGACACAAGGTTTTCAGAGACCATGTGGCTGTGCCATCTGTCTCAGGGTCCGGTTTCCGTCGGGCTTCCCGCAAAATCCTTTCGCGTTCGCCCGGACCATACTTGACGGCAGGACCACCTCCATGCCGAGGTTGAATAGCGTTCAAGCCTTCCTGGTTGAAGCGCTTCACCAGGTTGGAGACGGCATCCCCCGACTTGCGTCCGGACGAGCGGGCTGCTTCTGTATAGGAAGCCCCATCGGCAACACGCAGGATTTGCTTCGCCCGAGCCACATGGATCGCAGGCTCACTTCGAGAACGACTAATTCGTTCGAGCCAGATACGTTCCTCGTCTGTTAATGTGCGGAGTTGTTCTGTTTTTCGGCGTGTCATGCGTCCACCTGCTTTCTTTCGGAGAATAACGCATTCTACCGCCATTTACTTTGTTTGGCTATGGCCGTGCCGAACGACCCACTAGTACTGTTTAAAGGGTGAAGCTTCTCGGCGCAGAGTGCCGAGAAGCTTCACTCCTAAATATCTCCCAAACGGATTATTTTCCCAGTGACTCGGCAACTTTCAGAGCCTCATCCTGGGAGAGCAGGTTGCCAACCATCAGGTAGGTGATCCCGTTTTCTTCCCAGGCCAGGGTGCTCATCCCGCCATCGTCTGGCATCCATACCCCAGACTGCCCGCGCACAGTTACATCCTCGATGTCTGGGCTATCGACGGTCTTGGACTGGCTTTGCTGAACCTTGAGCTCTTCAATGGTGATGATACCACCGGCGGCCTGGTTCACGTAATTGTTGACAGCGCCTCCAGAAACGCCTTCTAGGCCTCCTTTCCCATTGATTCGGCTGATGGTAGCGACCCCGGGGTCATTCTCTTGGCTGACCCTCCATCCTCCAGATGATGCGGTATAGCCATCAGGCAGGTAAGCCGGAGCGAGCACGGTAAACCCGACCAGCTGGCTGACGGCGTTGGCATCCAGCGCTGGTTGGGCATTATCCTTATCACTTTTCTTTTGCTGCTCTTTGGCCTGCAAGGTAGCTTGTTGTTCGGGGCTTACCGTTGCCTCCTGAGCCAGGTTTTTCTTGGCCTGCAAGGTGGCTTGTTGTTCGGGGCTTACCGTTGCCTTCTGCCCGGCCATATCCTTTCCGTTCTTGGCGAGGTCAGGCTGAGGAGTAGCCTGTACGAAGATAACCCCGCCAATCCGCCGGATGTCGCTATCGGCCATAGCGCGGGTAGGCGGTGAGAAGAACAACACTCCCGCGACAATGGCGAGCATCGAGAAAGCCACCGCGAGAAAGCGTAAAGCGCGGATACGAGAAGTTGTTTTCATGGGCTTTTCTATCCTTTGGTAGAGGGCCGCCGCGAATTCACGCCGCGGCGGTTTGCGAAATTTGTAGAGGAAATCGTCGTTCATGGATGTCCCTTCCATTCCGAGCGCAGCGTTTGCACCGCCCGGTAGAGAATTGTGCCGACATTTGATTCGCTTATCCCGCTGAGCCGGGCGATGGCGCGGTTGGTGAGTCCAGCGCCGTATTTAAGAGCCACCAACTCTTTCTCGCGGTCTCCAAGTCGGGAAAGGAGGACGGAAAGTTGAGCAAAGTCGGCATTCTGCTCGATCAGGTCCTCCAGATTCTCCCTGGTGCCCAGTTCGGTTACCTGTTCTAGCGGAAGATCGTCGCGTTTTTTCCGGTAATGGTCCTGCGCGACGCGGCGGGCGATGGTGAACAACCAGGTCGAGAAAGCCGCCAGGTCGCGCCGGTAACGCCAGCGGTTGCGCCACGCCTTTTCAAACGTCTCCGAAGTTAGGTCTTCGGCCACTGTGGCATCTCCCACCCGGTAACAGAAATAATTATAAATTCGCGGCAATTCGACGCGATACATCTCTTCAAAGTCCGCTTCGCTAATCGATGTGCTGAACCAGGCGATCAAATCATTCGTAGACATCTTAATTTATTATACGGAGCGGACGGAAAAGTATCACAAAATAGCTTGTCTGTTATGTTGTTTCAGGAGATGGTATATCTCAACAAACCTCACTCCTTGAGTCGCCTTCACCATTGAACGGAGAGAGAAGGGCGGGACTGGATGAGATTTGCAGGAAATGTGCTCAACTCCTTGAAACTGTTAAGAGCCTATATTTTTTATCCAGATTGTTGTCCAGGATCTTCACCGTAGCATCTCGATCTGGAATTAGAGGTGGGGCGGCGGGCACTTTTCCCCCGACATACCTGTGCTCAACCACATCCTGGGCAAGTGGCGGCAGAGCTGGTGGCAGTGGACTGACTTTTATAGGGCGTAGAGTAGAATTGCTCAATGGTTATTGTCTTCTAACCCAACGATCTGCAGTAAGGGCAATGAAATGTTTCCAGGCTGGTGGAGAAATTGAGATGGATGAGGAAATGGTCCGTTATTACGAGCTCCAGGCAGCTGAATACAAT
>OFHK01000589.1_pt1 | contig 10258 bp, 7 predicted proteins | sample 1521951 | NCBI WGS metagenome assembly OFHK01 (sample SAMEA2468436, study PRJEB22500) | soil metagenome | biome: Glassland; feature: Farmland; material: Clay | place: Australia | collected 2013-01-31 | depth 0.55 m
CCCCGCCCGCCCCCGGGGCCCGTCGCCCCGGGCGGGGGGTCCCCGCCGGTGCCGGCCGCCGCCGCGGGGGCGGCGGCCGAGGCGGGCGGGGCGGCCTGACCGCCCCCCAGCGGCCCCCGCCGGGACATCCCCTGCCTGGCCGGCGGCCTCCGCCGCCCTACATGGCGGCGCGGGCTGACCATCGCGACTGGCGGTACTCGATGATCAGCGGGACGCCGAAGCACTTGGACAGGTTCCGCTCGGAGAAGACCTCATGCAGCGGCCCTGCCGCGAGCACCGAGCCGCGCCGCAGCAGCATCGCGTGGGTGAACCCCTCGGGCACCTCTTCGACGTGGTGGGTGACCATCACCATCGTCGGCGCGGAACGGTCCGAGGCGAGGTAGGCGATACGCCGCACCAGATCCTCCCGGCCACCTAGATCCAGCCCGGCCGCGGGCTCATCCAGGAGCAGAAGCTCGGGATCGGGCATCAGCGAACGGGCGATCTGGACGCGCTTGCGCTCACCCTCGGACAGGGTCGCGAACCGCCGCCTGATCAGGTGGGCGCAGCCAAGCGCGTCGAGCAGTTCCACGGCCCTGGTCACGTCGGCCGATTCGTACTCCTCCTTCCACCGGCCCACGATCGCGTACGAGGCAGTCAGCACCAGGTCAATGACCTTCTCGCCGGGGGGGACCCGGTCGGCGAGCGCGGCGCTCGCCAGCCCGATTCTCGGGCGCAGCTCGAAGACATCGGTAGCGCCGAGCCGCTCGCCCAGGATCTCGACGGTCCCCTCGGAGGGGAAAAGCTGGGTCGCGGCCACCTGAAGCAGCGTCGTCTTGCCCGCTCCGTTGGGGCCGATCACCACCCACCGCTCATCGTCGTGGACGGTCCAGTTGATATCGCGCAGCAGCATCGACCCGCCGCGCCGGATGCCGACGCCACGCAACCGCACTACCTCGTCGGACATCCGGCTCCCTTCCAGCGGCAGCTGACAGACCGAACCTACGCTACGCCGGTTGCGGCCCCGCACCGCCCGGTGCGCCACCATCGTGCCTGATCCGGATCAGCCCCCGGCTGGCGGCAATGTGATCCTGCCCGGACAGGGCCGGCGGTGCGCAGCTGGTGCCGCGCCACGGGTAGCGTTACGTGAGCTATGGATGTTACGGAAACCACCGTGCTGGTGACGCTGACCGGCCGGGACCGGCCTGGGGTGACGTCCCGGCTGTTTACCGCCCTGGCCACCGATGACCTTGCTGTCCTCGATATCGAGCAGGTCGTCATCCGGGGCCGTCTGGTGCTCGGTGTGCTGCTCGGGTGCGGGCCCGATCCCGACCTGACCGCGATCCACCGGGGCGTCCGCGCGGTCGCGGCCGACCTCGGCATGGACGTGGAGATCACCATGGGCTCGGCGGAATCACCCCGGCGGCGTGGCCAGCTTCACGTCACCGTGCTGGGCAACCCCCTGCTGCCTGCCGCCGTCGCCGCCATCGCCGGCCGGATCGCCGCGAGCGGTGCGAACATCGACCGGATCGACCGCCTCGCCGACCGGCCCGTGACCTGCATCGAACTCGAGGTCTCCGGGGCCGATCCCGACCTGCTGCGGACGGCGCTTACCCGCGAGTCCGCCGAGCAGGGCGTCGACGTGGCGGTCCAGCGCGGCGGGCTGCACCGCCGCGCCATGCGCCTCATCGTGATGGACGTCGACTCCACCCTGATCGTCGGCGAGACGATCGACCTGCTCGCCGCCCATGCCGGGTGCGCCCAGCAGGTGGCCAAGATCACCGAAGCAGCCATGCGCGGCGAACTGGACTTCGCGGCTTCGCTCCGCGAACGGGTAGCGATGCTTGCCGGGCTGGACGTCTCAGTCCTCGACGAGGTGCGCCGCGACCTCCGTCTGGCACCGGGGGCGCGCACCCTCATCCGCACGCTCCGGCGCCTGGGGTACCGGTGCGGGATCGTCAGCGGTGGCTTCACCCAGATCACCGAGCGCCTCGCCGCCGACCTCGGCATTCACTACTCAGCCGCCAACACTCTTGAGACCGCGGCGGGGAAACTTACAGGGCGGCTGTCCGGAAGAATCATCGACCGAGCCGGGAAAGCTGAAGCGCTGCGGATGTTCGCCGCGGAGGCGGGGGTGCCGCTGAGCCAGACCGTGGCGGTGGGTGACGGTGCCAATGACCTGGACATGATCGCAGCAGCCGGGCTCGGCATCGCGTTCAACGCCAGGCAAGCGGTTCGTGACGCTGCCGACGCGTCGGTCAGCGTTCCCTATCTCGACACCGTGCTGTACCTGCTCGGCCTGTCCAGGGACGAGGTGGACGCGGCCGACGTGATAGCGCCCGACGAACCGGCGGCCAGGGACGGACTGCGGCCCGCCGGAGATGGGTCCTTCCGCAAGCACTGAGAGCCAATCCAGGTGACCGGCCCCGGCTTTCGCCGATACGTTCCGTATTGACACCTATGCGCCATAGAATCAAACCACCAGGCTAAGGTCCCAGCGTAACCAAATACCAGTCGCCACTTTTTGCGGGGCGGGCAGGGCCGACCCCAGTCAGGCAGGAGAGACTATGGAGGACGACTGGCTATCCGAGATGGCGCGTGACGGCTATCTCCGGCTGCGTGCGGGTGACCCGGCTCTCCACGACATGCTCGCCAGGGAATACCGCCGCCAATCAGGGACCTTGTCACTCGTAGCGTCATCCAGTTTGACGTCAGCCTCGTCGCTGGCTGCGCTGTCATCGGTGCTGGCGAATGTCACCGCCGAAGGTTATCCGGGCGGCCGGTACCATGCAGGCTGTGAAGTCGTGGATGAGATCGAGCGTCTAGCCGTAGAGCGGGCGAAGAGTCTATTCGGCGCAGACTATGCCAATGTCCAGCCTCACTCGGCCACCACAGCTAATTTCACAGCGCTTTCTTCACTCCTCAGGCCAGGGGACACCATCCTAGGTATGGCGCTCTCCGAAGGCGGGCACCTGACGCACGGAAGTCCAGTGTCATTTTCCGGGCAATATTTCAACCCGGTTACCTACGGGACGACCGCAGACGGTCTCATTGACTACGAGCAGGTGAGCGACCTTGCGGGTAGCCTTCGGCCCAAACTGATCATCTGCGGCGCAACCACTTATCCCAGGGAAATCGATTTCGGGCGCTTCCGCGAGATCGCTGATGCGGTTGGGGCGTACCTGCTGGCGGATATCTCGCACACCGCCGGCCTCGTCGCGGCCGGCCTGCACCAGTCCCCAATCAACCGCGCACACCTCACGACCACCTGTACGCACAAGCAGCTCTTCGGGCCGCGGGGCGGGATGATCATGAGCGGGCGCGACAGTGGAACCGCCACGCCCAGCGGCACTCTCGCCGGACACCTCAACCGGGCTGTTTTCCCATTCTCCCAGGGCGCGCCCGCTGTGAACACCATCGCAGCCAAGGCGGCAGCACTAGGGGAGGCGCTGCAACCCGCCTTTGCCCAGACTATGCGGCTGATAACGGAGACTGCCCACGCGATGGCCGTCAGGCTGATGAACTATGGTTACAATGTGGTATCAGGCGGTACGGGCAATCATATCGTTCTCATCGATCTCACCAGCCAGGAGATATCAGGGCTCGTAGCCGAAAGAGCACTTGAGGAATGCCTGATCATAGTGAACAAGAACCGCATCCGCGGAGATCACCGGCCTCCTAGCATCGCCAGCGGCATCCGGATCGGAACCAACACTATTGCTCAGCGCGGAATGTCAGCCAGCGCCGCGGAGTCATGTGCCGACCTCATTCATTTCGTTCTGTCTGACCTGAAACCTGCGGGCGACAAGAATTACTATCTTGCTGCTTCTACCAGGGAGAAGGTCCGCACCCGGGTCAGAGAATTGTGCGCTGCCCACCCGATTGAAGGGGCCGCGGATCTATGAGGTGTGCCGGGAGCACCCAGCGCGATCATCCCGCCAGACCGATGCGCTGGCTTTCATCGGGAAGCATTGCCCCCCGGCGCTCGCTGGCGGTGAGCTTCCGGAACACGCGGCGCCTCGCTCTGGCCACCAAGTTGTCGTAGTCAACGCGTGCGCTCCAGACCTGAGCGGTGCGATCCCGGGAGGCGGTAGCAATGAGCTTGCCGTCCGGTGACCAGGCCAGCGCCTGGATCTGGTCCCGGTGAACCGCGACGATACTGGTCTCATGGCCTGAGTCACTGTCCCAGAGCCGTGCCGTCCTGTCGGCTGAGCCAGTCGCTACCACGGTTCCATCCGGCCGCCACGCAACGCCTCGCACGCTGTCATCGTGACCCCGGAGTACATGCAACTGGGCCGCAGAGGACGCGTCCCAAATTATCACTGTCTTATCACCGGAGGCGCTGGCCAGGCGGTCTCCGGCGGGCGCCCACGCGACGCACTCAACCCAGTTTGCGTGGCCACGGAGGGTTAGCGCATCCTCCGCCGCCCCGTCCACCTGCCAGATCTTCACTGTCCGGTCGTCGGATCCAGTCGCGATGACGTCCCCGGACGGGGACCAGGCAACGCTGCGAATCACGTCCCGGTGACCACGCAGGATTCTCGGCTCACCCGGGCTGTCCACGCTCCAGATACGGAGGGTCCGGTCGTCCGACACTGTGGCCACATACCGTCCGTTGGGAGACCAGGCGGCGGAAAGCACCACGTCCTCATGCCCATGAAGGGTCCGGATGGGCGCCCAGGACCCGGCATTCCAGAGCTTTGCCGTGCGATCGGTTGACCCAGTTACGATCAAGTCGCCCTTTGGCGACCACGCAATGGTACGAATACCATCCTCATGGCACCGCCTGGCATTGACCAGCATGTCACCTTCGACGTTCCACAGGCGTGCCCAGCCGTCATCCGACCCAGTGACCACTTTATCGCCGGCGGGCGACCATGCAATCGCATTAGCCCAGTCGCCATGAGCGTCGAAGACCCTGAATCCACCGCCGCCACGCGCCTCCCATATCCTGGCTACGTGATCGCTTGAAGTGCTTGCTATGTGCTGTCCCTCGGGAGACCACGTCACGCACCTTACGATATCCGAATGTCCCAGCATGACGGATAGTGAAAGGCCTGTGCTCGCATCCCAGAGTCTCGCAGTCCGGTCATCCGATGCCGTCGCGATTACGCGCCCATCGGGTGACCAGCTAACGCTCCTCACCCCATCGTCGTGGCCGTGGAGAGTCATTTCCGTTGCAGCCTCGCCCACGTTCCACAGGCGTACGGTCCGATCTCGTGATGCTGATGCCAGCCGACTGCCGTCCGGTGCCCATGACAGTGCCCGAACGGCGTCGTGGTGACCACGGAATGTCTGCAGGGGCCGTCCGGTGCGCGCGTCCCATAGCCTGACCGTCCGGTCACGGGAGCCCGAGGCAACCGTCTCACCATCAGGTGACCACCTGACGTCCATGACCATGTCGGTATGCCCGGCGAGGGTCATCGACACTGTGCCCCGCTTGGCATCCCAGATCCTTGCAGTGCCGTCATCCGAGGCGGTCGCTAGATAGGCACCGTCAAGCGACCAGGCCAGCCCCCGGACGGCACCCTCGTGACCCTGAAGGACCTGCTCCAGTCTCCCCGACTTCGCGTCCCAGATCTTCGCGGCCCGGTCCTCGGACCCCGTTGCGATGAACTCATTTCCTGGTGACCACGCGAGCCGCCGGATTGCCTCTGAGTGTGCCGCAATACTGTGCTCAAGCCGCCATCTATCCCTGGCCCAGACTCTCAGGATCCCGTCGTCGCAGGCGGTCGCCAGGCGCAGGCCATCCGCCGACCAGTCAGCGTCCCGAACCACATCGCCATGGCCCGCTAGCAGGGCCGAGCACTGGGTAACGGAAAGGGCGGCAAGGAGTGCGCGATGTGCCATCGGGGTGGGAGTACATTCCTCGATGGCACTGAGTGCCAGCAGCAAGCTTTGCTCAGGATCCCGCTCGACAATCGCGATCGCTCTTCGAGCCACGGCATCTGACAGTCGCTCCTGCACGGTTGCGTCAGACCGCTTGGAGCGATTGATGAATTCGATAACCAGGGGCAGGTGCATGGCAACGTCCGGGCGCAGTCCCAGCCACTGCTCCGCCATGTGGAGGCGCTCATCCTTCAGGAGGTAGGCATCTTTTCTCCCGGACCTCTCCCACTCATCGGCCCAGCGTTCTATCTGCGCACGCCTTTGCAGATCTTCGGCTCGCGACTGAATTTCCTGTGCCAGCGGCGACCACTGCCGGAAAAGTGCTTCGTGAGCCACTTCCAGAACGGCGCTGGAGCCACTGGCCTTGGCAGTAATCAACCTTGCTGCCTCAAAAGCGTCGAGGACTCTTCGCTCAGGCTCCGACAGTGCGGTACGCGGGACACGACGCCGCGTAGGTTCCGTTCCGTCCAGTGTTACGAGCTGGAGCAAGGCTGATACCACCGGGGCCTGCGGGTCCTGGTGCTTAAGCTCAGCAGTTACTTTATCAGCTTGACTTGCTATTGCTCCTGCCACGCCCCCCAATGCCCGGTAGGCGGCTGCCGTGATAATGCGACTGGGCCCAGAGTCAAGGTACAGCCGTTGCATGGTATATGCGAGGAGCGGGAGTGCGTCTCCGCCCCCGGTGTCATCGGCCAGTGTCTGGACCAGGCTCTCCGGCTCGAACCGGACGCCCACCTGCCGAGCAGGTAGCTGCACCACATCCAGCAGTGAATCGCGGCTGAGGGGGCCGAGCATGACCGGATTCCTGAACAAGCCAGCAAACCCCGCATCGAGGAAACCCGACAGGAACTCCGATCTCATTGTAGCGACAATCCACAAATGCGGATCCAGCTCGATCGCGCGGGACAAGATATCCAGAAAGTGATTCCGCGGCTCGCGCCCCGCCAGAGTCAGCAACTCCTCGACCTGGTCCACTATGAGGAGGGTCGACGCCGCCTGGGTACCCTCAAGCGCACGGGTCTCGGCGATAATGCGGACCAGCGCCCTGTGCCCTTCCCCTTTCAGCTCGGCAGTAATTGACTCCTGGTTCCGCGGGACCAATGACGCGAGACAGGCTCCCAGGCTTTCCAGCGGATTTTCACCAGGCACCATGACGGGCAGGACGAGCCAGGGTTTCCGGTGGCGAACAAGGCGAGATGCCAGCCCGGCTTGGACCAGGGAGGACTTACCGCTGCCCGAGTTTCCGATGATAGTGACAAACCGGTTTGTCGCGCCGGGCAGGGTAGGCTGAAGGCGGTCCAGGAGCTGATTCGTCTCGGGACTGCGGCCAAAGAAGACATCGATATCTGCGGCAGTGAAGGCCTCCAGGCCTGGATAGGGTGCCCTCGCGTCCTGCTGACCGGCGTGGGCTTGGGGCAGGCCGGGAAGCGGGGTACTCGCCCGGCGTGCCACCCAAACCGTCCCTGCCACCGTCAGCAGGGCGCCCAATAGAGCTCCTGCGAACTGGCTGAGGGTTACCCATTGCGATGAGCCAAGGTCTTTCCAGACGTGGGCCCACCATCCACGATTGATTCCAAGGATGAAGAGCGCAGCACCCACGAGGCAGGCAAGAAAGGGCAGCGAGCGCTTTAGCCGCCGCATGCGCATCAGTTTCTTCACCCTTGCCGCCCCCCCAGGATGCCTGGGTAATTCCAGCCAGACACGCACCTTTCCAGCGCTATGTTACCCCTGACCCGCTCCGGGCGGTGATCGGCGAGTGGCCCGGCCGGGCACACCGGAGATGCCGGTAGCCACCACTGGCAGCATGCCGCCCGCATCGCCACCGGGGCATCACAGGCCGGCCCTGCGCGCTGGGCACCGGCCCATCGAGTGCCCGTAGCATGAACTCACGTCGCTAGTCCCACCCAAGCCGACCCGCATCGGTCCACCGCCGTCTGCCCGCCAGACAAGAGACCCTCTGAGGGGATCTAGATTGCTCCAACGTGCGCACCGCCCACGCGGCGCAGCCATCGGGTTTGTGCAACCTGGCGGCCGCGTATCGACCTCCTGAGGAAGGCGTCATGACCATCCGTGCTGTCTGGTTCGACATCGGTGAGACACTGATCGACGAGACTCGTGAATATGGCGTCTGGGCGGACTGGCTGGGCGTGCCACGCCACACATTTTCGGCGGTTTTTGGAGCCGTGGTTGCCCGGGGCGGTGATTTCACAGGTGCACTGGAGCACTTCATGCCCGGTTTCGACTTGGCGGAAGAGCGCCGGAAGCGGATCGCATCAGGGCTAGGTGAGTGCCTGGCCGCCGAAGACCTGTATCCGGATGCACGACCGTGCCTGAGCAATCTCAAGGAGGCCGGATACTACATCGGAATCGCCGGGAACCAAACTGTTCACGCCGGTGAACTCGTGCGCAAGCTAGGACTGCCAGCCGACGCTATCGGTATGTCGGAAGAGTGGGGTGTCGCCAAGCCTTCACCGGCGTTCTTCGACCGGATAATCGAAGAGTCACGCCTGTCCCCTGAAGAGATTGCCTATGTGGGCGACCGCCTCGACAATGACATTCATCCCGCTATGAAGATGGGACTGCGGGCCATTTGGATACGACGAGGCCCCTGGGGCAGGATCACACATTGTGCCCGAGTTCCGATGGTGCTCGATAACTTGACGGACTTGCAACGTCATCTGGTACGGCAGTCTCCATTCGGGGTTTGACCTGCGGTGGGGCATGGTGAGGCTGTCTGTTGGACAAGGCGCAGCGGCCTGTCGATCATGCGTGTGTGACGACAACAAGACCGAAGGCGGCTGCGGCTGCCAGGTCAGGGGCCGCCGCCCGATGACCCTGGGATGATCCCGCTGACCGTTCCCGAGACCACCCGCCTGCTCACCACGAAGCCTGCCCGGCCCGGCCTCGCCGAGCACTGGGCGACCTGGCGGCGTGAGCAGCGCCGCGAGCGGGCGCTTGATCTGCCGGATCGCCAAGCGTCCTTCGTATGCCGGGTCACAAGCGTTACGCCATCTGGCACAAGACGTCTGCTTTGGTGGTGTGCCCGCTGGTCACCGTCGCTACCTCCGTTGCCCGGCACAGGTAGGTGCCGCTGCCGTAGAGCGGGCTGTGTCCCGTGATGGTGTACCTGCCTGCCGGGACCGTGACCGAGTAGCTGCCGCTGGCGCCGACGGGAACGTCACGGTGAACGCCCGGGCCGGTCACAGTCACGGTCCCCTTCACCGTCCCGGAAACCGGGCGACTGCTCGCTCACCCACCCCGCCCGGCACCGCCACACACTGGCTGGCCTGGCGGCGCCGCCACCAGGCCCTCCCAGCCTGGTACCACCAGCGCACACGTACAATAAGTACGTGACACTTCATGTACTGATGCAGCACCTTGAGTGCGAGCATGGCGTCACGCAACTTTGAAGGAGAGCGATGTTCGGTCTGTGCGTCCGGTTCACGTGCAAGGACGAGGCCAGTGCCGGGGCTTACGACCGGCTGGTAGCCGAGACCGTCGAAGCCATCAAGGCCGGCGAGCCCGGAACGCTCGTCTACGCCTCCCACCTGGTGGAAGGCCAGCCGCTACAACGGATCTTCTACGAGCTGTACCGCGACAAGGCCGCCTTCGAGGCCCATGAAGCTGCCCCGCACACCCGCCGCTACCTGGCTGAGCGCGGCCGGTACCTTGCGTCTACCGAGGTTGACTGGCTGACATTGCAGACTGGCAAGGGCGCAGGCGGGTGACGACCCCCGACTATCAGCAGTCCCTTGGCCGGAAGATCGCTGCTGAGCGGCGGCGCCGTGGCCTGTCACAGCCAGAACTGGCCCGGATGATCGGCCGGTCGGTGGCTTGGGTATCCCAGGTCGAGCGCGGCGTACGCAAGGTAGACCGCATGTCGGTGCTGGAGACCGTTGCTTCCGCACTTGATGTTCCACTGGCCGAACTCGCCGCCGAAGCACCCGTCGTCGCCGCAGTGACCGGGGAACCACCCGGCGCGGGTGGCCTGCGGCTGGTGCTGTCCGGTGCCTATGCCCTACGTGCCATGCTTGACGGCCGTCGGCCGCCCGCAATGAGCACGCTTGGCAGCCGAGCCCGCAAAGCCTGGGACCTGACCCACGCCGGGCGCTACACCGAACTGACAGACCTGCTTCGCGGCCTGGTGCCTGACCTGGAAATAGCCGCCCGGGCAGTCCCCGAGACACAGCGGGCCGACGTCTACGAACTGATGGCCACCACCTACCAGGCGTGCTCGGCGGCGCTGGCCAAGCTCGGCAAGCCCGAGGCCGCCTGGATCGCCGCCGACCGTGCCATGGCCGCCACTGAGCGGGCGGGCAATCCGATGCTGGTAGCAGCTGGGGCGTTCCGGCACGCGTTCGTGTTCCTGGACGCCCGCCACTAAGGCCCG
>OFHK01000590.1_pt1 | contig 10258 bp, 13 predicted proteins | sample 1521951 | NCBI WGS metagenome assembly OFHK01 (sample SAMEA2468436, study PRJEB22500) | soil metagenome | biome: Glassland; feature: Farmland; material: Clay | place: Australia | collected 2013-01-31 | depth 0.55 m
GCCTCGATCCGCACCCGCTCCCCGTCGCGGAGCAGGACGAGGTTCTCCGAGTCCACGACCTCCCCGCTCGCGTCGTCGAAGCGGCCGCGGCCCGCGAGCACGTAGGCGAAGGCCCGGTGGCCCCGGGTCACGGGGTGCTCAAAGACCCCGTGGGGCTCGATCCGGACGTCGAGGTACTCGGGCTCGACGACGATGTCCCGCACGGGGCCGCGGACGCCGGCGACCTCGCCCGCGATCACGCGGACGTCGACGCCCTTCGAAGGAGCGACCCGGGGGATGCGGCCACTCTGGACCTCCTGGTACCGCGGGGCCATCATCTTGTGGTCCGCGGGCAGGTTCACCCACAGCTGGAAGCCGCCCATCCGCCCGTCGTCCAGGTGTTTGGGCATCTCCTGGTGGATGATGCCGTTCCCCGCGGTCATCCACTGCACGTCGCCGGAGCGGATGACGCCCTTGTTCCCGATGCTGTCCTCGTGCTCGACGAAGCCGTCGATCATGTACGTGACCGTCTCGATGCCGCGGTGGGGATGCCAGGGGAAGCCGGCGACGAACTCGGCGGGATTCTGGGAACGGAAGTCGTCCAGGAGCAGGAACGGGTCGAGCCGGGGCACCTCCATGGCCCCGAACGCGCGCCGGAGGTGGACCCCGGCGCCCTCGATCGTCTCGCGGCTCGGGAGGACGGCATCGATCCCGCGGACGGGGCTGGACACGGAATCCGACATGAGGGAAGCTACGCCGCGGCCGTATATAAGTGGCCTCTACGCCCGCGAGGAGTAATGGCCCGGGCGCGGAATTTAGGTGACCCGGGACACGGGCTACTGGAGGAGCTCGATCCAGATCCCGTCCGGGTCCTTCACGTAGACCTCGGTGCCTTCGCAATGGGCCGGGTCCACGGCGACCCCGGCGCCTCTGCGGACCAGCTCCCTGAAGGCGCGCCGGACGTCGTCGACGACGAACGCCAGGTGGTCCATCTCCTCGCCGCGGCGGTAGGGGGTGTAGAACCGGCTCGTCCGCGGATACCAGTTCAGCTCGAGCCGCTGCTGCGAGCCGGGCGTGCGGAGGTGGACGTACTTGCCCCCGTGGGGCATCGTCCCCTGCCCGACGACCTTCATGCCGAGGACGCCCGTGTAGAACCCGAGGGACCGGTCGAGATCGCGGACGCGGATGCCCGTGTAGCGGAACCGTGTGCGCATGCGGGCCGCAAGGGAGCGAGGCGGGATAACCATGTTCCCGCCATAGGGCGGGAGGTCAGCGCTTCTTCGACACCGTGGCCGGTGCCAGGACCAGGGACCGCAGGGTCCTGCGCAGTTCGCGCTAGGACTTCAGGAAATGCTCGAACTCCTTGTCGCTCGTGGTCACGAGGTGGACGAACTCGAGCATCTGTTGCTTCGCAAGGTAGGTGACGTCCTTCAGCTCGTTGACCTTGTCTATCCAGGGCGTATCCGCCCCTGGCCCCTTCAAGCACTTGACGAGCTCCACGACCTTGGCCACCGCCCCGGGATCGGTCACGGCCTGGAACCCGAGCTTGTTGAGCGCGCCGAGGGACTCCCGCATCTCCTGCTCGAGCACCTTCCCGCTCCCGACCACGCAGCCCTTCGCCAGCCGCCTCGCGGACGTCGGCTTCGATGTCAACCCGGCCCCCGCACCAATCGGGACGATTCGGCCTGCCGGTGCGGCCCCTGAGGAGAGCCGTCGCCCGCCGCGGAAAGGCTTGAATCCCGCGAGAGCCTTCCCGTCCACGATGCCGAAGAAGGCGACCCGCAAGAAGGCGGGCAAGAAACCGGCCAAGAAAACGGCCAAGAAGGTGGCCAAGAAGAAGGCCTACTACTACGGCCGCAAGGAGCGCCGGGCGAAGAAGTGATCAGGCCCGGGCGAAGGCGGGCGTCGCGCGGGCGTCGTCGTACCGGAAGGCGTCGAGCCTCCCCCGGGGGACCGGCACGACGATCCGCGAGACCATGCCGTGGAGGGAGAAGGGGAGGCGGATGAGCCGCATCTCCCCAGACGTGACCCACTCGTCGAGGGCGAACCGCCGGCCGAAGCCCCGCGCGAGGGTGGTCCGCACGCCCTTCGTCAGCGCGTAGGCGTCCGCGTCGAGCACGTGGACGTGGAAGCCGCGGCCGGAGTAGACCACCGCGAGCCGCGACCACTCGGCCGCGAGGCGGTCGTGGAGCTCCGCCGCCTGCCGCCGCGTCTCCTCGAACTCCCAGTCGCAGAACGAGAGGCCCTGATGCCGCCGCATCTTCGCGACGATGTCCCCGTGGACGGGGCAGTCCAGGTTCTCCGGGTCCAAGTCGAAGGCGAGCTCCTGGCCGAGGAAGAGCCGGCTGCGCCAGGCGTGCGCGTAGTCCAGTCGGACGCGGCGGGCCTCCGCCACGGACGCGTAGGCGTTCCGGTCGTAGTACACGCCCTCGGGGAGATACTTGAGCAGGTAGGGGCGGAGGTCACGCACCGTCCGGGCATCCTCGACGAGCAGGGTGATGTTCTTCAGGGACCGAAAGCGTCTCGGGTAGACGCCGGAATGGCGGCCGAGGATCAAGGCGAAGAGGCGCTCGCCCGGGAACGCGGAGAACCAGCGCTCGGCCGCGGCATAGTCCATGAGGCGCGCGTAGAACCGCCGGCGCTCGGCCAGGGTCGAGGGCCGCAGGCCTTCCGGGAGCTCGTAACGGATCCGGACCACGAAGGGCGATGCGCCGACGGACATAAGGAGACCGCGGCAGGCCCGGCATCCGCCATCCGCCGCGTCGGGACCTCCAAAACTCATCTGCGATAGCAATTACGGAGGATATATCTCGGGCCATCCGAACCCATGAAGCCGGATGAGCCTGGTCTCCCTCGTCACCTCGGCGCTCTCGGGCCTCGCCGCCGCGACCATCTCGGTCGCACACCACGTCCAGGCGTTGAGCGTTTCGCCCCGCACATGGACGTGCCTCGACTGCGGCGTTCCGAACGAGCTCGACCGCGACGCGTGCTGGAGCTGCGGCGCCGGCTACGGCGAGGACCCCCTCACCGCGAGCCACATCCCGATGGACCGACGCTGGCTCTGCCCCTCGTGCGCCGTGTGGAACGGCATCGCGCGGACCGCCTGCTGGCGCTGCGGGTCCGGCCCCGGCGGGCCGGACGGCGGGCTCACGGTCAGTGCAGGTCCGGCGCTTCCTCGAGGAAGTCCCGCTCCCGGAGCTCCCGGCGCTTCCAGTTCTCCAGCTGCCCGACGAAGTAGGGCAGGAGACGCATCGAGACGTAGGAATTCATGAGCGGGATGCCGAGCTGCTCGGAGAAGACGAGCAGGTTGACGGCGTCGTTGTACTGCAGGGATATCTTCCGGTGCTCGGAATAGAGGTCGTAGAAGAAGAGTCCCCAGAGGAACTCCTTAGCGAAGTGCCGCACCTTCCCCCACCGGCCCACGGATCCCCTCGGAGGCTGATGGGACGCCCGAGCGTCATAAATCTTGGGGTGGCCGAAAGGTGAGCCTTTAGTGCAGGCGATGGCATGCCGGGGCCGTGGCGGCTCTCGACCCGGGTCTCCTGGCCGTGCTGGTCATCGCGGGCTTCTTCCTCGTCTGGTACTTCGCGGGGGGCGGCCTGAACCGCCGCCTGGCCAGGCGGCTCGCCAACGAGATCCGGGACTCCCTGATCGCCTGGGGGGGCACGTCCCGGGTCCAGCCCTTCGGAAGCACCGCGTTCCGCATGACCACGGAAGGGGCCAACCCGCCCTTCCGCGACCTCTCCGTCGTCGTCACCCTGGAGCCGCGGGAGATGCCGATCAACTGGGCCCTCGCCCACGCCCAGGGCCGCCGCGACGTGGCGGTCCTCGAGGCCTCGCTCCGGCAGACGCCCCGCATCGGGTTCGAACTCGTCGACCCCGCGACCCGCATCGGGAAGCGCCGCGCCCGCGCGAAGTCCTCGTGGTCGACGGTGAACCTCGCCGGACGGGAGTTCCTGCTCTCGTCGAAGAACGAGCGGGCCGCCGGGGAAGTCCTCCGTAGACTCGGGACCGAGGTCGTGGGCGGCATCGCGGCCCTGCACGTGACCGCGGGCAGCGAGCCGGGGATCGCGGCCTCCCTGGCCCTGGAAGAGGGGAAGGTCTCCCCCCTCCTCTCGGGTCTGCGGGAATTCGCTCAGACCGTGACCGCCTAGTGGCAACGGGTGTCGGCGAGGATGGGCAGGAGGTCGCCCAGTTCGCTGGCCGGGCGACGGGACATGAACTGCAGGGCGATGTGGCGTTTGGTCTCCTCGCATCGATAGGCGACATAGAGGACGTTGAACGGCTTGTTGCGGAAGAGCCCGAACCGCGCCTCGCCTAGGAAGGCGCTCGAGGGGTGGTCGCCGATCGGATAGGTGGCCTCCTGGACGTGCTCGAGCCGCAGGGGCTTCAGCGGCCCGCGGGAGGTGTGCACGTCGAGCTCCATCGCCCGCCCCGCCTTCTCGTCGATCACGAACGCGAAGGCCTGGCCCTGCTGCGCCCAGCGCACGCCGTCGTAGGTGACGGTGTAGTCCACCTCGGACGGGTTGCGGCCGATCCGCACGTCCCAGTTCGTGGGGAGCCGGAGGACGAGGAAGTTCGTGGGCCCGAGGACGAGGTGCGAGGCGGCGAGCACGTGGTCCCGGGTGGTCTGCGTCATGCTCCGCTCGACAGGGTGGCGGCGAACGCCGGGGCATAGGCCATCATGTCCTCCGACACGCGGGCCACCATGTCGATCCCCGTGACCTCGGAGGGGTAGAGCGGGATGTACGACGTCACGAGCGGGCCGAGGTCGCGGTAGAGGACCTTCATGTAGCCGAGCTGCTCCTGGTACTTGTTCACCAGATAGTCCCCCGCGCCCGACATCTGCGCAATCTCGGGACGCAGGACCTCGTTCACGATCACCCCGCCCACAGGGATGTTGAACTTGCCCACCATGCCGATGAACCGCCTCACGACGGCGATGGGGAGGCCCAGCGGGAGGGTGACGAAGAAGAATCCCGTGCGCTCGGGGTCGACGAGGACCTCCTTGGCCTGGTCGAAGCGCTCGTTCATCGAAATCAGGTCCGCCATGAGCGGGTCCTTCTTGACCTCCTCCGTCATCTTGTCCTTCCGGAAGGAGAGCTGGACGCGGAGCGACAGGGCCTCCTTGCGCGATTCGATCATCCGGTTCAGCCACAGGCCGTAGATCTTGCTCAGCCCGATGAGACGGACCGCGTTCGCGACCGCCGCGGTGTCGAAGATGATCCGGTCGTACGCCTCGCCCTCCTTCAGGATGTAGTCGACCATGCGGTCGAACATCGCGCTCTCCTCGAAGGCGGGGTTCGTGGTCGCGATCTCGATGAAGGGCTTCGCGTCCAAGGGGATGTCCGCCCACTTGAGGAACTCCTTCACCCGGCCCTTGATCGACGCGCGGTACTTCTCGACCACCTCCTTGGTCTCGACCTCGACCGCGTACACGCCCTTCGCTCCCTCGACCGCTCGGACCTTGCCCCCGGCCAGGTCCTGCCCGAACAGGCTGGAGAGGGAGTGCACGGGGTTCAGCGAGGCCAGCAGGACCTTCTCCCCGCCGGCGGCGTAGTGGTAGGCCAGCCCGGCCGCGGAGACCGTCTTGCCTACCCCGCCCTTGCCTCCGGTGAAGATGTACCGCAGCTTGGGTCGCGCCTTCAGCAGCTCGGGCATCGTCGGCATGGTCTCGACCTCACAGACCGGGGCCGTGCATGAGGTCCTCGGATACCCGGGCGATCATGTCCATCCCCCTCGGCTCCCTCGGGTACATGGGAAGCATCGCGACCACCTTGGAACCGAACTTGGACTTGATCTCGTCCAGGTATTTCTCCTGCATGAGGGCTCGGTTCCGGAGGAACTCCGCCCCGGCCCCCTGGGCCGTCCGCAGTTCCGCGGGGTAGACCTGGTTGACGATGAGGCCGGCCATCTGGAGCCCGAGGGAGTCGAACATCTCCAGCGCGCGCTCGGTGTCCAGGATTGCCATCCGCTCCGGGATGAGGACCATGAAGAAGGAGGTCCGCTTCTGGTCGACCATCAGGTCCGTGAAGCGCGTAATCTTGCTCTGGATGTCGTTGAGCTCCCGGAGCACCTCGTCCTCGGAGACCTTCCCGCCCTTGAGGGTGGCGGCGACCGCCTCGTACTCATGGGCCTTCTCCCGGGCCTCCGTGATCTTGCCCACCCACTTGCTCAGGATCTCCGCCATCGCGATCATCCGGACGCCGTGGCCGAAAGGCGGCATGTCGAACACGTAGAGGTCGTGGTGGCTCGTCGCCACGAGGTCCGCCATGGCGTCGTAGGTCGCCGACTCGTACATCGCGGGCTCCGCGGAGGTCGAGTCGATGTACTCCTCGATCTCCTGCGGGAGCTCTTGGAGCCCGTACATCGTGAGGATCTTCTGCTTGACCTCGTTCTGGTAGTCCGAGACGCGCTTGTCCGCGTCGATCTCGACGACGTCGAGCTTGGGCTCGACCTGGACGAGGCCCTTCCCGAAGATGTCCCGGTCGAAGATGTCGCTCAGGCTCGCCTGGGGGTCCGTGGAGAAGCAGAGGACCTTCCGTCCCCGCTTCTGGGACATGTAGTGGGAGAGCCCCGCGCTGCAGGTCGTCTTTCCCAGTCCCCCCTTGCCCGCGAAGATGACGATGCCTTTGTCGCCCTTGCTCGCGAAGAAGGAAGCGAGTCCCATTCCGGCAGCCCTCAGAACACGCCGTCGGTGAAGTCGCGCTCGCGGAAGACCCGTTGTTTCCAGCTCTTGATGTTCGGGACCGCGTACGGCAGGATCCGGAGCGAGTAGTAGGGAGGGATGACGGGCACCCCGAGCATGTCCCCCAGCGTGATGAACATGAAGAGGTGCTCGAGGTACATCCGCGTCCGGAGGGCGGCGGTCACGTGCCCGTGCGCCGCCATCCCGTACATGACTCCCTTGATTCCGTCCTTCACGCTGCCCTTCTTCGCCTTCGGTGGCGTCGAATCCTTCGAGTCGGCCATCTCGCTACCCCCTCGATCGCGACTCCCATCACGTCCGGAGTTCAAGAGCCTTGGCGCGCCGCCCGGCTACTCCTCCTCCTTGGCGGGCTCCCCGCCGTCCGCCGCCGCCGGGGCGCGCGCGCGAGCTTCCGCCCGGCTCTGACTGTAGCTCCGGAAGAGACGGATTGACATGGACAGACCGACCGCGAACAGCGCCACACCGACGATCACGAAGACCGCGTCGATGGCCAGGGCGGCCAGCGGGTACCCATTGACGGGCGGCTTGGTCTGCACGAGCAGCGGACCGGAATTCCCAAAGAACACGTACTGGACGAACGCGTTCAGGAACGTGTACGTCTCGTAGACCAGCGCGGCCAAGGTCGTGATGATCATGAAGATCCCGGGGATCAGGTAGTTGCGCGTCAGCGCGCGGCTCTTCGCGAGGAAGATCGCGATCAGCATAATCGCGAGGCCCGCGAGGAGCTGGTTCGCGCCTCCGAAGTAGAGCCACAGAGCCCACCAGCTGCCCGTGACCGCGAAGAGCCAGGACACACCGAGGCTGAAGACCGTGGACACGTGCTTGTTCCCCAGGAACCGGAAGCGGCCCTCGCTCCAGGTCTCCCCCGCGACGAGGCGGAAGAACCGCGTGACCAGGGCTTGCACCGTGATCGCGTAGATGATGAGGACCAGCCCGAAGAACGCGGAGAGGAAGGCTCCCGCAACGGCCGCGCCACCCACGAAGGGCGCGACGAGCAGCACCGAACCAGTGACCCACGCGGTCGGGCTGCTGCTGGTCACGTTCAGGTTGGCGACCACGCTGTACGCGGCGAGCGACACGAGCGCCAACAGTCCCTCGGAGAGCATGGCACCCCCGCCGACGGGCAGGGCGTCCGTCTCGACGTCCAGCTGCTTGGAGGACGAGGAGCTGCTCACGAGGCTGTGCCAGCCCGAGATGGCACCGCACGCGATCGCCACGAACAGGATCGGCCAGATGGGACCGATGTTGTTCACCCAAAGCCCCCCGAACGCACCTTCGGCGAGCGGGACGTTCGTCACCGGCGAGATCAGCGCCCCTATCAGGAGCAGGACGATCGCCGCGTACGCGGGATAGAACGCCAGGTAATTCGTGGGCTGGATGAACGTCGGCGTCGGCAGGACCGCGGCGAAGTACAGGATGACCGCGCAGATGGCGGCCCACACCACGACGTTCCAATTGCCGAAGTTAAGCACCACGGGAATCTGAAGCCCGAGCCAGATGCTGAACACGACGAGCAATAGCCCGATCGCCGTCACGGCGAACACATTCATCTTCACGCGGTAGAGGAGCTGTCCGCACAGGACGCCCGCCAGGATCACGCCGATCGTCGGGACGAACGTGTACCCACTGAAGGAGTTCCAGAAGGCGGCGATGAGCGCGATGAACGTCGCTGAGATGATGATCAGGTAGAACAGGACGAAGGCGAGGAGGTTTCGGCGGCCCTTGGCGCCGGTGAACTCGTAGGTGATGGGCCCGAACGACCGCCCGTCCTTGCGGACGGACAGCATGAGCGACCCGTAGTCCTGCAACCACCCGATGAAGAAGTTGCCGGCGATGATCCAGATCAACGCGGGCAGCCAGCCGAAGGCGATCCCGATGAACGGACCCAGGATCGGCCCCAGGGCGGCGACGCTCTTGAACTGATAGCCCCAGAGCACGTAGCGGCTCACGGGGAAGAACTCCACCCCGTCCATGTACATGTGCGCCGGCGTCGTCCGTTTCGCGTCGCTCTTCCACACTTTGCGGTCCACCCACTTGCCATAGCCCATGTAGGCAACGATGTAGATTGCGATCGTAATCACAACCCACAGAAACGGCGTGTTCAGTAGGTCCATGCCTTCCACTCCCACTCCCCCGGCACGGACACCGTGCCAGGCCCGGGCACGGTAACACGTGACGGGGGCTTTAAGGTAACGCTCACGATTTTGGCCGGCCTCAAAACGAATTTCGGAACGCCGAAGGCCGCGGCGACCGGCTCCTCGGAGCCCTGCCCCGACCCGAAAGGCCTTTAGCGACGGACCGCCGTGACGACGGCATGAGCGCGCAGCCCGTGCGCGTCCGGATGCTCGGCCTCCTCCCCGCGGTGCTCGCACCTTGTGGAGCGGCCTGCGCCCGGCCCTTCATGAACCAGCCCGTGGAGCGGCTTTCCGAGGAGGAACATGCGGACACCCCCCCTTTTGTACAGGAGAACGGAGAGCGGGCCCATGCCATCGCCGTGCATCTCTTCAGGGAGTTCGGCGACGACGTCCGCATCGAGGTCGTCGGCCTGGACTCCCTCCGCGGGCTCGTCCTCGGCGTCCGCCACCGGATCGGGAAGGGATTCGCGATCGTGGTGGGAGACGGAGAGGTCGTGCGCGACCCCCAGGACTACGAATCCGTGAGAACGGTCGTCGCCGAGGCCCTGCGGACACGGAAGGTCAGCGCGGCCTGATCCGTGCCGCCCTGCCCCCCGAGGGGACGAGATCCCAGCGCGCACCCTCTTGAAAAGGAAAGAAGGGAGTGGAGCGAATCCGAGGCACCGGCCGCCCCACTCCCGTAAGCGGTCAGCCGGAGATCTGAAGCTCGGCTACTGGCTCACCACCGTGACGGTCCCCGTCATGAAGCCGGGGGTGTTCATCGCCGCCGGGTCGCAGGGGGCCATGCAGTGCCACGTGAACTGGCCCGCGGTCGTGAAGACGATTGTGAAGGTGACGACCGTGGGGGTCGTGCCCTCGGCGGCCGGGATGGGGACGTTGATCTGGTAGGGGGATTCCATCACGGTGAACGTGTGCGCCACCTGCGTCGGCAGGACCGACGTCACGGAGGCATCGCTCCCCGTCGCGTTCGTCACCGTCTCGGTGCCGCCGACCGTCCCGAGGACCTTCGCCAGGCTCTCGGGGACCAGGTTCGTGCCGTTGTCATAGTTCGTGACCGTGATCGTGACGGCCACGTTCGCGGGCACCGTGAAGTTCGCGGGGAAGTACTCGTCCAGCCCGGTGTAGGGGTTGAACGCAATCGTGAGGTAGAGGTGCTCCGGAGCGGGAGTCGAGACCACCTGGGGTGCCGCGGCGTGGCCGAGGAGCCCCCCACCGAGGACGCCCAGGGAGAGCACGATCACGCCCACCATGATCAGGGTGCCGGACCCCACGGGCCGGCGGCCCCTCATTCGTCGACCTAGCACTCCGTCCTTTGCCGAAATTCCGTTTGTTTCTGCCGACATGCCGATGCCTCTTAGGCCGACCTAATCTTCCGGAGGACTAGAGTCATCGGGGTGTACGATGCGTATTGTGCGGATTTCGGTCGGCCTAAGGG
>OFHK01000591.1_pt1 | contig 10245 bp, 11 predicted proteins | sample 1521951 | NCBI WGS metagenome assembly OFHK01 (sample SAMEA2468436, study PRJEB22500) | soil metagenome | biome: Glassland; feature: Farmland; material: Clay | place: Australia | collected 2013-01-31 | depth 0.55 m
GCCCGCTGTCATCCAAGAACAGTCGCCACAGCAGGATCGCTCTCCGCTCGAAGCGGAGCGCGAATGGCAGCATCAGGCCGAAGTCAACGTGGTTGACCGCTTGCAACGCACGGGGTTGCTGTCGCCTCCAAACGAGGTCGACAAAGTGCTCGAGACCGTGGTCAACAACATCGAGGTCACCAACAATCTCGACATTCAGCCTGAGGTCCACTGACGGGTTCTGCTCACCAGCACGCTTGAGTCCTTCTCTATCGGCCACACAATCGTGATCAGCCGAGGCCTCATCGACGTGCTGCCGGATGAAGCAAGCCTCGCCACGATCCTCGCGCAGCAGTTAGCCGACATCATCGTGACCAAGCCGTCCACCGATCAGTGGGGCTTCAATGACACCACCAACGTCTCCACCGTCGAAGCTCTCTCGCACTTCTCATTCCGGGACAACCCTGATCAGGTGCAGCTTGCCGCCCAGAAGGCGCTCGAGCTTCTCAAGAATTCTCCCTATAAGGACAAGCTTGGGAATGCTGGCCTGTTCTTGAAACAGCTTGATGCAGAGGAAAAGGCGCTCCCGGCGCTGATCAGCCCGCAGCTTGGCAACCGCGTGTTCATCTATTCGCAGCTGCTCAGTTCAGGGCCGCAACTCCAGCCCGATAAGCTCGATCAGATCTCGGCGTTGCCGATTGGTGCGCGCCTAAAGCTAGATCCCTGGAGCGACCGCGTCGAACTTCTCAAGGCCAAACCCCTGCCGTTGCTCTCGGCCCGCGAGAAGATGCCGCTGCAGATCACGCCCTTTATGCCGTATCTGACGCGCTATCAGAAGCCGAGTTCCGGCGTTTCTGCCGCTCCGCCCAAAGCGGACCTGGCCACGAAGGACGCGCCGCCGCAGCAATCTCAGCAGTAGCAAGTAATTCACCATTTCCGAAAAGCCCGGCGACTCGCTTCCCGCCGGGCTTTTTATTTGCCCGGCAGCCATTTACTGGCAATCTCTCCTAGGTAACCTATCCCGCCTGGTCTCGACCTTCCGGCTCACGTCGGCCAGTACGAAGGAGCCCTCGGCCCCGCCGGCGCCCGGTTCGGCGACCGTGGCCTTCGCGGCCTGCTCGTCCCGCCCGGTCAGCAGGACGCGGGCGCCGTTGCGGGCGAACACCGAGGCAATGCCCTTGCCGATGCCGCGGGTGCCACCGGTGACGACCACGGCCCGCCCCGCGATAGATGTGAACATGCTCGTCTTCCTTCCTGCCCGGCCGCCTGGCGCCGGCCACTAGCCCATCCGGCTGAGGTAGTTCTCCGCCAGGTCACAGCTGTCCCGCGTGTACCCGGCTCCCAGTTGCTGTGCGATGTCCACCGCCGTATGCGAGCCGATCCATGCGACCAGCAGCAGGCGCCGGAAAAGGATGAAGGTCCAGATCTCGGCTTCGTCGGCCGCGGGCAGGTCGGTCACCCGGCGGTAGCCCGACAGCCAGCTGTCGATCAGCTCCGGCACCTGGGGCTGGTGCTCGAAGAAGCTCACGGACGTGCCCGCGTCGTACAGGTACCAGCTGAAGCCGGAGTCGTCGAAGTCGATGACACTGACCTTGCCGTCGTCGACGAGCAGGTTGGCCAGCCGGGTGTCGGCGTGGATCAGGCCGTAACGCGCCGCGCCGGTGCCGAAGGCGGCCAGCCGCGCCGCCAGTGTGGCGGCGAGCCGGCCGAGCACTTCCCGTTCCGCCGAGCCCACCCCGATCCCGTCCTGCCACCGTCCCCAGCGCGCCTGGCCGCCGAACGCCGCGTCGTAGTCCCAGTGGAAGCGGGTGAAGGAGGCCGGGCGCGCCCAGTGCCGGGCATGCCGGTGCATGCGGGCGGTGATCTCACCGAGTTCGGCGAAATGCTCCACCGAATCCTCGGCCGGCTCGGCGCCGGGCAGGAACTCGAACCGCACGCAGCTGCGCTGCTCGCCGCTGGCCTCATCGACAGCGGTGACGATGCGGCGGCCGTCGGTGGCGGGCAGCACCCGCGGTGTGCGCACCCCGGCCTCGGCCCGCAGCGCGTCCATCCAGGCCAGTTCCGAGGCGATGGCCGGCTCGGTGTGGTAGCCGAGCCGGTGCACGCGCAGGATGGAGGGCCCCGCATCGGGGTCCCCCACCAGGTAGGTCGCATTCTCCGAGACGTTGAGCAGCTCGACGGCGGCGGCCGGGTGGCAGCCGTAGGCAGGCAGCGCCTGCCGCGCACACCTGGTGACCCGGTCCAGCACGTCGCCGCTGGCCGAAAGATCATGAAGCTGCATGCCCGGTCACCCCTCTCCCTGCTCGCGGCCCTGCACAGCGCCGAGGACGGCAGCGATCTCCCGCTGTGCCCGCAGCACGCCGCTGGTGGCACCGCTCATGTAGATACGGCCGGCCATGCCGATCATCGAGACGTCCACCAGCGTCACGCCGGGCGCAGCCCGTTCGGCCTCGTTGGCCGCCACGGTGGCGAACAGCGCGGGGGTCACCTCGCACACGAGCAGCGTGTCGCCGGGCAGGACCATGGAGCCACCGCGGTTGCGGTTGATGATGACCGCCTGCCGGTCGGTGATGTCCTCGATGACGTCGCTGAACAGGATCTTCGGCCGGAGCTGGTCCGCGGCGTCGGCGCCCAGCCCGGCCAGGATCGCCTGCCCGGCGCGCTCGACATCGGCCAGGTCGCGGCCGTGCACCTCCAGCACGCCGAACTGCCGTTCCACGAACAGGATGCCGGGCTCCACGCTGGGCACGGCGCGCAGCGCCAGATCGGTGACCCGTTCGATGGCAAGCCCGGGCGCCACTTCCACGATGAGCGAGTGCTCACCCTCGAACGGCGGGTAGCCGCGGGCGCGGGTAGGCGTGCCCAGGTACGCGGCGAACTGCCGCTGCAGATCCTTGACCAGCAGGTAGACGCGTAGTTCCGGGCCAGGCGGGGCGGGCGGCGCGGACACGGCCACCCCTTACTCGCCGCGGATGGTGAAGTGCCTGCCGAGTTCGCTGTGTGGCCGCGGGATCACATGCACCGACACCAGTTCGCCGACGCTGCTGGCGGTCTCCGAGCCCGCTTCGGTGGCGGCCTTCACCGCCCCCACGTCACCGATGATGGTGACCGCGACCAGGCCGTCACCGACCTGCTCACGGCCGACGATGGTGACGTTCGCCGCCTTGACCATCGCGTCGGCTGCGGCGAGCGCGGCGACGTATCCCTTCGTCTCGATCATGCCGATCGCGTTGTCTGCCATTACCTGTTCTCCTGTTTCTTGCGAACCACTGCCGGCCGCCCGGTCAGGCGCCCGGCTTCGCCTTGCGCTTGCCCGAGGATCCCGCCGCTGATCTGGCCCCGGCCGGCTCGTCGATCGAGCCGATGATCAGCGCGTCCACCGGCGGCGGCTTACCGGGAAACCAGGCGGCCGCGACGGAACCCTGAGCAACCAGCACCCGTTCCCCCAGGCCGCTGCCGAGCACATCGAAAGCCACCAGCCGCTGCCCGGTGCCCTCCGCCTCGACCTCAAGGAAGGCCCCGTTGGGGATCTCCGGCAGCCGGCGCGTGGACCAGACGTTTCCGATCACCATCGCGGTAAGCATCAGCGCTCCCTCTCGATCTGGACCCCGGCGGCCCGGGCACGGTCACGGGCAAGCGGCGTCAGCACGGCACGGCGGCCGAGCACCAGCCGGGCGCCGGCCAGTTCCGCCTGGCGGACCACGGCCTCGGTCACCGCTCCTTTGTCGATGCGGTGGGCAGGCTGCACGGACCCTGGCGCGGTGCCACGGGCAAGCCGGAATCTCAGCCGCCCGGACCGCAGCGCATCCCGGTGCTTGGGATTGTCAGACAAATGCAGCAGCCGCCGAACGAACGCCTCCAGGTCAGCGTCCGTCCGCAGGCTCACCGTCTCGACGGACTCGACGCTCTCGCGCACGGTGTGCGCGAGGCCGGGCTGCGCCAGCCCCGCCCGGCCCGGTCCAGACGGCAAGGCAGCCTGCTGGGCCGGGCCGGCCGGGAACTGCACCGCCCGCGCGAAGCCAGGGCCGCCCGCTACCGCGGGATCACCTGCCGAAGGGGTTCCCCCCACTTCAGCCGGCAGCAGTTCTGACAGCACCTCACGTATGAGCGCCCGCAGTTGCCCGGTCTCCGGCGATTCCGTGCTCATGACAGGCTCCGCAGCGCGTCCCCGGCTGCCTCGGCGGCCTGCCGCACGTCCGCCTCCGAACCCGACAGGTACACCCGGCCGGTCGCCCCGATCATCCGGTAGTCGACCACCTTGATCCGGGCGGCCTTCTCCGCCTCGTTGGCGGCCAGGATCGCGTACGAGGCCGGCTGCATCTCCAGCACGAACAACGATTCCCCGGCGAGCGCCATCGAGCCGATCTTGTTGCGGTTGATGAGGAAGGCGTGCTGCGGGTCCAGCATCGTGATGATCTTGGATGCGAGCACCTGCGGCCTGGTCGCGTCCCGCGCCGTCACCCCGAGCGAGTCCAGCACCGCCGTGCCAGCCGCCCTCACCTCGTCCGTGCCACCGTGGATCTCCAGGTACCCGAACTGCCGCTCCACTACCAGCACCCCGGCCTGCACGTTCGCGTACTTGAGCGCGACGTCGGTCAGCGGCTCGATGTCCAGCCCCGGCGCGATCTCAATGATCTGCGCCGCGACATCACTGCGCGGCAGGCTCCCCCGTATCCACGTCCCCAGGTAGCACATGGTCTGCGGCTGCAGCCGGTTGAGAAAGATAAACGACCGCAACTCAGCCACGGGACTCCCCCTGCCGGCCCACCAGCGCACTCAGCTCCTCAATAACGAGCCTCCTGATCTCCTCCCTGAGTCCCGCGAGATCGCTGCGGGCGGCCGCCCCACCACCGGGGGTGCCTCCCGGCACGCTTCCAGCCCAGCCCGCACCAGACGGATCCCCAGCAGGACCATCAGCCATATTCGACGCATACGGGTAAGGCGGCACCGGCCCCGCCGGCGACTCCCACGGGATCAGGCCCGAGAAGTTGCCGAACGGCTCGGCCGGGTCACTGTTGTACGCCAGGCGCGTCCACTGCACGAAGTGCTTGGGCTGGAGGTTCTCCCCGACCGAGGACCCGCCGAAGTAACCGGTTCCCACCGTCATGGACGGCGCGAGCGCGGTCTGGATGCCAGAACTGCCCAGGCTGTTGCCGACGTTGACGGACACCCGCAGCACCTCGACCGCCGCGCCGTACTCCATGATCATGCGTGGGTCACTGCTGTGGATGGCGGCCGAGTGGCCGCGCCCGCTGATCCGCAGCACGGCGCGGGCGGCGTCGATGCCCCGCCGGGCCGTGGGCACGCGCACCAGTCCCAGCACCGGGCAGAGCTTCTCGTGCGCGAGTGGCTCCTCCGGGACCACCAGGTGGAAGGGCGCCAGCAGGACCCGGGTGGTGCCGGGAACCCGGATGCCCGCCTCGCCGGCGATCCAGGGCGCGTCCCTGCCCACGAACCGGATATCGAAGTGGCCGCCGGGGAACAGCACGTCGCGGACCCGGGCGGCCTGGTCCGCGTCCAGCAGAAAGGCACCTTCGCGCTTGAGGTGCCGCAGCAGCGCGGCCGCCGCCGCCTCCTCCACGATCAGCACCGACTCATTGGTGCACAGGATCGAGTTGTCGAAACTCTTGCTCTCCACGATCCGCTTGGCCGCTTTTGCCAGGTCAGCGGTGCTGTCGACGAGGACGGGCACGTTGCCGGGGCCGACCCCGATCGCGGGGGTGCCGGAGGAGTAGGCGGCCCGCACCACCGGCACGCCGCCGGTGGCGACGATGACCTCGGTGCGGTCGTCGGTCATGAGCGCGGTGATGAGCGGCACCGATGGCTCGTCCACCACCTGGATGACGCCGTCCGGCGCACCCGCGGCGACCGCCGCGTCCGCCAGGGTGCGGGCGGCGTCAACGCAGCATTCGCGGGCCAGCGGGTGCGGGCTGATGACGACCACGCAGCGGGTCATCAGCGCGAGCAGGGACTTGAAGAACACCGTGGCCACCGGGTTGGTGGAGGGGGTGAGCGCGAACACCACCCCGGCCGGCCGCGGCACCTCGATGATCTTCACGGCCGGGTCGAACCTGGGTGTCACGTAGTCGTGGCCGGCGTAGGCCTCGACCAGCCCGGTGCTGCAGGCGATGTTCTTGATCACCTTGTGCTCGGCAACGCCGAAACCGGTCTCGCGCACCGCCCACTCAGCGTATTCACGTGCCTTGGCGGCGGCGGCCCCGGCGGCCGCATGCACTACCTTGTCCACCGCCGGCTTGTCGTAGCGCGCGAAGGCACGCGCGGCCCATTCGGCCCGCTGCAGCATGGCCCGGGCGCGGGGCACCCCCGCCGGGTCGGCGAGCAGGTCGATGGCGATCCCCTGCTCGCCCGTGGGGACGCTGAGCCCGGCGGGGACATCCCAGCCCCCGGTGGCCCGGGACTGCGTGCCCGGCTGGCCCGGGGCCGCCCCGCTCATGGCACCCTCCGGCCCGACCGGACGTCGGCCGCGGCCTGGCCGATGGCCACCTCGACGCGATCCAGCAGTTCCTCGCACAGCGAGGGTGCCATCAGCACACCCGGCTTGAACTGGAGGACCCGCGGATCGAGGGTGGAGAAGATCGCCCACACCCCGGCCGCGTACAGCCGCTTCATGACGAACTTGGCACCCTGGGGGTGGCCGAACTCCAGCCCCATGACCAGGCCGTCCTGCCGGATCCCGGTGAACCAGTCCGGGTGCAGGCCCTGGATCCGCCGCAGCCCCTGGCCGAGCAGGTCCGCGATGTAGTGCACCATCGACCTGATCTCCGGCCGGCAGGTGATCTCCAGCGTCTTGAGCGCGGCCACGCAGCCGAGTTCGGCCCCGCCGAAGGTGGACATGTGGGCGAAGCCGTCCGCGGCCAGCCAGCCGGCCGCCGCCTCACTCACCAGGACCGCACTGATCGGGTACATCCCGCCCGAGATGCCCTTGCCGGTGACCAGGATGTCCGGCACCACCCCGTGCTTGGTGATGGCCCACAGTTCACCGGTCCGCATCAGCCCGGTCTGCACTTCATCGGCGATGTACAGCGCGTCGTAGCGCTCGCAGAGCCGCTTGACCCCGGCCAGGTAGCCAGGGGCCGGCAGGGGGAAGCCGTAGGTGGCCGGGATTGTCTCCATGATCACCGCTGCCACGTCCCGGCCCCGCAGCGCCTGCTCCATCTCCGCCAGGTCATTGAACGTGACGTGGACGAACTCCTCCGGCCGGTCGGCGAGGAACAGGGCCGCGAACCGCTCGTCACCGGTGGCGACCGCCAGGCCGGTATGGCCGTGGTAGGCCTTGGCGATCGAGACGATCTTGCGCTTTTTGGTCGCGTGCCGGGCGGTCTTGAGTGCGATGTCGATCGCCTCACCACCGCCGCTGCCGAACACCACCTTGGACAGGCCGGGCGGCGCGGTGGCGACCAGCGCCTCGGCCAGCGCGGTGCGGGCCAGGGACGGGAAGTGGTGGTTGCCGATGTCGAAGTGCTGCATGGCGGCGGTCACCGCGGCCGCCACTTCCGGGTTGCGATGGCCCAGGTTGTAGGTGCCGCCGTTGAGGTGCACGTCGATGAGCCGCTTGCCCTCGACGTCGTAGATGAAATAGCCATCGCGCCGGTCGATGACCAGCGGGATGCCCGAGTCAATCCAGAACTGCGTCTTGTCCGGGTTCCAGAACTGCTTGGACTTGGCGAGCATCTCGCCCTTCGAAGCGAAGGCGATGAGCTCCTCGGCCACTGCCACCTCCGCACGGTTCCTCAGTTTGGTTTGACCAAATAAGTACCGGCTACAACCGTTTAATGTCAAGGGGTTCCTGTTAAGACCATATTTCATGAACCAGAACTCTTGTCACGGTTCATACCACCTGATACCGTCCGCGCTGTGACGTGCGCCACAACGCACAGGCCAGAACCGTAAGGCGAGCGCTGCGGGATCCCGGTTCCGCTGGAGCGCACCCCACCCTGGGGAGGAACTCATGGCACAGTCGGAACTCTCGGTCGGGGGAGGCGGCAAGCCCGGCCCGGCCGGCGCCCCCGAGGACTTCGACGTCTCCCAGCGTGAGGACGTCGCCAAGCTGCGCAAGCATGCCGTCGGGCTGGGCGGGGTGCTGTTCCTGACCGTGACCGGCTCCGCGCCGATCTCGGCCATGCTCTTCAACACCCCGATCGTCGTCGGCTTCGGGCAGGGCGTGGGCGCGCCCGCCACATTCATGTTCGCCACCATCGTGCTGGTCATCTTCTCGGTCGGCTACGTGGCGATGGCCAGGAAGAAGACCACCGCAGGCGGCTTCTACTCCTACATCAGCCACGGTCTCGGCCGGGAGACCGGGATCGGTACCGGCTTCGGCATGGTGGTCGCGTACTCGGTGTTCGAGGCGTCGCTGTGCGGTGGGTTCGCGTACTTCCTGGGGCTGAAACTGAACGCCTTCGGGGTGAACATCGCCTGGCCCTGGCTCGCACTTGGGATGATCGTGCTCATCTCGGCACTGACCTACTTCGACGTCCGCATCTCGTCAACGGTGCTGGCGGTTGGCCTCATCAGCGAGATCGCCATTCTGCTGATCTTCGACATCTTCATGTTCGCCCACGGCAACACCAACTGGGGCGCCATCAACCCGGTGAAGGCCTTCCAGGCCTTCCCCGCCCAGGGCAAGCTGGCGGCCGGGGCGATCGGCATCGGTCTGTTCTTCGCGTTCTGGTCCTGGGTCGGCTTCGAGATGGCGCCCAACTACGGCGAGGAGTCGCGCGACCCCAAGCGGATCGTGCCCCGCGCTATGTACATCTCGGTGATCGGCCTGGGGATCTTCTACACCATCACCTCGTGGGCCCCGCTCAGCGGCTACGCGACCACGCACGCCGCCATCGCCCAGGCCCAGACCAATCCGGCGGACTTCTACCTGACCCCGGCCAAGCTGTACGCGGGCCAGTGGGTCTCGTCGATCATGAGTTACCTGATCATCACCGGCTCATTCGCCTGCGGCATGGCGTTCCACAACACCGCCGCCCGGTACATGTACTCGCTGGGCCGGGAGAACCTGCTGCCCGCCGCGGTCGGCCGCACCCACCCGCGGTGGAAGAGCCCGCATATCGCGTCGGTCACCCAGTCGGTCATCGCCGCCGCCATCATCGCCCTGTTCGCCATCTTCACCGGCACCAACGACCCGACCTCGCAGGCCTACGTGCAGGTCTACGGCCTGATGGCGGTCATGGGTGTGATCATCATCCTGTCCATCCAGGCGCTGGTGTCGCTGGGCATCCTGGTCTACTACGAGCGCTTCCACCGCGATGAGGTGCACTGGTGGAAGACCCGGCTGGCACCGGCACTGGCCCTGGTCTCGCAGGCCTACGTGGTGTACCTGCTGTTCACCAACATCGGCTTCCTCGGCGCCTCGAGCTACAGCTACGCGTACTGGCTGGGCCCGATCGACCTCGTCGTCGTGCTGGGCGGCATCGCCATGGCCTTCTACCTCAAGCGGCGCAGCCCGGCCAAGTACGAGCAGGCCGGACGGCTCATCAACGAGGGACTCTGCTAGCCGGGCCACTGGTGCCGGGCAGCGGGCCCCGCTGCGCGGCAACGCCCGGCGCAGCCTGGGCGGGGCTGAGGGGCGCACGCCCATGTTCGGGACGATCGCGGTCGGGGCGGACGGATATCCCGTGATCAGCTACTACGACCCGGGCAACTTCACCCTCAAGTTCGCCCATTGCGGCAACCTCGCCTGCGGCTCGGGGAACACGCTGACCGACCTCTCGAACGCCGACATCGTCGACCTCTACGAGCAGTGGCGCTACGGACGCGGCGTCGCGCTCACCATCGCGATCTTCACGAAGCGACCCCGGAAGCCCGGCCCGAACTTCGGCCCAGAGGTGCAGGCCGCCATCGATGCTGAGCTTGACGAAGAGGACGCGGCCAAGGGCCAGCGCGAGCGTGCCCCGAAGGTCATCGGCGAGGACGTATTCGACGACGGCAACGTGGTCGAGCTGCCCGTCAAGTACGGGCGCGAGATCCACTACCTCGACATGAACGAGCGCCCGCAGCGCGTCACCGCAATCCACTTCGGCTTCGTGTGGCTCTCCGTACGGGATCAGTGCGTGGCGATCACCGGCGACAGCGGCGCCGTGACGCGGCTGCTCTCGGCCATTACGCAGGCACTCGGCTCCGCGCCTATCCGCGTCTCCTTCGACAAGGGGACGATGGACAAGAACTTCGACCTCAAGAGCATCACGAGCATCCTCCAAGAGGAGCTGGCGCACGGCATCCGCACGCGCGTCTCGG
>OFHK01000592.1_pt1 | contig 10239 bp, 5 predicted proteins | sample 1521951 | NCBI WGS metagenome assembly OFHK01 (sample SAMEA2468436, study PRJEB22500) | soil metagenome | biome: Glassland; feature: Farmland; material: Clay | place: Australia | collected 2013-01-31 | depth 0.55 m
GCGGGGCCGACAGGTGAGTGTGGTGGGGACTGGCCTGCAGGGCTGGCCGGGGCGTCGGAGCGGCGCGCCGCGGGACGCGACCCGGAGCGGCGAGCTGGTGGGAGAGGCGGTGGAGGTCAGCGACGGCCCCACCGTCGTGCGGTTCCCCAAGGGGACGGTCGGCAGCGAGGTCGAGGCCGTGGGCTCGGTCGGGCGGATGGACGTGCTGTGCCGGCCGGCCGACCCGGGGGCCAGGGGCGTGCTGCTGGTCGGTGCGGGGCCGATGGCGGTGATGTGCGCGGAAGCCGCGGGCAGGCTCGCCGACCAGGGCATCGGCGTCACCGTGGTGGATCCGCGCTGGGTCAAGCCGGTGGATGAGGCACTGGCGGAGGCGGCTGCGGTGCACCGGCTCGTGGTGACCGTCGAGGACAACGGCCGGGCCGGTGGGTTCGGCGACGCGGTCTGCCGGCTGCTGCAGGACGCGGGGGTCGCCACCCCGGTGCGGACGTTCGGCCTGCCGCAGGAATTCCTCGACCACGGTAAGCGGGAAGAAATCCTGGCCGACGCCGGGCTGGTACCTCAGCATCTGGCCCGCCAGATCACCGAGGCAGTCGCTAGGCTGACACCCGAACTCGCACACAATCCCCAGGCGTGACCGCCCTGGTCAAGAAAACAGGGAGCTGCCCGCGATGACGGGTCTGAACGTCGCCGTTGTCGGTTCCGGGCCGGCCGGCCTGTACACCGCCGAAGCGCTTATCAAGCAGGCCGCCGCACTCGATCCGCCGGTGGCGGTGCGGGTGGATGTGCTCGACCGGCTGCCCACGCCGTATGGCCTGGTCCGGTACGGGGTCGCCCCCGACCACCCGTCGATCAAGTCGATCGCCGAGTACCTGCGGAAGATCCTCGAGCACCCTGACGTGCGCTTCCTCGGCAGCGTGCAGCTGGGCGACGACGTGACCCGCGAGGACCTGCTCGCCAGTTACGACGCCGTGGTGTACGCGACCGGCGCGATGCGCGACCGGCGGCTGGGGATCGAGGGTGAGGACCTGCCGGGCAGCTACCCGGCGACCGACTTCGTCAACTGGTACTGCGGGCACCCGGACATGGACCCGGGCACCTTCACCCTGGACGCCGAGTCGGTCGCGGTGATCGGGGTCGGCAACGTGGCCGTGGACGTGGCCCGCATCCTGGTCAGGGATCCGGCCGAACTGGCCGCCACCGATGTGTCGCAGCCGGTGCTCGACGCGCTGATGGCCAGCAAGGCCCGCGAGGTGCACGTGATCGGCCGGCGGGGGCCGGCCCAGGCCAAGTTCACCACCAAGGAACTGCGCGAACTCGGTGAGCTCGCGGGAGTCGACATCGTCGTGCCTGAGCGCGAGGCCGGCCTGGGCGCGTTCGACGCCTCCGGTGAGGGGGAGCGGCTGGCCGCTGAGGACCGCCGCGTCCGCGGCAACCTCGCGGTCATCAACGACTGGGCGGCCCGTGCCCCGTCCGGGCAGGCGCGGCGGCTGACCGTCCGGTTCTGGCTGCGGCCGGTGCAAATCCATGGCGCGGAACGCGTGTCGGGGCTGACCGTCGAACGTACCCGGCTCGACGAGCAGGGCAGGCTCACCGGGACAGGTGAGCTGGAGACGATCGATGTGCAGATGGTGCTGCGCAGTGTGGGATACCAGAGCGTGCCGCTGGCCGGAGTGCCGTTCGACGCCAAGACGTTCACGGTGCCGAACGAGGCGGGCAGGGTGCTGGCGGCGGATGGCGCGCCGCTGCCGCGGGAGTATGTGTCCGGCTGGCTCAAGCGCGGCCCGACCGGGGTGATCGGGACGAACAAGTCCGACGCCGCGGACACGGTCAGGTCCCTGCTGGCCGACTGCGCCCCCGCAGCGGGGAAGGCCGCTGCCGGGCCGGGGCGTGAGCCGCTGGCGGCGGTGCTGGCCGATCGTGGCCTGGTGGTGGTCACGTACGCGGACTGGCTGCGGGTGGAGCAGGCGGAGAAGGATCTGGCGGCCACCCTGGGCCGGGGCGCCCGGGTGAAACTGGCCAGCCGGGCGGCGATCGACGCTGCCTGCCGCCCGCCGGCCTCCTGAGCCGCGGGCTGGCCGGCCGTCATCGGCCCGTGCCCAACGCAGCCCGTTGCGGCGCGACGGTGAGTCAAGAACCCCAGCAGCTGAGCCAGCCAGCCTGCCGGTGAAACCAGCCGTAGCCACTGTAGTGAGTCAGCATATATGGGCAATGACTCAGTTCTGCGCCAGCGGCGGCCTGCTCTACTGCGGGTACACTAGTAAGATTGAGTCGTAATTTGGTCTACAATAGAGGCCGGGTCCAGGGTGAGTCCGACATCAGCGAGAGTCGTGCTGAGCGACGTGGAACGCGCCCAGCTGGTGGCATGGGCAGGCGGCCCGGGCGCCTCGCAGTCGGCGCTGCGGGCGCGGATCGTGCTGGCATGCGCCGATGGCCGTCCGGATTCGCACGTGGCAGCCGAGATAGGTGTTTCCCGGGACACGGTCCGCAAGTGGCGGTCGCGGTTCGCGGTGCGCCGGCTTGCCGGGCTGGCGGACGCGCCGCGCACGGGTGCGCCCCGCACGATCACCCAGGAGCAGGTCGCGCAGGTGATCGCCAGGGCACTGCTGGAGGCGCCGCCCGGCGGCAGGCCGTACTGGTCGACCCGGGCCATGGCGGCGGCGACCGGCCTGAGCCAGTCGGCCGTCAGCCGGATCTGGCGGCGGGCAGGTCTCACGCCGCGCGAGGATGGAAACGGGCATCGACTAGGAAATTATGAATCGGGAAAAGATCCCCGGCCTCCCGGTGCCATCGGCGCTGTTCCGGCGGAGCAGGACAAACATCGCACAGGGTGGGCATTCAGTGGTGGACCCGGGCGTCTTGACCGCAGGGACGCTGGGGACAATGAGGACATGGGTGGTGAGGAGGCTGGAACCAGGGAACGGGTGACGAGCCGGAAACGAGTCGTTAAGCAGAAAGATGCCCGCGAGCCGGGCCTGGCCGCCGCTGGGCAGGCTAGTGCCATCCAGGCAGGTGCCATCCAGGCAGGCCCGGAGGGAGCCGGTCCGGGGCCGGCAGGTCCGGGGCCGGCAGAACCCCATCTGCCGCCTGGCCGCTACTTCGACCGGGAGGAGAGCTGGCTCCGGTTCAACCAGCGCGTGCTCGAACTGGCCGAGGACGAAGCCCTCCCGCTGCTGGAACGGGTGCGGTTTCTGTCGATCTTCGCCAGCAACCTCGACGAGTTCTTCATGGTGCGGGTCGCCGGCCGGATCCGGCGGATGGCGACCGGCCTGCCGGTGGAGCGCGTGACCGGCCTGCCGCCCGAGCAGATTCTCACGCAAACCCTGGAAACCGCCTGTGAACTGAGCCTCAGGCATGCCGAGTACTTCAACCGATTCCTGCTCCCGGCACTCGGGCAGGAGGGGATCGAGGTGCTGCGCTGGAAGGAACTGTCGGTCAGCGAACAGGAGGACCTGCAGCGGCTGTTCCGCGAGCGGATCTACCCGGTTCTCACCCCGCTGGTCGTGGATCCTGCCCACCCCTTCCCCTACATCTCCGGCCTGTCGCTGAGCCTGGCCGTGATGGTCGCGGACCCGCAGACCGGCGCCACCATGTTCGCCAGGGTGAAGGTGCCGCCCCTGCTGCCCAGGTTCCTGACCGTCTCCCAGTACCGGTTCGTGCCGCTGGAGGACGTGATCGCGGCTCACCTCACCGAGCTTTTCGCCGGCCTGGACATCCTTGAGCATCACGCGTTCCGGGTCACCCGCACCCGTGACCTGGAAGTGGACGAGGACGTCACCGAGAACCTGATGCAGTCGCTGGAGCGCGAACTGCAGCGGCGCCGCTTCGAGCCCGCCGTCCGGCTCGAGGTGGAGGACTCGATGTCCAGCGAGGTGCTCGACAAGCTGGTGACCGAACTCGGGATCGATCAGCGCGCCGTCTACCACCTGCCAGGACCGCTGGACCTGTCCGGCCTGAACGTGATCGCCGACCTGGACCTGCGCCAGTTCAAGTACCCGGCGTTCGTCCCCTCCGAATCGTCCTTGCCGCAGGACACCGACATCTTCACCACCCTGGACAAGCAGGACGTGCTCGTCCACCTGCCCTACGACTCGTTCACCACCACGGTGGAGCGGCTGATCGTGGAGGCCGCCGCCGACCCCAGGGTGCTCGCGATCAAGCAGACCCTGTACCGGACCAGCGACGTGTCCTCGATCGTGGACGCACTGGTCGACGCGGCCGAGGCCGGCAAGCAGGTGGTGGTCGTGGTCGAGCTCAAAGCCAGGTTCGACGAGCGCGCGAACATCATCTGGGCGCGCAAGCTGGAAGAAGCGGGCTGCCACGTCGTCTACGGGATCGTCGGCCTGAAGACCCACTGCAAGATGGTGCTGGTCGTCAGGGAGGAGCCGGACGGCTCGCTGCGCCGCTACTGCCACATCGGGACCGGCAACTACCATCCCACCACTGCCCGGCTGTATGAGGATTACGGCCTGCTCACCGCCGACCGCACGGTCGGGGAGGACGCCACCGACCTGTTCAACCACCTCACCGGGTACAGCCGCAAGAGTTCCTACCGGCGGTTCCTGGTCGCCCCGGTCGGGCTGCGCGCGGGCCTGGTGGAACGGATCGGGCAGCAGGTCGCGCGGCAGCGGGCGGGCAGGCCGGCCCGGATCCAGCTCAAATGCAACGCGATCGTGGACGAGGCGGTGATCGACGCCCTGTACCGGGCCTCGATGGCCGGGGTGCCGGTGGACCTGTGGGTACGCGGCATCTGCTCGATCCGGCCCGGCGTGCCCGGCTTGTCGGAGACGATCCGGGTCCGCAGCGTTCTGGGCAGGTTCCTGGAGCACTCGCGGATCTACGCGTTCGGCACCGGCGAAGACGACGCCAGCGAGGTATGGATCGGATCCGCCGACCTGATGCACCGCAACCTGGACCGGCGGGTGGAGTCACTGGTCCAGGTGATCGACCCGCTGCAAACAGCGCGCCTGCGGAACCTCATCGACATGGCCATGGACGAGCGGACCGCCTCGTGGTGGCTGGCCGCCGACGGCTCCTGGACCCGGCATCACCAGGACGCGGCCGGCAAACCCCTGCGCGACCTGCAGCGGCACCTCCTCGGCCTGCGGGGCCGGGCCATCGATGCCTGACCGGAAACAGCCGGCCGAGGTTCATGCTGCAGGGGCGGTGCTGTGGCGCCCCGCCGCGGCGGGTCCCGAGGTGGCACTGATCCACCGGCCCCGCTACGACGACTGGAGCTTCCCCAAAGGCAAGCGCATGCCTGGTGAGCATGTCCTGCTCGCGGCAGTGCGGGAGGTGCAGGAGGAGACCGGGGTCGGGATCGCCCTGGGATGGCGGCTGCATCCTGCCCGCTACCGCACCGAGGACAAGCCCAAGCGGGTGGACTACTGGGTGGCCCGCACGAAGCCAGACGGCTGCGACCCGGCTGACCCACCGGCCGCGTTTGTCCCGAATGCGGAGGTCGACGACCTGGCCTGGCTCCCGCTGACGGCTGCCCGGGACCGGCTTTCCTATGAATATGACGCGCGCGTGCTCGACGAGTTCGCCTCCGGCCCGGCCACCACCAGCGCGCTCATCCTGGTGCGGCACACCTCGGCACGGGGCAAGAAAGCCTGGTACGACGCTGGCCAGCCCGATGACCTCACCCGGCCGCTGACCCCCCGTGGCCAGGCCCAGGCCGAGCATCTGGCCGAACTCCTGTCCTGTTTCGGCCCGGCCCGGGTGATCAGTTCCGCGGCGCAGCGCTGCGTGGCGACGGTCGAGCCCTACGCCACGCTGGCCGGCACCAAGGTGGAGACCGAAACGGCTCTCGCGCTCGCCCCCGCCGAGCCGGACGGCTGGGCGGCCGCGACCCGGCAGCGGATCGCGGCGGCGTGGCAGCGGGCCCGCGCGCAGCGACTGATCGGCGATCTGGCTACGGCCGGCCGGCCGGCGGTGATCTGCGCTCACCGGGAGAACCTGCCGGCCCTGCTGGAATGGGCCTGCGAGCGACTGGGCACGCCGGTGCCGCACGGGCCGCCCCTGGCCAAGGGCTCATTCTGGGTCCTGCACGTGAGCGCGGGACGGCTCGTGTCGGCCGAGCAGCACCATCTGGGCAGCTGACTCGCTGGCTCGCGGACATGGCGGTGCCGCCCCGGCCAGATCGTGGCCGGGGCGGCACCAGCCGGCAGGTGTCAGTGCCGGTGAACGGTAGCGAAGTCGAAGGACGTGTTGTCACCCGGCGTCGAGTCGGTCGGGCTGACGATCGCCTTCGCCTTGAGCCGCTTCCCGACGGCTGCCGTGATCTTGACCTTCACCGTGATCGTGGTCGAACTGTGGGCGTCGATCTTGGCATTGCGGGCACAGAACGAGGAGTGCTTCTGCTTGTGGCACTGCCAGTACGTTCCCTTGCCGCCCTGCACCACCTTCACCCCGGAGGGCAGCAGCAGCGACACGTGGGTCTCCAGTGAGGTGTTGCTGCTGTTGGTGTTGGCGACCTCGATCTGGTACTTGCCGTTACGGTCGTGCCGGAAGGTCCCTTCATGCGACAGCAGGACGGCAAGGTCCGCGGCTGTCCCGCCGATAGTGAGCGAGAACGTCTTGGTCGCCGTTGCAGACGCGGCATCTGTGACCCGGACCGTGAACGTCTTGGTGCCGTTCGCGGTCGGCGTGCCACTGATGACGCCACCGGAACTCAGCGTCAGCCCGGCAGGCAGGCCGCCCGAGGCCAGCGACCAGGTGTATCCCGGTGTCCCGCCAGACGCTGTCAGGCTCGTGCTGTAGGAGTGGTTCTTCGTCCCACTGGGCAGCGGGCTGCTGGTCGTGATCGACAGCGCTGACGTAGTCGAGTAGGAGATCGTCACCGATGCGGCCGATGCCGTCGACCCGAAGGAGATGCCCATACTGTCACCGCCACCGCCACCGCCGCCGGCGCCGATGTTGCCGCCGCCGTCATCGCCGCCGCCTCCGCCGCCGCCGCCGCCGAAGACGCCGCCTCCGCCGCCTCCGCCGTCGCTGCCGGCGCCGTTGCCATTGCCGCCGGCTCCGCCCTGGCCGAGGGAGCCGGCTGTGCCGGCTGAGCTGCCCGCGCCAGCGCCGGCACCACCGGCAGTACCGCCGGGGCTCGCGCCAGCGCCGCCTCCGCCGCCACCTGAGAGGGCGACGGTACAGTCACCGCCGGTGTCACCTGCGGCGGCCTGGCTCCCGCCGTTGCCGCCACCGCCAGCGAGGCAACTACCGTCGGTGCCCGCGCCGCCGCCACCGCCGGCTACCACGAGCCGGGACGTCAGCGTGCCCGGGTTCGCTCTTGAGATCGTCCGGACGTCGGAGGCGCCGCCTCCGCCGCCGCCGGTAACACCGCCGTTGCCCCCGCCGTTGAAGCCGCCCACAGCGCCGGAACCAGCACCGCCAACCTCGACGTACAGGGTCTGGCCCGGGAGAACCCCGAATGTGGAGAACACCGACGCGGCTAGCCCCCCGGTGTTGATGCCGCCATTGGTCGACTGGCCCGCGGCCCCGATCGCGGTGACGGTCACCGACGTCACCCCCGCCGGTACCAGCCAGGTCTGCTGGGCGCCTGTGTAGGTGAAGACGGCGGCCGGATCGTGATGGGCACGGTGGGTGAGTGCGGAGGTGCCAGCCTGTGCAGGCAGGCCACCCAGCACCAGAGCCGCGGCGCCGGCCACGACGGCGGCGGGCGCCGCTACGCGGGCCAGCCGGGCTGTGCTCATATTCATGGCCCCGGCCTTCTCCTTGATCCGTTTATTTCCTATTCGGTGCATATTTCTCATGTCGTGTAGCCCCCCATGCTTCCTTCCCCCGACAGGACGCCTGAGCCATGGCTCACAAATGCGAGTCCGGCATCGGAGCCTTATTACTCGAACCGCCACGAATAGGGCAGCACGGAACCATGTATCTCCAGATCAAAAGCTATGTTCCGGACATAATTAGTCAACTTGCCCCCGCTGCTGCGGCCACCCGGGACCAGCCTTCGGGTATTTCTTCTTAAAGCCGCAGAGTTCCAGCCGATTCGCTTTTGTAAAGCATAAAACACATCCGGCGGGACGGCTGGAACTGGGGTCGATTACCAGGCAGGTGGGCTGTAGGCGACTCAGCCGACAAAGTCCACGCTTAGCGGGCGGACCTTACCTGCCACCACTTTCCGCTACATTGGGCCCGGCGGAATCCCAGTCAAGGGTGGGGGGAAGCGCTCCTTCGAAGATCAGCAGCCACCGCTTGGTCTCCAGGCCGGTGCCGCCGCTGAAACCGCCCAGCCCGTCACTGGCCACCACGCGATGGCAGGGGACGATGATCGGGCAGGGGTTCGACCCCATGATCTGGCCGACCACCCGCGCCACTGGCGCCGTGCCGTCGTCCGCCAGCCCGGCACGGCGCGCCAGGGTGCCGTAGGTCACGGTCTCGCCGTAGCCAACCGACGACAACAGGACGGGAAGCACCTTCCGCTGGGCAGGGGAGGTGCCCGACCAGTCCACTGGCAGGTCGAAGGCGCGCCGCTGTCCGCCGAAGTACTCGGTGAGCTGGGCACATGCCCGGTTCACCTGGTGCTCCGCCTCATCCCGTCGCGCCTGCGCGCCGCCGGGACCGGGCTCCGCCGCCTTGGACAGCGGCACCACCCGGTTCGATCGGGCGGGTTCCTGATCCGGGCGGGCCGGTGGCGGGCCGAACCGTACCCTGGCCACCCCCACAGCGCTGCAGGCTACCGATATCCCCCCGACCGGAGACCCGAGCGTGCCCCAGGCGAGTTTGCTCATGGCCCCATTGTCGCCTGCGGTACCGACAACCGGATCCGGAGAGCGTTTCGACCTCTCACTGGCGCTCGCGATCAAGCTTGCCTGGCCCCCGGCAACGATGCTTCACGGCTGCGGCCCATGCTGACGTCGGGTTTGCCCGGAATATGAGTGCCGGATCGATGAAATGTCGCTCCGGAGTGTCCAGAGGGAGGGGGCTACTCCTCACCCTTCTCGATGAGCCGGGCGAGCGCCTTGCTGATCGGCACCGCGGTCAGATCCACCTGCCAGGGCCGGGCCCCGTGCGCGGCCAGGTCCGCCGTCACCGGCTCCGGGCCCGGGGGTTCCGGCGGCCGCCAGGCGAGCCTGCGCACCACGTCGGGCTGCAGGAGATTCTCGGCCGGCAGGCAGTGCTCGTCGGCGAGCGCGGCCACCACGGTGCGCACCGCCGCCAGCCGCCGTGCCGCCACCGGGTCCCGCTCCGCCCAGCGGTGCGCGGGCGGCGGTCCCTCCGGCAGCGGCGCGGCCGTGCCTGGCAGGCCCGGCTCACCCTCGGCGAGGGCCCGCTGGACTGCCCGCGACCACTCGGGAGCGTGCCTGCGCGCGCCCCGTCCCCGGAATCCCGCCAGCTCAATGAGGTCGCTCTTGGTACTGGGCAGCGCCCGCGCCGCCTCGACGATCGCCGAGTCCGGCAGGACCCGGCCGGGGGAGAGGTCGCGTCTGCGGGCGATCCGGTCGCGCTCCAGCCACAGTTCGCGCACCACCGCCAGCCCGCGCCGGCTGTGCACCTTGTGGATGCCCGAGGTGCGCCGCCAGGGATCGGGCCGCGGCGGCGGTGGCCCGGCCGTGAGCACCGCTTCGAACTCCTGCCGCGCCCACTCGGTCTTGCCCTGCTCCACCAGCTTCCCCGCCAGGGCATCGCGCAGTTCGACCAGGACTTCGACATCCAGGGCGGCGTAGCGGAGCCACTCGGTGGGCAGCGGCCGGGTGGACCAGTCCGCCGCCGCATGCCCCTTCTCCAGCGTCCACCCGAGGACGGTTTCGACCAGCACACCGAGCCCGACCCGGGGGAAGCCGAGCAGGCGGCCGGCCAGTTCGGTGTCGAACAGGTGCCGCGGCCGGTACCCGAGCTCGGCCAGGCAGGGCAGATCCTGCGAGGCAGCGTGCAGCACCACCTCGCAGCCGGCTAGTGCCGTGTCCAGCCCGGACAGGTCGGGGCAGGCGACCGGGTCGATGAGGACGGTGCCCGCGCCCTGGCGCCGCAGCTGGACAAGAAAAGCGCGGTGCCCGTAGCGGTAGCCCGACGCGCGTTCCGCATCCACGGCGACGGGTCCTTCACCTGCGCCCAGCGCGTCCGCGGCTGCGGCCAGCGCGTCCGTCGTCGTCACCAGGGGAGGGAGCCCGTCGCGGGGTTCTAGCAGCGGGACCGGCTGGACAGCCGCGGCCTCGCCGTTCCCGCCTGGCCCGTCAGCGGCCGGTGTGGGCATGTGCCCAGCCTGCCGGCGCACCTCCTGCC